>Ga0209186_1002438_pt1 | contig 13236 bp, 14 predicted proteins | sample SidtaG_FD_187426 | JGI IMG/M metagenome (GOLD analysis project Ga0209186, IMG submission 187426) | Marine algal microbial communities from Sidmouth, United Kingdom - Sidmouth_Male2 metaG (SPAdes) (version 2) | ecosystem: Host-associated > Algae > Red algae > Unclassified | place: Sidmouth...
GGTGCCGCACCGCGCGCCCCGGCAAGAAGAATTCCCGAAAGAACGGGAGGGGGGCGGTGTGAACGCCGCCGTCGACAAAGGGGTCCCAGCCACCCCCCGTGGACCCGCCAGAGATGTGGGAGGTGGTCCCTGCATGTGTCACCTCCTCCCCGTCCACCACCACCCCACCGAGGAAGACGGCTACGGCGACGATGTTGCCGCGAACTGCCGCGACGGTGGTAATGCGATTGGTCCCCGTCAGGGACGGGGCCGAGCTCGAAATCACCGACCCGAGCGCCTTGGACGCCGCCGAGTCGGACACGATGGACGCCATGACCGACGCGCTTGGGATGGGGTCTGTCCGCACGATCACAGAGAGGAAGAGCTTCATGTTCTTGATCTTGTAGCCGAGCTGCAGGCCATTAAAGCACACAATCACCAGGTTAACGTCCGCATCCATGCACTTGTAGCATGTCGACATGGCCAGCGGCAGCCGGCAATGATCAGCCGGATGTAGAGCATGATGGCCTTTCGGAGAGTGGAGACGTGCCGCAAACGCAGACGCGACTGCGGGTACAGGCTGCTGACGCTAAGCTCATGGAAGGCGGCCCGCAGGTAGCCAAGCGATGACACCGAGGGGCCGTTGCGCGCCATGTTGACCGCCGTCTCAAAAAGGAAGCACTCGGAGTAAGCCGAAAACTGAGACAGGAAGACGACGCCGTGGGTGCGGCCGTCCGCCGTGCCGTTGTACATGCATTTGCCGCACTGCCAGTACCACGACCGCGCGACAATGGCACCGTCCCCGAACTCCACGCGTGATAGAGTGAAGGATGGCGTCTCCAGCTTGGGTGGGCCGACCAAGCAAAATGGACAAACTTGGGGCGCCTCGTAGTCCAGCGTGATGTTGGTGTCGCGGGCGGCGTCCATCAGCCGCCGGCGCTCGGCTTGAGCGCGCATGGGTGGCACCAAGGCACGGGGCAGCATCGATTGCGCCGTGATGAAGCGCCGCTTCTTGAGCTCCGCCGCTGATGCCCCCTTGCCGACCTGCTTGCGCTGCTCCTCCTCTCCATCCGAGTCAGACTCGGTCTGCAGCCCCGTAAAGTCTCCGGCCTCCACGTCCTCCCCGTTGTCGTCCCGCTCTTGGTCCGCCGCCGCGCTTTGGGCGCTCGTGTAGTGCACGCACGAGAGGTGCGAGTTGGGACACGTCAGACAAATGGAGAGCCCCTTGCGCGATTTGTGCAGCACCACGAGGGGCCAGCTCGGCAAGCCGCGGCGGACGACGCAGAGGGACTGGCCGTAGAGTACACAGCGGCCTTCAATCTTGGCAAAGGGGTTACCTATGGTGACCAGCAGCTCCAGTACCGTCTGCATGGGCACGTTCACCGCGGCGCGCACCTTCTCGAAGGCGTCGAGGACAGCAGGGGCAAAGCGGCAGCCGCCGGCAGCGTCGAGGCACGCCTCCACCTCGCTGCAGGCCAAGACCAGCCCAACCTCGGTGCTCCATGTGGCCTCGACGACCACCATGTTGTGGCTGCCGTCGCGTGCGTAAATACTGGCCGCCTTGTAGCGCAAGAGCAGCCCGACGATGCCGCTGCGCTCCAATGTCCAGACGGAGTTCTTGACGGCACTCAGCGACAGGCCTATGCCCGCTTGGAGTGTCTCCAGCTTCTCCACACTCCCGGTACGGTACCTGTCCTCGGCAAACTCTTTCTTGACCGCCGTCAGCAGCGCCTCGCACAGCGCCACGACCGTCGCATCGCCCATGGACTCGTGGAGGTCCAGGCTCGACCCAAGAGCGCGGCCCGGTCCAGGCACCGTCACCCGACCGGCGCGCACGTCGGGAACTTGTACTCTTGGGCCGCCGACTCTCAGCTCGCGGACTGCCTCGTCGCAAGCGGCCACCGGGTCAGCATCCCCAACACCGTCCATGCTATCATTGCCAGCGCCGTGGTAGGGCGCAGTGCCGTCGCGGCACAACACCAGCGCTGCATCCCTCGTTCCAGTCGGCTGCGAAAAGGAAGCAGTAGGGTCAAAGGGAACCATGCGCAAAGAAGCGCGGCCGCGCCGCACATCAAGCACTTGGGGTTGCGAGCACGCGCTTGTACCCCCCCCCTCCAGTGCCAGCAGTGACGTCGGACGATGGCCTCCAATCCGGGAGGCGCTCACCGGACGGGAAGGCCACCGCAGTGTCAACCATCACAAGACGAGCGCGCCCAGCAGCACCGTCGACGCAGATGACTTGGGGACGACCAGCAGCGCGGAGGGCGTCCATCACCTTGTCAGGCAATGGCGGCGCCATGCCGCCCCGCCGACCCTCCCGTCAGCGCGCGTCGTGCCGATGGGCCCCGCCCTCGAGCCGTAGGGCCCACGACTGGTTCGGAGATGCGCCACCCCTTGACGACCGCCGTTGCCTCGGGTAGCCCCGCTGCCGCGCGACCCCGCCGATTGTCCTGCCAGCGAGCACCGCGGTAGTGCGCGCCGGCCTACGACCGTGGGGCCCACCACTAGGCACAACAACGCACAAAAGGGGAGGGGATGGCGTGCGGTAAAGCAGAGCGCCGTGGAGACAGACGGTTGTCGGTCCACGACCGACGGGGCGACCAAAAAGAAGCGAGAGGCAGAAAAGTAGAAGGGAGGGGGGGAGAGGAAGCCCGACACCAAAAGTGTGCGCCACCCCGACGCGTGCACTGTCTCCGAGCAGACTCGCTGCCGCGAGACTCCGCCGAACGTCCTGCCAGAGAGCACAGCGGCGGTGGGCGCCGGCCTACGACCGTAGAGCCCACCACCAAGCACTCAAGCGCACAAATGGGGACGGGGTGGCGTGGCGCAAAGCAGGGCGCCTCGGAGACAGTCGGTCGTCCGTTTACGGCCGTAGGGCCGACCAAAAAAGCGAGAGAATGCAGAAAAGCAGAGGAAAAAGAGGGGGGGGAAGGCGTAAAGCAAAGGCGCGCGCCACCCAGACGCGAATGCTGTCTCCAAGCAAACCCGGTGCCGCGTGACCCCGCCGACCATGCTGCCAGCGATCGCCGCCGAGGTGGGCGCCGGCCTACGACCGTACAATCCACTACGAAGCACGTAAACGCGGAGAAGACGAGGAATCGGCGCGGGGGCAGGCCAAACGCGGCCGAGGGGCACAGCTGCCGCTCGGGGCGCCCGACCACGGCGAGGGGGGGGTACGCATACGCCCGTAGGGGCGAACAGGAGAGCAATGGCGGGCAGACGGGGCGGGGAAGGGGCGGGGCAATGGGACGTCAACGCAGTGACGGGAGCATCACAGGTTGGCCGGGGCGGCAGACGGCCGGCGGGGCGCGCAACGACAGCGAGCGTCGCGATGCTGGGGCGACGACGGATGCGGCGGGACGGTACGACCACGCAATGGAACGTCTGGAGCGTCCTGCCCGCTCGGCGCCGGTCTGGGGCCACCGCCAGTATCGGTTGGTTCTCAAAACGAGGTTTCCACATTCAGTACGAATGCCTCATTCTCCGTCAATCATCCCGATCTCGTGTCGTCGGCCAATTTCACCAGCCCCCCTCCCAGAGGGCCCAGGGGCGCCGTTGTCTAGCCCCCCTCCAAAGCATCATCAGAGCCTGTCTAGGCTCCAGCCTTGACAGGCGATTGATTGGTGGCAGAGGCCTAGACAATTCTGCAAGGCCCCTGCTTTCTCCATATACCAAGGGGGAAAAGAGCGTTTGTGTGAAGCTAACTGACGTCGGAAAAGGCACAGTTGCCACACTTTGAAGCCACCGGCAGTTCTCTCTGGCCCACTCAGAGTCCGGCTGGCTTTGTGGCGCAGCTCTGCAATGACGGATGGCTCGAGCCAATCAGCGATCGATTTGCGTTGCAAGAACGCCCGCGATCCGCGTAGGGCCTTGCATCTCAATCAAACTCGGCTTCCGTGCACTGGCTGTTGCTTTTCTCACAATCGCATGCTTGCAGTGATCATGCCCGAATGCGCTGGGGGCGTGGCCGCTCCTGAATTTATCAAATTGCTTGATTACAGCGAGAACCGCGCCTGGACTTGGCCGTGTGAGCTTGATCCTCGTTGTCTTGGATGTGGGACATGCCACCCCAACAGAATAATTGTGTCGCCTACTGAGCATGCCATCGGCACCCCAACAGATGCCGTACCAATCCTGGAACAACCCTATCGCACGAGGCCATTCAAACGGAAGATCATTGCTGACCATGTCAACAAAAAGTTCAAACTAAAGGTCATAGAACCCACCCATAGTACATGGGAAAGCCTCGTCGTCATCGCGCCGTAAAAATGGCGAATCCCGCTTCTGTGTTGATTATTGACGCCTCAAGAACAGTAAAAAGCAAGACATGTATCCCCTTCCCCTAAAGGAGGATGTGCTAGACTCCTTAGGAGATGCCGAGGTCTTCCCCGCGCTGGACTTTATGGACGGCTCTTGCTAAGTGACTCTACGCCCGGCCGACAGAAAGAAGACGGCGCTCACAACGCATGCTGGTATCTACTGTTGGCTATGCATGCCATTCGGGTTGACAAACGCACCCGTAACGATTCAACGTGCCCTCGATGTCATGTTTTCAGGCCTCAAGTGGAAACTTTGCCTCGCCTACCTATATGATGTCAACATGTTCTCTGCCTCCGCAGAAAAACACGTCAACGACGTCGATGTGGTACTCACGCGACTGCGCGAAGCCGGATTTACTTTCAATGTCTGGAAGTGCACGTAGTTCTTTGACACAGTCGAGTGTACATGGGACCTATTTTCCGACAAGGACAACTTCATGTTCATGTTAAGAACATTGACGCGTTGAATTATTACTCGTTCCCCACCACCAAGACCCAGCTTAACAGCTTCTTGGGGATGTGAAACGTCTTCAGACGCTTCTTCAAAGACTTGTCTAAGAGGGCGAAGCCGATCGATGCGATGGCCCGCGCTGAAGTCCCCCCGGACTTTCCGAACCGCTCAGACGCAGTCCTTGCTGTCTTCGATAACATAAGACAAGCAATTATCTCACTGTCAATCTAGGCTTGCGCAAGGCCAAAGGCCAAATGGGTGTTGCCGTCGACGCCTGCGCCGACCAGCTAGGATGCACCTTGTTGAAGGAGAAACCCGACGGTAATAGATTACCAGCTGAGTATTGGAGCCATCGCCTCAGCCCTGCTGAGAGAAAACATTCCGCAACGAAAAGTGAATTCCTTGGCGTTGTGTGGAGCGTGCTTCATCTCTACCACTTCCGCGAAAGCCACCGCCTCCTATTAAGGACCGACCACAAAGATCGCATCTGGATCTAGGCACCACTGACTCTACTGTCTATTGCTACCATGCTGAGCCCGTTTCTGGAACCAGAACCGAAGCAAGACGAAGGTAAGTACTCTTGAACGCGAGCCGAAAAAAATGATCAAGCGATCCTAAAAGGATCAAATGATGCTGTTGGTAGAATAGACACTTGTGGTCTACTGATGTGATGCCGCTTACGGCTGTCCGAGTAGAAGTTCAAGAAGCAGTAAAAGCCCGGTGCATCGCATTGAGCCCCAGACCTCCTGTCCCAAACGGTCAAAGATGCCTCCGTTGAATACATCAACAATGATATCCCATGCCTTGCGTTAGCAGAGACGACCAACGGCTTGCTGACGGGGAGGTACACGGGTACCGAAATGCCGGCCCATCTCGAAAAGGACGATATCAATGAGGCCGCACAAACCGACGAGCTCTGCCTAGACCTGGCCAAGCACGTGGCTCGCAAAACCGCGAATGCCTTCTTTTAAACCGAGAGACGTGGCCTCTTCAGGTGGGCTCCACACGGAGATCAATTGGTGATCCCTGATAGCCCCAGCCAGCGTCTCCTGACCCTGAAGCATCAAGAAGCTGTATCAGCCCACGCAGGTATGAATCGGATGTACTACGCCATGCGGCGTCGGTGTTATTTTTCATCCGAGGTAATGGCTATATTTGAAACTATTACGAAGTGCACCATCAGTGCCCAGAATCGGAGGTTACTTCGACCGCACACTTCACCATTGACGCTGTTCCCAGCTACGGAACCCTTGACGGACTCATCGGTCGATATGTTCAGGCCAATCCTCACTACAAAACCTGGTAACTGCTTTATCTTGGTCATTACTGCCCGCTTCTGCAATCTGAGCAAGTGTGTCGCCTCTTTTCGCATCACCGCAATCTCCGTAGCATCAGCGTGTATTGACGCATGTGTCGCCTGTTATTGTCCGACGGATCGAATCCTATCGCATCATGGTCCTCCGCTCATGTAGAACTTCTTCGCCGCCGTACTGAAAGTGCTTGGCACCGAAACGGTGCACACCACGGCGTATCATCCAAAGACAAATGGAAAAGTAGAGATGTGCAATCTCACCATGGCTACGCAACTCCGACACTACCTCAACAAAAAACCCGTCGCTGGGACAACCTACTCCCCGGATGGACCTTCGCCGATAACAGCCGAACGCATCGGTCGACAGGCAGTATTAGTTGAGCTCTTTATTCCACGACGAGTCCCAAGCTTGTCGGTACGTAACCTCCCGCCCGGGATTCTCTTGAAGAACAGGGGTACCGGTAAAAGTGTGTCACCCTTAGAGCCCAACGACGTGTTCATGGCCCAGCTGAGACAGGAACTCCTCGCCACCGTAGAGGCCATGCAAAAGACACAATAAAGCCAGAAGCACAACTGCGACTCGAGCGTGGATACACGTGACAAAAGAGTCCGCACAGGTGATCACGTCTATACGAGAAACCAGAAACAAATGGATAAGCTGCAAAGCAGGACCATCGGCCCACTAGTCGTGAGTGATGCAGACGACTCCTCTTATGTCTTAGACGGCGACGAATAATGGGCAACCCGGCGTGGCGGTGGCCCAACTCTGACTGCACGCCGCGCCGTGCCAAGCGCCACGGATCCATCCCTCTGGCTGTGGTGGGTGGTCCAAAAAGCCCAATGGACCCCTGTAGCACCACGATCAGGGGGGTTACCTCAGGAAGAGGGAATTAATGGCCTGCTGGGCCGCAAGCGCGACACCTGCTATGGGACTTGAGGTCCAGGAAGTCAGGCCGATCGAAGCGCCAAGACAGGAAGACACAGTTTACTTGCCGGCGACGACGTTGCCTCCCACCGTCGTCGATTTTCGTCTTAAAAGGGCGGAAACCGTCTCCTGGACTCGATTCCCCGATTGGGAATTGACCCGGGCAGTCGGCAACCAATGCAGATAATTCCCTCCATGCATATCAAGTCCCCCGAAGCGATCATTACAGACAAGGGGGAGTGAACGTTCCGCGCGCAACGCGCTGCAACCGCCGCGTGGCGACCGGTAGGTTGTCGTCTGCCGCGCCCTCTGGCCACGGCCACCGGGACCGCGCGGCGGGCGTGACGGCCACGCGCGCCCCTTCGCGGGCTCGCACCTGCTCTCCCAGACGGACCTGCCGTCCCCGTGCCCGCGCCCCCGCTCCGTCTGTGCCCGTCGTCGTCGGTGCCGCCGACCTCCGACGCCCGTGGCACCCCCGGTGCCCTGCCGGCCGCACGTCCGTCGTTGACGGGGTCCCATAGTAGTACATCCCCTTCGGCGGAGATGGAGCTGTCCGCGGAGACGCCCCCCGATAGCCCCAGTGCGGCTCCGTCCGCCGCGCCTCCGAAGCGACCGGCCGCCGACCTCGTCGAGGTTTCGCCCGCCACGCCCCTGGCGAGCCCGTCTGCGGCTGACGCCGCGACGATTGCCGCGCCTGCGCCTGCCACACCGGAGACGCCGGGACCGAAAAGGGCCCGTCCGCCCATCCCCGCGCGCCTGACGTTGCCGCCTGGCTTTCTCTTGCCGTACGACCCCAACGGTCGTGACTGGCGCAAGCCGCCCCGCCCGGCGGGTGCGGCTGCGGCGACTAGTGGTGGGGGTGGGTCTGCGGCGTCTCCTGCGTCTGCGCAGGGCACGGGCACCACCCCGGCGCATGGCGGGGGTCCCGCGGTCGCGTCGGCGGATCGGCCGCCGTTGCTGGGTCGAGCAAGCCCCGATCTCCCATCGCGACCGGCGCCGCCCGCCGTCCGAGCGTGGCTCGCCCCGCTGGGGCCGGCCGTGGCGGCGGACGATTGGCCGCTTGTAAGCGACGTCTTCCGGTCCGCCCGTCCCCAGGATGCCAACGGGGCGCAGGCCGTGTGGCGGGCCCACAGAGAGTTCGACGTGGCGGCGGGTTACGACGTCCGGCCGGCGGCCGGGCGCGATTTCGGGTCCTTCATCCGCTCCGTCGGCAGCGGCGTGGCGTGGTTGCGTTGCATGTTGCGATGCAACCCGTGCCGGGTGCTCTTGGTCCCGCACCCCGCGGCCGAACTCCCGTTCGTCGCCGGTGGCGAAGAGTACACGTACCTCGGAGACTGGCATGCCCGCCTGCGCCACGGCCTTGCGGTACCGTTCTGCCACTCCTTAGCGCTCTTCAACTTTGAAATCGTGGGTCTCTTGCTCGCCCTGAGCCCGGTGGGCCCGCAGACCGCGCCGGCGGATCTGGCGTTGAAAGCCGCACGCCATTCGCGCGGAGAGCTTGTGAGCACCCGCCGGGCGGGGCACGGGGCGATCTTCTTTCCCGTGCGGTCCGGCATCGTGTTTGCCCCTGCGCGTAGTCCCTTGCCTCCGGCAATGGCCACGCGGTGCGCGACGACGCGGCTGCTGACGTACGAGTACCCGCCCGTCATACACAAGCAGCATTCACTGCTCCAGGCGTACCCATGTCACCCCATCCAGGGTACGGCGTACGTCATGATGACGGCGGCTATCGTGTCAGGGCTGCTCCGCGCATACCGCGAGACGCACCGCGTCTTCGAGACGTCGCAGTGCTACTACGCCCTGACGGAGAAGTGCTCAGTTGACGACCTGGCGTCGGGTGATCGCTCCGCCGTGGATTCCCGGGCGGAGCACGATGCCATCGCACGGGCGGTGCCCTGGACAGTCGTCCACAACCGGGTGCCCTACCACCACGACCCCACCCGTCAGTCCCCTAGCACCCTGCTGCCCCGCCAAGTGGGTACCGTCGCGGACCGCCGGCGACACTACGTCCGCATCGTGGGCGTCCCGCGGTGGCCGAGAGCCCCGTTGGGGATCATGCCGTCGGAGCCGCGGCTCGTGGACGCCGTCCCGCGGTCACAACCTGTGACGGAATAGGCCTGGGCGGTGCCCTCCGGCTTTCTTTGGTCCGACCCGGGGGACGTCCCGCCGTAGACGGAGGAGGCGGCCGCGTCGGCCGCATACCACGCCCGGAAGCGGCGTCACGCCGACATGGAGCGTGGGGGCCCTGTTCAGCCCGAGTCCGACAATCCTGGATCCCCGGCCGGTGCCGCGCCGGGTGTCCCGGCTGGGTGAGCCGCCTTCCCCGCGCCGGAGTCGCCCATCCGCGAGATTGGCTCTCATGGGCCCGGAGGCGGCGAAGGGGAGGCGCACGCATGGGGTTCCGCGGGTCCAGGCGCGGGGCCCCGCGGCGGAGCCGCGTCGCCCTCAGCGGCCAACCCCGACTGGGACCGTTATCTCGCGGCCCGTGACGACGGGTCCGGGTCGGCGCCCGACGGTCGCTGGGCCGAGGAATGGCATGTCGACTACCCCGACACGGCCGGTGCCGAATTCGGGGACTGGTGGCCGGCCGATGCAGGTGGCGGCGCCGGAGGCGCCCGCCAAGACCTCAAGAACAGTCGGGAGGCCGGAGCCGGCCACGGTTCCGGCGCGTGGGATGACCGCGTGTGGCCGGCGGTCAGTCAGGGCGACGGTCGTAGCCATGCTGCTGTCGGCCGCGACGGCCCCATGTGGCGCCCCGACGGCAGCCAAGATCGTGAGCGCGACGCCCATGGCGACCGCCACTGGGACGCGTAGCCCCAGCGTGTTGGCGGGGGATACCCCACCGCCGGCACCGGGGCGGCCGCCGGGTCGAAGTGCGCCGCCAATGGCCGCCTCCATTGGGAAGCGGAGCCCCAGCGTGATGGCGCGGGATACCCCGCCGCCGGCGCCGCGGCGGCCGCCGGGTCGCAGCGCGACGCACATGGCGGCCGCCACTTGGACGCGAAGCCCCAGCGTGATTGCGGGGGATACCGCACGGCCGACACCGGGGCGGCCGCCGGGTCGCAGCCCGAGGACCATGGCTGCCGCCACTGGGACGCGGAGCTCCATCGTGACGGCCGGGGATACCCCACTGCCGACGGCGGGGCGGCCACCAGGTCGCAGCGCGACGCCCATGGCGGCTGCCACTGGGAAGCGGAGCCCCATCGTGACGGCCGGGAATACCCCATCGCCGGCGCCGGGGCGGCCACCGGGTCGCAGCGCGACGCCCATGGCGGCCGCCACTGGGACGCGGGGCTCCAGCGTGAAGGCGGGGGATACCCCACCACTGGCGCCGGGGCGGCCGCCGAGTCGCAGCGGGACGCCCATGACGGCCGCCATTGGGGGTCGGAGTCCCGTAGGGACGGAGGGGGATACCCCGCCGACGCCGTCGGGACGGCCGCAGAGGTTCCGCGCTTCGCGTGCTGGGACGCCGGTTCCGACAACGACGGCCCAGCAGCGGCTCTGCTGGAGCTTGGAATAGTGGGCCCCGTCGCAACCCCCGTCCTGGGGCAGCCAGAATTCGCTTACGACTGGTGGCTCTCCTCGCTGTGGGAGTCCCCCGCTCCGATGACAGGCACGGCGTGGCGGGACTCGCTCACGTCCGGGAAGGTCGTAGCCCTCTTTGGGCACAACGGGGCCGTGAACTGGGCAGTGATGGGTCCCCCGGGGATCACTGCCGCCCTGGTGAAGTACGCCCGCATCGGGCTCGCCGGCGTCGTGCCGCCCTGCCTCGAGAACACGCGGACTCGGGCGAAGCGGTTCCAAGCCGCCCTTCGGTGCGTCCTCCGTAGGGCAGCGCGAAGTGGGCAGTACAGTGGGTGGGTGCGTTAAAACCCTATCAGGGAGGTGGCGCGAGCCGTAAGGGGGCAGCCTGGTAAGACCCAGGAGCCCCCACGCTCTCAGCACCCGCAGACACCGCCACTCCCAGCATGCATACACTCACCACGCACCTCCGCGGGCGGTGGGCGCACGGGCCACGAGCACACACGCTCACAGCCCCTCAAAATCCCGACCATGCACCACGATAATCTCCCCGAGCTCATTCCCTAAAGGTTGCCCCCAACAGCAAGTACATGCGATAACATCAGATACAATGTCAAAGTACAGAAGAAATAGCAAGGTGACATCCCGCCAAAACATTGAGTGACATGGAAATGCTGAGCAATGCTCAACAGGCAGGCCTCCCATTTCACGTGTGGGAGTACCGCGGCCGCGACTGAGGGCATCGCTCTGGCCCCGAAGGTGCCACAATTGCTTGGGCGGCGTTCGGCCGTCAGCTGCCTGGTCATACAGCCGCGGGCTGTCTCTTTGTGCCCCGAGAGTGCGTGTGGGTCTTCGTGGCGCTTCCGCGTGATGTCAACGGCCCGTGACCGCCGGTCCGAGCGACCCAGTGGCCCGATAGCCCCGAAGGGCGCCACCAAGAAACCGCACCCCCCCCCCCCCCCCCCCCGTCCGCGCCCGGCCGCTGCGCCGACCAAAGTGGTCAGCGGACGGCCGGTGGAGGAGGGGCAGCGACGCTTGCGGAGGCCCCAACAGTGGGGCCCGTGGCACGCGAGGGCGCCGGCGGCGGATCGGCAGACGTATGGGGTAACCCCAGGCGCGCGGCGCGGCGCAGATAGACGCGCAGCGTCTCATCTGGGCGTCTGCGGCGTCCATTCAGGTTGCCGGGGGGTACCCGGTCCAATAAGCCTGGACCCGGAGGGTTCCGTCGGGCGGCGTGGCGTGGTCCGCGATCCGGTCCACGGCGTACCGCTGGCCATCGGCCTCTGCCACATGGAAGGAGCGGGCAGTCTGCAACGCGGGGTGCTGGACGGGATCCGGGATAGCCGCGCCCGAGGCGCGGACGACGTGAGCCACAATTTCCCGGCGGTTCTCCCCATCCACGTCGAGGAGAACCATGGGACCATCCGTGGAGACCACGCGGTAGGGCCGGCGGGCAACGTGCGTCAGCTTTCCGCCGGCGCCTTCCTCCTCGGAGTGATCGCGCAGCTACGCACAGCCCCCGACGGTGAGCTTCTCCGCGCGCAGCGCGAGGCATCCGTCGTGGTCGCGCTTGTAGCGCCCTTGCGTCGCTTTGAGCGTTGCCCGCATCTGCGGGACGAACTGCACGAGGAGGGTCCACAGGGCGGCCTGGGCCCGTTTCTGGGCGGCTGTGCCGCGTTGCGCCATGATTGGGTACTCCCCTGTTCGGGAGACGTCCTTGACCGCCCAGTTCGACACCCCCATGCGATTCACTAGCTCCAGTGGGATGACCCCGGTGCTCCGGTGCGGGCGTCCATTGTACGCCAGCGTCAGCGCCCCCAGGAGTTGGTCCCAAGAACGCGGATGTCCCGCCACGTAGTGGTTGAGGATGGTGTGTATTGCGCGATTAAACCGCTCCGTCTGCCCGTTTGTCTGCGGGTGTGCCGGAGACGTCACCTTCGGCTCGATGGAGAGCAAGCTAGACACCTGGCCCCAAAAGTGGCTGATGAACTACGGTCCCGTGTCGGACATCAGGCGGTCCGGCGGCTTATAGGAGGCCACCCAGTAGTCCAGGACCACAGAGGCGCAGTCAACCGCCGTTGTACCGTCCATTGGGAGGGCGCGCACCAGCTTGGTGAACCGGTCGGTTATCACCAGGATGAACCGGTGGCCGGCGTCCGTCCGAGCAAGGGGCCCAAAGAGGTCCACAGCATCGTCCTGGAAGGGCATGGTGGCGGGGAACAGGGTGAGCGGCGAGCGCCGCGCCTGGGGGCGCACACGCTTCCGGACACAGCTGTAGCACTTCCTAACGTAGGAGACTACGTCTGCCCCCATGCCCACCCAGTATTAATACCGCCGCATCGCCGCGTACATGCGGAACTCCCCCGGGTGCCCCGCGAGGGTCGCGTCGTGCTGTGGGTGAGGGACGTGCTCCTGCAAGGAGGCCGGGACCACCTCCTGGTGAGCGCCGTCGGAGGCCGCGCGGCGGCGGATTAGCCCATAGAGCTCCTCGAAGAATGGGATGTGCCGTCCGGCGTTCAAGGCTGTCGCATAACGCGATGCCAGGCCGCGGCACTGGCCGGTACGGTGGCCAGAGGGGCATCGATCTTCGTGGATGACATAGCGTGTCCCGGATTGGACAGGTGGCCGTTTCCTTGCTGACTGCTTTCTTGATTGATTGTGGGTCGTTTGCATGTGAGTGTTTATTGCTTGATTTATCTGCTTGACAGTAGGGGGGTCCACTGGTATG
>Ga0209186_1002441_pt1 | contig 13231 bp, 12 predicted proteins | sample SidtaG_FD_187426 | JGI IMG/M metagenome (GOLD analysis project Ga0209186, IMG submission 187426) | Marine algal microbial communities from Sidmouth, United Kingdom - Sidmouth_Male2 metaG (SPAdes) (version 2) | ecosystem: Host-associated > Algae > Red algae > Unclassified | place: Sidmouth...
TTTCACTAAGTGAAAAAAAATAAATAACTTGCCCCATTATGCTTGTTCTTTTCCCTTCTAAAAAACACAAAAAATAGTTCCGTAGCTATGGCTATGCAACGATTTTTTGAATTCTTTAGAAGAAAAAATTACGGCGCATTTCGGAACAATTTATTTATTTTCTTTCACTAAATCTTCCTTACGTAGCTCGGCTATGCGCGTCAAATTTAGCCAAACATATAATAGGAGCAGGGTTTCAATGACAAGATGCGTTAGCATTGACACCGTTTGTAGAAAAAGTAAACCCAAAGCTAATCAAGGTGCGTAGCACCGACACCGTTTGTACGCACTAACCCCGATAGCTATAGGTGTCGGTACTACCGTACCTTTTATAATAACGCCGATTTGTGACACACTCAAATTTATTTAATTTTATTAGATTTTAAGAGCATCTTTAAATTTTTTGGTTCTTTCAGTGAAATTTTTTCGAGTACGACATCAACCTCCTACTTCACTCGCACCCCTGCAAAATCCAACACCGAATCTTATTCCTTTGCTTCCCTAAACCTGTGTCCTATCTGCGCTGTACAAACTCATTAAGACTTTCTCCGTTGTCATGGGTGCAGAATACGTAATATTTGCATTAGGATTAAACGCTAATATGGCATTGGACAATGAAAAATACGCACCGATGCCGTACATCAAAGGCGGTTCGCCGACAGCTTTTGACTTTAAAATCGCTAAGTCGCTACCTTGCGTTTCGAGAAAATGTATGGCGATTTCCTTCGGTACAGAATAAATATCGGGGATTTTGTAATTCGCTAAATTAGAGGATTTTAAGACGCCTTTTTCATCATAAATTAACTCCTCCATCGTCATCCAACCCATACCTTGTACCAAGCCGCCTTCGATTTGTCCCAAGTCCACGGCGCGATTCATACTCGTACCAAAATCATGTACAATTTGCACCGAATCAAACTCGTAATTACCACGGATACAATCCACCATACTTCGGACAATCGCCGTCCCATACACATGATACGCAAAAGGATGACCTTTCGATGTTTTGGGGTCAAAATTAATTCTCGGCGTGGCGTAATGTCCTTTCGCGCTTAGATTAATACGTTTTTGAAAAGCCAATTGAATGAGGGCTACCCATTCTATACTGTGTTGATTGTCAGTAGAATGTATTTTATTTTTTTTAAAAATAATTGTCTCCGTACTTTCTATTTTCCAATAATCTACTAAGAAATTTTTCAATCTGTCAATGATTTGATTGCAGGCATCTTGCAGGGCTTTTCCGTTCAAATCGGCGGTGGCACTCGCTGCGGAAGGCGAGGTATTGGCGACCCGCGTGGTGTTGGTGGTTTCCAATTTAATTTGCGACTCCTCAATCCCGAAACTACCTGCCGCGACCTGTATCATTTTCGAACTCACGCCTTGCCCCATCTCAATCGCACCCGTACTCACGCCTACACTCGCGTCGCTATACACATGCACGAGTGCGCGTGCGTTGTTCATCATCGTATTGGTAAATGAAATGCCAAAACAAACGGGCATCAAGGCGAGTCCTTTTTTAATATATTTATTTGAAGAATTGAATTGCTCAACTTCAGCTTGAAGCTGCTCAAAATCGTATCGTTTTTTCGCTTGCGACCAACAATTTCGCGCCTCACAATCTTCTGTTTTTTGCCCAAAAGAAAATTCAGCACCTTCTTCTAATAAATTGATTTCCTGTATGATATGCGGCGCAATACCCAACATTCGGGCAGCATGATGAATGGCAGATTCTATGACAAACATCCCCTGCGGTCCGCCAAATCCTCGGAAGGCGGTATTGGGCGGTAAATTGGTGCGGCAGGAGTAGGCGTCCGTTTTTACATTCGGTACAAAATAGCTGTTGGTGGCATGAAAAAGCGTACGGTCAAGAATCGCGGGTGAGAGGTCGGCAGCCGCACCGCCATTCTGAAAGTACTGACCTTCAAAGGCTAATATCTTATAATTTTCGTCCAAGCCTATTTTGTAGCGACTTTTGTAAGGATTTCTTTTACCTGTCATTTGGAGGTCTTCGCCGCGTTCCAAGATGTATTTTACGGGGCGATTGGTGAGATATGTGCCGAGTGCGACCATCGCCGCCCACGGGGAGGCTTGGTCCTCTTTACCGCCAAAACCGCCGCCGATACGGTTGACATCGACCTCAATTTGGTTCATCGAAACGCCCAAAACTTTCGCTACGGTGCGTTGTACGGCAGTCGGTCCTTGCGTCGAACTGTAAATTTTTATGCTCTTATCTCCATTGGGAATCGCATATGCGCCCTGTGGTTCGAGATAGACGTGTTCTTGTCCGCCCGACTCGGCTGTTCCCTCAAAAATATGTGTGCATTTGGCAAAAGCCGACTTGGTATCGCCCAACTCAAAAGTCTTGGGTGCGCTCAAAAAATGCCTGTGTTTGTATGCTACTATTGGGTCGATAATGACCTCTTTTTCAGTAATTTGCACCTCGATTGCTTGACAGGCTTTATGGGCTGTAATTTCCGTTTCCGCAACAATCAACAAGACGGGCATTCCGATAAAATGCACTTCACCCTCTGCCAAAAGTGGCTCGTCAGGGATGATACCGCCAATCTGATTTTCGCCGGGAATGTCTTTATAAGAAATGATACGCACGACGCCGGACATTGTCATTGCCTTCGATATATCCACACCCTCAATCAATCCATGTGCGATTTTTGAATAATAGACTTTGGCATATAATGTCCCCGCAAGTTCGGGCAAATCATCCAGATATTGCGTCTTGCCTGTTACATGTAAAGGTGCGTCTATGTTGAATGATTTCTTTTTTTTCTTTGCTATTTTGCTTGCAATCATATTTTTATGTAGTGTAACGTAACACAGATATTCCTGTCTGTCTGTGCCTGTGAAGAACAGACAGGAATGTCTGTGTTACGCAATCATTTCTTCCAACACTAATGTGTCCTCTTTCATCGCCATAAATTGAGCAATAAAAAGCTGTCGCGCTAACAATCGCTTGTATTCCGCAGAACCTCGCGCATCGCTGATGGGGGAAATTTCTTCATTTAACAAAACAATCGCTTCACGAATAATGGTTTCGTCAATGGGTTTTCCTTGTAGAAATGCGGCGGTTTTGTGTAGGTAAGTTGGGATGGGTCCGACACCGCCTACGGCTAAATGCGCCGTTTGAATGAGGTCGTCTTTTATATCAAATTTAGATGCTAAATTGATGCTGGCGATGTCAAAATATTTTCTCTGGCTGACTTTTTCAAAGTGAAATTTAGAAGAATTATCAGGAATGTTGAATTGGATTTGTTCGAGTATTTCGCCTTCTTTCAGGTCAATATTTTTGTAGCCTTTATAAAATTCTTTCAACGGTAAACGCCTTCTTTTACCCTTTTTTTCTAATATAATCTGACTATCCAATGCCAATAAAAGAATCGTGAAATCGCCAATCGGAGACGCATTGACGAGGTTGCCGCCGATGGTTGCCATATTGCGAATTTGGGTAGAAGAAAGTAGTTTGAAAATGTAATCGGAATCGGGCAATGCGCGGTTGAACACTTCGGAACGGTACAAATCGCCCATCGTTAGCGAAGCACCGAAAGTACATACACCGTCCGCAATTTCGATTTGTTTCATCGAAGGTCGGTCATAGACGGGCAGGGCTTGGGTTTCGTACATATCATGGGGGCGTTGGACGTATAAATCCGTACCGCCGCCGAGTTTTATGCTGCCTTTATATTGTCCGTTTGTGGGCTGAATAGTGGCTAATCGCTTGGGAATATCCGCGAAATATGCGGGGATATATTTGTGGTCAACTAATGCAGAAATGCTTAGTTTAGGCATATCGTTTTTCACTTGTTTAATGATGAGTTCAGCTGCCCGTTCGATGCCTTTGTAGCCTGTACAACGGCAAATATTCCCATCTATCGCGGCTATAATTCCTTGTATATCAATCGTTTGGTTAGAGATTAAATATCCGGTCAACGACACCACAAATCCCGGCGTACAGAAACCACATTGCGTCCCATAACCTTCAACCATCGCTTGCTGTACGGGTGTAAGTTCGCTCATATTTAAGCCTTCAATCGTTACGACGTGTTTACCTTGCACATTCACGAGTGGCGTGATGCAGGAGGTCATAGATTGATAAAATATGCCCTCCACTTTCCGTTCGCCAATCAAGACGGAACACGCCCCACACTCGCCTTCTTTACAGACTAACTTGCTACCTTTTAAGTGTTTATGCTTACGAATAAAATCCAAAAGGGCCGTACCTGACGGCACGTCTGTTTCAATTGTTTGATTATTTAGAACAAAATTTATCATTAGAACTAATGAATGGAACGCGAAAATCGTGCAGGCGATTTTAATCGCTGTGTCAAAATAATACGAATATTTATTTTTCTATTTTATAATAGACTTTATTTAGAAATATTTTGTATGCAGCTAACATTGTCTTTTTCCGATACTCTTCTCCTATTTTTCGCTCCGTACCGTAGGGTATGCAGTTCAAAATGAGGCTCGATTATCGAAAAAATACAAAATTCCATGCATACAAAATATTCCTAAATAAAATCTAATTACTATAGAGGTTCTGCTGAAATATACAGTGAGTATTCGCGTCAAATTTGGTTCGTCTAAAGAAAAAATAACGACGCGAAGATGTAACATTTATTATCTTTTCATGCCTTAGTACACTGTTTTATAAATTTATTTACATTTTTTGACGTTTATTTTGAAATGAATCGAATCAAAAATGACGCGAATACTCACTGTATTTAAGGATTTTTTGGTGAAGAGTCATTTTAAAAGAAATACTCAAAAAAGTAAATAAATTTGTGAAACAGTGTACTTAGTTTCACATTTCGCATAAATAGAAATAAGAAAATCAAATTTAAACGAAATTATATTTCGAAATCGTTGCCAAAAAAAGCATTAAGCAAAATTTAATTCGATTTGAATAAAATAAAATACGTAAAATGATATTTATTTTCATTTACAATGAATAAAAACAAATACTTTAAATTTTTCATGTATTTAAAATTCTGAATTACACCTTATTTTTAACTAAAACCGAAATGTAATTCTGTTTAAATTCATTTTTCTTTATCGCATTTACGCGAAATGTGAATTAGTAGTCATATTTATAGTAGCAATGGTCGTACTCGGCGGAGGTGCGAGCGAGTCCGGCGCGGACGGGGTTGAGCATGATGTAGTTGACGATATTGCACCATTCGGCATCGTCGCGGACGTGGTGAATATAGTTGTAATCGTGCCAAAAATTGCCACGTCGTCGCAAGACTTGATTGGAATAGTAAGCAGTTCGTCCTTTGATTTTTTCAAGGGTGGTGCTGAGTTGGGTGCAGTGCTGGTCGTGGTCGGATTGGTTCATGTTTTTATCTTCGAGTTGGTGAAAAATGTCAATGAGTAGATGGATATGGTTGGGCATGACACAGTAGGCTATAAGGGTGAAATGTTTGCCGTCCATTTCGCGTAATTCGTCCTTGACTGCACGCTGTACATAGGGTTGTTTGAGTAAACGCAGACCGCGTGGATGGTAGTCGAGTGTATGGTCGTATTTCGCAAAGAAGCGTATCTTTTCTTGATACAATAACTCCTCGTGGTCGTTGGGGTGATCGCGCAGGATTTGGGCTTTGTTTTGTTCAAATTCGGCTTGGAGTTGGTCGGCTACCGACTTTTGTAAAGCATCTTTGAGGCAGATGGTGATGAAAAAATTAGCGAAACCAACAGGCGGAATGTTAGGCAAGGAATATTTGCGATTGGTGTTCACTCTTTTCATTGATAGGCTTTTTGTACATTTGTAAAGGTAACACTTTTTTCGAAATGTAAAATAATAATTTTTAAAAATAAAAATATACTTGTACATAGGGAAGACGAAAAAAATATCCTTACTTTTTGACGATTTCTTTTCCCGCTATTTTTCCTTACAAAAATCCTTATCCCGAATCAAGTACGGGACAGGCTGTAGCATAGGCTATGTGAGGTTTTTGCAAGAAAAACTATCGAAAAAATAATCACGTCAAAATTGTAAGCCTATTTTCGTCTCACTACTTAAATTTGCAAAATAAAAATAATGACACAGACGTTTAAAGTAACAGGAATGAGTTGCGGACATTGCGAAGCACAAGTAAAAAATGCTTTACTAACGCACAGCGACATCACTGAAGTAGCCGTTTCTAAAGATAGCGAATCTGCGACAATTACAGCAGATAAACCCATAGATTTTGAAGCACTTAAAAAGACATTTAATAAATTTGAGGGGATGTTTGAAATCTCAAATGTGCAATAATTATGTCCGCCAAAAATAAATATCACGAACACGTCACAATATGTTCGCCAAATTAGATGTTGAGCGTTTTTTGATTACAAGTTAATTAAAAATAAATTTATATTAACCTAAAATTCAAACATTTAAAAAAATAAAAATAAATAAATTACTCGCGTTCGATTTGTAATTTTGAATTTGGCGAACATATTGTTAATGGCTTGATATTTGAATGTATAACAAAAATGGCATTTAGAATATTACATATTATTTTAGCGTTTCTTATCTTCGTAAGCTCTGTGGGCTTTACGTTGAATAGCCACTTCTGTCAAAATACGCTACAATCTGTTGCTATATTTTTCGTTCCTGAAAACTGCCATGACCGTGCAGCTTCGCATTGTGCGATGGCAGCTACGAAAAGTTGTTGTAGTAAAAAGAAGACCTCTTGCGAAGCCTCCGAAGATAAAGATTGTTGTAAAGACACCTCTCAATTTGCAAAAGCTGACATTGATTTCACGCCATTTACGATGAATTATTTTCAGCTCAATTTGCCTGTTTTTGCTCATATTTCTCCTATTTCACATGCCATTAAAACGATATTAACCGACCAATTAATTCGTTTTAATAGCTACATTCCGCCGCCGCTGATAAGGAATCTCCCCCTTCTTTTTCAGTCCTTTCTTTGTTAGAAGTTTAAGTTTAAGTTTAAGTTTAAGTTTAAGTTTAAGTTTAAGTTTAAGTTTAAGTTTAAGTTTAAGTTTAAGTTTAAGTTTAAGTTTAAGTTTAAGTTTAAGTTTAAGTTTAAGTTTAAGTTTAAGTTTTGCCTGCGGCAAAACTTTAATTAATTTTTGATTTCGTAAACTTCTAATTTTCAATGAAAAAAATTGTGGAAATGGTGGGCTTTATGCTCATCACAAGCCTTGCGCTATACGCACAAGGACCGCCGATTACGGGCGATAAACCCATCATGCTCAGCGGCGGAAGTATGGTCATCAAGACACTCACCGAGATTCGCCAAACTGAGTATGGTACGTTTACTTATGTGCCTTTGATGGTGCATTATTTGCCGACTTCCAACAGCCTCGTAGCAGTTCATCTGCCAATGGTTTTTCGGAATGTATCGGGCAATTTGGAGCATACATCGGGCTTGGGCGATATTCAATTGAGAGCCAAATATCAGTTTTATCGCAAAGACCAAATGGGCAAAACTTTCCGCATGGTCGCCAAGACGATACAGATGCTCCCCACCGGACGCAAATGGAATCAGAGAGGCATCAGCATGGGAGAATATGGCTCGTATTTGGGCGTGGTAGCTGGCTACGAATCCATCAAATACGGCATCTCTAATGAGTTGGGTTACAACCTCGTACCTGCGTATGATACTGACGAATTGCGCTATAAACTCGGCTTTGGGCTGCCTCTATTCAAGCCGGTTTACCCTGTCAAACAGATTAATTTATATTTTGAATATAACGCAAATTGGGCAGTCGAAACTAATGATTTTGACTTGCTTTATTCTCAAGGGATTCAGTACGCTAAGGGGCGATTGACCGTCGAAGCCGCCATTCAAGCCCCACTTATTCAAGCCGTTGCCGACGAATATAAACGACAGTATGCTGTCTTCCTCGGCACTCGGTACATTTTTTAAACGGTGGACGATGAACGGCTAACGGTGGACGGTCTGAACTCGCGACTGCTTATCGACTATGGATTATCAACCATCGACTAAATTTTAATTTAATATGAAAAATATAGCATTTATTTTTAGCTTTTTTGCCATGATGACTTTGGCATTTACCCCTACATTCGCTCAAAAAACGACTTATGATAAAGTAGCAGTACAAGTGGACGGCTTGGGCTGTCCGTTTTGTGCTTATGGTTTGGAAAAGAAATTTAAAGAACTCAAAGGTATTAAAAAAGTACGTATTGATATGGAGACGGGTTTGATGCAGTTTAATTATCCTTCAGATAAAATGATAGATATTGAAACGGTTGAAAATCAAGTTGATAAAGCAGGTTATACGCCTGTGACAACAGAAATTACACGTAGTAATGGCGAAGTAGTTATTTCCGAAAAAGTAGAGGAAATGCACAAAGCTGTAGTACTTGAAAATATAGAATCCACCTCTTTTAAAGTCCGTGGAAACTGTAGCATGTGTAAGGCTCGAATCGAAAAAACGGCTCGCTCGCTCGCTGGTGTAGGCACGGCTGTATGGGAAGCTAAGACGCAACTCATTGACTTGGAGTACGACCCAAAATTGATTGACCTTGCTGACATTCATAAGGCTATCGCCGAAGCTGGACATGATACAAAAAAAGCAAAAGCAGCCGATGAGGTATATGATAATCTACCGCCCTGTTGTTTGTATAAACGTAATTAAATCAGTTGGCAGTTAGTTAGGAATGAAAAAACAATAAACATTACATTTTGACTTGTCCTTTTTCCTTTATACTTCGCCAAATTCTCCTTAAATAACCCGTTATTCGCGTCAAATTTGGCTCGTGTAAAGAAAAAATAACGGCGTGAAGATGTAACGTTTATTATCTTTTCATCCCTTAGGGAAGAGGAAGAAAATAATCTACCCCAAATGAAGAAGTTATTTTTTTCGTCTTCCCTAACAACTACCAAATACTAAAAAAAATTAATATGAAGAATAGTATAGTTGTCAAACTAATATTTTTTGTGACTGTGCTTATGGTACTTTCTTCTTGTTCGCAAACACCTCAATGGAAGTACGATAATACCATTCAATTTGAAGGTATCACTCCTCTTGGAATTATTAAAAACGATAGTTTTTTATATATATCAGATAGCGATAATAATAAAGTTTTCAAAATGGATTTGAACGGTAAAGTCATTGAAACTTATGAAAATTTTGAACGTCCAATGCACATTGATATGGACGGGGAAAAATTATTTATTCCTGAATATGGTGCTGATACTATTACGATAGTACATAATCAAAGAAGATCCTATTTGCCGCTAAATATACAATTGGACGCGCCTGCAAGTGTTGATGTACAAGGAGATGATTATCTAATCGCAGATTTTTATAACCACCGAATTGTATACAACTCGCAGGGTAAGGATTTGACCTTTGGAAAAAAAGGGAAGGTAAATGGGGCATTTCACTATCCTACTGACATTCAGTTTGCTAACAACCTTATATACGTAGCCGATGCGTATAATAATCGCGTTCAGGTCTTTGATAAAGCAGGGCAATTCAAACAAACTATTGGTGAGGAAGATGGTATGAATGCCGCTACGGGAATATATGTTGCTGAACATTTTATTGCCGTAACAGACTTCGAAAACAGCCGCATCTTAATTTATGATTTAAACGGAAAATTACTGCAAATCATTGAAGAACACTTGGATAAGCCTACCGACGTTGCTATAGATAAAGGAGTTTTATATGTAGCTAATTATAATAACCAGTCAATTTCTGTCTTTAAACTTGAAAAATAGCGAATCTGAGTCATTATAAAGTCATTTTACAAATTAACACCTTTTTCAATGTGACCAATTTTTAAAATATCGTTTCTACTACGAACATAAACATTTAATATATCCTATAATAGTGCAACCTAGTGACCAGAGTATCATGAATAAAGTTCCATACAAGATGTCGAATCTATTGACAAGATGGTTTGTAATGCCTAATTTGCATTCATCAAATCCACCTAATATGCCAACAGATGACATTAGCAACAAACTGTACGCACAAATAAGTCGCGATATTCAACTAAGGAAACGACTTTTAGAAAAGCGCGCCTTTGCCCATGCACAGGCAATGTTTCCTATTGAGGAATTAACATTAGAACAGCCTGATTATGGCTTGGGTGTTATCCCCAAATTAATTTCTGTAGAAAATACCAATCATGAAGCACATCGCATCATAGAAGAGTGCAATTACGGCATCATAAAACTATCTGTCATACAACGTTTGCTAAACAACAACAATACACACAAAGTCTTGAGTTTATTAAATGATAATCAATATTACATGATACCGATAGAAGACATCAAACAAATGTTAGACTCAATCGCTTCTGTTGAAGAAATACTTTGTAGTTAAGTGAGGGAAGACGAAAAAAATAATCTACCCGTCTGAATTGTTATTTTTTTTATATGTTTCACTAAACAAGGAATAAGTACCCGGACATAATTATTTACAAAGAGCAGCTTCCCAGGGCTGCTCTTTTTTTTATTTATACGCCTCCCGATTTGGCAAAAAGCCTTCAAGTCCATATTTTTACACAAAAAAATATGAAACAATTCTTAGTGAAAGAAATTAAATAAATTGTTCCATAATGCGCCGTAATTTTTTCTTCTAAAGAATTCAAAAAATCGTTGCATAGCCATAGTACCGTCGAACTCTGGCAAGATGCGTAACACAGACATTCCTGTCTGAATTTATCAACAAAATAATTATCACCCCAGACAAGAATGTCTGGGTTACGTTATGAAGAAACTCGATTCGCTCAACCAAGTTGCGGAATTTCACCGTACTTTCAAACATCCCATTGTCGAAAAACCCACCATTCCTGCGCCTAAGCGTTGTGAATTGCGGGTATCACTCATCGCCGAAGAACTCCGAGAACTCAAAGAAGCCATCGAAGATAAGGATTTGGTCGAAATTGCCGATGCCTTGTGCGATATTCAATACGTACTTTCGGGTGCAATATTAGAATTTGGTTTAGGCGAAAAATTTCCCGAACTTTTTGACGAAGTCCAACGCTCCAACATGAGCAAAGCTTGCCGTACCCAAGAAGAAGCCGAAGCCACAATGAAACATTATCTCAAAAAAGACGGCACGGAGAGTTATTATAAAGAAGCTGACGGGCTATTTCTCGTATATCGCACATCCGATAATAAAACCCTTAAATCCATCAATTATTCTTCCGCAGATTTGAAGGGTATTTTGGAATCGTAACACAGACACAGACATTTCTGTCTGTGCCTCGCGTGTTGGAAGCGTAACACAGACATTCCTGTCTGCGCCTCGCGTGTATACAGGCAAGAATGCCTGCGTTAGGTTTCTAAAATTTCCTTAGCGACTAATTTTTTAAAAAAAATTAGTCGCTTTTTCATTCCTCATAAACAACTAATTACCAACACTTTATCGAGTAAAAAAAGCGTCAACGCAGACACAAATAAAAAGTCACACTTTCATTTTTTGGCACGTTTTTCGGCTAAAGCCATAATCGAAAGCAATTTATTACACAAATAAAATTGAAATTCAGTTGGTCAATTTAAAAGTCTATGAGAAACCAACTGCGAATAATAAAAATTGATTATGAGAAATACAATTATAAAACTGACACTCGCACTTTGCGCTTGTTTGTTTAGCTTCGCACAAATCTACGCACAAAACGCAACAGCACCTTGGAGTATCGGATTGAGTGGCGGTAAGGCTGCTTATAATGGCGACCTCGGAAACGGATTTTTCAATTTCGACCAACCCTATCAAGGTATTGGCGGTCTCAAATTTGCTCGTTATATCAATCCATCCCTTGATGTTTCGCTTGATGGCACTTATGGACGCTACGGTTTCTGGGAAAATGGTACCGACCAATTTTTGAGCAATATGTTACAAGGAAATTTATCGCTTGATTACAAATTTAATAATGGCTACATCTTGTCAGAGGATGCCATGATTGCGCCTTATGTATTTGCGGGGCTTGGTTTTGCCAATATTTCGCATGAAGAAAATGAAGCCGGAACTGCTCGCGCTGCCAATGGTACAGATGTATATGTACCGCTTGGGGTGGGTGCAAATGTCAATTTTACGCCCAATGTAAGCGCATTTTGGCAAGCAACTTATGGCTTAAATTTCAATGACGAGCGCGACCTCCGCGTTGCCAATGACAATAACGACCAATTTTTGCTCAACCAAATCGGACTAAAATTTAATATCGGTAGCGGCGGCATCAAAGACACTGACGGTGACGGAATTGCCGACAACAGAGACGCTTGCCCAAACACGCCAGCCGGTCCAAATGGTTATAAAGGTTGCCCGGATAGCGATGCCGACGGGCTTATCGACAGAGCCGATGAATGTCCGAATACATTTGGTCAGAAAAAATATAAAGGTTGCCCTGATACCGACGGCGACGGGCTGATGGATAGAATGGACAAATGCCCGGATGTAGCTGGACTTGCGAAGTTCAAAGGCTGCCCTGACACAGATAATGATGGTATCGCTGACGATATCGACGAATGTCCAAATCAACCCGGTACGCGCGCCAATCGCGGTTGTCCGGCGGTTGCGGTGATGGATACTGATGGAGATGGCATCCCGAATAGCGAAGACCAATGTCCGTCAGTAGCAGGTCCGGCATCGACAAGCGGTTGCCCGGTGATTTCGCAAGAAGACCAGAACGTATTTGCAGAAGCTTTGCGTGGTATTCAATTTGAGACGGCTAAGGCGGTCATCAAAACGTCTTCTTACACTATTTTGGATAATGTAGTCTCCGTCATGCAACGAAACCCGCAGTATTTGCTATCTATTGAGGGTCATACTGATTCGCAAGGTAGCGAAACGTTGAATCTTGACCTTTCTCAAAGACGTGCCGATGCAGTTAAATTGTATTTGGTGAATAATGGCGTCGCAACATCAAGAATGACAGCGATGGGTTACGGAGAGTCGGTGCCGGTAGCAGATAATAACACGGCAGCAGGTCGCGCGCTCAATCGACGCGTCGAGTTTAAAGTGTCTTACTGATGGGAATTGGGAAATTAGGTGATTGGGTAACTGGGAAATTAGGTAATTGGGGTGAGACGTCGATTATAAGCTAATTACCTGATATCGAAAGTTAACTTAGTAGTAAGTCAATCTAATTATGATATGTTGCTTTGAGTGAAATTTTTTCGAGTACGAGGCGGAGGTTATTCAGCATAGCCGTAGCTACGCTGGATGTTCTCCAACAAAGTAATCGGACAAA
>Ga0209186_1002442_pt1 | contig 13221 bp, 9 predicted proteins | sample SidtaG_FD_187426 | JGI IMG/M metagenome (GOLD analysis project Ga0209186, IMG submission 187426) | Marine algal microbial communities from Sidmouth, United Kingdom - Sidmouth_Male2 metaG (SPAdes) (version 2) | ecosystem: Host-associated > Algae > Red algae > Unclassified | place: Sidmouth, United...
ATAAGGACGAGGCAGGAGCCTCCTATGTTATTATTTTTGACAAGGCTCAGGGCGTATTGATTCACGATTTCGGGTTCGGCGAAGGTGATCGGGATGCCGCTTTATCACAGTATAGGCACTATTGCCGACTTCTCGATCAAGAAGGCAAGGACGTACTAATCTTGAATTCAGCAAGCAGAAAAGGGTTGGAGGTAACGCACCCCCAGTTTTTTTAATTATGCATCAGGTTCTTACTCTAAATCAGGTCGGCGAAAAGTGTCTCTTTTAGACCTCAGAAAATGTCAAAACAGGTTACGCATATGAAAGAAATAAAAGATACACTATCAAGCAGGACGTTTATCATACCATTAAATCAACGAGGTTTTAACTGGAGAAAAGGTAATGCAGAGGCTTTGACACGGGACCTTGAGCTCCTTGTTAGCCCTTCAGCGCACTACCTTGGCCCCATTATTGCAACTAGTAAGCCGGAGGCAAACTTCGAAGATTCGACGTCAACATTTATCAATGCATACATAATCGATGATGGGCAGCAGCGTATTACATCTATAACTATCTTCATCCACCTGCTTGCTTTGCGTCTTCAAGCTTTAAGTGTTGATGTGGAAGGCGCACAAAAACCTGAAATAGATTTAAAAGTTGCAGAACTAAACAAATGCGTAATCTGTAGAAAGTTCGGAGGAGTAGATGAGCTTAGAATAAAAAATGAAAAGCCAGAATTCGACATGTATCTGCGTCGAAAAATCTTGGGGGAAAGTGTACCTCTCCCTGCAGGGCGAACAGTCTCGATGAACTGTGTTGATGAGGTGTATAATTATTTCGAGGAATTTTGCCGCAGGATCAATACTGTAGATGGCGGCCTAAAGTGGGCTGCACGCATTTTGAGTTCAGCGAAGATTATTTTCGTGGACCTAAAAAGTGACAACATAGATCGTTTTCTTGCGTTCGATGCGATCAATTCGAGGGGGTTAGGTCTGACAGAATTCGATAAGTTGAAAAATTTCTGCATTCTCTTGCAGCAGAGGAGGGATGGCTTGCAGGTGGAAACAGACAGGGAGTGGTATACCGCACTTGTTACATTAGAAAAATATAACGCATCAAGCAGGAAAATGGAATCCACTTACATCGCAGAGGCGTACTCCGTATTTTCAGGGGCTAGAGTGCAGGCCGACAATTTACACGAATCATTCGTTGGGAGCTTCCATTCGCTGTTAGAGGCTGGCGACTCTTTCAAGGAGTCAAGGGTTGTAAAATTTGTAAAATTCTGGCGTAAGTACGCTGAGGGATTTGGATACATATCCTGCGCTAGGAGAAAGGATATAGACCCAGGGAAATGTTCAACAATGGCACATCGCTGGCTTACCAGCATTGACCAGATGGGGTATCCTTCAATAATGCGCCCGGTGTTGGCCGCAGGCTTACTGGCGAACTTTTCGAGAGAGGAATTTGCTGAGCTCTCATATATATGCGAGATATATTTATTCCGCACGTATGCTTTGAGGGGGAGGCGCACTGATGCAAATAGGCCGGCAATCAATGCATTGGCTCACGAGATTTTGTTTAAAGATAGTGCCTCAATCGTGCAGGTAAAGGCGAGGGTTTGTAAGTGGCTAAAGGATTTGGCTTCGCTTGAGGAAGGCATAAGTTTTCTATGTGACGGAGGAGCTAAGTATTACTTCGACAGCAAAATGAGAGGCTGGTCTCACTCATACTACTTTTTATACCAGTATGAACTCAAGTGCTCGCCTGCGACTACTGAGCCAATTCGGTGGAACACAAATGCAGAGGATCAAAAAGCCTCAATCGAACATATTCTACCCCAGAGTTCTAGGGATGGCGGATATTGGGAGAGAGTTTGGAATGAAGAGCACATAGCTGACGCCTTCAAGCACCGGCTAGGGAACCTTGTTCTGACGAGTAATAATCAGGCACTTGGACGAAAAGAAATTCAAAAAAAGATCCAAGATGACGATTATTGTTACGATTGCGATGATGCAACAAGCGCGGAACGTAAGGTGTCCCAGTACGTCGACGGCGTAGATTGGACCACAAATAGTATACTGCAGCGGGAGCTGGAACTGATCAAGTTTGCTATGGAGCGGTGGACTTTTGGCTGCTGCTCTGATAATTTCTCTCTTACGCTCCCTGCTGAATTCAAAGGCCACAATGGAGACAGGATACAGGTCCGAGTAGAAGTAGGCGACTGTATCGAGGACGCGGAATACGAAGAGCCCGATGACGCAATAGTTTCGGAATACGAAGAATAGAGCAGGGAAATTCCCGAGCTCGCGCGTGGTCTAAATCCACGAAAACCCTTGGATGTAAAACTCGTTATTGGCGCCTTCGCCTTCGCTTTAAACCTTTCAGGAGCTTCTTATGAATCTTATTGGTAAAATACAAAAACTTTCGACGCACACCAGTGAGGGATATTCTGCACCTCACAAGCCGTTATATATTCTCGCACTAGCTTCATTCTTACAGGAGGGCTGCGCCCGACTGATTCCTCATGGCGAAGTCAAGAGGAAGCTTGTGCCCGCACTTAAGCGATTCGGGGCAAAATCAGCTAATTATATATACCCGATATGGTATCTGCCGAATGATGAGCTTAGCGTCATCGAGCCTTCTGACCCATCGGTTTATGAACTCAGGAGTGAAAATAAGGAGCCGACGGTAGCATCTTTAACAAAAGTTCACGCCCAGGTCGGCTTTCAAGAAGACGACTATTTCCTACTCAAGGGGGATTCTATTGTCTTTGATCAAATCGTGCACTATCTGTTGGACGCTTACTTCCCGAGCAGTCTTCACGGAGAGATTCTCGCTCATTTCGGAATTCAACTGCCAGCCAGGATGGTCGACTCGAAAGATTGTTCCCTCGATTTCCGGCCTGCCGTGTTGCGTGCTTATAACCATCGATGCGCGATATCTGGCTATGGAGCCGGAGGGGAAAATGGTTCTAATAAGACTATCGCACTGGGGTTAGAGGCATCAGGAATTAAGTGGCTCACTGCGGGCGGAAAGTATATCGTATCCAATGCAATCGCGATGACTTCCCTCCATTGTCGTCTCTTTAATTTGGGCGTATTTACGATTACTAGCGAGTACAAAGTATTGGTGACGGAGTCTGATTTTAGAATTCTACAGCCAGAATGGGGGCTAGAGAGTGGCCGAGATATTGAATTGCCCTCTATACCTGAAGATCAGCCCGATCTTGATATGTTAGAGTGGCACCGCAGTCATATTTTCAAGATTTGACCGAATTCATTTCTAGCCATTTTGCCATGAAGCCATGGATTTCCTGGCCCTTTGAAGACGCCAAATATCCTAGCCCTCTTCGGAGGTGCGCATGAAAATTTGAGGCTACATCCGGCTGCCTTTGGGCTTGGTTCGCTATAAGTGAGGAGAAGATATCGCCTTGGCTTCCCGCGAAGACTTTCCATGAAATTTCTACCCCATCTTCAAGTGAGGTTTTTTCAGTCGGTGGCAAGGTTGGTTCACGGATCGAAACTAAGAAGGCCCAGCGACAGATTATATTCCAATTTTCGATACCTGTGAACCTTTTGATCTTCGTAAGCTGGTCGCGAGATTGCTTTCCCAGGCGGATGGTTTCAACGGGTGGCTTCATGAGTTTGAAAATATCCTTCACTTATAGTAGTGCAGCCAAGTTTGTCATCGTGGCCGAGCAAGTAGGAGCTTCGAACATTGGGGCTTAGAGCCTTTAAATAGTCGCCCACAATCTCTTCGTCCGTGGAAAGAAGGAGCACCTGGTGAGAGGCGGCCGGAAAGTAGCGCTTAATAAGGTGGCTTCGATGGGAGGAATCCAGGCGACCCAGCGGAGTATCAATAATGGTTGGGACTGGGCGGCCAGAGGCCCGAGCCAGTCCCCATAGAAAGGCGGTTGCGAGCAGCTGCCGTTCCCCGGCAGAGAGACGGCCAAAGGGCAGGTCCTTGCCGTCGGCCCCAATGAGGGAGACTTCGAAGCTTGTGGGATCGATTGAGAGCCCAGTGATGAGATTTGTCTTCCTCAATAAAGTGGTGAAGGATTCGAGCATCAGAGCTTCGATTCGGCGGATATGCTTTTCGGTGATACGTACGCGGAAAGCCTCAAGAGTTTTTCGGACCTTGGCGGAATGCTTGATGAAGCGTTGGCGGGCGTCTTCTTCGAAGCGGACATCGACCCCTTGGGTAAAGAAGCGGTCACGATCGCGCTGGGCCATTTCCTTTTGCCGTCCGAGTCTATCTTTGGCGATGCGGAGACCTTCGAGGGCCTTCTGTTTTAGGTTGTGCGCGCCGGCGGCCTCGGTGACTTGAGCCTGTACTCGCTCGATGCGATCCTCGTCGGGGATTCGAGCCAACTCCCGGTCAAGATGATCGATCCGTTCTTGGACCGTTTCAATCTCGGTGAGATGTTGTTGGGTCTGTTCGAGGGTTTCGGGGATGCGAACACTTCGCAGGTGGGCGATCTCGACGGCGAGGCCCTCGTCGGCGTCGAGGAGGAGATCTTCTTCGGCGGTACTCCGAGTGGTGTCGCGGTCAGACGCGAGATGGGTAGAGACGGTTGTAATCGTTTTCTGGGTGACGCCCTTGGCTTGGTCGAGGAGCTCTAGGAGTTGGGCGTCCCGGGTTTCGAGAACATCTACCAGAGTCCGGGCCTGGCGTATGCCATTCTCCTTGCGGGCTTGGGTCTCTACCTCTTCGAGCTGATCCATGACAAGGGCGAGAGGAAGCACGCCGCTGGCGAGTTTGCGAAGGGCATCCTCATGGGCGTTAAGGTCTTCTTTGGCGCTCGCTAATTGCTCCTCGAGCTCCTTCCGTTGGAGGAACAGGTCGCCACCTTCGTTGCGGAACTGTTCCTCGGCCTGGCGGAGTCCTTCGGCGGCCCGGGCGACATCATTGACGAGTTGGCCCTCCTCTTGGGCGAATTTGGCCTGCTCTTCGTCGAGGACTTCGAGTTCGGCGTCTGCGCGCTCAATTTTTTGCAGGACTTCGGAGTCCATGGCTTCTTTCTTCTTTCGGCTCTCGAAGACTTTCAGATCGTTGTCGAGCTGCTCTACGAGATCGAGGCCGAGCAGGGAGTGGATGGCGCTTCCGATGATCTTGGCGGCACTTTTTCCCTCAGCGAGTTCCTTGATCTGCTCGCCGTCGAAAAAGAACAGGTGGGCGATCTCGGCCGGGAGATAGGAGGCCATGGTCTCGTCCCAATGTTCAGTGAGGCTTTCGTCGAACTCTCCGTTTTGGGTAGCGCGGATTTCTTCATGGATTTTGCCATCCCGTTCGCACCACTGGCGTCGGATTTCGAAGTGGCGCTCCTCGCCTTCAAGGGTGCGGCGGAAGCCTATGGTGATGGCAGCGCCTTCGCTGCGATCGGCCCCTCGGTGGATGCATTCGGAAAGGTATTCGAGATAGCCTCTGTTGCCACGGCCAGTCCGGTTCGATACCTTGGCCGCAGCTCCGTAGAACCCGAGCTGAATGGAATCCAGCAAGGTGGTCTTGCCGCCGCCATTCATGCCGCCGAAGAGGATGATGGACTTGTTCGGCGTGGGCGTGAGGACAGCTTCCTGCCGACCGGCGTACGCGCCAAAATTTTCTAGGATGATGCGGTCGAGGATCATTTCAGGTTTAGAGTTTCGTGACTGGGTGGTGGCGTCGGAGTTTCGGGCTGAGGATTTAGTTCGCTCGCTTTGGCGAGAGCTCGCTCCAGCGCATCCTCTTCGTTATCGTAGTAACTTCGCTGCATCACCTTTTCGATCTGCGTGAAGAGACCCTTGCGGCGCGCCCGGTTCCGTTGCTGGATGGTGAGGCCGAGGAGGTTGCGGGTGAGTTCGTAGTGAAGATCGTCCTCGCTGCAAATGGCTTTGAGTTCTTCCATTTCCTTCTCGCCGAGCACGAGGTTGTCATCGAGTGATTTGCCGGGATAGGGCTGGCCGGTTGCCTCCTCGTACACGACCGGAAGGCGGTCCTCGAGTTCGTGTTTGTCCACGACCCAAATGCGACGGATTTCTTCGAGTTCCTCGTATGTGATGAGTTCTAGCTCACTCACGGAGTCGGGGCCGAGTTCGCGGACGGCTGTTTGGGCGGTGAGCAGGGCCCGAAGCCAGCATTCGCGGGCTTCTTGAATGTAGGGGCCGGGGATAATCCGTTTGCCGTTGCTCATGACTTGGACGCGGCCGGTATTCAGTCGGCGGAAATCGCGGATGCTTCGTTCCCAACTTCGGTCGCGGACAATGTCTTCGAGGGAGCGGTTGGTTTTGCGAACGACAAACTCTCCAAGCGCTGCGCCGACGGGGCTTTTGAAGGCTTCGAGCTTGGTGTTCACCGGGCGTAGCACCCCGGTGGATTTGTCCTTGGCTTCACCATCTTCGCGGAAATCGATGAGGTTGCGGAGTTCGAGCAGTGGTTGCATCCACTCCAGTTCCTCGTCGTTTTGGACCATGGCCGTCATCGACCTATCTTTTTCGACCAAGGTACAGACGTAGCAGCCGAAGCGGGAGGTGCCGCAGCTGGGAGTTGTGTCATCGACAACCAGCGGGCACTCCCCGTCTTCGGTCGCCCCGGCGTACATGCCGAGGAGATCGCGGTTGTTGTAGCCCCATGGATTGGTGGCCTGCATGAGGTAGAACCAAACATCATCGTTCGACCATGTTTCGACTGGCGTATAAATCATGCAGCCAGCCAGCGTAGCACTTGGGCTAAGGCGGTCCCGGACACGGTACTCGGCGTTCCGATTCATTACCTTCGCTCGCGCGGTGCTCTCGGCCTTCCGAGCGCCGAGGAGAAGGATGGCCTCGCCGTTTTTAGTGACGACATCTGTAATGAAGCCATTTGATGGTTTGATCTTTAGACGTTCCGTGCACCAGCGGAACTTGTGGCGCGGGGCTGGGTAGCCTTTGCCGATGAGATTGACCCAAAAGGAATCCACGACGGCTGGGGTGAGTTTGTGGGCCTCGATCGGGAGGTCTTGTTTGGCGGCCGCCTCACGCATTGTATCGAGAGACTTGGCGACCCAGGCGGAGACCACGGGGTTTTCCACCATCGTGTCGGTGGAGATGACGTGGACAGGTTTTTGCCGGTCTGATTTGGGGAGTTCTGCGAGGGCATTCCAGATGAGCTGAAGAACCGCGGTGGAATCCTTGCCACCGGAGTACCCAATAATCCACGGGACGTCGTCGGCGCCGTAAAGTTCGCGGACCTCTTCCTCAAGGGCGGCGATCACGGCCTCAAAGCCCTCTTCTTGGAAGGCGGAGGCTTTGCCGTGGTTTCGTTTTGGAGATGTTTTTTTCGCCATGAGACTACCTAGATTTCTTAAACGCCTTTTCCAGCTCTTGCTCTTCCGGACTTAGCTTGAGGCCAAGTGCGGCCTTGATCGCGTTGGCGGTGAGCTGGACGTTGGTGGTTTTCTTTTGCAGGGCGCCGAGCTGCATTGCTCGGCCTTCCCAGTCTGGATTGCTGCGGGACCAGTCGATGTCTGCGAGCTTCTTCAAGCGCTTCTTCCAATCTTTTGGGTGATCTTGCAGGAGTCGATTGCCGGCACGAGCCAGCGCTTGAAGCGCAATGCCATGGGTATGAATGAAGTCCTCCCGAATTTCGCCCGCCGATAGTGCGCCTTCCCGGACCTGGCCCCACGATGGAAACTGCTTCGCCACCTCTTCCCAATACGCCCGAGCGATATTTGCATCTTTCACCAAGTCTCCGGTCGCTATGTCCTGCACCAGCTCGGCGCAGGCGTTGTAGAAGGCCGAGAGCGTGAAGAGTTTACGGGACCTCGCCGAGAGGGAGGATTTTTCCTTCTCGACGATTTCTCGAAACAGGGTTGACTCGAAAATGACCAGTTTCGCCAGCTTGGCTTTCTCGTTCCGGTGATCGTAGAGGAGGCCGAGGGACCGAGAGGGGCGAATGGCGTGTCGGTTTAGGTCGGCGAACATCTGCTGTGAGCGGTCGAGTCCGACATCGAGGAAGAAGACCACGGCGATGGTCTCGTGCGCGAGTTCGGGGCGCTCTTCGAGGGCGGCCATGATGGCGGCCCGGCGGTGTTGGCCGTCGTTGATAATGAAGCGGGCCTCCATGGGAACGTGGAGGACACCCAGCTTGTCGTTTGCTTCAAAGGGGTCGAAGCGGACCTCGGAGTCGATGGATACGGTTAGGGCGGAGAAGGTGTAGTCGCCGGGATTATCGAGGACGTAGTTGGACATCTCTGGGATGCGTCCGCGGTTGAGGGTTCGCTGGGCCCGCATCTCGGGTGGGAGTTCGTCCTCGTCGAAAATGGAGATCTTCTTGAGGATCCTGAGGGTCCACATGGCCACATAGTACTCCCGCTTGGCCTGGAGCCCGCGAATGACCGGAAATGAGATGCTTGGAATGGCTTCCATGTTGACTTACCTACGCTTTGTTTGTTTGTCTTTTCAGAAGCTTAGCCAGTGTTTGTTATTATTGGCAAGTAAAAAGACAAACAAGATGCCTGAAACTTCCAAACAAGCTGTGTATTTAGACTGCAATGCGACCACTCCGGTGGAGCCTGAGGTCTTGGAGGTTGCGCAAGTCTATCTAGCCGAAGAGTTTGGGAACGCTGGAAGCCGAACGCACTCCTTTGGGGTTCGTGCAAAACAAGCGGTGCAACGTGCACGAGAGCAGGTGGCTGGGGTGGTTCGTGGGAAGAAGGATGAGGTCATCTTCACCAGTGGGGCGACCGAGAGTAACAATATGGCGCTGCTCGGTCTCGCTGCCTATGGACATTCGGAGGGGCGGCAGCACATCATTACTACCGCGATTGAGCACAAGGCGGTGCTAGAGCCCTTGGAGCGACTGGAGGAAGACGGATTCGAGGTGACGCGTTTGTCGGTGGATGCATCCGGTCGGCTGGATCCGGGTTCGGTGGCGGAGGCGCTGCGTCCTGATACGCTGTTGGTGTCTGTGATGCAGGCGAACAATGAGACGGGGATTGTCCAGCCACTGGAGGAGGTGGCGTCCGCGCTGGAGGGGCACGCGGCGTTTCTGCATAGCGATGCGGCCCAGGGGTTCGGAAAGAAATTTGAGGCCTTGCGAAATCCGCGGATCGATTTGATCAGTGTGAGCGGTCACAAATTGTATGCGCCTAAGGGAATCGGGGCGCTGATCGTTCGCAAGCGTGGATACACGCGGGTGCCGCTGCAGTCGCTCATGGTTGGTGGCGGTCAGGAACGGGGACTGCGTCCGGGTACGTTGCCGGTGTTTTTGATTGTTGCGCTGGGGAAGGCAGCGGAACTTGCGATGCGCGAGAATGAGTCCCGTCGGGCGACTTGTTTGGCGGTTCGGGAACGTGCACTGGAAGCCTTGGGTTCGCTGGGGCCGCAGGTGGTTGGCGATCCAGATCACTGCTTGCCGCATGTGCTGAATGTGTCGATTGGTGGGTTGGATTCGGAGGCCTTGATCGTCGCCACGAAAGAGCTCGTCGCGATCTCGAATGGATCGGCTTGTACGTCGAGTTCCTACTCTCCCAGCCATGTGTTGATGGCGATGGGGATGAGTGAAGATGAGGCGAACCGCTGTGTTCGGATTAGCTGGTGCCACATGACGCCCGAGGTCGATTGGACGGGCTTCGTGGATACGGTCCAGGCGCTGCTTTAGGTTCGGGGGCGTTTCGCGAGTGCGCGGTTCAGCCCGGCAGCGTGCAGGGCGGCCTCAAAATCTTCTTTGCTCGGGCCGAAGCGGTCGTTCGGTCCAAGGTCTTGAAGACGGATACCGAAGGTTTCCACACGGCGGCTAAGCTGCTCCATCTTTTTCCGTTTCGGTGCTTCGAGAGGCAAGAAGCGTTCCTTGAAGTAGAGGAGCTGGTGCGGTGGTTCCAGAGAGTGGTCGAAGACGGTGACGAAGAGGCGCCGGAGATCGACTTTGATACGGAGATGGAGTTGCGGGAATGGAGCGCGTTCGAAGTCGTCGTAGTGAAGGAAGGTCAATTTACCGGAGCGGATATGGACCTTGATGATGTCTGCTTGTTCGGGGTCGCCATAGCGGCGTGCAGCGCACTCGATGTAGATGCGAAGGATGGGCGGGAGGTTTGGGATACAGCTGCGATGGAACGCAAAGTGCCCTTCCACGGGGTCGCGCCAGCCGAAGGCGAGTTCGTCGATGGCGAGTTCGAGTTCGTCGGGGTCGCCGGAGGCGAAGAGCAGTTCGCGGGCGAGGGTTTGGGCGGAGTGGTAGTCGCCGAAGAATGATTTGATGTCGGTTCGCAGTTGTTTGGAGAGCCGGGTGAATGGGGTGGGGCGTTTCTGGAATTCGCCCGCGGAAAGATACACGAGCAGGTCTTCTTTACGGCGTGCAGTTGCGGATTTGAGTTCCTCGGGACCGTACTTTTGGACAAAGAGATCGGCGGCTTTGAGGAGAGATTTGCAGAGGGAGCGAACCTCGTCTGAGCGTTCGTATTCGTCGGGTTTGGGGCAGCGTCCAAGGGTGAGCATGGTTCGCCAGAAGTCGTCGAGCAGATCGGGGTTCCGTTCGTAGGTGGTGAGTTTGAGTTGGTTCGGTCGAAGCGCGCGCAGGCGGCGGCTGACGGACTCCCAATCGATGGCGCGACGGGTGCGCCGCGAGAGAAAGTCTTGGGCATCTTCGAGTCGTCGGAACGCGAGGCACATACCGAGGCCGATCGGGATCGGTTCGACGTCGAGCCCGTGTTCGATGAGCCCGAGGAGTTCGGATTGTTCGAAGTACTTTTGGAAGGTGCCGCGCTTGGTGAGGATCCCATCTTGGTATGGGCGGACGGATTGGTAGTGCTCTTGTCCGGCTGCGAGGACGGTGACACAGAGAACTCGTTGGGTGAATTTCCAGGCCTGCCTGAGTGCATCAATTCGTTCGGCCGGATCTTCGATGACGTTGAGGACGAAGCCCATGTTCACAACCTCCGCTTGGGTCTTTTGGATTGCTGGGGCAAAGTGCGGGTCCCAGCCCGTGACGGTGTAATCGAGCGCTTCGAGTCCGCGCAGGTCATCGCCTAGGCCGCAGCCATAGTCAAAGAAGGTGGTTGTTTGCGTAAGGAGTTGGTTTGAGAGGAGGGCCTTGATCGGCTTGGAGAACTCACGCCGGGGAATGGCGGTCAAATGGCGAGGGATGCTCCCGGAGCGGGTGTCCTTGGTCGTGGTTTGGTCCACTTGGCGGATGGTGTGGCCCACGATTTCAACACCTCGCTCCCTGAGAATCTGGTGCCAATTTTCTTGGAAGCCAATGTGTGCCGTCTCCTCGAGTAGCCCAAGTTGTTCCTCGCTTTGGGTAAGTTTTGCGAAAGTGGATGCACGAGCGTGGTTCGGGGGCAAGAACGTTTCCTTCCGGTGCAGAATGGGCGGGTTACTGCGGGCCGTGTAGGAGATTTCCCTGACCTTCCCAGTGACAAGGTTGATGGTCATCGAGCGGGCGAGAGCCGGGTGAGCGTCCTTCATGAAGCTCGGGTAGGCGAGTAGGGAGAGCTTGAGTTCGCGGCGGAAGAACTTCACCAGATTGAACGCCTTCTCTGGGTCATGGATAGCCCACAATTGCTCGGTGATTTTTCGTAGCAAGATTGGGAGTTCCTCGAGCCCGCCGCGGTGCACATAGATGGCCGTAGGCAGTCGTTTCCCGAAGGGAATCGCCTCGACGGCTTTGCGATATGTTTGGGCAGTGAGTTCCAGCTTCATGACTAAGTGCTTGCCTAACTACGCACCGCCAATTTTGGAGAAATTTCTGGAGGGGGAATCCGGTTCCAAATAGTCATAGGCGTTCCAAGGGATAACTATGACTTTTTATTGGGTCACTCAAGTTCGGTTCCGAGGTCAAGGCAGTCAGGTGAGTGCCAGCTACACAATTCGGAACTCCAAGTTAGCTGATGGCTAAAAAAGAGTCGTCATCAGACGACTCTTCCAGCTCCTCCAGCAAGGCCGGGGAGCTGAGGTTGAGGGCGTTGCAGAGCTGCACGAACTGGAGCACGTCGAGACGGACCTGGGAGGTCTCCACACGGTGTAGCCAGTCCCGTCTGCGACCCACTTTAAGGGCCAGGTCGACTAGACGCAGTCCGGCAGCCTTGCGTGCCGCGCGCAACTTGCCCATCAGCCGGCGGTAGCCGGGATGGTAGATAGTCTTCACAAGCTAGAGGCCGGGCGAGTCCGCCCCTTCGCCCAGTCGCGGAGCTGCTGGATGGGCTTCGGCATCGTTTGCGATAGCGGGATGACCTTCTCGGTTGCCATGGACATGCCGAGCGTACTCGGCTGCTGGTCCTTGGCGAATGCCTCGAAGAGACCCTCGACGACCACCTGTTCGATTTCGGCCCCTGTGTAGCCGTCTGTGGCGTGAGCAAGAGCTGCGGTGTCGAAGCTGCTGGCGTCGCGGTCGTGGCGCTTGAGTTGGATCTCCCAGATGAGAGTGCGTTCGGCTGCGGTGGGTAGGTCGACGCTGAACAGGGCGTCCCAGCGACCAGCCCGGAGGAACTCCGGAGGCAGGGCGCTGACATCGTTGGCGGTGGCTACGACGAACACGGGAGCGGTCTTGTCCTGCAACCAGTTGAGCAGGCTGCCGAAGACGCGGGCGCTGGTGCCGCCGTCGGTGTTGGCCGAACCGGCGTTGCCGCCGAAGCCCTTCTCGATCTCGTCGATGAACAGCACGCAGGGCGCGATTGCTTCTGCAGTGGCGATGACGCTGCGCAAGTTCGACTCGCTCTGCCCGACCAAACCGGCGAAGAGCCGGCCGGCGTCGAGCTTGAGCAAGGGGCGCCCGAGCATGGCCGCGGTGGCTTTGGCGGTCAGGCTCTTGCCGGTGCCGGGGACGCCGACGATCAGCAGACCCTTGGGGCTGGGCAGGCCGAACTCGCGAGCAGCAGGACCGAAGGCGTTGCGGCGTTGGCCGAGCCAGTCTTTGAGCTGGTCGAGGCCGCCGATGTCGTCCGGACTGCCGGGATCGTCGATGATCTCCAGCAGGCCGTTCTGGCGGATCGCCTGCGCCTTTTCGCGCGCGACAACCGCCGGGGTGAGACTGCTGGTCTCGACGATACTCAGGGAGAGGGCATTCTCCGCCTCGATGCTGGTCAGGCCGCTTGCGGCGTCCAACAGGGCGGGAAGGTCCTCGTCTTTGGGCAGGTCGAGGTCGGCGGATTCGGCGATGGCCTCCACGACAGCCTGGAGCTGTTCGCGGTTTGGCAGCGGCAGGTCAACCACCGTGAACTCGCGTTCGAGTTCGGGCGGCATCAGGTTGCGGCAGCCGCTGAGGATCATCGTGTTGCCTTTCTCGCGGCAG
>Ga0209186_1002444_pt1 | contig 13218 bp, 5 predicted proteins | sample SidtaG_FD_187426 | JGI IMG/M metagenome (GOLD analysis project Ga0209186, IMG submission 187426) | Marine algal microbial communities from Sidmouth, United Kingdom - Sidmouth_Male2 metaG (SPAdes) (version 2) | ecosystem: Host-associated > Algae > Red algae > Unclassified | place: Sidmouth, United...
CGTACCTCAATCGGTTGTTCTTTAAACCTTACTACAAACGGAATCGGTACTACCGTACCTTTAATTAATGCTACCAATTTATGATACATTCAAACAAATTAAAGTTCCCCTAATATTTTACACACTCTTATGATTTAGTAACATCAACCAACGCAATTCGATTATTGGAAATGGCAATACGTTTGATATTTGTAATGCCATAATCACTAAAATCGGCTACTTCGCGCCAATCACTATCAAGGCTCGCTTTGAAACGATACAATTTACTACCTTTTGCCATGTATAATGTGCCGTCTTGTGTCCATGCAAAATCTTCACATTCCGGCAGTGCTTTTACGATAGGACGAATGGCAAAATTTCGCGGATTAACGGATTTGATGTACCAGCCCTCAAGTTCACTTTTATGTATGAAAGTCAAGTTTCCATCAGGATTCATTCGCAGACAACGCCCAATGCCCGAACGTATCTGCCGCACATCGCCACTTTCCGTATCCACAATGTATAAAGTATGCGGTTCTCCGACAATAAATAAGGCAAGCATTGACTCATTTATCCACTCGTGGTAGCCGATTTGAGCGATACTATCCAGCATCAATTCTGCTTCGCCGCCCATCATGGGTACACGCCAAAGTTGTTGATTATCATTGCCATCGGCAGAAACGCGTACTACAGAGACGTGCTGCCCATCGGGCATTGGGGTGGGGGAATACTCGCTTTCGGGCGTAGCAGTGATTCGTGTTTGCATTCGCCGGTCGAGGTTAAAGCGATAAATATCGGTCTGTTTGCCATCTCTTTGAGCAGTAATGTATAGTTGTCCGCGTATAAATTGTGGTTGATTATTATACCCGTTCAAATTATTTCCATTAATAAATTTGGGTTTTGTGAAGCGATAAATATCGCGAATCGCGGAAGCTTCCATATCAAATACATAAATATTTGTTTGTGGTAATTGAGCAAAAATTGACATGGAAACAGAAGCAAAAATTAAAGCCAGTATGTATTTCATTTTATTTAAATTCGTTTAAAATATTCAAAATGGATAAGACTCCAAATATAGTAAATTTTATGCGTTTTGATAATATTAAAAAGATTTACTCATTTCAATCTACTTGAAATCAGTTGTGAATATTTTGACTTAATATGTATTTGATTTTTCGACAAATTAAAAATGGGTGCTATGCGTTTTTTTGCGTAAAAATAATTTGCACTAATTTATTTAAATTTAACGTATTCATTATTCGTTTCTAATTGGTTTGTAAATTATTATAAGAAATTATGAGATTTTTTTTATTTCAGAAAAATTTAACATTTACAAGCTTGCAATATAGGAAAAATGGATGTATTTTTATAAAAGAAATAACTAGTGACCAGAATTAAAACCTCTGTCTAAACGATTGAAACGGAAACATTGGAGAACCCCTAATTTACACACACTACAACACTAAAGGCTTATACAACTACTCTCTACTAATAAAAGAATAGCATTATTATTAATATGCTAAATGGCATTTGTATGCCTTTTGATAAATTCTAAATCAAAATTAAAATTTCGATTGGAGCGTTTCGTGAACGCTACACCCGATATTAGGATTTATAAATTACCCCAAATCACACATTCTCCTGACCGTCTCCGAGTTTATCCACTTGTTAATTTTATTCACAGAACAAAACAAGTTATCAAAATGAAAACTTTTCAACCAACTCCGTACAAGAGCAAAACAAGTAACACTGCAATTTATACTGTTTTGTGTACACTTGTTTTCGCACTATTGACAGTTGCGAACAACCCTTTAGCAGCGCAATGCGCTGAAACCGACCAACTAAACTTTACCACATTGAATGGTAGTACAAATCCAGTCATTGACATCAATGCTGCCGAGATGACGCTTGGGGGCGGGCGTGTATTGGCGTCACGTTATTTTTCGGGTAATGCCACTGAGGATGAGTATTTTATCCATGACTTTCACCTGAATGGTTCTGTCGGACCGCACATCGGGCTGTTCAACTCGGCAGGTGCAGACGACAACGTGAATTTTACCTTTTACTTTGCCAATGACCTTGAAGAACTCAACTTCAGATTATTAGACATTGACCGCCACGATGAGATTATCGTCAATGCCATATATAATGGCGAGGTGATACCGATTCATGCAGAAAATTACAACATTCCCGGAATAAACCCTTGTGCTGAATACATGGACGGTAATAGATTTAAGTCTAGCTGTTTTGGCACAAATCTCGACAATAGTATTGAAGGCGTGGTTGATTTTTCATTCGCCGGACCAATAGATGCTCTTGAATTTATCTTTTATCACGATAGTGCGGCTGCCGGTTTTATCGCGGGTGGTTCGTTTACGGTGACGGATATGGCAGCTTGCGCTGCAACTGAGAGAGAAAGTATCATTGCAGATATAGATGGAGACGGTATAGTAGGGGGAGCTGATTTGGACGAAGATAATGACGGTATTCCTGATAATATCGAAAAAGATTGTGCGAATAACACGGTTTCCGTTGATTTTCAGCAAGATGACCTAAGTATCAACCCGGCAGAAGCTATCAATAATGCTGAAGCACCATATATGGTTGGTGATGCAATATTGACTTTGGACACACCACTATATGTAGGCGGTGCAATGCAGGATGAGTACGAAATCAGCAATTCGCAACTCAACTCCACCTATGCTGTACGTATAGGAATTGACCAAACTACACCCGGACCGGGGCAGCACGTCAATACAACTTATCGCCTTTCTCAACCTGTCGAAGATCTATGCTTCTTTTTCAATGATTTGGACAGAAATGACGAAGTGATTGTCAATGGTAAATTGATGGGAAGAACCATCAATCTATCAGAGGTTGATTTTGCACTGACCAATACAACGCCCGACCCGGCTTGTCCGGTTTGGCAAGGCAATAATACATGGCGTTCGCAATGTGCGCCACCCGAAGCCAATCTTAATAACTCAGATAGAGGAGGCATCCGGATTTGTTTCCCGGAACCCGTAGATGAAATCGAAATTATCTTTTATGATTTTGCAGTTGGAGGAGCTCAATTTACAGAAGGTGGTTCGTTCTCTGTTTCCAATTTTGAGACTTGTATGCCAATTGATACGGATGGTGATGGTATTCCTGATTATTTGGATTCGGATTCGGATAATGATGGGTGCCCGGATGCCGCAGAAGCATGTCATGGCTTGGATTATAATGAAGATGGTATAGTTATAGATTCTTTCGGTGAAAATGGCTTGGCAGATAGCGTAGAAGCAGAAGCTGAATCAGGCGTTCTGAATTGCACTTTGACTGATGCAGACCAAGATGGTATTCCTGATTATATAGATGAGAGTGAATGTGATGCAGGACTTCCTGTTGAATTGAAAGAATTTGCAGGATTTGATAATCACTGTACCATCAAATTGAAATGGGAAACGGCTACCGAGAGCAATTTCAGTCATTTTGATATTGAAAAAAGCTATGACGGTGTCAACTTTCAGGCGATTTCAAAAACAGAATCAATGGGCAATACTGCTACGGGTGCAAATTACGAGTACATAGATGAAAATATTAAACCAGTGAATTACTACCGATTGAAAATTGTGGATGTAGATGGTGCGTATGATTATTCAAACGTTATCGTAGTCAAATCAACTTGTTTTGAGCAGACAGTAACGATTACGGATGTGTATCCGAATCCTGTTATGGATAAATTGTTCATTCAAATGACAATTCCAACTACAGAGCGTGAAGTACAAGCACATATCATCGACAAAATGGGTAGAACGGTCAATGAACAAACAATCTCTATTACCGAAGGAGCCAATTTAATTACTATTGAAACAACTGATTTGCAGGCAAATACAACGTATTTCCTCAGAGTTCAAGGTGAAAATTGGATAACGGAAGTACAGAAATTTATTAAAGCGGAATAACTTGCAGTGTTCATACTCAAAAAAGCACTCAATAGCTTCAGAGTACCCACATCCAGGGACTTACAGACCCTCTCGATTTTCGAGAGGGTTTTTTTATGCCCAAACCGAAAATAATGAGCTATAAATAACAGCTTCATAGATAATTCATCATTATCATTCTCACCTAAGTGTACGATTTATTGGCGTAAAAAATATCATAAAAATGATATTTCTACTTAAATATCTCATGTCACAAATGTATGGGAAAAAATATTTTCCGGTAACGCAAATCTTTTCTTTGTATTAAGATAGTTTTTAATAATTATCCTTTCAAAGGAATATTTTAAATTAAAATGACTTATAATACAATTAAATTGCATCATGTTTTTTTAATAATTAATAATTGATTTTTAGTTTTTTATAAATTATTAATTAGTTAATAAAATTATAATTAAATATAAGTAAAGGTATTTTAATAAAAGTATTTAAATAGAAGGTTTAAATACTTTTTAAAGCATTTTCTGCGCTAAAAACATCTAAATTTAGTTTAATGTGTTCAGTCACACTTGACGAAAAATCGGGATGTGTAAAGTGCGCTTTGAGGCTACATTGCACCGAATCAACAGTTAAATCTAATACCCTTTTACCTTTATTTATGTCAGACTTTAAGCTAAAAATCACCATTTTATCCATCGTACTTAGTTTGAGCACGCTCTTAGCGACTCCGGCAAATTTTACGGAGTTTTCGAGTGTAGCTACGTTGATTTCTCCCGCTAATCAATCGCTCAATGTGGGCATCCCCGTAGAATTGCAGTGGGGCGGCACAAGTGGCAGTGTAGATGTTGAGGTTGTTAATTGTACGGTAGATGCGAATGTTGAATTTGGTACAGTTAATCTTGATGAATATGAGTTGGTCAGCGGACCTACGGTTATTTATTCTATACCGGATGACCTTTCAGGTGTTACTTATAATCCATTGACCAATACACTATTTATGGTGGCTAATGGAAATACAACCATATACGAAACAAATTTATCGGGAGGAGTGCTGAGAACGATTTTCTTATCCGGTTTTGATGATACAGAGGGGATCGTACACATTTCAGGTACACGATATGCAGTATCTGAAGAGCGTCGGGGTAGAATTACTTTTTTCGATATTACGACCTCGACTTCCACAGTCCTATATGGCAATTCGGACTACGTACAGTTGCCGGGTACTTGGAACAACAATCAAGGTCTCGAAGGTGTTTCTTACGACCCTGCAATAGGTGAAGTCTTGACAGTGAAGGAAAAAACACCAAAAGGCTTTTATTCGTTCCCGACACCTGTATCTTATCCTACCGTACTTTCTTCGGTAAATACACCATGTAATATGACACTAAATCCCTTTGGTTTTGGTGATATAGCGGGTTTGCATTATTTAGGATTGACAAGCGGTTTTGACCAATTGAGCGTAAGTGACCATACGCTTTTGTTGAGCCATGAAAGTTTGGCATTGGTCGAAACGGATGAAAATTGCAATGAAATTAGTCGTATCTCCCTCAATACAGGTGGTGGAAACGGCACATTAATAAATGCCATTCCACAACCGGAAGGCATCACAATGGATGATAATGGTACGCTTTATATAGTCAGTGAGCCTAACCAACTTTTCATTTTTGAAAATCCAAATTTGAACCTTAATCCTACTGACATTCAATCAACGGTGCATACAGCTAGCACGACCGATAATTCATATACTATTCCTGCCGGAGTGCTTCAAGAGAATACAGAATATTGTTGGAGAGTCAATGACGGTACCGGCTGGACGGATTACTGGTCATTTACGACGGCTTCTTCATTTCCTAATGTTCCTCCCGAAGTAGATATTACCAGCCCTACATCGGGTACAACCTATAATGCACCGGGTACGATTCAGATTCAGGCATCTGCAACTGATTTTGATGGTACAATCACTGATGTAGAATTTTACATTGATGGCAGCTTGTTGGGTTCAGGTCAATTGGCAAATGGTTCATTCGAGATTAACTATACGCTGACCAATGGTACGCACACGATTACGGCAGTTGTTACTGATAATAATGGGGCACAAACTACGTCAAGCCCGGTAAGTATCACTGCAAACATTCCTAATAATTGCCCTACCGTACAAATTACTTCTCCTTCGGATGGTTTGATAATAGGTTCAGCAGCAGCATTATCCATCAACGCAAGTGCCTCTGATTCAGATGGTACAGTCACACAAGTGGAATTTTTTGTTAATGGACAATCTATCGGCGTAGATGTAACGCCTACTTTTAGTGTACCTTATAATTTTAATCAAAATGGTTTATATGAAGTTGTAGCAGTTGCTACTGATGATAGTGCTTGTTCTAGTTCCGATTTGATATACGTTCAGGTAGGACCCAATCAACTACCTGTTATCTCCGTGACACAACCTTTGAATAATGACGTATTAACCTCATTCCAAACCCTAGTCATCCAAACCAATACCAATGACCCTGATGGTACAATCACTAAAGTAGAATTTTTTGTCAATGGTAGTTTTGTCGGTGAAGATATCGGCGCACCCTACCAAATGCCTTATGATTTTAATCAATTAGGTACTTACGATATTGTTGCGATTGCTACGGATAATGCAGGTGACACGGGTACCTCAACCACCGTAACAGTTACCGTAGATATTGACAATTTCATGCCTGATGTTATGATGACATCACCTGCCAATAATACTACTTTCACGCCCTTTGATATGATAGAATTATCTGCTGATGCAGAAGACCCGGATGGCGATATACAGCATGTTGAATTTTTTATCAATGGCGTCAGCTATGAAATTGATGATGAATTCCCCTATCTCGTTTATTGGCAGCCACCCGGAGCAGGTACTTATGTCATAAAAGCCATTGCAACAGATGCGGACGGCGGACAATCCGTAGTTGACGAAGTAACAATTACAGTGGAATTTGGACAACAATTTAATGTTAATTCGACTATTTCTAGTGGCAATGATGATTTAGAAGAAATCGATAGTGGTGGTGAGATGTATTTCAATAGTAGTGACCTTGAAATCGGTACAGACAATAATAGAGGCGAACAAACATTGGGCTTGCGTTTTACAGGAATGAATATCCCGCAAGGGGCAATGATAATCGACGCCTATATTCAATTCAGAGCAGACGAATCGGATACCGATGCAACTTCAGCAGTCATCGAAGGTGAAGCAACCGACAATGCAGCCGCTTTCCCTACTACAGCTTATAACCTTACCAATCGCTCTGCGACAAATAGTGCTGTACTTTGGACAATCCCCGCATGGACGACAGGGGACAAAGGTGTAGCTCAACGTACACCTCAAATGCGGACTATCATACAGGAAATTATAGGCAGAAGCGGCTACACTTCTTCAAGTGCTATCGTCATTAAAATTGACGGAACAGGACAACGTGTGGCAGAATCCCGCGAGGGTAATCTTCCGAATGATGCTCCTCAACTCGTTGTTGCTTATACCTTGGACAGTTGCCCACAAGCGGGATTGCCTTGCGATGACGGCGACGGAACAACAACTGATGATGTAACGAACGGTAATTGCGGTTGTGCAGGACAGCCTACGGCTATCAATTCCTCAGTTATCGAAGTACCTATTTTGACAGGCAATGATGATGCAGAAGAAAGAGGTACAAACGGAGGTGTGGACTTGAGTAGCTCGGATTTAGAACTGACCTACGACCGCAACAGCACAGGAAACCAAGTGATAGGCTTGCGATTTGACAATATTTTCTTAGCTCCCGGTACGCTTATCGACAGCGCTTTCGTACAATTTACCGTAGATGAAACACCCAATAACTCCGGTACATTGGAAATATATGGTGAAGATGACGGCGATTCCCAACCATTTATCAACGTACCTTATGATATTTCTTCAAGGTCAAAAACCAGTGCATCTGCATTGTGGAATCCGCCTACATGGAATAGCGTAGGGGTTGCCACAGATGCACAACGTACCCCCGATATTAAAGGTATTATACAAGAAATTGTAAGTGGTACAAGCTGGGATGGACTTGGCAAACCAATTACAATTCTCATAGAAGGAACGGGCAAAAGAGTAGCCGAATCCTATGAAGGTTCGGAAGAAGCTTCTGCTAAATTAATCGTCTATTATCAGCCTACAAATATTATTGATAATACAAATGGACAACCCAATAATACAAGCGGTGTTCGAATGCCAACATCACTTGCAGTACAGGCAGCCAATAATAATGATGCGGCAGATTTTCGCACAATTCAAGATAAGGGGCATAGCGTAGATGTATTCCCCAATCCGGCAACAGATAGAATCAACGTGAATGTAGAATTTGAAGATAATAAAATCCAAGAAGGTATAGTCACTTTAATGAATATTCAAGGACAATTCATCCGGCAAAAAACATTCAACCCTGCTTTCCAAGATAATGTAGAATTTGATGTCAAATCGCTCCCACAAGGCGTGTATATGCTTCAAATAGAAGCAGGAAAGCATAAAGTGATCAGTGAATTTATTAAAAAATAGAGTTATTATCAATGTCTTCGCCAAATTACGAATCCTGAATTCAGATTTCAATTGCAATGAATTTTGAATGACAAATGAATTTAAATCTTATTTTATTTTTTACTGATAATTAATAATTAACAAATTATACATTTTTTATCATTCAAAATTTTTCATTCAAAATTCAAAATTAGCGAACACATTGATTATGCACAGCATCAGATATACTGCAAATTACTCTAAGAGAGCTCAAAATAATATGAAATACAATACCAACGGATGGGATACTTACCGAATGTTTTGCTTTGTAGAGCATTTAGATACCTGTCAAAATATATCTGCTATGGCGATTATGTACAAAGACAGACTGGACAAAATGAGTGGTAACTACTCAGATGGTCAAACAGCTTGACTATCAATGATTAACAAAAAATAATTATCTATTAATTGTAGTTTTAAAATATTAATCATTTAAATAAGTTGCTTAAAATCAACGAATTAAATAAAATATAAAAACTAATTAATTAAATTTAAATAACTGCAATTTTCGCTATAAATAATTGATTATCAGTTGATAGTGTCAATTTTTAGAGTGCCTGAGTAGTTACAATGAGTGAATTTCGCAAGTCGAATATTCGCTCATCAAAATCCATGTAGAAGCCTTAATTCCAATGTTAATCACAATTGCAAGCAGAGTTTTTAAATCTGCTTTCGACATCGAATCTGAGGGCGCAATTGAGACTAATAGAGTTTGCATAAACGCGATAAGAAACTGTGAATTAACCGATTGTAGTACTTATAAGCCGAGGACATCTCAAGGTGTCCTCTTATTTTTGAATCCAAGCACTAATAAAATAATTAAAAACTGAATTTAGGTCTCATTCCTTCAAATAGAATACCACTGTTTTTAATAAGCGAGAGGTTGCCTTCGGGCAACCTCTTTTTATTTGATAGTATCCACCACCCTTTCTCCGGACGATTCCTGACAGCCCATTATCACAAGAAATAATTTGAATAAATGCATAGTTGTGGTATTATTTTTTTCACAATTTCTTAAACAAAATCTATCAAATACGGTTTTAAAACCCTTTACAATCATTTGCGGCTATCCGTCTGTTCCCAATTGCCTAAGTCTTAGTAATTTATAATATGCAAAATCACGCAATTAAGAAAAACTATGGACTATTGACCATCGACTGATAAGCCTCATTCACAAACAAAAGACTTTAGACATAATGAGTTTAAAACGTTTCAGCGTAATTTTAATTTTACTATTTATTACAAGCTCTTCATTCGCCCAAAGAAATTTTGAATTCCGTTCAGTAGCGGAGTTGGGTTTCGTAGGCGTATTGAGCCACAAAATCCAGTTTAGCAACAGCGGTACTTACTTTGACTATGTGAAGCAGGGCGGACAGGATGTTTTATTTCCGGTCAGTAGGCTCTCATTGGAATTGGACTTCAAAAAACGTAATACTTTATTCTTTCTGTATCAGCCATTAAGCCTTCAATCACAAGTGTTGTTGGCAGAAGATGTCGTAGTGGATGACCTCACGTTTTCTGCCGGAACAAGCCTCAATTTGTTATACAATTTTCCCTTTTACCGCATCAGTTATCTACGCGAATTACTACCCGACAACGAAAAATACTCATTTGGAATAGGCGCAAGTCTGCAAGTTCGGAATGCGACTATCATCTTCGAATCTGCCGACGGTACACAATTTCGTACCAATCGCGACGTGGGTCCTGTACCGATAATGAAGATACGCTTCAGAACGGAACATAGCGAATGGGCATACACCGAATTTGAGGCAGATGGCTTTTACGCCCCCATAAGCTATATCAATGGCAGTGACAATGAAGTGATAGGAGCTATTTTGGATGCAAGTTTTAGAGGAGGCTTGAAGATAAATGACCCTATTGATGTTTTCTTTAACCTTCGCTATTTGGGAGGTGGAGCACTCGGCACAGGCGATCTGAAACCCGGAGAACCGGGAGATGGATTCGTTAAAAACTGGTTGCACTTTATGACCGTTTCAGCGGGGGCAGTTTATAATTGGTAATAGTCATTCAATGTGTTCGCCAATTTTGAATTTTGAATGAAAAATTATGAATGATTAAAAATGTATAATTTGTAAGAAATTTATTATCAATAAAAAACAAAGTAGAATTTAAATTCATTCAAAATTCATCATTCATCATTCATAATTTGGCGAAGACACTAGTCATTAAGACGAAATAACTTTGGAAAAACAAACTCGTAGCAACTTCCTTTCTCAATTTGATTTGTGGAAGGAAGTTGCTACGAGTTTGTTTTTTCTAAAAAAAAACGAAAAAATATATACCACTTAATAACTACATAAAATACACAAAATTAGTTTCCTATAAAAATAAACTAAAACAGCGATTCTTTAGCGTAGAAAATATTTTTTATTCAATAAAACGTGTTTTATTGAATATTTTTAATTAATTAAATATCAGTTTGTTATGATATAATAAAGTGTTTTTTATGCAAATGAATAGCCGTAAAAAAATAATCTGCATTTTGATATTTTAAGTAAAGGGTTTACTTATAATGTATTTATTTAAAATTAATTTTATTAATATAAATTTGTAGTGACGACAAAAATCCCTTTGCAACTATTTCCATAAACATGCCGTCATTAAAAATGTCTCGTCCATACACAAAAATCATTACAACACTACGATTGCACTTTTAGTGACATTGATAATGAGTGCGTTAACGTACTTGTTTGAGTGTCACTATAAACTATTTTTATTCATTCACCTTTAACATATTTGTCAAATAAGAAATTGAAAATATTGAGAGACGGATACTTATTTTTATAAAATATTTTTATTCGTATAAATTTAAATAAAATAAAATATTTTCAACGACTTTAATTTGAAGAACATGTTACTAAGTGCTTGGTAAAACCAAGCAATATTTTCGGGTTGTACAACTTACTTAAAACAAACTGATTATTAAACTTGAGGCTTGAGTCTATGCCTGCACTTATTAAACCTTGTATCAATACCATGAAAGGATTTTACCTAACCTTGGTCATCCTGGCAATCTCTGTGTATAGTTTTGCCGAAGGAACACTTCAATTGATTACCTGCCCCACATGCGAGGCGGGAATGTCTATCAACGACAAAGCACAATTTGCTTATCCCGGACTTACCGAAGAACGCCGATTGCATATCCGCATAGGCGATTTTACAACAGAAGAAATTTATGTAGCACTCGGACAAACCGAAGTAGGCGGCGCGTGGTATAGCCGTCTTGTGAGTCCAAGTGGCGTACAGTACACTTACGACGGAACAGGATTCGTTGCAGGCGGTACGGCTGCCACTCTGCCCGTAGCTATTACAAGTGCTGCCGAAAACAGTGCCGGACCCAACGGAGTCACCCAAGCCGGAGCAGCCGCGCCGACTTCAGGCAGCTACGATTCTGAAACCTTTATACCCAACGAAAACGGCGATTGGTATATCGAATTTACAGACGATGCCGGATTTGGCTTACCGACTGTCAGTGCGCGTGTGCCATATTGGGACATCAGCGTGGTGGATAACACAACAACCAACGTCATCAACGGACGCCTTTGGTCAGAGCAGTGGGGCTTTCGTTCAGGACCGGGTAGTTCAACCGATCCCGGTGACTTTCTTGCTTCCACTTTCTATGTTTATACCGAACCTGAAAACGTGGTAACAGCCATCGAAGTCGGTGACGAAAACGATCCGGGTTGGGGTGGTGACTGGCTCATCGCTTGCAACCGATACGGTATAGATGGCGCAGCCTACGCAGCAGGAGACGCAGCCACAGCCCGCCAATCTTATGATGGCGATGCGGATGCGGATTTCGGTCCTTTGAGCGAATACAAAATCTTTGTCAACGAGCCGGATATCATTGAGTTTCCAAGTGGCATTCAGGAAATTGAAGTAGATGTCATCTCCGTCGATTTGTGTGATGACGGCAATTCATTTATCAGTTTTGTGACCAATGTACAGGCAGTTGGTGACCTCGTTTTGGACTTTCCGCCATACGATAATAATGGTGTGGAAGATGTGCCTTTTCCGGCAACAGTCATCAATGCGGGTCCAAACAGCATTGCGTGGGATGGACGCGACGGTCAGGGCAATATCGTACCTGCCGGAACATCCTTTTTTGTACAGTTATTTGCCGGAGCGAGTACTGTTCATTTTCCCATGTACGACATCGAAGGCGTGACAGGAATGAAAGCGCGTCTTGTACGTCCGGGTACGCCGGGATACATCGGTTTGTATTGGGACAACAGCCAAGTACCTCAAGATAATCCTGCTAATCCGGTAACGGAAATAGCCGATCCGGGCTGTGTATCTTCTCCTACTGTCGCTTGTGATATTTATGGCAATTCTAATAACAGAACACTCAATATGTGGTGGAATGGATTGGAAACCAATATTGAAGATGAAGTAATCGTACCCGCACCCGCAGGAGCAACCGTAGAGGCAGGTACGCCCGAAGCCGTATGTGATGAGGTCAATGACGTAGTTATTATTCCGGTGGAAGGTATAGCACTTGGTGTAAATGTGGTAGAATGGACAACAAGCGGTACAGGTACATTTGATGATGCGAATGCAGCCAGTGCGGTATATACACCTTCACTTGCGGATATTGCTGCCGGAACAGTCACACTGTCATTGGGAAGTTTTGCCTGCCCTGAAGTATTGGACGAAGCAGTAGTCGATATCAATGAGCAAGTTTGTTTGTTGCCGATTCGCTTATCTGATTTTTATGCTACA
>Ga0209186_1002445_pt1 | contig 13212 bp, 9 predicted proteins | sample SidtaG_FD_187426 | JGI IMG/M metagenome (GOLD analysis project Ga0209186, IMG submission 187426) | Marine algal microbial communities from Sidmouth, United Kingdom - Sidmouth_Male2 metaG (SPAdes) (version 2) | ecosystem: Host-associated > Algae > Red algae > Unclassified | place: Sidmouth, United...
AATATGTTAGAGCCTGGAAACTTCCAGCTACCGAGATCCCACCGGATCATTAGATCGCCTGGCAGATACGCGGCAGACGAACGCGAGATCGTTTTTTAGTCAGCCTTAAACTTTCGGATCGGCGTCGGAATGGAGCTGCCGCGCTTTGCAAGCCGGCTCGCTCCAGCAACCATCTTTCACGGTCCAGGCGGCGCGGCCGCACCATTCTCATCGACGAACAACTCCAGTTCGACGTTTTCCAAATCGTTGGAGATGCGTTCGGAGCGGAGGTCTTTGCGTTGGTCGAACGGGACCAATGCCAAGGGGTAGCTGCGTCCGACCACGCGCAGGGCGGCCGGGATCTTTTTACTGTCGCGGATGCCCCAATGAACCGCCGCGACTTCGGTGCCGTTCGGCAAAGCGTAGTGGCCGGCGATCAGGCAATGTTTGTATGGCAGGATCGCGTTCGGCTCCGGCGTTGGACTGAGTTCGAGGAGTTTGCCCTGGGCCACGTTCGCTTTGGGGTTCACCGGTTCAACTGAAGCCACGGCGGGCACCGGACTCGCCGCATCAAGCGTCACCGCCTCACCGCCGGCCACCCAGACATCGGGAAAAAAGTCGGCGCGCGCGTTGTTCGAAATCTGCGTCCACTCCACCACCGAACGCAAGTCCAGCGCCATCCGGCCAACGTACACCTCCACGCCGGTACCGCCCTCCTTCACTTGGCTCGACCCGTAGGGTCCGGTCATCGCGAGGTAGTGTGGATGGTTGCTCCAACGCGGATGGTAGACCTCTTTATTGCCGATTCCCGGCGCGTTGTGGATCGGCAATTTCCAATCCTGCTGGGGGCGGTCGCCGCGCGCCGGTTGATGCACGTACATGTTGCGGTGCGCGCCATCGAACACCATCAAGGTGTAGCTGTTGTCCGGCGCGAACGAGGTCCAGCAGCCCTTCCCACGTTTGCTCCACGTCCCAGTCGCGAGATCGGCAATGCCGCCGTTCGGCCAGGGGAACAGCGCGCCCGCCTTGCGCCCGTCGGCGGAAATCTGAAAATTGTCGGCGGCAACCAAATCGCCATGCCACAACACGAACCGATGCTTCGGATTGTCGAGTTGCACCATCGTTGCGGTTTTGTAGCCCGGTAAAGATTTCACGCCGACCGCGCCGGTCATTACCAAGGCGTACTCTTTGCCGTTGCCTGGATTCCGCCAGACTTCGGCCGCGAAGCCGTCCGCGAGTTCGACGCCCATGTCCGAACCACCGCTGAACGTGGTCATATAGGATTTGTTGGCGACGCGGTCGCTGAACACGATCCGGTCGCCGCGCGGTGTGATCAGCGGCTTGGCCACGTTCCCGGACGGGGTTCGGAATCCGGGCACATAAGACGGCGCCGGTCCCAAGGGAAAACGAAGTCGCTCGCGTCCGCCATCGACCGCACTGTCGGACACCATCAGTTGTAAGTTGGTCCCCTTGGCGAACACATCTTTACCATCACCCAAATCCTGAACCCACGCCACCCGGACATGCGGCGCGTCCGGATTCGGGCCGGTTTCGGCGGCGCGCAGCGTCACCGCGAAACCGATGCCAAACACGCAGCAAAAAATGAGGCGGAAAGCGGCGGATTTTAGAGAGACGGACATGGCTGGAGTATTCATGTGCAGCTATTCACACACGACAAGAAGATCTTACTGTTGGTCGGACGAATTTCGGCGCGGGTTTGTTCTGTAGAAGTGGACATGACCGAAGATAGGGACGACTCCCAATGGCTAGCCCGCATTAAATTGAAGTGATTGGAACCCTCCACACAGAGTCGCTCTAGAGCAGGACTGGATAAAACACTGAACATTCCGCCTGTTGGATACCGCTCAGTTTAAACCGACTAGCCGCGTAGGTAGCTCAAACTTCCCAGCGGAAGTTTGGACCGCCTTAGAAGGCGGCGCGACCTCAAGTCCCTTGGCGGCTATTCTTCGTCTTCTCCGGACCCAGCCCGCGGCACAAACCGAACTTCACCGATGCCCACCCGGTCGCCGCCCGACATTGGCGCATGGTTGTCTGTGATGGCCACGCGGACAAAGCGCGCGGTTTTCGCGGCCGGGTTTTCGAACGGGCCAAGGGTGGCGGCGCGTCCGGCCACCGGTACATCGTTGGTGAAGGTCTCGGGCTCGGAGTAGCGTTCGCCGTCGGCTGAAAACGCGATGTCAAAGCGCTTCGCCTCGTTGCCCACCGCGTTGCCAAAATTGAAAAAATAGTATCCCCACATCAACATCGCCGTGACATCTTTCGACTCGCCGAGATCGAACGTGAGCTGCGGGGGTTCGGGATTGTCTTGGAAATAATCGGCGAATCGGTTGGTGGTCACCCAGGCGGTGCTGGACGCGGCATCGCCGTGAATGACGAAACGCAGATCCAGCGCGTCGGGAAGTCCACTGTTGTCGATCAGGCGCGCGGCCGGCAGATAGTCGGTGTCGGCGGTGCGCGAGCGGACGCCGACCGGGGTGATCAGTTCGAACGCCTCGGTGGGTTTGCCGCGCAGCGACCACCATCGTTCGAGCCAGTCCGCCGTCGAGATGGAATGGATACCGCCGCTGGGATGAATCGCCGCGCCGGCATCGAGTTCGGCCCAAGTGCGGGCGGTTTCGATGCGGTCGGTATCGGGGCTGAGATACCGTTGTGGATCGAACGAGAAGGAGCCCATGCCGCTGATCAGCCACTCGCCATTATTGCGCAAGACCGCCTCGGCGGGATAGGTCGGAAGTTGGACCGGCGGGCGCAATGGGTGCCCGGTCGCGCATTCGAAGAAACGCGCTATCCCCCCTTTTTCGATCAGGAAGGCCCAATCGCGTTCGGGAATAAAGCGGGCGAGGAATACCTCATCCTCGGCTGGCAAGGCGGGGCCGGTGAGTTCCCCCGATCGCCAATGATAAATTTCTGCCTGCTGGTCGCGGCGGGCGACAAGCAGGCGTTCGCCGGAGGGATCGAACTGCACCGTCAAGGGCCACTCGCCGACTTGAATCGGCGGGCGCACGGCGGCCGTTTTATCGAGATCCCAAAAATGGATTTGGTTGCGCGCCCCGAACTCGGCAACCGCGAGGAGGGATTCATGGCGGTCAAAATCAAACACGATTCCCTCCACGCGGGACGGTATCGCCAATCGTTCCTCTTGCCGGTCCCAGGCAAGGAAGCGATGGTCGAATCCGCAGGCGAACAGGTAGCGTCCCTCGGCGCTGTATCGGCAACGCCCGTTGTGCAAAATGCCTGATGGCGGTTTGAAAAAGATGCCGGGCTTCGAAAGCTGGCGGACCTCCCGCGTGCCGGCATCAATTTCCAACAGCTGGCCATCGCCCAGAACGACGGCGACGTGATTGCCCTCAGGATGGACGTCCAGCGAGCGGGGATCGCCGGGCACCGGGATGGCCTTGCCAAGCAGCTTCCCCGTTTCAAGATTTCTGAACTCCACGCGTCCAGCCGAACTCGAGTTCATGCGCAATTCTTTTTCGGCCAGCGTGGCATCCGACACCCCGATCACCGCCCAGCTGGGATCGGGTCCGATGGCGGCGCTGACCACGATGCCACCCGGCTTGATCACCGGTCCGGTCGCGGCTCCGCTGCGCAGATCCACGCGTCCGGTCCGATCGATGATATGCTCGACATGAACCCCGCTGTGGATCACGGCGGCGCGGTGATCCGGATGACTTGCCAGCACCGCCGGGTATTTGGACAGGATCGGGGGAGGTCTAGCGGCAAGTGATTGGTCCTCCAGCATCCACAGGCGGAGGAAGGTCCCCTCGGCACTGGCGAGCCAGCGTCCGTCGGGTGAAAATTCGACGGCATAGACCACCTCGGCAAGGCTCGGCAGGGTCGTGACTAGCGTCCCGGAGGGAACGCTGTGCAGCGCGATGGAAAAATCGTGTCCGCCGCCGGCCAGCATGGTTCCCTCCAAGTGGAAGCACCGGTCGGCGAGACTTGAAACGGCTGGATACGATAAACGGCCACCGGTATTCCGGTCAATCAGTGTCATCGATCGCGGCGCCAGATAGCGGCCGTCCGGGCTGCTGGCGACGATCCCCGACGAGACGTAGGTTTGCCCGTAGCGTTCGATCTCTTTTCCGGTGGCGGTTTCGAACACGACAATGGACTCGCCGGTGGACAGATAAAAGGCCGCGCCGGCCCGACCGATAAATCCGCAGGGCGGAGAGTCTTTACCGCGGACGCCGACCACCGCTAGAGGATCGTCAAGATCGTCCACCGCGTAGAGCGTGACTTCGCGCTCCGCCGAAACCAAAAGCAGATGCTGGCCGCTCGGGCTGAAGCGCATGTACTCACATTCGGTGTCCGCCGCAAAAATCCGAGTTTCACCGTTCTCGCGGGAAATGAGCCGGGGTACTCCGCCGACCACGCCAATCCATTTCCGATCGGGAGAAAACACGGCGCGACGCGAGTCCGGAATGTTCCACGTCTCCTCCCCGGAGGGAAACTTGAACAAGCGCGCCCCGGCGCCGACCGTGGCGAGCATCAGGTTTCCGGTGGGTTCCCAGTCGACATGGGCCAAGTATTTTTCGGAGAGGAACGGACGTCCGTCGCGGTGGTAGACGAAGTAGCGCATCCCCGATCCACGGCCGACCGCGACGGCAAGCGAATCGGGGTGCCAGCGGATGTCGTTGTTGCCGGTTTGTTCGGTGTCGACCACCACCTCCAGGTGGACCACGGGATCCCGGAACGAGTCCGCGCGCAGATGGGCGGCGGCCGTTTCCTCGTCGCTGGTGGCGTGTTTGGCCGACTCGGCAAACCAGAGAGCAGCCCGACCATGGTTGCCGAGGCGCGACTCGATCATGCCCGAACTGTTGCACAAGCTGGCCAGCGAACGGGTCGCCTCGGCGCGCGCGGCGGACTCTTTGGCGAGGGAGTCCGAGGCTTGTTGCAAGGCCACCTCCGTTTCCGCACGTGCGTCGTTGGCGCGAACGGTTTGACGCAGGCTGATGCCTAGGCCTGCCAGCAGGGAGCATAGAACAACAGTCCCCGCGATCACCGCGAGTTGGTTGCGTTTTACAAATTTCCGCAAGCGGTAGCATAAGGTCGGCGACACCGCTTTGACCGCGCTACCGTTGCGGAAGCGTAGAATATCGTCGCGGAATGCGGACGGGCTTTGGTAGCGGCGGTCGGGTTCTTTCTCCAAAGCCTTGAGCACGATCCAGTCGAGATCGCCGCGGGCGGAAAGTTTGAACGGAATGCTCTCCCGCGTGGCGTCGGATTGAGTGCTATAGGTGGTGCTCGGCCGTGGCGGCGACTCGTCGCGGAGGATCCGTTGGAGACTCAGATGAGTTTTCAAACGGGTGGGTTCAAACGGGGTCGTGCCGGTCAGGAGTTCGAACAAGACGACGCCAAGCGAGTAGACATCGGTGCGGTTGTCGATACCGGTCGGATCGCCGAGCGCTTGCTCCGGACTCATGTAAGCCGGGGTGCCGAACACCTGGTCCACCTGCGTGAACAAACTTGCATCCGGATTGTCTTCCTGGGTCGCGCGTGCGATGCCGAAATCGATCACCTTCAATGCACCATCCTCGCTGACTAAAATATTGGACGGCTTGAGGTCGCGGTGCATGACCCCACGTTGGTGCGCGTGCTGCAGGGCATCACACAGCGTTGCGAACAGCTCCAGCCGCTGGTCGAGGCTGGCGCGCGTTCGCGCACACCAAAGGTGGATGGGTTCGCCGTCGACATACTCCATCGCGAAGTAGGGACGGCCGGTCTCGGTCGCGCCCGCCTCGAAAACCTGGGCGATATTCGGGTGGGTCAGCTGAGCCAAAATTTGTCGTTCGCGTTCGAAGCGGTCGACCACGGCCTTGGTGTCCATGCCGAGTTTAATCACCTTGAGCGCCACCTTGCGGCGCACCGGTTCGGTTTGTTCGGCGAGCCAAACCGTGCCCATTCCGCCTTCGCCGACGGGGTGGATCAAAGTGAAATGCCCGATGGAATCGCCGGGCTTGCGTTGGGACAGCATGACCGTCTCCTGCTCGTTCCAGAACCCCTCCAGCAGCATCATCGCCTCAGCGGCAAGGTCGGTATCCGTGCCCGCTTCGCCTTCAACAAACGCGAACTGCGCTTCGCGCGGCTGCTGCATTGCCCTCTCAAATAAAAGGTCTGCGGGAGTCAGCGCAGCGAAGGGTGGGTTCGGTGTTTGGTTTTCGTTCATGGACTAGCCCTGTCCATTCCCACGTGAGTTTTGGTCGCGCGTTGGTGGATTTTTACAACGAGTTTCCCCGCGCCGTGTAGCGAATGGTTCAATGGGGAAGACGTCCCGTTTCTGATGCAGCCAATCGGCCGAACATCTCCACTGATGCACGCGGCACAGAGGCCGCGAGAATCCAATTAATTTATCGTCTCCCACCGTGGAGAATTCAAACCTCAATTGAGCCCGCGATGCAAGGGGACCTTGAGTCCGAAGGTGGAAGATTGAAGGTGAAAGATCGCCGCCCAAGCGCGCACTATAATCCCAAGCGCAGAGAGTCCTTCATGTAGTTTTCAACGGCAAAAGTGGGAGGCCGGCCCCGCCCAGGCGACTTTCCGCAATGCACGTCTTGGGTGCCGAGTGGGCGTTCATCGTGTTCGGCGGATCACTCAGCATCCATAAATTTCAGAGCCCCAGCCTGCGAGAACGCCCCCCCGCCATCTTTCACCTTCCATCTTCAAGCCGGAGGCTTCTATCTTCCATATTCCATCTTCATCCGAAGGCTGGTAGAATCCGCCACTATGAAACGGACCTCACTTGCACCCTTCGGATCTTCCGCGCTTCTCTCCCTGTTCACTTTCTGCACCCTCGCCATCGGCGCTATTGCGTTCGCACAAGACGACGCGCAAGACCTCACGAAGGTTGACGCGGACTACGCGACTCAAGGCGAGTACTCGGGCACCGACGGCGAGGACAATATCGGCGTGCAAGTTATCGCGATGGGCGACGGAACATTTCAAGCCGTCGCCTACATGGGCGGACTGCCGGGCGACGGCTGGAACGGCGAAAAGCCGAACCGGGTCGACGGCAAGCGCGACGGCGATACGGTGAAGTTCGACGACGGCGAACGCTACTCCGGCACCATCGAACAAGAAGTGATGACCATCTTCGACGAAGGCAAACAGGTGATCCAGCTGAAGCGGGTCGAACGCAAAAGCCCGACGCTCGGCAAGAAGCCGCCCGAGGGCGCGCTGGTGTTCTTCGACGGCAGCAATCTCGACCAGTGGAAGGCGGGCGCGAAAATGACCGACCACGGTTTGCTGATGCAAGGGGCGAACACCAAGACCACCTTCGGCAGCGGCCGACTCCACCTCGAGTTCCGCACACCGTACAAACCCAAGGCGCGTGGCCAGGGACGCGGCAACAGCGGTTGCTACATGCAGGCGCGTTACGAAGTGCAGGTGCTCGACTCGTTCGGGCTCGAAGGCAAACACAACGAATGCGGCGGCGTCTACAGCGTGAAAGATCCGGACCAAAACATGTGCTTCCCGCCGCTGACTTGGCAGACCTACGACATCGACTTCACCGCGGCTGAGTTCGTCGGTGATAAGAAAATCAAAAACGCGCGCATGACCGTGCGCCACAACGGCGTGGTCGTGCACGACGACATCGAGGTCCCAAAACGCACCACCGCCTCGCCGCTCGGCGAAGGAAAAGAACGCGGTTATCTCCATTTACAAAATCACGGCAACCCAGTCCGCTACCGGAATATTTGGTTCGTCGAAAAATAGTGACGCCTCGTTCGAGGTCATCGATTTAGTCAAAACCAAGAAGTTTGGCACAGCCTCTCTGGCATTAAAACGCACAACGACTTCTCAATCCGTCCGGTTCGCTTCATTTGGAACATTCCACAAGTTGAGTCTTTAGGAATAACAAGTTGCAGACTGACCCGAGCGGGGTAGGTTTGTTATATGGCCTCGATCCTTATCGTCGAAGACGACCAAAAACTGGCAACTGTCACTTCTATCCACCTCAAAAAGGAGGGGCATGACGTCGAAGTTGCGTACTCGCTTGAAACCGCTCGGCTTCACCTGAAGGAGTTCGCGCCGGAGATCGTCATCACCGATCTGCACATCGGCGACGACAGCGGTTTGCAAGTGCTGGCGGAAGCCAAGCAAGAACCGCAGCAACCGGACGTGGTGTTCATCACCGCGCACGCCGACGCGGAGACCGCCTCGATGGCGATGAAGGACGGCGCCTACGAGTACGTGACCAAACCTTTTTCCATGGACGAGATTGCGGCGATCACCAAACGCATCAGCGTGCGCCGCGGCCTCGTGTCCGAAGTGCGCAAGTTGCGTGAGGACGCGGCCAAGAGCAAGGTCGGCAAAACCAACGGCTTGGTGGTCGCCAGCGAGGAAATGCAATCGCTGCTCGACCGCGTGCAAAAAGTCGCGCCGCTGCAAACCACGGTGCTGATTCGTGGTGAGTCCGGTACTGGCAAGGAGGTGGTCGCCCGCTTCATCCACGAAAACAGCAGCAACCCCAATTGCCCCTTTGTCGCCATCAACTGCGGCGCGATCCCCGAGAACCTACTCACCTCCGAACTGTTCGGTCACGAACGTGGCGCCTACACCGGCGCCAGCGCCCGGCGCGCCGGCGCGTTCGAACGCGCCAACGGCGGCATCCTGTTTCTCGACGAGATGGGCGAGATCGCCCAGGCCACGCAGGTCGCCCTGCTCCGCGTTCTGGAGACCGGCGAGATCACCCGCGTCGGCGGCGAGAAACCGTTCAAGGTGAACGTCCGCCTGATCGCCGCTACCCACCAGAATCTCGAAGAGCGCGTGGCCAACGGCAAGTTCCGCGAAGACCTTTACTACCGGATCAACGTGTTCACCGCCAGCATCCCACCGCTGCGGGATCGCAAAGGAGACATCATCCCGATCGCCCGTCACTTTCTCAAAGGCTTCGGCATGGACGCGGACAGCGTGTCCGACGAGCACCTCCAGCCGCTGCACAACTATCCTTGGCCAGGCAACGTTCGCGAGCTGCGCAACATCATGGAGAACCTGTTCATCTCCTGCCTCGAACAGCCAGCCAGCGCCGGATTGGTCGAAAGCATTCTCCCCAAACCTCTGGTCGCCCAACCGTTGACGACCTCCAGCGGCGGCGGCGATGAAACGCTGGAAGAGGCTGAGACCCGCAAAATTCAGCAAGCTCTGCGCGAAGCCAACGGTAATAAAACCAAGGCAGCCGAAGCGCTCGGCATCACCCGACGCCGCCTATACTCGCGCATGAAGGTGCTCGGGTTCGCCGAAGAAGAAGCGTAGCGGGACCCTAGCCGAAAAGGGTTGGCAGCAGATCACAACGGCTTTATTTTCAAGGTATGACACTTGAAGAAATAGCCCTTAAAGCCTCGCTGCTTGACGATGAGTCGAAGGCGTCCCTCGCTTCACGACTCCTGCAAAGCCTTCCTCCGCCAGACCATTATGTTGTCGATGAAGAAGTCTTCCGAAGACTGCAGGAAGCCGAGGAGGACAGCTCTGTCATGATCTCTCAACCAGATTTTGTGGAGGGGATCCTCGTCTCCGGTTCCTTGCGGGTGTAGTTCCCTTGGTGGTTGCCGCGCACCATCTTGCGAAGGTGTTGCGGGAGATTCCGGGTTCGCGGGCGATCGCCTTGATTGGCTGTCCGCTCTTATACTTTGCTTTACCTACCTACCTACCTACCTAGGGGTGGGCGGGGTGGGGGGGGACGACTTAGCAGCCAAGCAGCCTTGCCCTCTTCTGCCGTTGTATCCTTTGCGGATTCCATGCATGGAGAAGGACCAACGCTTCCTCCCTCCCGCCTCCTACTCTTGACGACCGCCCCCCGAACCACCCTGCCCATGCGCGTATTTGATGAACTGACCCCCGAACGAGTGATCACCTTCGTCGAAGACGCGCTCGACGCGGACTGCACCAGCCGTTGCGTGAAGTTCAATAGCTACATCAACCGCGTGTACGAGGTGCAGCCGCGCGAGGGCCCGCCGGTGATCGTCAAGTTCTACCGGCCGGGCCGCTGGAGTCCGGAGGCGCTGCGCGACGAACTGGAGTTCCTGATGGATCTGCACGAGGCCGACGTGCCGGTGATCCCGCCGATCGCGGACGATCCCGAACGCGCCCTGCACCAAGTCGACGGCATGACCTTCGCCCTGTTTCCCAAAGTCGGCGGACGTCCGCTCGACGAACCCAACGAGGAACAATGGGAGCAACTCGGCCGCCTGGTCGGACGCGTCCACCGCGTCGGCGCCGAGTTCGATCCGGACGACCGCATCACGCTCGACGCCAGTTACGGCCGCGCCAACTTGTCGTTCATGCTCGAAAACGATCTCCTCCCGGCAGAAGTACGCGCCGAATACGAAGACGCCGCCAACGACATTCTCGATGACATCGCGCCGCTGTTCGAGGAGGCGAGCGAGGACTTCATCCGCGTCCACGGCGACCTGCATTACCAGAACCTGATCGACCGCCCCGATGAGCACATCTACATCATCGACTTCGACGACATGGCGCTCGGCCCGCCGGTGCAGGACATCTGGATGCTGCTCCCCGGACGCTACGCCGACACCCGCTGGGAGATCGAACGCTTCCTGTCCGGCTATGAGACCTTCCACGAATTCAAGTGGTCCTCGCTACGCCTGATCGAACCCCTACGCGCGCTACGCTTCTTGCACTACGTCGCTTGGTGCGCGCGCCAAGCCGTCGGTGGCGGCTACGTCGTGCTCGCGCCCGACTTCGGCACGGAAGAATACTGGCGGCGCGAGGCCGGCGAGTTGGTCAAGCAGCGTTCGGAGATCCGCAAAGCGCTCGAAGCCGGACTTTAAAGACGGTCGATTTTGAGGTAGGCTGAACCTATGGAGCCTGAACAAATCGAGGCGGAGCAGCAGTCCAAGACCAGCCGGAAGTTTCTCGGCTGGCTCTTCCGGACCGTGCGTTGGCTGCTCGCACTCGTCGGCCTGCTATTCATTCTCTACGTGACCGTTGGCGGCGGGCTTCGCGAGATCTACCAGGGCCGTTTGCTGTCGAAGGCAGACCTCGGCATGGACGAGCCGATGGAAATCGACCGCGTAGAAATCTACCTCCTCGCCGGCGGCGACTTCGGCGACACCACCTCAGAAAGCTTCGACTTCGGAACACTTGGGGTTGACGTCGGCCACTTCGGCGAAGCCGAACTCACAAACGATGAAGCAGAGGCGCTCGCGGTGCAGTGGCAGCAGATCACCAAGACGCCGAAACGATCGGCGATGTGCCATTACCCTGCTTACGCTGTGCGCATGTTTTCCGGATCCGACCTTCGCTTTGAAGGAACGATCTGCTGGCAGTGTTATAACGTCTTAGTCGAACTCGCTCCCGGCTTCTATCGAACCTGTTGGTTCGATGCCGAATCGACGACCGCCACCGACCTCCTCAACCGCCTCGACGACCTTCTCCCCTATTATCGCCCGCCGGAAAAATCTGAAGCGGCAGAGGCCGACGAAAACTAATCCCCGAGTATGCCCCTGGCAAAATGCTGAACGTCGGGTAACGCGTGTTCAGTAATTGACAATGTCGTTTTCGGAATCGGCAACTTCGACGTAGGATTTACCCGTCAAAATTGCTTTTGCCATATCAACCAACTGAATGACCTTACTGCTCGATCCATCCCAATATTGAACGGACTCAGGGATGACTTTTACAAGGGCTAATCGTTCAGTCTCTTTTCCTTCAGGAAACCAAGCTTTCATAACAAATGACCATTTTTCATCAACAAGGGAAGCGTCATCAATCATTTCCGCGACCCCCGCCAAAGAAACATAGGTATTCTCGGACTCGTTGGCAAAACTGAAATTCACCTGCTTGTTATTGATGATCTCGTCGATTTTCGCAGAATGTATATCTGTGAAAAACCAAATGTTATTATCGTCATCGACATCCGCATAAGCAATCGGACGACTAAACAATCGACCATCATCCTGAGTAACAAAAATGCCCACGCGATTGTCACCAATCAATTCTTTTATTTTTTCTTTCTGATTCATCATATTATTTTTTGGCTAAATGTTTTAAAGACTAGGCCCGCTCCACTTCGCTTTCCAATTTGAGCACCTTGTCCCCGTCTTCCTGCTCAATCAAGAAGGCCCGGTCCTCGTCACTGCCGTTACGGGTCACCTTGTTCCCCTTGATTGTCCTGGAGACCGTTTCTTTAAAGATCTCGGTGACTTTTCCCGTGGCAGTCCCACTGCCCCACTTCCATTTTACCTCTGTGCCTGTTCGTATCATTTTCTTCGTTCTCCATCACGTTTTCGAGACGATTATCGTTCTTCTAAGAGGGAGATCGTAGGGATAATCCGCGATAGAATCAATGATTTCTGCACCTGAAACGGTCGCGATATGGCGAAGACGACTTTGCCTTCCGAGCCATGGATCGCGTGCCCTGTCGTCTGAACGGGGGCCTCCCACTTCTATAAAGACCGAGCCACATCCTCGCCCGAAAGGCAGACCGGCCTAATAACTGCTGCCCACTGGCTCCTACTACCGAACCAGTTCGATAATGTTCAAGGGATCGCGCCCCGTCAGCTCGTCGCGGTCTTCGATCAAAAAGTCGGCGATGCGGATTTGGTTCGCATCCGCGCCGCCGAACTTGGTGGTCCAATCTTCACCATCGAACGCATCAATCACGCGGATGCCGCATTGGCCATTGACGCTGCCGGTCAACAGCTGGCCAGGCGGGCGAGTTCTGGAGGTGCGGATTATGATGTCGAGGCCGGTGCGGGTGACGGTCGCCTGGATGGCTTCGCTGACGCCGGTCACGTCGTTGTAAAAAACGCCACGCCAATTACCGCCGAGGTCGCAGTTGATTCCGGGCGCGAACGGACCGCCCGTTCCGCCGCTATTGGCCGTGGTCGTGGAGTTGGACGAACTGCTGTTCGAGGTTTGCTGCTGCGAATTCTGACTGGTGCTTGTGGTGTCATCCACCGGCCCACCGGAGGTGGTGATCACGGTCTGTTCGGGCGGCGTCGTGACAGCCGTTGTCGAACTGGTTTCGCTGCTGTTTTCCGTGCTGTCGGTGCTGCTCGTGCTAGTCGTTTCGCCGCTGTTGTCCGAAATGTCGATGGGATCGTCACTACCACAAGCGGCGAGAACGACGCAAAGGCCAATCGCCAAAACGGAAAACAGGAATGAGCTCAGGGCCCTCTTGATACTGGTCATCATTGCGCAGAGTAAAAGCCTTTGCCAGTTTCGCAAGTCTGCGATTGGCGAACTTAG
>Ga0209186_1002447_pt1 | contig 13206 bp, 9 predicted proteins | sample SidtaG_FD_187426 | JGI IMG/M metagenome (GOLD analysis project Ga0209186, IMG submission 187426) | Marine algal microbial communities from Sidmouth, United Kingdom - Sidmouth_Male2 metaG (SPAdes) (version 2) | ecosystem: Host-associated > Algae > Red algae > Unclassified | place: Sidmouth, United...
CCCTCCCTGCCGCACGTGCAGTGTGCAGCGATGCCTCCCCAGCGTGCGGTTACAGCGGGCAACCGCACCAAACCCAAGCGCAAACCCAAGCGCACACGCTTGGTACGTACAGTTCGCACTGGGGCTGCCACGGTTGTGCGGACTATCCGTGCGTACTTTGACAAGGAGGCTGCCGCCCGCAAGTCTTTCAACCTCTTTCGGCCCTCCCAGCGAACGGCGGAGGCGACCGGGCTGAGCCCCGCGTCCGTCTCACGCCTGGCGGATGAGGAGTACTTTGCCACCCGCCCGAAGGACGGGACACCTGAGACGCGCCGCTCGAGCTGGCGCGTCCCGCAGGAGGAGCTCGCGCGCGTGCGCAAAGCAATTTACGCACAATACGATATCCCCATGCTTCCCACTTATGACAGCACTCTCGCGTACCTCAACGCACCCACGGAGGAGACGGAGGAGGCTGGCGCGAGTGCGGGCGCGGGCGCCGGTGCGGGTGCGGGCGTGGGCGCCATCGCCGGTGGTGGGGCGGGCTCGTGCGCGGGCGCCGCTGAGGGGGCGGGTGCGAGCGCGGGCACCACCGGGGGAGCGGGCACGGGTGAGGGAACCAGCGGGCGCGCTGTCACGAGTGCGGGCGTCGAAGCGCGCCCGCGTGCTGGTGCGGGGGCAGCGGCAGCTGCGGGTTGTGGGTCGCAGCCTGCCGCTCACCCGCCTCGCCGGTCGCAGCGTCTCCCTAGTGGCCGCGCTGCGTCGCCCCTTCGTGGGGGGCGTCGCGCAGCGTCTCCGAGTCTCGGGGGCGCCCGGGCGGGCCCGACCGGTCGCGCGAGTTCCCCCACCGTGTCCGAAAATGGTGGGGGGGCTGCCGTCAATGCGACTGCTGGCGGATCCGCTGGTGCTGGAGGTGGGGCGGAGGCGGCGTCGGCCGCCTATTCTGAGATTGTCAGTGGACGGAACGGCGGGGGGGGAACCGGATATGTGTGGTCACGTGCAACGTTGCACCGTGCCATGCAATATATCGGGTTTTCCTTCTGTCGTGGGCCGAACCACTATGACATGGCTCCGGAAAAGCCGTCGGTGCGATATCAACGCAACAACTTTATTGACACCGTACGCAAGTACCGACAAGCCGAGCGGACGATCTACTATACGGACGAGACGTGGCTGAACAAGAATATGACATCCTATCGCACGTGGAATGACGGGACTTCCGACGCTTCACTAAAGGTGCCCTCGGGAAAGGGCGGCCGCATAATTGTGGTACACGTCGGGTCTCGGAAGACGGGACTTGTTGACGGCGCTGCATGGGTGTTTGTCGGCAAGAAAAACTCCGGTGACTACCACGCGGAAATGAACTCCACCTCTTGGCTGAAATGGCTGGAGGAGTCGGTGCTTCCCAAGATTCGTAGCGGTGTGCTGGTGATTGACCGGGCCCCATATCATCTTGTGCGCAACGAAGCAACCCGCCCGGCTGCCTCGAGGTTCCGGAAGGACCAGTTTGCAGATTGGCTGGAAGCGCACAACCTCGTTTCGGCCGAGTGGGGGCCATAATGGCGTACTACTTGCACGCGGGCGGAGTTGAAGAAGCGGGCAGACGAGAACCGCCCCAGCCCCCGCTACCTCGTGCAGGACCTGGCAGCCCGTTTTGACGTGTCGGTGCTGATCTCCCCCGTGGCCCACCCCGAGCTGAGCCCAATCGAGATGGTTTGGGGAACGGTGAAGATGGCCCTTAAGCGCGCCAACACATCGTTTTCGCTCGCGACGCTCCGTAGCATGGCGGAAGTTGAGTTTGTGAAGATTACTGCGAAGGTGTGGGCCAAGTATGAGGACCATGCTATCAAGCAGGAGACATACTACCGAGCTGTCGATGAGGTGTGCGCAGAGGTTGAGGCCGCTTTTAATGGCGACAAGGATGATGATGAGGAGGAGGGGTCGATTGACGGCGACAGTGAGGACGAGAGTGGTAGCGAGGACGGGGGTCAGGAGGGGGAGACGGGCGGGAGCATGTCTGAGTAGGTGTGATGCAAAAGTATGCACGCGCCCGGGTTCCGTTTTTCCATGCGCTTCCATGCGGCTCAGTTGCGGGGTTGACATGGGCGCCTCGGTGGGCCAGACCGACGCAAGTGCTTGATGCACCGACAGGATCAAGCAGATCGTGTCGTCATCCACAAGTAGCATGCTGATAATTTCTTGTGTAAGCCGACATCTGTCGAATTTGCGATGCAACACGAGATCAGTGAGATGCAATCGGGTCCGGCGCTTCACCTATGACATTCGACGACAGCCAGGTGATGTGTACTCGAGAGTCCCAGCGCCATTTTTTGTGGAGGCAACGTCCACCCACTCTCCTATAATACGCAAAAGTTTTATGGCCGTTGGGGCAATCCTCAGTCTTGGGCAACGGCTTTTCTATTCGTCTTAGAGCGTGAGATACACCTTTAGGTGGGCCGGCTTGACGTGTTCTTTCGAGCTCGTCACCCCGCCGGTGGGTGCGCGCCGAACTCGTGCACACCGCCCAGGAGGGCCGCTGCGCGCTACTTTTTCCGCGGGCTGTGTCCCTTTTTCGTGGGCCAACCGCTGGTTTTTTTGAGTTGGCCGCCCCACCGGGTGGGCGGTCCTCACTGTGGAAGTTCTCCAGTCACCCCGAAGGTGGGTACGAGGAAGCTCGCCGCCGATCGCCCGAAAGAGCTGATCGTTCTGTGGTAACGTAGGGGGGTCTGCCTATTACCCTCTACCAACCACCGACTTTTCTATTGACCGCCACTCTGGTTCTGCTGCGTTTCTTGGCTCGTCACCTCGTCAGTGGGTGCAGGCTATGGAAGGGGGCGATGCATCAGAGTCTCTCGGGCCGTTGCCCGGCGAGTTATCTCGCAACCAACGTCGTCAGGTGGCACGCGCCCGTCGGCAGGCGGAGACTATGACTGCGGAAGCGGCCCGCGTGGCTGAAGAAGCCGCGCGGGCCGTCGATGCCGTGGATGCTTTTGAACGAGGGGCGGTGGCGCTGGCTCGAGAAGCCGAGAGTATTGCCCACTCGGTGTCCGCGATTCCTCACGGCAGCACCCTCGGAAACAGACGCGGTGGCGGCCTTGGCCGTTGTCGTGGCCGTGGCAGCGGGAAAGGACGCGGCCGTGGCGAGGGCCGGCCGATTCGCCGTGTTGAGCCCTCCCTCCTGCCAGACCATGGCAATGGCATCAGATCGCTGCTCGGCCCGGTGGCAGACAGTGCCTCCGTATCTGGCAGGGGTCTCCAGCTCGCGCGCGGGATGAGTGTACGGGGTCGGCTGGGGGCGACGCAACAGACTACAGCGTTTTTCCATGGCAGGCGGGTGGCCCAGCGCACACATGCTATGGCACGTGGGGCGGTGCATGTGGTCGACGGGGCCCAGTCTGCGCCCGACATGATCGCGATCATCAACGATGCGCGGCGTGTATTGCCTGGTCGTGTAGGCGGGCTGACAGCTACGCAGTTGCGGATGCTTTTGTCGGCCCTGGAACTCGCCGGGCCGGGGTATTTGCCTAGCCCCAGCCGGCTGCAATATTAGAGCCAGTGCCGTGGCGACGTCAAAGCGATTGATTCGCTATTGGCCTCAGCTGTAAGGATCTTGCACGAGGACGGCGACGGTGCGCCGAGTTCTGGCGACACTGCGGCAGCAGGCTTCCTCGTCCAGCAATCCTTGGCGGCCCACGGGTGCAAAGGCCAATGCTCTGCCGTGGCCCACCGTGCCCCGCCCTCTGCCCACCCTGTAGCGACGCCTCCTGCTCCTGTGCCGGCCCCACGTCCCTCCAACACGCCAATCGCGCCGCGTGCCAAGGCTGTGGCCGACCCGAGCGCACGTAGACGTCCACTTTTACGCCAAGCCCCACCTCCTCCCAAGCGCTTTCGTCTAACGGCTAGTCGCGATGGCGACCCCCCGTCGACGGCCACTGTCACGACCTTTGCACCCCCGCCGCCGCATGGGCCTCAAGTGCTGCCACGCTCCCCTAGCGCAGGCGCACCCTCGAGGACACGCTCTGTACCCGTTTTTCCGGTGCCCTCCGCATCGAGTCTCGCAGTGCCACCACGATTCCTCTTCCCGGTCCGTGCCGAGCGGCACGTACAACTGTCGGCAACGGACTTGGCGTCCTTGGAAGAGGGAATGGAAATGTCCAAGCACATGATGGACGGCCTTCTGTTGCGGCTCCTCTAATGGGCTAGAAGCAGCGGTGTTATCGGTGGCCTGCGCGTGCTTTCTGCACTGGACGGCGAGGACGTTAAGGACGCCTCGACTGACGACGTCTTGATCGTGAACAGGGCTGCCAGCTTCTTGCTCGAACGCCTCGTGTTCAGCGGCGGTACGGTCGTCATGCCGGTTTACAGTAGACGAGGTCGGTCGGGGGTGGTTATTAGAGGCCTCAACAAGGTTGTGCCGTCGGTTGTTCGGGCCGTGCTCGACGGCGAAGCCGAGCCCGTTTACGGGGCCGCCGTGGTGCTCATCAACACATACGCGGGGAATCGAGGCGCGGAGGTTGACTTTGAGATGGTGAACGGCCTCTTCCGCTCCTTGACCGCAGCAATTTGCCAGACCCGCCTGCGCAGCAAGGACTGCATTGGGATGCGAATGCGTGTGAATGGATGCTTGAGGACTCGATTGCCGGTGCGCCGAGTGGGGACCCCGGCCGGAGAGATGGCGGACACGGCCGACAACCTGCTGGCGTACGTTCTTCTTCTCCACTCTGCTGAGCCCGCAGCAGCAGCGTGCCTTTTGCGCGCTGACGATGGCCCGCAATGGCGCAAGGCCCATTCTCCCCGGCACCTGCGTGGCCAAATTGGCCGCATTGTTGAAGCGCACCGCTCTGGTGGCCAGGTCTGGCATGAGCAGGAACCAGCCGACGAACGTTTGAACGGGTGCGACCTGTCTGACGACGAGGCCTCTGATGGAGGGGACTGCATGAAGGACGTAACAGAAGACGAAGAAGCTGGCGCAGGTGGCAGCGCGCGCGATGGCGGCGGCGATGGCGGCGGCGGCAGCGATGGCGGCGACAGTGGCGGCTCCATTCCCGGTCGCGCTGGCGCTCGTGGCGCTCGAGGGAGCGAAGACGCAGACAGAGCCGACGGCCGTGCCCGTGACGAGAAAGATGAGGTTGAGCGCCACGCTCGACAAGTTTCCGGACGCGGGCACGGCCGACGTCGTGATCGTGGATCTGTGGATGATGAGTTAAATGTGCATGCAGGTCGTGACGGCGACGCCGGTTCAGGAGGAGACGGCCGAGCTGTCGGCGCCCGTGTCGACGCCGCTGTGCATGGCGATGACCAAGACCCCGCACGCGACCTCGGCCGACGTCGTGATCGTGGAACTTCTGATGATGAGTTACACGTGCATTCAGGTCGTGACGGCAACCCGCGTGACGGAAAACACAGCCGCGTTGGCGGCGCCCGTGTCGACGCCGCCGTGCACAGCAACGTCCAAGTTGACGCCAGTGCCCAAGGCCGACGCCGTGATCGTGGAACTGTTGATGATGAGTTACATGTGCATGCAGGTCGTGACAGCAACCCCCGTGACGGAGGACACGGCCGCGTTGGCGGCGCCCGTGTCGACGCCGCCGTGCACAGCAATGTCCAAGTTGCCGCCAGCGCCCAGGGCCGACGCCGTGATCGTGGACCTGTTGATGATGAGTTACATGTGCATTCAGGTCGTGACGGCGACGCCCATGACGGAGGAGACGGACGCGTTGGCGGCGCCCGTTTCGACGCCGCCGTGCACAACAACGTCCAAGTTGCCGCCAGCGCCCAGGGCCGACGCCGTGATCGTGGACCTGTTGATGATGAGTTACATGTGCATGCAGTTCGTGACGGCAACGCCCGTGATGGTGGACACAGCCGCGTTGGCGGCGCCCGTGTCGACGCCGCTGTGCAAGGCGGTGACCAAGACCCCGCACGCGACCCCGGCCGACGTCGTGATCGTGGAACTGCTGATGATGAGTTACATGTGCATGCAGGTCGTGACGGCAACGCCCGTGACGGAGGAGACGGCCGCGCTCGCGGTGCCCGTGTTGATGCCGTCATGCACAGCAACGTCCAAGTTGACGCCAGCGCCCAGGGCCGCCGCCGTGATCGTGGACCTGTTAATGATGAGTTACATGTGCATGCAGGTCGTGACGGCGACGCCCGTGACTAAGGAGACGGCCGCGCTCGCGGTGCCCGCGTTGACGCCGCCATGCCTGACGATGCCGAAGTGGCCGCACGCGCGCAAGGCCAATGCCGTGAGCGTGGCGATGTTGTCGATTCGTCACACGTGCAGCAAAGGCCCGACAGTAACGACGGTGACGCGCGAGGCGGCGATGCAGTCTTCGCCTGTCGTGGCGCCAGCAGCGGCGACGTCGACGACGATCTACAAGTTGCCACTCGCGCGCACGGCCGACGCCGTGATCGTGGAGCCGTTGTTGATGAGTCGCATGCGCCTGCAGGCACCCGTGTTGATGCTGCCAGCAGCGCCGTCGACGGAGAACAAGAGGCTGCGGCCGTGGACGGCGATGGACGAGTTGGTGCACGCGCGCAGGACCGACGCCGTGCTGGTGCAGTTGTCGTTGATGGCCATCATGTAAAGCGAGGTCACGATGCCGACACCCGTGATGGATCCGGCGGCCGCGATGTCGGAGCTCGTGCTGACGCCGCCGTCGACGGCGATGGACACCTCGCAACACGCACGAACGACCTACGCCTTGATGGTGGAGTTGTTGTTGATGGCGTTCATGTGCATCGTGGACAAGACGCCGCCGCCCGTGATGGCGTAGGCGGTGGCCCCGTCGACTCCCGTGTCGACGCCGCCGCGCACGGCGATCGACACGTTGTCGCTCTCACACGCGATCGACGCCATCATGAAGGGGCTGCTGGCGACGTGCGACATGTGGCCACCGACGTTGCAGCTGGCGATGATCGGGACGATGATGGCGGTAGCGGTTCTGATGTGGGAGGTGGTCAACTTGGGGGTGATTTGTCTCTGTTTAGTGGAGTCTCTGCCTCGCGCCATGACGATCCGTTATCCAGCTTGGACGCGGAGGACCTCAGATTTATTTCAGAGGCTCTCTCCTCTACATGCTTCAGAGGAAAACCTGGACGCTCCGGGTCGTCGTACGTACCATGTAGCGATGAGGCAATGCAACTCGGGCCTGTGTTTTACAACGATACGACGAAAAACCACTGCCCAGACCACGTCAAAGGTGCCCCAGAGGTCAGCCGCCGCCGTGAAACCACGGCCGAGCGCCGAGAAGGGGCTAACAAGCACGATGTTGATGCTGTCAGAGAAGTAAATGCCCCTTCAACCTGCGGCTCACATGCCGATGAGGCGCGTGGCCCGGCAGCAGCACATCACGACGAAGGGGAGGCGTCTGCCCAGGCGGTTGGGTCCTCGTCACAACATGTCATGCAGTTCCACTCAGCACCTGTTACCGAATTGGCATCGGTTCCTGAATTCGGAAGGCACGGTCTGATTCGATCAAAGATTGCGTCGATTCGGACATTTGGTGCTCACGTATTCCGAGTAGTAGCCCCCGAGAGGCGTCCTCCGTCCAGTCGCATGCCCAAGCGACTTACCGGGAACAAGCTCAGGGTGCGGGTTCAGACCTTCCCACATTACCCGACCATCGTGAGTGACGCACTCTTTGGCAGGCCTGCGGCCGACTCTAGTGTGAAGCGCAAAGATTTACGGGCTCTGCTGCCGTCAGAACGAGAAAAACGGTAGTCTGCTACGGAACGCAACAAAAAGTTCAGCGAGAGCGCAGCTTCCCTTCGAGCTGAGCACAAAGACTTTGTTGTGAAGCGGTTCCTCAGTAGTGTGAATGACCCGAGCGTCACATGGGTGCGACAGGTGACCGCTGCTCGGAACGAGAAGATGGTGTTGGGCGGTGAGCCAAGACCTATCGATGTGTATTATCTTTCAGACATGTCACCTCGAAACGAGGATGGGTGCAGCAGGAGCCTTGGCGACCCTTCCTGTACCGCCGTAGCGGCTTCTGTTCCTCCTCGTGAGCGCTTTGAGAATTTACGCACTCTAAACCACTACACCATGCTCGGTGCCGCGTCGACGTACGAAGAAATAAACACCAACTTGCTTTACGCTGGGACCAGAGGGTCTCACTTCAGCTGGCACGTGGAGGACAGTCTGCTGCAGTCCTCATCGTACTTGCAGAAGGGCTCAAATAAGTTTTGGTTTTTTATTCCTGCCCCCGAACGTCCACGAGCCGAGCGCGTCATGCGAGAACACATGGACCCCGCTGTACTGGCAGCGGCTGGAGGGGATGTATGGGAGGAACTCGCCGTGAAAGCGTGCCTTTGGCCTGCGACTCTGTTTCTAGCGCATGGCGTTCGCGTGGGGTTCCACACGATGGAGACTGGGGACTTTGTTGTCACGGGGTACGGAGTGCTCCACAGTGGTTTCAACGGGGGACCAAACATAGCCTCTGCAGTGAACCTGGCATGCACGGGTTGGCTCTCCTATGCGATGGAACATTCCACTCACTGGCGTACGAAGCTCACAATCCACTGCGCTTTCGAAAAGTTTCTGGTGCTTGCCGCTCAGAAGCTAGCCGATGGGGAGTGGTGGTGCGGTGATGCAAAGACCTATGAAGCGTGGGAGCCAGAAGAGTTCCGACGCGATGTCGCCGTGATGGTGTCGTACTTAGAAGAGTACCTCAACAGTGTCGTTGTCTTCATGTAAGTGGACTCTCAGCCAGGCTGGGGAGGCAAAAATCCCACTGCTGTGGCCCTTGGAAGCACATCACGAGCTGGTCAGCAGTTTATCGTCCAAAATGCGATCAAGCCGGAGGGTGAGCCCTTAGTGCTCCCAAACGAGATGGAGGGAACTGCTACAGACTACTCTGTTGACGGCGCTTCATGCCCTCACTGTGGTGTGGTCACATGGATTTCTGCGGTTGTCTGCCCGGCGTTAATTGAGCAGCTCGGTGATGATGCGGTTCCTAACGCGCCACTGTGATGCTGGCGGTGTGCACCTGTCATGTTCGATGAAGAGCACGATCGGCTCCGCCAGGGCCTTCCGACTTCTAAGGACCTGGCCGGATTTCATGCTCCTGTGCTGGTTCAGCGGCTGTCCAACAGCAGCGTGTACCTTTTGGTGGACAAGCTGAAGGTGCTCGGGGGGGGGGGGCGGAAGGGTGCCTCTTGAGGAAGACACTTTTCTGGTTACCACTGATTTTCTCTTGTTTGATAGTCTCCGGGTCATGAGCTCTTACTTCCGACGTTCCCGGTGGGGGATGGGGCGTGGAGATTTGTGTGCTTTTTTCATCTACGTTTTCGTGAGATACTGCCTTCACAATATTGCTCGTTTTGCTCGGTGAGGTGAGACATCCAGAGAGCACAACTTCACTCAGCCGCATCCTACCGCAGCCGCATTGGCAAAAACGCCCCCAGTCATCCACTCTTGAAGTGGAAGCCAGATCTCTTGGTGAACATCACGTTGTGCTGCCCGCAGGGCAGAACGAAGGCAAGTTGTATCACATGGTCAGCTGGTATCGAAGAAAATCCAGCTTCAGTGTCGATTGTGACTTCAGCGGGCTGTCCCAAGACGCTGAATGCCATCGCTGGTAACCTCCAGGTCTCACAGGCGGTTGCTGGCCGTCACACATAGGCTGTTTGAATGTTCATCAAATTCTTATCGTTTGCTCTTGAACCCATCGTATGTCCCTTGCTCGTTGTTCTTGGTGCAGTACAGTGTTCAAACCATGAGCCGACTCCGACGTACACGTCAGAGAGGTATACAATACACAAGTCACTGTCAGTCACCCGCTCTTAAAGTGCGAGCCCGAGCGTTTGGTAAACATGACACTACGCTGCCCACAAGGAAGCACAAATGCCAATTGTCCGACGCGGTCGGCAGTGACAATGGTAAAATCAGCTGCTACGTCAGCAGCTACAACAGCCGGCTCGCCCAGAACGGAGAAGGAGCTTTGCCGTACACTCCATGGCTCGTAGGCAACGTGAAGCTCGCCGTTGACGGTTGCAATGGAGTGGACGCGACCAATGCGCTTGTGGTTCATGTCGCTCGTTCCAGAGCCGGGCTCTTCAGGTACAACGTCAACAATGGACACTGTGGACCCTTTTTCGAAAATAATCGGTCGCTCTTTCCTCGCGGCCCTCCGCCAAAGAGTGAGGGCCGCGTTGGGCGCACGGCGCTTCCAAACATCTTCTTTGGACCCCAGGAGCGTGCGCACAGCGTGCATGGCACGCCAAGCATCATTGACTGTGGCCAAAGAACCTCTGCTCGGACCCAGGCTATAGAAAGACACGGCCTTCAACTGCTTGCCTCGTTTACCAATGAGCCATGAAGCGGGTATTCCATATTCGCCTGGCAAATATAGCACTCGGGAGTACTGTTCTGTGTCTCTCCACCTCTGTATGGCATACTCAGCGGGGTTCCAGCGGATGCTCTGGCTCACCTCACGCTTTTCCAGCTGGTGAAACCTCTCAAAAATGCGCTCACATATGGCCGGCCCGAGCTGCATCAGCGGGAGAGTGCGATACAAGAGCTCTAGTGAACGGTGCACAGATGGTCGCTCCCACGACCCGTTGAATGGCAGCAGCCGACGCAGTTCAATCACCAGACTCTTGCCCAAGACTTGGAGCTCAGCGACAGTGGGCCTCGTTCGCACGGCCTCCTTACCATCCGAGGCAGCTGTTGGGAGGTATAAAAGTGCGGTAGAGAACCGTCGGAGGGCATGAAGAGCACTGAGAGCGGCAACTGCGTGTGGTGATGTTTCTGTGGGATGGACCAAGTACTGCAGCACAGTCGGGCCCTCCGTGAGCCGCACTGTATAGTCTGACATTGAGAGGGTTGTGCCCCCCATATTTTTGGGCTCGAACGACGACAAGACTGTGTGCGTCGGGACATACTTCGCACAGCGACGCATCTGCTTGGTGAATGAGTCCCGTTGCTCTACTGATAAAGCATCGTAGGCTTCCATTACATGGTTTGACCCGATGTTGTAGTAGAGAAGATGTGAGGGAGCGACAACCACGTGCTCGTGTATTTCGAGACTCCCGGGACCCCGTGCCTCTTCAAGACGCATGATCAGGCTGCCGGACTTATCGGATATGCCATTAAGAAGCAGTGCATCCTTCACGGATTCCGCAGACAGCTGTGGGGAGCTCTTCAAGGCCGACATGATAAGCGCAGTCCGCTCTTGCGTTCGAGAGTAACGAGAGTCCTTAACGTCAAGAGAGGTGGTGCTGCTCATGGCTCGCTCTCTCCGAGCTGTAGTGGTCTTCAATTGGACAATGTCGCGGCTAGTGCAGTGCTCTATGCCTGGGGCACGGACCGAGTTGGAAAACTTTGCCGCCGTAGGGAAATCAAAGAGACCAAGACACAGGTACACACGAACTACCACGTTCTGCTTTTTGAAGGCATCATAAGCGTTAACACCTTCCTTGCTCGTGAGAAGTACGTCTTCCACCACGCGCTTGAGCAATGCGTCAGGGTTGGCGCCTGATGGCAAATAAAACAGTGGACGAACAGAAAATGCACGATGCTCGATGCTGAGAGACGTGTATGCTCCATAGTAGCCCTCCAGGCTTCCCCGTCGACGCTTGTATACGTTGAATTCATCACCGTACAATGAAACGTACACCGTGTAGGGGTCTTTTTCTGGGGGAGCACACTGAGGGGGCTCTGCCGCCTGCGAGAGCTCCAGTGGCCACAGTGACGCTAAGGCGGACCAAGAGTTTTGTTCCATCATGTCTGATGCTTTCATGGCAAGAACTAGTGCGCCACCGGACCGCGTGAACCGCAAAGTAAACCTGCGTTCTTCTGTGAAGCATGGCGCCCAGCTCGAGGGCGGTACGAAATCAGGAAAAGCAGAAAACTGTGCGAGGGAGTCCCCAAGTCTAAGTGCGCTCTAGGGAGCATACGTGGATGCGGATGTGGTGAAGCTGCCGTCACAAGCAATGGCTGTGCTCATCAGACTTCCCTTGAATGTCGTAACTGCATCAAAAGAGACCTGGGCGATACATCCAATGTCGTACCTATACCGGTCTCGGAGCAGGACAATCTTCACGCTATACCTCGCGGGATCCCTGGCCACTACAGTCTGATAAAACTCTTCAGGCCGCTCAGCTGTGCCCATGCACGATTCCTCCTTACTGTGGAAAATAGCAGCCCTCTTGAGATCTCCATAGTCCCGCTTTACGTGCTCAGAAAAAGGAGTGTACGATAAGACTGCGTCAGGCAGCTTTTGCAAGGCTCTTCCTTTGCCAACAGGAAGCTGACGTGTGGTCGTGTTTCTTCGCAGTGGTATGGCAGACTTCAGCATGTCCTTGCGCAACTGCCGTAAGCGCCACCGCGAGGTCCACTCCTCCTGCGGGATAAAGGAGTTCTCGGCCTCTCGCATCATATAATACTGTCTGAGCGTCACGCGCACTCGCCCATAGAGGTACCCAAAACATAAGAACTCTCGACGTGTTGCAAACCCCTCATCAGGGTGCTCAGATGCCCTCGAAAATTCTGTGTCGTCTGATGGGTAAGCGTCTGAATCAGATTCTGAGGACAGGGCGGCGTCGTCGTATTCCTCTACACCGGACGTTCGTGGTATCCCTCTGCCTGGGACAGGTTGTGGTCTGTCTGCCGAGCCCCCAGCGTCGCCTTCACGGCCGACATCATGCTCTGCAGAATCCGAGCTCGTGGGATGTGCTTGCAAATGAATCAGGTTGGCATCTGTGGGATTGAAAAACGCAGAACCTCTTGGACCGCGCCTGTGACGCTTCATGGTAACCAGGAAATGGGGCCCGTGCGTGCGTAGCACAGTATCCGACACAGCACATTAACACCGCATGCGCAGGCCCGTAGGAGCACCAAGAGGGACACAGCCGAGGACCTGTTTGACGGGGATACACAGCGAGGTCAAGGGCCCAAGGCACAGGACGCCGGCACGATGGGACTGCGGTGTGGCACCTCAAGCATCAACGGAGGCTCACCTCGGTGTACCTATGGCGAGGGAGGCTCTGATCTGCTGATCGGCACGAGCTGGAGCTGCTCGGCAGATTCCCGGCTCAGACACTCCGCACCGATCCCCCTTTCTGACAATTGGGAATGTAGGAAGGTCACACGTCCCTCAAGGTGGACCACCGGCGGACGGCCTCCGTGCGCTCATTGGCCAGCCACTTCTAGCCCCCCCAGCGACCAAGGCGCCGATTGGTTTTCCATTTGATCCGGCAGACCATCTGCGGAACAGTCCTCCA
>Ga0209186_1002448_pt1 | contig 13203 bp, 2 predicted proteins | sample SidtaG_FD_187426 | JGI IMG/M metagenome (GOLD analysis project Ga0209186, IMG submission 187426) | Marine algal microbial communities from Sidmouth, United Kingdom - Sidmouth_Male2 metaG (SPAdes) (version 2) | ecosystem: Host-associated > Algae > Red algae > Unclassified | place: Sidmouth, United...
GAATAGTCGCAAGGCGAATGGTTTTATGAAATATCGGTGTTTTAATACTTAAATACCTACGTTGAACAAAGGAATTCGCCTTGCGACTCGCGTATAATTCCTTACCCTATTTTTGTCGAACACTACCGTATTTTTGAATTTCAAAAAATCAAAAGGATACAATTGATAAAAAAATATTGAACAACAAATAGCACTACATTCCGGCATTTATTTATTCAAAATTACTTTTATATCGGAGCAAGGATAAACGGATGCATAAGTGAGTGTGTCTGCGAGTAGTGTAGTCAGCAGATTTTTATTCATACGCACTTTCAAAAAAACAGTTGCAAAAATGAATGAAAATTCTGCTTTGTATTTTGAGGAAAATATTAGACAGGTGTGTAATTTAGTCGCCTTTTATGACGCAAAAATATTGAAATGTGTATGGTTTGAGGTGTATTTTAAATTATTTTTTTTCTTTATATATTAACTCTATTTTTTATTAGTCGAAAAAAAAACAACCGAAAGTTGGCAATTCAACTTCCGGTTGTTCATTTTTAAATTATTCGCGACACGGGCTGGATACCGTCATTCGTCGGTACAAGAGCATCGTGCTACGTGTATCAAGGTGATAACTTCGTAAACGGCTTCGCCTGAACGTGTCCGCTTCCGTCTCTTATTGTCATGTAATACATACCTCCCGGCAAATCAAATAACTCCATATTGAGCGTATTTGTGCCTTCTAGCACATTCGCTTTTTGGGTGTACATGATTTTACCGTTAACATTCACGATTTCAATGTAAATATCTCCGGCTTGTGGTGCATTGTATGCCACATTCAATCTGCCCGTAGTTGGTACGGGGAAGAGTTTGAACGTGCTGTTGAGTTGTTGAGTTGTCGAGTTGTCGAGTTGCTCAATTGATGTATCGACGAGTTGTTCAGTTGTCGAGTTGTCGAGTTGTTGTGAGTCGTCGTTTTGCTCATTAGTAAGCATTGGAGGAGCAGCACAATCCGGGTCAACTGTGATATTGTAGGTGATACGACCAAATCTGACGGAAAACTCCGTACCCGCAGGCGTGAAAGCTCCCGGCGAACCGGCAGACACCGGATTTTGTTCATTCGTAGCACGGAATCTCAACTTCCAAGTACCGCCACCGACAGGTACTGATGCCACAGGAAGTAAGAATTGGAATATGGCATCATTTCCATTACAAGTGTTCGTCGGCGCAGGGAATATTGTCACCATACCTCCAGGGTCGGTAACTTCCACTTCTACATCGCTCTCACAAGAATTGCCTTCGGGGCGGAAGAAGAAGTCCAAAATCACTGTATTGACCGTTGCATTAGGCGGTATGCCGGGAGCAGTAATAAGGATACTATCGCTTTCTCCGAAACCTGCATTATCCATACCCGCACCTACAAAGACATCTTGGTCTGTTAGCAATACTTCATCATATATTAAGTCTTGTTCACCAACTGTAATCGTTTGTTCACAAGTTACGGAATTGCCGCTTGGGTCGGTAGCTGTCCATGTCACTACTGTCGTACCCACAGGGTATGTACCCGAAGCATTGGCAGTGCCGTTTTGGTCATTTGTAATGACCGTACCTACCTGACAATCTGTGTAATCCGTACCAAACATCGGCACAGGAATCGTAAACGAACCTTGACATTCACCCGGAGGTGCGAATAAATTCGATATATCCGCAGGACAATTGATAATCACCGGAGGTGTATTGTCTTCTACGACGACATCAAAGCTACATTCAGATTCATTTCCTGCATCATCTACAATCGTATAAGTTACAGTCGTCGTACCAAGCGGGAAGGTATCGCCCGAATTGTGCGTACTACCTGCAATGGTCGCGCTGCCACAATTGTCGGTAAATGTTGGTGCTGACCAAGTCGCTGCGGCTGTACAAGTTGTTGCATTAGCCGAAACCGTTACATCAGCAGGACAAGTCACCATTGGTGCTTCGGTATCTTCTACTGTAATGTCGAAACTACACATTGCCGTATTTCCTGCTGCATCTGTAACGGTGTATGTAACTGTTGTTGTACCAAGCGGGAAGCTATCACCCGGATTGGATGTACCGCTTACTGTTGCGCCCGGGCAATTATCCGCGCCTGTTGGTATAGCCCAATTTACGACTGCTTCACAAGTACCCGGATCCGTACCTACGGTAATATCCAATGGACAAGTAATCGTTGGGTCTTCTTCGTCGATTACTGTGATGTCAAAGCTACACGTAGAAGTATTACCCGCTTCATCAATGAAGGTGTAAGTTACTGTCGTTGTACCTACAACAAATACATCTCCCGGCTCATCGCTTGCATCCTTAACCACTGCACCACAATTGTCGGTTGGTACGGGAATGTCCCAAGTTGCTGTTGCTGTACATTCTCCCGGACGTGCCGTAACTGTAATATCCGGCGGACAAACGCCGACAGGTGGTTCATTGTCTATTACTATTACATTAAAGCTGCAAGTCGTAGTGTTGCCCGAAGCATCTGTTACGGTGTACGTCACAACCGTAGTACCCGGCAAGAATATCGAACCGGAAGCAATATCAGATGTAGCAGTCATACTGCCGTCGCAATTGTCTGTTACTGTTGGTGCTGACCAAGTGGCTACTGCACCACAAGTTCCCGGAGCAGTATTGACCATTACATCAGCCGGACAAGCAATTACCGGTGCTTCATTATCCTCTACGGTAATCGTAAAGCTACATGTTACGGTATTTCCTGCTGCATCGACGGCAGTATAGGTTATTGTTGTCGTTCCAAGTGGGAATACATCTCCCGGTTCGGCTGTGCTCGTGATAGATGCACCGCAATTATCACTTAATACAGGTGCATCCCAGAATACTTCTGCTTCGCATACGCCATTATCAGTAGAAATGGTAATATCCGCAGGACAAGTCAAACCTAATTGTTGACCATCACCTACTACAATCGTTTGTGTACAAGTGGTAATATTGCCATCATCATCAATGACTGTCCATGTTACAGTTGTTGTTCCGACAGGATAAATATCAGTCGCGTCAGATGTACCGTTGTAGCTATTCGTAATCGTTGCACCTACGCAATCGGTGAAATCCACGCCAAACATCGGCGCAGGAACAGTGACGAATGCCACACAATCACCCGGATCAGAGGACACGCTAATATCCGCAGGACAATTCAAAATGACAGGATCGCCGCAACCGCCGCCGCCTGTCGTCGCATCGTATGATAAACGTCCGAAACGAACTGAATACTCTGCTGCTCCGGCGTTTTGGTCATTGGTATCTCTAAATTCAACTACCCAATCCGCAATACTGCCGATAGTGCTGCCGCTTGGTATATTCAATGAGATGAAGTACAGTGGTCCTGCACCCGCACACGTAGCAAATGGTGTAAAGACATTTACATTGCCCGCAGGGTCGGTCACTCTTACTTCAATATCACTTTCGCAAGATGCGCCCAATACTCTGAAGTATAATTCAAGATTAATATTGGTCAATACTGCACTCGCATCAGTCGCAGGGTCGGTAAAGATATAAGTCGAATTATCTGTAAAATTCTCTGTATCATTTATACCCACTACAAAATCACTATCATTTAATAATACAATCGGTGTCGTGACGGACGTACCCGCACCACATTCTTCTACTATCACATCAAATTCGCAAGTTGTTGTATTGCCTGCATCATCTGTAACGGTGTAAGAAACAGTCGTTGTACCCAGTGGGAAAGTGTCGCCCGAACTATGCGAGCTACTCGAAACAGATGCACCGCAATTATCCATAATCGTTGGTGCAGCCCAAGTTGCTACTGCATCGCAATTGCCCGGAGTGGTTTCTACCATGACGGTTGCAGGGCAAGTCACGGTTGGTGCTTCTACATCTTCTACGGTGATGGTTTGCTCACAAATCACCGTGTTACCATCGAGGTCTGTAACTGTCCACACAACGATAGTTGGACCTACCGAGTAAAAACCTGAAGCATCCGAAGTACCTGTAATACCATTAATAATAGTCGCGCCTGTACAATCCGTAAAGTCCACGCCAAATACCGGCACAGGAACAGTGACATTCGCACCACATTCACCGGGCTGTGAAGTCGTGTTGATAGCAGCAGGACATTCAACAATTACAGGAATTCCGCAGCCTTCGCTCTCAACAATCGTAGCATCATAAGAAATTCTACCAAAGCGGACGGAGTATTCTGACGTGCCTGTATTTTGGTCATTCGTATCTCTAAATTCTACTGTCCAATTGGCAAGGCTACCTGTGGTTGCGCCACTTGGTACGCTGATTGGCGCGTAGAATAGACCTGTTGTGGCACAAGTTGCAAATGGTGTAAATACATTTACATTCCCGGCAGGGTCAGTCAATCTTACTTCAATATCACTTTCACAAGAATTTCCATTTACTCTGAAATATAATTCGAGTGTAATATTGGATAATGTGGCTGCCGCAGACGTAGCGGGATCAGTGAATGTGTAGGTCGGATTATTAGCAAAACTTTCTGTATCACTCGTACCTACATTGAAATCAGAATCAGCATTAAGTGTAACGGTTTCCGTAGTTGAGCCGCTTTCGCCGCTACATTCTTCTACAATCACATCGAAATTACACATGACTGTATTGCCTTGTGCATCCATAGCTGTGTAGGTTACAGTAGTCGTACCAATCGGGAAGCTATCGCCCGGATTGGCTGTGCTGCTTGTGATACCGCCGTTGGGGCAGTTGTCTGTAAATACAGGTAAATCCCAAGTGGCTATGGCATCGCAAGTTCCCGGTGACGTTTGTACCATGACATCGGCAGGACAAGTAAGTGTTGCATTTTCATTGTCAATAACAACGATGTCTTGTGTACAAGTCACGCTATTGCCATCGGCATCGGTGAATGTCCATGTAACAGTCGTCGTACCTACGGGATATGTGCCGGAAGCATTAGATGTACCTGTGAAACTGTTCGTTGCAGTTGTTTCGGTACAATCTGTATAGTCTATACCAAATGTCGGCACAGGAACGGTGACATCTGCACCACATTGTCCTGCATCGGCAACTACCGCGATGTCTGTCGGGCAATTCACGACGACCGGAAGCCCACATTCACCGAGTGTGGCTGTGTAAGTGATGCGCCCAAAACGCACAGAATACTCTGAAAGTCCTGCATTTTGGTCGTTGGTATCTCTAAATTCAACGACCCAATCCGCAAGTGCGCCTGTGGTAGAACCACCCGGTATCTGTACGGTGGCACTGTATAATCCGCCCACAGCACCTAAGCAACCTGTTAATATATTGCCAAATGTATTGACATTACCAGCGGGGTCAGTGACCTGTACTTCGATTTCACTTTCGCATGAATTGGGTTGTATTCTAAAGAATAATTCAAGTGTAATATTGGATAACACGGCTGCCGCAGGAGTTGCAGGGTCGGTAAATGTATAATTCGGATTATCTGCAAAATTCTCTGTATCATTTGTACCGACATTAAAATCATTATCCTCAATCAAAACAATCGTTTCGCTGCTTGTTTCACCACTACATTCATCTACAATCACATCAAAACTACACGTTACCATGTTGCCTTGTGCATCAGTAGCCGTGTATGTTACCGTCGTTGTACCAATCGGAAATTCATCACCCGGATTTGCTGTACTGCTTGTGATGCTACCGCCGGGGCAGTTATCGTCGAAGATTGGTAAATCCCAGGTTGCCATAGCACTACATGTACCCGGAGTTGCTGTTGCCATCACATTATCAGGACATTCCAATGTAGCAGGAACACCATCTGTAATCGTAATGATTTGTTGGCAAGTAGATGTATTTCCTTGGTCATCTGTGAATGTCCAAGTCACGACTGTTGTACCTACTTCGTAGAAGCCGGAAGCATCGGACGTACCTGTTACATCATTTGTTGTAGTAGCACCAAAACAATCTGTAAAGTCCGTGCCAAATACTGGTTCGGGAATTGTAATATTCGCTCCACAACCCGCAGTGGCTGTTTCAGTAATTGGTGTAGGACAATTGACGATAACCGGATTGCCGCAAGTGCCGCTACCGCCACCAGTTGTAATAGAGGCATCATAGGTCAATCTGCCAAAGCGAACGGTGTATTCTACCGCAGCTGTATTTTGGTCGTTGGTATCTCTAAATTCGGCTACCCAATTGGCGACACTGCCTGTGGTCGAAGCACTTGGAATAGTGATGGTCGTATTGTATAATTGTCCGGGGAATGGATTTGCGCCTGAACCATTACATGTTGTAAATGGTTGACCAACATAAACTACTGCACCCGTTGGGTCTGTCAATTGAACTTCAATATCGCTTTCGCAAGAAGCATTTTCTACACGGAAAAATAATTCAAGTGTAATATTGGATAATACTGCATTCGCAGGAGTCGCAGGGTCAGTGAATACGTAAAGCGGATTTGTGCCGAAACTCATAGCATCGGCAGCACCGATATTCAAATCGCTATCTGCAATGAGTGTCACTGTTTCGGTCGTCGTTTCAGGCGTTCCACCGAAACATTCATCTACCGTCACATCAAATTCGCACATGACTTCATTGCCGAAAGCATCCACTGCCGTACACGATACCGTTGTTGTACCAATCGGGAATACATCACCGGATTGGTTGGTACATACGACTGTTGCACCTGTACAATTATCCGTTGGTGGGAAAACAATCCAATTCGCTATACCACTACATTGACCGGGAACGGCTGTCACCGTAATATCGCCGGGGCATTGTAAGGTCGGTGCTTCATCATCTACCACTGTAATATCGAATGTACAGTCACTTGTATTACCCGAATTATCAGCAGCAGTATATTCAACGGTAGTTGTTCCGACAGGGAATGTACTGCCCGGACTGTGCGAAGCATAAGTAATAAATGCCACACCACAGCTATCCGTTACAATTGGTACAGTCCAACCTACTGTCGCGCCACAACGCCCGAAGTCTGTAGATACGGTAATGTCTTCAGGACAATCCAATATCGGTGGTTCGTTATCTTCTACGATTACATTGAATGTACAATTTATTGTATTTCCGGCAGCATCCATGACGCTACAAGTTACCGGATTTGTACCTACGGGATAAGTATCTAAAGGAGAACTCGTACATACCACTGCACTCGTTGTGCAGCCACCCATTGCAACGGGTATATCCCAGGGTACTTCTGCCTCACAAGTTCCCGGTGTACTTGGCACTACAATGTCATCAGGACATTCTAAAGTGACATTTCCACCCGGATCTATTACGATAATATCAAAACTGCATGTCACTACATTTCCACCGCAATCTGTTACCGTGTAGGTTACTGTTGTTGTTCCTACGGGGAAGGCATCTCCCGTATCATGTGTGCTCGTTACTACTGCATCCGGGCAATTATCTGTTGGTACAGGGATTGCCCAAGAGACAGTTGCCAGACAGTTGTTCGGGTCGGCAGTAGCCATCATATCTGCGGGACAAGCAATGGCGGGTAGTTCTTCATCACTCACTTCAACTGTTACTTCGCAAGTCGTCATATTTCCTCCTGCGTCGGTAACAGTCCATATGACGGGTGTTGCGCCTTTCGGGAATATTTCACCCGCCAGTGTAGCTGTATTATTTATATTATTGGTTAATGTATTAGCAGGACAATTTCCGGCAGAGGTCGGGTCAAGTTCGCCGCCTTGTACGGTGTATGTACATACGCCCGGGTCAGTGGCTACCATTCCATCAATAGCCGAACAATCCAGTTCGGGTGCAGCTGTATCAATGACCGTCACTGTGAATGTACAATCAACCGAATTACCTGCTGCGTCCATAGCAGTACAAGTTACGGGTGTATCTCCCAATGGGAAAGTATCACCGGGATTGCTGGTACACATCACGGTAGTTGGCGTACAAACATCAGAAGAAGGTATAATCCAGTTGACGACTGCTTCGTTGCAATCCGTTGTTGCTGTAATATCAGGTGGGCAGGTTATCATAGGTGGTTCGTTGTCCACTACCGTTACCTCAAAGCTGCAAGTTGCAGCTACTCCGCCTGCATCTGTTACGGTATATGTAACAGTAGTTGTACCGATTGGGAATACATCGCCCGGTTCGGCGGTAGAGCTAATTTCTATTACATCACAATTATCACTCGTAGGAGGCGGAATCATCCAAGTCGCGATGCCTGTGCATGTACCCGGCGTCGTTGAGACTGTTACATCAGCAGGGCATACAATGGTAGGTGGCTCATCGTCCACTACCGTTACATCAAAGCTACAACTTGTTACATTTCCGCCACAGTCTGTTACCGAATACGTCACGGTTGTCGTTCCAAGTGGGAAAGTATCGCCCGGATTCGCTGTACTGGTAAGTACCGCGTCAGGGCAGTTGTCTATTGGTGTAGGTGCTGTCCATGTAACGACTGCTTCGCATACGCCGGGGTCTGTGCCTACGGTTACGTTGCCCGGACAATTGAGTACAGGCAATTCATTATCAAATACCGTTACATCAAAACTGCATGTAGCAGCATTACCTGACGCATCGGTAGCTGTATAAACTACGGTTGTCGTTCCTTTCTGAAATTCGCTACCCGGTTCATTCGTTGTTGTCACTGTAACAGCCGAACAATCATCATTTGCAGCAGGAACAGTCCAATTCACGACTGCCGTACATACGCCTGCGTCGGTAACAGCAAATACATCGCCGGGGCAGGCAATTGTTGGTGCGTTTGCATCTTCTACAATTACATCAAAGCTACACGTTACCACATTTCCTCCGCAATCAGTTGCCGTGTAAGTCACTGTGCTTGTGCCTGTCGGGAAGGTATCTCCCGGATTGGCAGAACCTGTAACTGTCACATCAGGACAATTATCTGTCGGAACAGGTGGTATCCAATTGACGGCTGCCGTACAGACACTCGGGTCAGTTGAAACGGTAATATCTGCCGGACAATTCAGTACAGGCAGTTCAGTATCTTCTACCGTCACGTCGAAGCTGCATGTGACTACACTTCCACCGCAATCTGTTACGGTATAAGTGACTGTTGTTGTACCTTTCGGAAAAATATCACCCGGATTATGCGTACTCGTTAATTCTACATCAGGACAATTATCTATGGGTACAGGTGGCATCCAATTCACTGCTGCTTCGCATACCGTTGGGTCTGTACCTACGGTAATATTTACCGGACAAATAAGCGTTGGCAATTCAGTATCTTCTACAATCACATCAAATGCACATGTTGCAGTATTACCTGCCGCATCAGTCACTGTATAAGTAACGGTTGTTGTCCCTTTCGGGAAAGTATCGCCCGGATTAGCTGTGCCTGTAACCGTTGCACCGGAACAGTTGTCACTACCTGCGGGAACAGTCCAATTCGCCGTAGCTTCGCATGTACCCGGAGCCGTCGAAATTGTCACATCAGTAGGACAAGTGATGGTTGGGTCTTCATTATCTTCTACAATGACATCAAAACTACATGTAACTACATTTCCTCCACAATCGGTAATTGTATAGGTTACCGCAGTTGTACCAATAGGGAAGGTATCGCCGGGATTAGCTGTGCTTGTGATGACTGCATCAGGGCAATTATCGCTTGCACCTGCACCTAATGTTGGCACTGCCCAAGTTGCCGGTGTTTCGCAAGTACCGGGAGCAGTAGAAACTGTAACATCAGTCGGACAAGTAATCACAGGTGGCTCGGTATCTTCTACCGTCACATCAAAACTACATGTGGCTACATTGCCGCCGCAATCCGTCACTGTATATGTTACGGTTGTTGTTCCTTTCGGGAAAATATCGCCTGAATCGTGTGTGCTTGTAAGCACCGCATCAGGGCAGTTGTCCATAACTGTTGGGGCTGCCCAAGTGACTGCCGCTTCACATACGTTTGCATCATTACCCACGGTAATATCAGCCGGACAAGTTATCGTTGGTAATTCTTCATCATTTATAATAATTTCAATTTCGCAAGTGGTTATATTTCCTCCTGCGTCGGTAATCGTCCAGATGACTGGTGTGGTACCTTTCGGGAAGATTTCGCCTGTTAGTGTTGCGGTATTATTTATATCATTGGTTAATGTAACACCCGGACAATTGGCACTTGAACTGGGGTCAAATTCGCCGCCTTGCGTCGTGTATGTACACACGCCCGCATCTGTAGGACGAGTGCCATCTATCGCAGAGCAATCCAATGGTTCGGGGACATCATCAATTACTGTAATATTAAAATCGCATGTTGCAGTATTTCCTGCTGCGTCTGTTACTGTACACATTACAGTGGTTGTACCTAATGGATAAGTATCACCAGGATTGCTGGTACAAACGACCATTTCTCCCGGACAATTATCACTACTTGTTACTGCCCAGCTAACTACTGCCGAATCACAATCGGTCGATGCCTCAATATCAGCAGGGCAAGTAATTGTCGGATTTTCGGTATCATTTACCGTAACATCAAAACTACATGTTGTCGTATTGCCTATGGCGTCTGTTACGGTATAAGTCACTGTTGTTGTGCCAAGTGGGAAAGTGTCGCTTGAGTTTGCTGTACTTGTGACTGTTGCGCCCGGGCAATTGTCCACAGCAGTTGGTGTAGTCCAAGTTACTACTGCCTCACAAACTCCGGCATCTGTATCAACCGTAAGATCGGCAGGGCAAGTAATCGTTGGGTCTTCGGTATCATTTACCGTGACATCAAAACTACAAGTGGCTGTATTGCCTGCGGCATCTGTTACGGTATAACTAACTGTGGTTGTTCCTATCGGAAATGTTGCGCCTTGTGGTAGTCCGGCTGTTTGAGAAGCAGTTTCTCCCGGACAATTATCAGTAGTTGTTGGTGGGGTCCAATTGACTATTGCGCCACATACGCCCGGATTATTATCAATCGTAATATCCATCGGGCAGGTAATCGTCGGGTCTTCTGTATCATTCACTGTAACATCAAAACTGCAAGTCGCTGTATTGCCAGCGGCATCTGTAACGGTATAGTTAACAGTTGTTGTACCTACGGGGAAGGTGTCGCCTGAAGTTGCTGTACTATTTACTGTTTCGCTGGGGCAATTATCGGAAGTCGTTGGTACAGTCCAATTTACAATTGCCTCACATAAATCCGCATCGGTACTTGCTATGATGTCTGTCGGGCAATCGGTGATGATTGGGTCTTCGGTGTCGTTTACTGTAATATCAAAACTGCATGTAACGACATTTCCACCACAATCAGTCACCGTGTAGGTAACTGTTGTTGTACCTACGGGAAAGGTGTCGCCCGGTGTATTGGTACTTTCTACAAGCTCATCAGGGCAATTATCCGTTGGTACAGGTGGTGTCCATGTGACCATTGCGCCACAGACGCCGGGGTCGGTATCAACTGTAATATCTGCCGGACAAGTAATTACAGGTAGTTCGGTATCGTTCACCGTGACATCAAAATCGCAAGTGGTCGTATTTCCTGCTGCATCTGTCACTGCATATACTACGGTAGTTGTTCCTTTAGTAAATAAATCACCCGGATTTGCAGTGCTAGAAACGGTTGCTCCCGGACAATTGTCATCCAATGTAGGAGGCGTCCAATTTACAAGTGCTGCACAAATGCCTGCATCGTTATTTACAGTTATATCCGCAGGACAATTGACAATCGTTGGGGCTTCATTATCTACAATAATAACATTGTAATCGCATGTTGCTGTGTTGCCATCTCTATCTGTGACGGTACACATAACGATTGTTGTTCCTACCGGAAAAATATCTCCTGATATTGCTGTACAAGAAACAGTTAATTCGTCGGGACATTCATCATTTGCTACCGGATTGGGAAGTGTGACTACAGCCTCACAGGTTGTCGGGTCAACATTGACGGTGATATCAGCCGGACAGGTGATGGATGGATTTTCGTTTGCCCCCGGTTCGGGGATGGTAAAGGTTTCAGTAGCTGTATTGCCATCTGCATCTGTCACAGTAAGTTGATATATCCCATCTTCTACACACGACAGGTCTTGGGCACACACATTGGCGAAGCCAACTGAATAAGACCCCCCCTCGCTGGCATCTGCATAATAAATGAAGTCTATTTTATCTACACAACTTGGGAAAGTAACAATAAAACCACCTCTGTCTCCCGAAGAAATAGGAGGGCAATTTTGTGATTGCCAAGTATTATTTCCAACAAATGTAGGGCAGGCGGTATCCGGTGTTGTATTGGTGACGACGAAATCTGCTGCAGAGAGTGTAATTGGATTTCCCATTAAGGAGGCATTGATGATAATCTCGTCGTTGTCATCCAAATCATTGATGAAAATTTCAAGATTGCAGACCGGTTCGCTGAAAGTCCATGTACGGGTTACATTGGCAGCAGGACCGGCATTGCCGTTCATTTCTACACCTGTACGCAAAGCCACGGTGCCGGGCAAGTGGCTGTCATTGATGATATTTTCATCAACACAAGCTCCGCCTTGCGGGTCGGGTGGGCTTACCGTCAAGGTAGCTCCTTGTACGGTGTAGCCTTGTGCATTGATGGCATCGGTTGTGGTAGAGCACGGCGGAATGACAGGGCATCCCACGCCATTTTCTTCGGGACATGCTACGCCATTCAATGCCGAAAAATCAACAGCAGCATCGCAGCCAAGCGGTAAGCCGTTTTGTGTCCAGTCGTAACTATATGGCGGTGTTCCTCCTGTTACGGTTATATCTATCAGGTTGTCTTCGCCGATAGGACACGTACAGTCTGTCGTGACAAGCCCATCAATTGTAAGTGCTTGAGCTTGAATGTTCGTGGTACTCAAAGCACAGAAAAACATCATTATCAACGGAGCATAATAATAATGATTGGTTTGGTTCAATTTTAGTTTGATAAATTGATTCTTCATGGATAAAGGTTTATGGTTTATGAAGTAATTCTCAGAAAAGGCAATACATTTAATCATATCATATAATTAAATATTGCAGTCATTGAAAAATAATTGCTATAATACAGTAAGTATAGATGAATACACTAGCAAGTAGGTGTCTGAGAATAGTGTGAGACTTGGGTTTTTATTTGTGCGATATACGAAGATAGTTTTGAAAAGGATAATGAAAATCCTGAACAGCATTACTCAACTACATCACAAAAATATAAAATATACAGGTGTTTGTGTAAAATTTGAAATTATTTTTTTTCTTTATATATAAACTTGATTTTTTGAATCCGTTTTAACGGTTCAATTAAAAATATGATTGCAAATTAGCATTATATAAATACTAATGCAAGTA
>Ga0209186_1002449_pt1 | contig 13196 bp, 19 predicted proteins | sample SidtaG_FD_187426 | JGI IMG/M metagenome (GOLD analysis project Ga0209186, IMG submission 187426) | Marine algal microbial communities from Sidmouth, United Kingdom - Sidmouth_Male2 metaG (SPAdes) (version 2) | ecosystem: Host-associated > Algae > Red algae > Unclassified | place: Sidmouth...
GAGCCGCGATCCGCCACCACCCCCGCGTCGAATCGCGTGTGAGCGCCCGCCGAGTCGATTGGGGCCCGCGTCGCCCCTGCCACGGCCCCTCTCGCGACCGCCGCCGCGGCCTCGACCACGGCCACGACCTGCCACGGCGCGATTTCGCGACCGGTGCCGAGGGGAGCCAGTGGGGCCGGTACCGCAGTGTGCTCAGCCCGTCACGCCACCGCAACGGCACCTCATTCGACCGCATGCGCCTCATTGACAGCCCGGGCGGCTTCCTCAGCCACCCGAGCAGCTTCAGCAGTCATGGCCTCCGCCCGTTTCCGGGCGCGCGCCACTTGACGACGCTGGTTGCGACTCAATTCGCCCGGGATAGGCCCAAGGGGCTCTGAGGCATCGTGCTCATCCATAGTCAGCTGTCACGAGGACAGTCACAAACCGAAATTCTCAAAGAAGACCGCCCACCCGGCGTGGCGGCCACTCATAAATCCCAGCGGTTGGCCCCAGATACAGGGACACAGTCCGCGGTACCACAACAGCGCGAGCGCCCGCGTGGGCAGTCGGCATAACTTCCGCACGCACCGACCGGCGGGGCGGCGAGCGAAAATCAAACAGTCAAGCCGGCCCGCTTCGCGTGCCGGCGACTTGCACAGCAGCGGTTGGCCCCAGACAAAGGGACACAGCCCGCGGCACCACCCAGTCCCATTCGCCCTATTGGGCGATTTGTAACGGTCCCACGAGCACCCACCGGCGGGGTGACGAGTGATAAAGCACAGTGAAGACCGCCCACCCGTCGTGGCGGCCACTCCAAAACACCAGCGGGTGGCCCCAACAAGAGGGGCTCAGCCCGCGGCTTCACGAGAACTCGATCGCCCGTAGGGGCGGTCGGTCGCGGTCTGGCCCGCACCCTCCGGCGGGGTGGCGGGCCTCTCTCCTCAAGGATGCGCCAACAAAAAATACAAAGGGGGGAAAGGGGGGCGCGGGGGGCGCAACAACGAACGGGGATGGAGAAGGGGGAAAGAAAATCAAGCGAGGAGGGGATGGAGAAATGAATCGTGGATGAGAAGGAGTGATGGTGCAGACACGGTGACGGCACGAGCGCGACGGCGCTGGTCTGCGGCGGCGACTGGGCGTGGCGGTCCCTGGATGCAGTGCGTGCTGCGACTGTGCTCGCCAGAGGGTACTGTGAGTGCGGCGGCGACCCGTGCGGTCGCCCCGTCTCACACCGGATACATGCGGTACCCCGATCTAGGCAGGGCACGGCGTTCGATTTGAGATCACCCGTCGGCCGCGGCCGGGTGAACCCGTCCCGCACCGGATACGTGCGGGACCCCGATCTGGGCGCGGCGTGGAGGGCGCGGCGTCCGATCTGAGATCACCCGCCGGCCGCGTCCCTGTGAATTGGAAGCTGTGCAATCTCCAACAGTATTGTAAGTCAATGCACAGACAATTCCAGGCGTGAAATCAAGTACTCACAATCGTCGACCACAGAATTGTACGACCTTAGCGCATGCAGCACGTGCGGGATCGTCGGCCTCGCCCAACCGGCCCGCTCGACTAGAGCATACGGGCTCCTTTCACCAACGTGTGCTTCTAATCTTCTTTACAAATACTACAAGCAAAGGGAAATACGTACATTGATGGTCAGGGCGAACTGCATCTCCCGCCGCAGATCAGCCGTCTGCGTCGCCCTCGCGCTGTATCCGGCTTCTACAGGACGCCTGTCCCTGCTCAGGAGATCACCTGCGGTGCAGCTCCGCCCAGTGCCGCCTGCGTCCAACCGGTCCTCTTTGTTGGCCATGTGCGTCCGTCCCGCCGCAGATCAGCAGTCTGCGTCGCCCTCGCGCTGTATCCGGCTTCTACAGGACCCCTGTCCCTGCTCAGGAGATCACCTGCGGTGCAGCTCCGCCCAGCGCCGCCTGCGTCCAACCGGTCCTCTGTGTGGGCCATGTGCGTCCGTCCTCTCTTCGACAGGTCTCAAACGTGTTGTCGTGGCACTCTCTTCCCTGCTCCTCAGAGTACTGCTCGTTGACTAGGGCCCTGTTACGGTTTCACAGAGACCTACTTTCACTGAGACTGTTTTGCGCTTGGGAAAAGATACACGTTGACTGATGTACTATCGCGGTTGCGGAGCCCACACCTGGACTGAGACGCCGGGACACTTTTGCGAGGACAAACGTTGAACGAGACGGCGTCTTACGAGTCGAAGTGATGCCTAGTAGCGGGGCCGATGAAGCTCCTGATGCTCCGCCGCCATCCCCAGTTGTCAGTGGTGCCCTATTCACTAGTGTCTGGACTGCACATGGAGTACGTTGAACACTTGACTCGATAGCTTTTGGCCCATGGTATGAGAGAGTGGTGCTCCGTGATCTGTTACTATCGTACCAAGAATCGCACCGTGTCTAACCCGTACACATCGTCGTCGTCTCGAGCCTTTCTGTCGACGTGTTGCTTATTTTGATGAACCAGGATGACCTGAGTGTTCTTTTTTCGCGATACGCACAGGCCATGTTAAGGAAGATTTCCAATGGAACTGTGAGCCCCGGAACGAGTGGAAGCACCGCCGACTCGCCCGAACACAACTGCCTCTCATGGCTGGCCCCCCCTGGACAACTGGAAGGCCCCAATAGAGACTGTACTGGCCCTCTCCGAGCAGTTATGACCAAAGCGGTTGAGAAGTATGCGAACCAGATTGACTACGCCACCAGTGGCTGGTCAGGCAATCGACGTGCTGTGAAAGTGGCTCTGAAGAAGGGTCTTCGTACTCGCTGCAACAGGCGACGCACCTCTGCTCGGCTGCTCACGTATCGCGCTCTGGGAGTTTACATGGAAGATGACGTACAGGAGGCGTCCATGGAACGCGTCGTGCTTGCTGCAGACGTTTCGGGTGCATCTTCTGCCGGCGCGCAAGCTGAGAGTCCAGGCGTTGGTTACCGACTGAGACTGAAGGAAGGCCACAACGAGTTGGTCCGCGCGCTTGACATGAACGGAGCGGCGGCGGCCATTATTGCTGAGCTGCTGTTTCTGGACGCCAGCGAAGTGTGGACCTCTGTGCGAGCAACCGGAGCCGCCTGTCTGAAAAGCTACGTTGACAAGGCAGAGTACCCCAAGTTTCTGCGACCAGAGAGCCACGAGGCTCGCAAGGGCGTTTTGCGGTGCATGCGCGATGAGTTGAAGGACCTCAATGCTGGAGATGTTAATCTCTCAGACGAGGAACCTGACTAACTCACTCCTATCGGTCTGCTTGAAGCGAATGCCATATGATCCACCACTTTGACACGGACGACTGCTCCATGCCGACGAAGACGAACACGATCTGTGACTTGTTGTGGCTGATGTTTTCTTGGACTCAGTGGTATCCAGAGTCGTCTGTTTCTCCCATTTTCTTGACCTCTATTTATTTTTTTCCATGCATGTCCCTTTTCTGCTCGTTTCTGTCGTTTTTCCAACGTTTTTTCCGGCATAATCCATCTTGCTTTTTCTGGCATAATCGTTCTTGCTTTTTCTGAAGAATGGTCGTAGAGAAGACATGAACGTCATGATCATGGCACATCTGATGAACCAAAAGGACAAGTTTCGCCAGGATCGTTCCGAGAGCTGTCCTCCCGTTATTCCAGGCGGCAGATCTCCAGATAAAGCAGGAAGTAGTCTGATGTATAAATATAATAACTGTCGACAGGACCGTTCCGAAGGCTGTCCTGCTGACATGCCAGGCGGAAGATCTACAGATAAAGTAGAAAGCGATCGGATGTATAAAAATAATAACTGTCCGAAAAATCGCTTCGAAGACTGTCACGCGCGTTATCTGCAGGACTTTCTCACAGCTATCCGTGTGCTTTGTTTGTCATGTCAAGCACCGACGTAGTTCTGAGCTTATCCTGGATATGCGCTTGTCGCGTGACGACACTGCTATCTCTCGTCAACGCTGTTGCCTGGCTCTGAAGACAGTCTGGAACCCGTCCGCGTACTCAATTCACGGGTACAGGATGCAGAACGGATCTGGTTCGAACTCTAGACCAGTCGGTCCAACGCGCGCACGGATTTGTTTTTGGTTTGTTCCAGTGACCATGCCACGAGATACGCCGCGGAACAGTCCTGGAAACAATCTGGAAAACAGTTCCTGGTCTGATGTCAGGACCATCCGCCATCCAAGACAAGTCTGATTGTCGGATGGGACCAGGTAAGTTCCAAATACGATCTGCAGGACGACTCGAGCGGATTGGGAAGATAATCTTCGCGATTGTTCGACACATTTTCAGGAACTTTACGCAGGATGGTCCGCAGAGTTGGATGCGGTCGAATCGAATTAACTCCTCCTTATTTATAATGAAAGAAAATATCTCACTTTATCTCGGGAATTTCATACCGCCACACAGTGAGCACAAAATGGCCCGACCAGCAGCCATTTGGCAGACTGGGGAGATCCTGCAACAGCCTGCAACACGGAATCAGCAGATCCGTAAGGTACACGGTTTAAGCCCCACTGCGCTGGTGGCTCTGGCGGCACTGGCCAACGGTGGACAGGGGAGGGGGATAGAGAATTGATCTTGACGAGCCCAACTATGCTTGGCGCGCGCAAGTCGGGTCGCACTTGATGGTATGGGCTTGACGTGGAATGTCCCCCCGACCGCGAGTCGTGCCACGTACATGGTAAAACACTGAAAGTGTCGACGCTGATTCCAACGCCTGGGGGCATATCGACACTCCGGCCGCCGCCCCCCTGAAAGGTCCATTGAGGCGGGTGTCGACATCCACACCCCACCTGCCGGAAGGGGGGGGTCCTGGGGGCTGTCTCGTGTTTGGCATGTGGGCCTTCGGTGGCCAATCATCGGGCCTTCTCTGGCGGTCTTTCCTGGGTGCTTGCCCAAATGAATATATTGAATGTTCCGCGGCCGACCTTCTATCGAACATCAGCACCCCGATCAGATCCTCCGTGCCCCCAACAATCGGGTGCGCGACCCCTCCCCTGGGGGATCTCCACCCCCCCCCCTGGACGTGGCGCGGTGTGGTGCCACAGCGCCGCGCCGCCGCGTCGCGGTCGTCGCCGTCGCGCTGCGCCACCATCGCCCAGCCACCCCCGCCTCACGCCACGACGGGCGCTGGCGTTGTACGTCGCTCCCAGTGGAGGCGCCCGCAAAAGGTCGGACGGACGCCTCTCTCGCAGGGGCAGGTGCGGGTGCTCGCGGGGGAGCATGCAGGGGCAGGGTTGGGGCTGGAGGAGGAGAAGAGGGGAAAACAGGTGAAGAAGCATGAGGTGGAGGGTGCCGTGGGGAGCGAGGAAAAGCAGGGGGGTCGTCGGTGGGACGCTCCCCGTCGTTGGCAACGTGCGTTGTGGGACTGGTAGAACGAGGCACGGGCGACAGCGGTGGCGACGGCGGCGGCGACCGCCGCCGCGGTGGCGGCCGTGGCGGCGACCGCGGCTGCGGCGGCGGCGGCGGCGGCGGCGGCGGCGGCGGCGGCGACGGCGGCGACGGCGGCGGCGGCGGAGACGGTGACGGCGGCGGCAGTGGCGGCGGCGGTGGCGGCGACGGCGACGGTGGCGGCTGCGGTGGCGATGATAGTGACAGCAGTGAGGGAGGCGACGGAGGGGGGACCGGAGAACGCGCCGCCGATGGCGGGGAGGGCCGGGGAGGTGGCAGGGACGGTGGTGGTCGGGGCAGTGGTACGGAATGCGGCGGCGAGGGACGCCGCGGTGGTGGCGGGGGGCGCGGCAGAGGGTCCAGCAACGCCCCAGTCTCAGGTGCAGGTCCAAGTAACGAGGAGATCGGGGGCAAAGATGGGGGTTGTGAACACGCAAACTCTCCGCCAGGAGGGGGGATGCAAAGTTCAGGGGATACATGCGGCAGCTCCACAGCGATTGCGGCAGATGGTGTCAGAGGGAATAGAGGTTGAGACGCAGTGGACCACATCGTCTGCCCCGCCGTCTCTCCTGTTGGAACGGAGCACCCCTGTTGGGGGGGGGAAAGATTATTATGTCCCCCCCGGGGGAGACGGCTGCAGCGCCGACGGACCGGGCCGACACGGCACCGGGACGCGACAACCTGTAGACCCGCGGGGAGTGCGGGGAGGACGTCATGCCAGGACGTTTGTACTCCCGCATGGCGAAACCCGCAGTGTGGGACATGCAACCGGGCCGACCGAGAGTGTCGGGTACAGGCCGGGTGTACGTGGGTGCACGCGGTGTGTGCGGCGAGTGGCGCGTGCTGCGGGGCAGCCGTGCGGTACGGGGCGCCGGGGTGCAGCCGCCCATGTAACGAGGGACGCCTGGGAGAGTATACATAGACTCGCGCCTGGGGCCTAGCGCCGGCGGCGAGGAGAAAGTTGACCGACGACCTTTCTGTTACCCTCTCTCCTACAGGGAGCATGCGGGGCTGGGAGCACGCGTGGCTGTTGAGTCGGTTCCGCCAACACTCCCGGATCGCAAACAGGCAACAGCGACTCAACCCCTCCGCCCCCCAGTCCCACCCCCACGCCATTGCGTCCAAACTCGGAAGCGGCAACCTGCGACGGCGCGGGAAGTGACCCTCTCGGAAGTCCATACGGGCCCTGTGATCCCAAACCAGGCACCTGTCGACCCCATGCCCCGCCCCCAGTCTCACCCCCGCCTGACTGCGACCATTCCATTGTGCACAGCCTGTGCAAACCAAAGCACCCACGAGGAGCCGCACCCTGGGGCGTTCCGGCAGGTGGGCGCACGAGCACGAGCGCGCACGAGCACGAGCGCCCCCGCGCCGAGGACGAGCACCCGCTGGCTGGCACCCGCCACGAATGCGGCCAAAAGCGAGCGGACGAGCCACGCCGTCCCCCATCGAGACTACTGTACGGCGGCACCTATACGTCCTGCGTGGTTCACCACGGCCGCCTGAGGGGAAGCGCATGTAGTGCGTGTGCCCGTCGCACGCAAAAATGGCGGGATAAAGCGCAATGCGCTCTGGATATACGCTTCACGGATGGGGGGCACACTGGGGAGCGCGGGAAAGCTCGGATTTCCCGGACTGCCCGGGTGTGCGGGGGCGCCAGCGTGGCCATAAATGTTCCGTACAGGCGCCGCCCGGCAGCGCCGTCGGAACAAGAAGTAGACCACACCTCGAGGGGACCCGACACGAGCCGCCACGAGTGGGCACGTGTCCGGCTGTCGGTGTCGACACCCCCCCCCATTTGCGTGAAGTGGTGGTGACACCCGAGTAGGGTTGTTGAGTGCGCCCAGGGCGCTCTATTGGGGCGCATTTTAGGCGCTCAAAGGGCGCTCAGAGGGCGCTCGAGCGCCCAGCGCCCACGGTTTCCTGGGCGCTTTGCTGGGCGCTCGGAATACTTATTGTCGTAAAATTTAACTACGTGGTCGACCGAGTGACCGAAGCCACTGACTGCAGCCGCGCCGGGTGCAGCGGCCCTGGCTGCAGCTGCCTCAGCGGTTCGGCGGGAAGGGCCCGTCGGGAGGTGGCCATGGCAGCAGCAATGGCCCTCGTCTTCGCGCCAGAGCAGCAGCATGCTTCTCATCCACCTCCCGCGACCTCCACCCTCCGTGCTCCCACGCTTCTTTCGACACCCCTCCCCTCTGCCCCATCGCGCGCGCCCCGCCTCCACCAGCGCCGTCGCCGCTGCCGCCGCGGCTGGCTCGCCGCTCGATGTCGCTCCCATCTACGCCGCGGGCTCCGCGCTCATCAACCATCCCGTCTTCCCCTCCCCTTCCAACGCCGCCCTTGACGCCCATCTTTCGCTTCCCTCCCGACGCCGCCCAAGCCGCCATCGACAACAACCTCATGGCGGTGTCGTCTCATGCGACACAAGACGGCACGTGCATATGGGGGGGAGGAGATTTGACGACAGTGGGTGTCGGCTTCAAGTGCGCGGCATCGGTGCAAGACATCTTTGACAAGGATTTCTACTTGGCCAAGGCTGCAGACGTATATAGGTTGGCGTGACTGTGTAGGGTGCTCGTGTGTTTCTTGTCCTCATGGCCCGGCGGTCTGGTTGTTTGAGTCACGACGTGGGACATGTTCAGCTGTTCTCTTGTTTGTCCTTGGGAGCTGCCGCCGTGGGCGGCACGCAGAAACATTGGGCCTTGTAGATGACCGTCAATATTAAGGCTTTCACATGCATGAGGAGATTCCAAGATGGTCGCTAACTACCACGAAACACAGTTAAGAACGTCAAAAAAAGAGGGGGCTACCTGATCATTTATGGGTGCTACAAAGGGCGCTTTTGGGGCGCTCAGGGCGCACTGAGCGCTCAAAAGGGCGCTCAGGGGCGCATTATGCACCAGCGCCCCGAAAATCGGGGCGCACTCAACAAGCCTATCTCGTGCGAACAAGCATAGCTTTTTTGAAGTAGGGTTGCACGCGACGCCCCTATTTGGGGGGCGCCAGGGGCGCGCGCGGGATATGGTGGTTTTCCCAATTTTGGCCACGCCGAGTGAGGAGTAGTTTGCCCAAACTATCATGGACCACTCAGTCTCGATTGTGCTGTGAAATGACCTCGACCTTCGGCACAGCCAATAGTATTTGAGGACCGCGGGATCAAGACATCATCAGTCGTTTTCCGATGTGCGCATCCCGTTCCGACACGTTGCCTGCACGCCCTGTTTCCGTCACAGCCAGCTCAGCCTACCGCCTGTTCCTAGCTGGCCACCACGCGAGGCTGCACAGTTCGAGAAACGACCCTTCGAGCGCCGACTCACAAGAGTCATTCCCCAACCCGCCGTCACTGTCCCAACCGGGTGGGCGTAGTGTGTCCCAGTGATTGGAGCGCGGTGATCGGAGCCCAGAGCACGGCAGGGCGACGACGGTCACCGCGGCGCGCGGATCGCGGGCGGGTCGTCGACGTGACAGACGGCAGCGACGGCAGCGACGGCAGCGACGGCAGCGACGGTGGCGACGGTGGCGACGGCGGCGACGGCGGCGGTGACCGCGGCTGGTGGCGCGGCGACGGCGGCGACGGCGGCGACGGCGGCGACGGCGGCGACGGCGGCGACGGCGGCGACGGCGGCGACGGCGGCGACGGCGGCTGGTGGCGACGGCGGCCGGTGGCGACGGCGGTGACGTTTGCGCGTCGGGCGTCATGACGAGGTGCAGCATTTGCCATTTCGCTAGCACTGCGGACGGGCCGACGCACAACGCGCGGACGTGTCCTCTCAAGCAGACGCAGTGCCGGCGGTCGCTGCCTGAAGGGCACCCATTCCATGAGCCCGGGCAGTGCGTCAGCGCAACATGTGTCCATAAGCAGAAATGTAGTACCTGTGGTTTGTTTGGTCATCTCTACGGCACCCAGGCGCTCACCGTCGAGCGGTGGCGGTTCAACAAAAAGGGCCGCCTGGTGCGGAAACCTACCAAGCGGGCCCTCTGCAAGGACGACTTTGTCTGCGCCCTCATGACCGACGGGTCTATCCAAAGTATGGTCGACAACTCCGTCAGCGTGTCCACGGCGGAGGTGCAGGACGCGCACACGCGGCGGGTGGCGACGTCGCGCCTGCGTGGCAACACAAACGTTGAACGCCTGGATATTGACGAGACGGTCAACGTCATGGAGGGGCTTAACAGCGACGCCTCTGTCCTCCAGAAGGAGAACAAGACGCAGATTAGGACGTTGTACAAGAACATCCACCTCGGCGCCGTGGCGGCGAACCGCCTGGCCGCTTCGGCGGCCGAGAGCAGCCTCGACGAGGCGACGCCGTCTCCCTCCGACAGTGAGAACGGTGCAGACATCCTGAGCACGTCATCTGGTAGCGAAGCAGCGGCGGCAGCTGCCGGTGCCAGGCGCAGCCGTGGCCGAGGGCGCACAACCCGAGGATCCGGCAGCAGAGGGACGGGGCGCAGCGGCGGCGGCGGCGGCGGCGGCGGAGGCGGCGGCGATCGCAGCGGCAGCGGCGGCGGCGGCAAGAAAAAGCTGGAGCTGAAATCGACGCGGGTGCACCACGCCGGGCGGCAGAGCCGGACAGACCGCTACGCGGCCGCCGTGGCGAAAGGGCAGACGGCGTCGCTATCGAAGAAGGGCGGCACTGGAAAAGGAAAGAGCATGTCCCGAAAGGGGTCGCTGGCGGCGGCACCGATTGATGTCGACGATCTTGTTGACATGGGTCTGTCGGCGTCAGTGACAGATGGGTGGCCACCGGGGACGCGCGCACGGTTTGAAGCCCGCCTTCCTGAGTTCTTCTCGCCGCGGTTTGGCGGCAACCCCCCCGCGCGCATTGCGCAAGCCGTCGTGGTCCAGCTGTATCAGTGCCCCATCGAGGAAGTAGACGCTGAGATGGCGGGGGTGGTCGTCAAGGGGGCGTTGGACTCGCAGTTGCGGGGGTACATGCTAACCTCCGGCACTTCGTCCGCGGCGCAGGTTTCGGAGTGGCTGTGCAGCGCCATGGGCTCAGCCCTCCGCAGCGCGACGCTGCCGAGCATGGCCATGGCTCTTGAGCGCGTCGTCAACGCGGCGGCCGCCGAGGCTGCAAACTCGTCTGGCTTTGGGGTGGCTGCAGCCGCCGCTCGGGCGGCCGCCAGACCGCCAGTCTCTGCTGCGCCACATGGCGGTGGCGCACGCCCGGCAACCGCAGCAGATGATGCTGCCGTGCCTCCCGTGCTACGCATGCCTCCCGTGCTGCCCGTTCCTCCCATACTGCCCGTGCCTGCCGTGCTGCCCGTAGCCACCGTGGTGCCGACCGTGCCAGCTGTGGCCGCCGCGGCTGCCGGCTCGACACCGGCGTCTTCTGTCGTCCCCCCGGCGGCTGCCACAACGCCAGCTGTCGCGATCGGGGCCGGAGCGCGATCCCCTTGAGTCACTCGTGCAGAGACGCTCGTGCCGAGGTGGGGCACGGAGGGAAATTCCAGTTGATCAAGACAGTCGATAGCGGGTTGTGCGGGACAGAGAGCCGAGTGCCAAACGGTTGCCGCCCAGAGGAGTAGCATAGAGCGGGCGGGGTAGGCCCCATATAGTGGGTGCAAGAGGCAGGAACGCGGGGACTAGCCCCGTAGGATGAGCATCGGAACACACGAAACGTGCTCGCTCCGACACGTTTCTGCCTGGGGTTCGTTCTCCTTTTCTTTGTGCTGGTTACGCTCCATGGTGGGGGCTCCCCCCGCACTCCCTTCAGTCCACTCAACTCAGCTATTGCTGAACAGGTACGGTGCGGCCCCCTCCACCGCCCTAGACAGCAGCGCCTCTGCTTGCCTCCCCAACCGCACCAATGGCCACTTTGGCCGCCACGGTCCCACGGCCCCTCCCACCCCCGCACCCGCACGCCGCCACTGCGAGAAGTGTGAGTACAGTCACCGCAGGCAGCCGGCGCGGTGCAAAGTCGCACAATGTTGGGCGAAGTCGTCGCTGTGAACGCCACCATTACATGGGTGCATCTTGCCCTCGCACCAAGTCGAAGTGGGACTTAGCCGCGGAAGGGCGCGGTTGCGCGCTGCGGCGGGATGCCCGAAGACAGTTCCCTGCAGTGTTGTGGCCCGCGAGGAAGGACTGTGGGACGACGGCACCAGCAGGACACCATCCAAGCGGCCAGCTATTTGAGAGGTCATCTGCCAATAAACTGGTATTTCGGGTATCAAAATTGAGCAATGGCAAAGATCCGCTGACTGCTCACCAATGGGCGGGGCAGCAATCACCGGTGCCTACAATGGCCCCTGAAGCCTTCCAGGTCATCGAATGAGCGGCGACGACAGACGGCATCGCCACCGGCCTCGCCGTCGAACGTCGCCGGCGAACACATTGTCGTTCCGTCGTCGCCGGCGACCCGGTGTGCGTGCTCGCTCGCAGTCTACGCCCCGCATTTTTTTTTCCCGTTGGCGCCGGCGCAGTGCGTGTGCTCGAGCTCCCTGCCCTTCTTTGCTGTGCTCGCCTCCTCGGACCGTTGCTCAGGTCGTGGTCTCAGCCCCCTTTTTTGTCCATCGCCCCTGTGACCTTTCGTGTGTTGGCCAGGATCCTGCACCAGACTGATGTCCCTTCGGCGGTCGCCCCCCAGCGACGCCTGCCGCCCCGCAGGGGCGTCCGCAGCCACCCGGAAGGGTCCAGATGCCCCATGGACCGCATCTTAGGCGCCCCGTTACTGTGGGGTCGCACTCGCCACAGTACAGAATCCCAATTTCCGGCTTCTCCACATGCGAGGAGGGGAGCTACGGGCCGCAAACTTTCAGTCCATCGACCCAGTGGTCACACAAAGGAAACCGGGAGGGGCACTCGGCCCTGTTGCTGCGATCTCTCTGGTGTCTCGCCTCGGCCGTGCGCACGCGGTGCGCGCCCGATGCTCCAATCACGGTAGCTGTGTTCTCGACTGGAGCTCGACGCAAACAATGTGCACAAGGCCTTTGCTGGCGACTTGGGACACAACGACCCATCCTCGCTCCTCTTCCGGCGGTGACTGGTACGCTGCCGCCGACATTGACCCCGCCAACGTCCGTGCGGCCGCCGCTACCCTCGCTTCCATTAATGTCGTCGCAAAGCCCAAGCTCCAGCACCAAGGTCCGTGACCGGGCGCGTGGGCCCTACACGGAAACACCAAAACGGAATAGCGCCCCTTGCGGTGGTCTTTCCGGGTCCCAATGAAGCATCTGGCCCCAACACCGCCGCCGTCGGCGCTAGCCCCGGTGCCTTCGGTGCCAGCGGCGTGGCCTGCCGCGCAGCCAAGCGCGTCGCCATCGCCGCCACCGGCAACGCCTCTTCCCACGCTTCGGCCGCTGCCGTCGCCGCCGCCGCCGCCGCCGCCGCCAGCGCGGGAGCCGTCCGCGCTAGCGGCGGGCCCGTCGGCGCAGCCGAGTGCGTTTCCGCCGTCACCACCGCAAGCAGCGAGGCCGCGCCCTCGGCGGCGTTCTCTCTTTCCGCCTGCCGACGGACATGCTGGAGGCAGTATTCCGGTGATTTCGCTCATCACACCACCGGCGTCTCCCGAGGCGGCCGGTGCCGCACGTACTCGTCATCCCTCTCCAAGTCGGCCATTCCCCGCGTCGCAAGACGTGGCATCCCCTCGCGCATGCCCTTCTGCACCTCGACGCCCTTTGCGTCGGGACCGCTTTCCCTTTCGTCATCGTGCTCGCCGTCGGTCTCCTACGGCAAAGTCACGACGGTGGCAGTTTGCCCCCTCGAAGACCCCCCCGTTGGGTGTCGCATTACGCGTCCCAGCCCACGCCCCTTGGCTGGCCCGGAGGTCGTTGGTACACCGGGTGACGCGAATGACGTGTCACGCCCCGGTTCGGACAGGTGGCGCTGTCGGTGCTGGGTGGGATCTT
>Ga0209186_1002450_pt1 | contig 13190 bp, 11 predicted proteins | sample SidtaG_FD_187426 | JGI IMG/M metagenome (GOLD analysis project Ga0209186, IMG submission 187426) | Marine algal microbial communities from Sidmouth, United Kingdom - Sidmouth_Male2 metaG (SPAdes) (version 2) | ecosystem: Host-associated > Algae > Red algae > Unclassified | place: Sidmouth...
GGTTAAAACGAGTACCTTTTTTATGTTCAAAAAAAACTTTTTCTTTCATCCATTTTTTGAAAGCAGGAATAATGAGTTGTTTCCCTTTACTATTGAGCCATGTACCTTCTACTTTTTTTTCAAAGTGTTGAGCTTGTAGTCTTTTGGTTAGAATCAACTCTAAGACAAGGCGGTCTGTCCACGGGCGAAAGGGCTCAATCGTATCAAAAGAGAGGGTTGGTTTGTTGTATTGATCTGCATGTAAAAATCCCAAATGTGCATCCAATCCTGCTGCAATTAAAGCTCCTTCTACTCTTGGATAAAGCATTCCATAAAGATAATTGATAGCAGCATTAAAAGAGTCTTGGGCAGGTCTTCTGTTACGGTTTTCAAATTTCCAAGCATCAGGAACAAGCATTTTTAAGGTTTGCCAATATATTTTGGCGATGTTTCCTTCGATACCTTGTAAGTTATTTCTACATTCTTGAATGGTTGTTTTATTGTACAGTTCAAATTTTTCTAATTGCAAGTTTGTTTTATGAATACTTTTCTCAATTTTATTTTTAAATACAGGCTTTTTATTTGCTAACCAATGTAGTGTTTGCCGTTGAATATCTGTTTTTAAATGAAATGTCTTGATAATCCATTGAGTAGCTTCGGATCGTTCTGCAAAGATGATTTGTTTGCGTCTTAGGGTGGCAATAGAGCCAAAATGTGGACTCCATAAGCGTCCTTTGAGTCGTCCATGTACCGTAAAAAATAGTATTGGGATTTGATTTTCTACTGCCAATAAAACAGCACTTGCGGTGATGGTACAGCTACTTTGCATAATGGCGATGCTGCTTAGTTTACTTGGACTAATGGTGCGTTCTTTTTCGTCCATAAAGACAAAAAAACGTCCGCTTTTGGTTCTAATGGTGGTGTTTTTTGTGTTGATAACGAGTTGCATATTGTTTGTGGGTTTTAATAACAGAATATCTCTGTTATGTCCATGAAAAATAGACCCGATAGTAGCGTTATAGCCTTCTTTAGTTTTTGTGGTTTAAGTAGTTTTTGTGGTTACTTTATCTTAATACATATGCACTTAATAGGCTATAGTAGCGGATAGCGGGCCTTTCTGTGGCGATGAAAGATAAACCGTTCTCTCCTTATAAAAATGTCAAATATGATAAGGGAAATCTAACCAATCTTGCATGATTTCTAAATCATCGGGTTCTTCTATGGCATTGTGGTATTGATTGACGGCTTTGATGTAGTGTGGATGGTAATTGCCATAAACCATACTCAAAAAGTTGATTTTGCCTTCTATGTGTTGGATGAATTTCTCTAACCAGGCTTCGTAGGTAGGTGTACCTGTGGCGTATTTGATTTCCATAATAGTTGCTAACTTTTGGGTGTTTTTGTCTAAATCCAAAAGATATTCTGCAGCGACTTCTATGGTATCACTGACGTGTAAGCCTGTCACAATTTTAGGCGATTTTTTGCCATAAAACTTCACTTTTTGGGGATTGAGTTCAAAAGCATGGCTTTGTATTATTTCATTTATAGCTTGATAGTGCTGTGTCGTAATTGGGTCTTTGTGCGAAAAACTCAAATCATCGGCATAACGGGTATAGGTGAAGTGATGGCGTAGGGCATATGCCAAAAGTTCTTGGTCTAAAAACCGAGTGGCAAAATTAGACAAGACAGGCGAAGTCGGTGCACCCATCGGCAACCGCCCATTATTGGTCGTGAGATGCGCCAAGAGCATCGCTAATTTGTGGTCAAAATTAAAAGGTGCTTGGGCAAAAATATGATGTACTTTTTGCCAAGTAACTTGGTGAAAAAAGTCTTTCATATCGACATTAAGCAGATAGTTTTGTCCAATATGGCGTTGGGCATTGCTAATAATATGGCGTGGAGCAGGATCTTTTTTGAGATTTAGTAAAAAGCCGTAGGCAGCGTTGGTTTTATGAAAATAATACACGCTTTGTAAAAAAGTATTGAGTTTCCGTTGGATGCCCATAAGGGGTTCTTGGGGAGCTTCAATAGAGCGCATTTTTCCATTCTTTTTGGGAATAGAGAAGTAGGAATAGGGCGGACTTTGCCCCAGAAGTAAAAGTTTGTAGGCTTCACATTGTAACAATGCTTCAAGGTCTTGAAGATGGTTTAAATGGCAAAACCTTTTTGCTTTTCGGTGGGTTTTTTTGTAGGAAGTATATAACATAATTTTTGGTTTAGTTGTTATATGTTTCAAGTTAATAAAAAAACGCCAAAGATGCAAATGTATAAAAATACCGATATTTCGGTTCATGCATGAGGCAAAAGCCTCTCCTCGTTCAAATGGACGATAGGTAAGACAATCACTTGACTTTGGCGTTTAGGCTTTGGTCGTGGCATCGTCTGTTTATGAATAATTAAATTAATCTATAACGACTTTTTAAGGAAATATAAAAAATCCTTAAAAATAAATTTACCAATATGTCAATGAACTATTTTTGGTGACGGGTGGCGAGTGATATTATCCTTCGTCCCTTGTCACCTGTTCTTCGTCACTCATAATTATTTGTTTCTTGTCACCAGTCCTTCGTCCCTTATCACCAGTCACTGGTCCTTTATCTTTTTTCATCAGTGGGAGTAGTTTGCCAAAACCCATAGAGACGGATTTGCCCAATCCGATGTGTTTGGGTAGAAATAAGGGGACATTGAAATCAATATCGAACGCCATAAGTTCTGTGTCTTTGTAGACGATTTTTTTGGTTTGGTTGATGTTTTCGATATTGACTTCAAAGCGTTCTTTGATGTCCCAACCCACGCCTGCGGCAAAGGATAGGATGTGGGCGGTGAGGGCTTTTCGCAAAATCGTCATTTTATCCTCATACCGTTTCGTTTGTTGCCATTGCTCATAGTTATTTGAATTTAGTCCTATATAGTTGTAAAGTCGATAGGTTTTGGGATAGGATACTGTTTGGAGCAAGAGGTCTTTTTGTTGTAAATGCGCCAATTGAAAAGGGTATTCTCGTCCATCTATTTTGAGGTGGCTGATGCCTGCGGTGAGGAGGTAATATAGGGCTTCTGCGCCTTTACCAAGACCGACCATTCCCGCTTTGCGTCGTTGGCTTTTGTATTGGATGAGTGGGTAACGGTAGTGATACTTGCCGTCGTCTTGGTGGTTGTGGAAGAGGTGGTGTTCTCGTCCGATTTTTTCGATGATGGCGCCTCTGAATTTTTTGATTTGATGGGGGAGGAGGGGGATGTCGAGGGTGAGGGTTAGGTGTTTTAGGGTTTTCATTTTTTTTGTTGGTTTTTTTTGTTTTTTGGAGAGAATGGTTAGGTGCTTCGTCGGTACGTGTCTCCCTGCTATCCGTTCTTATAGTGGCTGCCAATCTACTAGCCCAAACTAACGCCACTATACCCACTTCTATCAGGTCTATTTTAAGAGTTATTTACCTTATTCAATCTGTATTTTTTTGATGTTTTTTGCATTTTGATGTGTAGCATTTTTATTCCAAGAAGAAGAAAGCACTATTTCAACAAAATCTAAAAGGGCATACTTTTTTATATCCTTTTGTTTTGCTCCTTGAAATTGTACTCGTGCAAAGGCAGCATCAGGCTCGTTTTTTAGAAATAATTCAATATCAATTTGTTTTTGTTCCATATTGATATTAGAAATGATTCCTTGAACCTTAGAATTTTTACTAAGCATTACTTTCATATTGTATTTGAGCTTATCCTTATTGGCTTCTATCTTATCCTGTTTTTGTTTCTCTAAAGATGAACCTTGAGCTTGACCTTGTTGTATATTGGCATTATCAGCATCTCTTCCATTATTAGTAACAGTAGGAAATAAATCTTCGAATTGTCCGTAACCTACATTGGTTTTAGCTCCAATACCATTCCAAAGCAATATCTTTTTGAACAATTCAATTTTAAGTTGTGGTGTTAATGGCTCACAGACGTTACTTTTTTGAAGCATAAATCGAAACTCATAAACAATACCAGGCATTACTTTTAAAAACTTAATAGGATTGGGATTTTTAAAAGGACTCATGGCAGGGTTTTCCTCATCTCTATGTGGTGTTATATAATCTTCACCAAATAAAACGCTATTACTTTGAAGTGTACCGATAGGAACCGCATCTAAAAATGTATCTCGTTTGTAATTACTTAAACGTTTACCATCTGGTAAAATACCCTCAAAAATTTCATTTTCAAGAGCTTTAATATCTACTTCGTCAGCAAAATCTACCATTTCAGGATTAAGATTCTTGCAATTTTCTTCAAGTTCTTTTAAAAAGTAGCGTAGTAATGCGTCTTTATCGGCTTGTGTCTTTTCATCTTTTGATTGATTAGGAAACATACTTCTAATCACACCCTTTACAGACGAACCTGAAATAACGGGCATACCTGTAGTATAATCAAAGTAAAAACCTATTTTGAAAGCATTTTCCTTGTATTTTTCTATCTCTGATTTTGCTTCATGTAGATAACCAGAACCAACGATTAATCCAGGATAAGTTGTAGCAAAAGTGATTTTTTGTTCTATGTTATCTTGTTCTTGGAGCTTAGGAATTTTCCTTATCTCTATCTGTTGAATATCTCTATTTACTTGTGGAATAGAGGCAAATGTATTATCAATAATATCTTGATTTGGATAATATTTTCTATAGTATAATTCCCCTGTATTTTTTTGATTTTTATCTTCAAGATAATTAGAAGATTCTGTATATTTAGTCATCGTTATTGTTTTCGTCAATTAATTCAAAAGATCGTATACCCATTTTAAGTGCAATCGCAATTTGCATAATTTCTTTGCGCCATGTTTTCATCATATTTTCATCCCAATTATTTGTCAAATAATCAAAGAAGTTGTTTTCTGCTATACCATCTTTACCTATCTTATACAGTGCAAACAATGCGTCTGTAATATGTTTACGTTGTGTATTGCCCTTGTTGTGGTTGTGGTACACCATTACAGTAGGCAATAATCCCATTTGTACCATTGTTCCACCTAAAGCTGCAATGTAACCATTATAAGCATTAGGGATATATCGTTCATCAGTCTCATTACCGTCTTTATCTTTCTTCTTTTTAACAATATTCTTACTATTATCACTATTCAGATAGGTAAGAGCATCTAAAATTTGTTGATTAGTTGGCTTCATTATCTGTTGTTTTTAGTGAGTTATTTAAGCATTTTATTTCACAATAGCCATATCCAACACTGGCATTTGCACCAATTTGAACAGGATATTTTTCAATCAATTCAATAAAAATTTCCAAGTATTGTTTTTGCTCTGTGTTGTCTGTATAATCTGGATACAATACTACAAAATACAACCTTGTTTCACGAGGTAAAACTTGTTCATACCAAAGATTGTCGCTTTTTCCATCTATCAACTTATTGCGAGCAATGACAGGTAATTTGTAATCACTTATTAGTTCAATAAATTCTGTATCATCTATGGTCTTACATCCATTGCCAAAGATTTCACCATTTGGTGGAGTTTTTAGATTTAGTTGTAAAAAATCTAAATTTTGAGCGCAGTGATTAATTAACCCTTGTGATGTTTTTAGCTTAAATAAAACATCTTCTTGTGGAACAGGAATGCTTGCTAAGTCTCCTTGTAAGAATTTATAATTTCCTTCTGAATATTCTTGTTTTGCAGGATCTTTATCTTCTTCTTTTTTTGGATTACCGAAGATGAAACGTTCCATCTTAGAATATTCTGTTTTTTCCATCTCAGAATGTTCTGTTATATAGTGTGAAAAGAAATCTCTTAAAGCTCCTTTGATACTGGAAGCATTAATACAAGGTATATTAGTGGCGGGGTCTCTTTGTATCATATTATCAATGATACCGTAATTTTCGCCCCCACTCCCTACATGTAAATTGCTTTTAGCCGTAATGCTAAATAACAATGGTTTATATTTAAAGTTTGGATGTGACATGTTTTTTGATTTTATAGTATTGGTGAATTAGATTGATGATTGAGTTATATAATAGTTGTAGCCAATTTGTTTGAATTCTTGCATATTATCTAAACAAACCATAAGGTTATTTATTTGAGATTTAGTGCCATAAACAACAGAACCTCTTTTGATTAGGTTGAATCCTTTACTCTTACTGGGTCTTCCATAATAGTGTTTTTTATTTTCACTTACTTGTGTTTGCATAAATCGCAAACGTTGTAACTCAATGTTGGCAAAAGTACAATTGTCATAAAGATGTGATTCTGATTCAATAAAAGTATCACTAACAAATATTAGTTTGTTGTTATGTTTATCAGTAAGTTTTGTATCTTTTTTTTCAAAAATAAAAGGTACATTATTTTCAGATTTTATAATTGACATCTTAAAAACAGATTGTTCTTTACCCATAACTACATAACGTTCTTCTTCTAAATTATCTAAAGACCCATCTTCCATTTCTACAAAGTAGGTGAAATACCATTTGTCTTTTAGTTGAACTTTAAAGAATTTTTGATTATCATTAGGACGCTTTATGGCTTCATTCCTTTTAATTTCTTCTCTATTATGTAGAACCTTGTAGTCCATTTTATAATATCCCCTTTCTCCTTGAGCATTTCCACTTCTTTTATGGATTCCAACTTGTTCATACCCCAATGTAATCTTATTTAAATCTACTTTTTGGGAGTCTTTTTCAAGCCAGATATTCTTACTAAAATCGTATAAAAAGTTAGAAAAAGGGTATTTAGGATTATAGGAATCCTTATCTTCATCTTTAATCAAATAATGTTTATCTAATCTTTTTGCAGTTTTTTGTAATAGATTATAAGAATAACTTTCTTCTATTTCAAACTCTTTTAATTGTAAAGAAGAAGTAATCTTTTTTCCACATTTTGTACAAGGCTTCTGAATAAACTCTTTATCTCTAATACTCCAAAAACCATTATTATTATTCAAAAAAATAGGTGAAAGTTGTTTGATTACTCCAAAGTCACCAATATTTTTTCCATTATTATAATGAAAGCTTTGCTTTCCAATAAGTTTTGCTACATCATTTTTATTTCCACTATCAATAGGCATATATCCATTCTTTAACAATAGTTGATACCTTAATACACCTAATAAAGTTGTTTGTTGAGGAAATAATCTTGATTTTTGATAGTAATTTTGTCGATTGCCTAGTTCTGCTTTTAATTCTGTAGCAAAGAAAAACGGTCCAGTAGGTTTTAAATTTATTTGATAATATGCCATAATTAAAAATCTTTATCATCCGCACGGACAAAATGAATGAATCTTAGAATTCCGTACAATAATTCAAAGTATTCTTGTTCCAGTTCTTTTTGATTTGTCTTTTTAGATTCTTTAGACATCTCTAAAATCAAGTCTGCTAATTTTTTAAAAAAAGTCTGATTTTGCTCATAATTTTCATTAAAGTAATTTTTAAAAAAGTGTTCTAAACGATTTTTGTCATGAGCAATATTTGCTAAAATCGTTTGAAAGGTACTTAGCTTATAAGTAAAGCTATTTAGAAAATCACTATCATCTATTTTTTTATTGATTAATTCATTTGCTAAACGATATACTTCCCCTTGTTTCTTTTTAAGCAAAAAAGACAAATTTTGTCCTGAGTGCTTTAATAAGGTTACATTAATAGCATTTTTTTCTTTTACATTGTTTTTTACATGTTCCATTAATCCAAAAGACTGATTACGTGCTTCATATAAAGGATATTTGTAGTAGGTAATGGCAATTCCATAAGACATAGAAGGGATAGGAATTTCTTTTTTTCCTTCCTTTTGTAAGTGTTTATTTTTCGTCTTAATCTCATCAATATAAGGAGTGAAGTAATTCACAAATAAATCATCTAAATCTTTTGCTAAATCAAGAATGGTTTTTAACTTATCAGATTTATTATCTGTAAGAGGTGCAAAAAATAGCATATCATCTCCACCCATATAAACAGGTGCGCCACCAAAGTCTACAATTTTTTCTGTTGATTCTCGTGCATAATCTAAAAGGACTTTACTAAATTTAAGAATCCCCTTATTTGTATCACCATTAAGATTTTCACTTAGCTTTCCAACCGTACCTATGATTTTACTAACATTATCTCCATCTGCATGAACAATGGCAACATATTTATGACGTGCCTTAAATTCTTCAGCAAAGTGTTTTTTTATCTCAGCCATAAATTTAGACTCGGCTTGATCCTCCTTTTTAGCTGTTTCATCTCCGTCTTGATATTGTTCAATTTCTTCTCCAACTATTCTATCATAATGTGTTTCATCTATATTGCTTAATTCTCTTGTCGCAATTTCAGGAAGAGAATCAAATCGTTTTTTTCTTATAAAACCATCTTTAAATAAAAAACTATGGTTTACTTTGTTCCAAAAAATTCGTTTAGGTGATGATTGAAAGTATGGGCTATTTTTATTTTCATCTACAATAGCTTCAGTAGGCATAATCCGATCTTGTAATTCTAAGGTATCTAATAATGAATACGTCTTGAAAATAATGTTTTCTTCTTTGTCTTTAGCTAAATCAAATGTTTTTTCTACTGCATATAATTTGAAAAATTGTAATAAATAGTCTGTTACATCTTTTTTTGTAAATGGGTTTTCTATTTCTAATTGTGCATTATCTTTATCATAATATTTTGCATATGTATTTGTACTTATTCGCTCATGTATATCATCTATAAAATTTTGTATTACAGGTTGAATAGTAATTTTTACAGCATCAAGTGATATGTCTGCTTGTAAAATAATGCGATCTGGATACAAACCTGCACCATTTTTATTTTGTTTGTCAATATTATTTGTAGAGGGTAAAATAATTGTTGTTCCCTGTTTTTCCAATACTTTGGTAATTTCTCTCATCAAGTAAGAGAAAGTATAGCTTGCAGCCCATAGTTCACGGGTTTTTCGTGCGGTTAGTAGGCTGTCGATGATAGGACCTATGGTTAGGGCTATGTATTTATGATTCATAATCTTCTTCACTTATGTTTGTTACGGAATCTTGATATTCATTTGCAAAGTCAGCTAAAAATGAAGGCAAATCAAAGGCATCATTAGGGGGAGACTTTATTTTTAATATTGGTCTTTTTGGTTCTGCTTCAAATAAAAACATTTTATCAAAAATTTGTTTTGCTACACTATTACCTGTAATATAAATATGCCCTTTGAAAACTTTAAAAGTAATAGGAGATTTAAAACGTTCTATTTGCCCTGATTCTTCTTTAATATTTATTTTGTTAATCGGAATATCTTTTTGTTGATATTCATAATGTCCTGCCATTCCTAACAAAACCCTTACATATCTCTCATTTTCTTTAGCATTCATGTATTTAGTTCTAGAATTATTATACATCTGACGTTTTATTGCTACTTTTTCCCAAGTAATGTTTTTACTATCTATTGTACTTTCTGATACAAACTCTTTAAGAAAAGAATCATTTTGTCCTGGAATACTTTTAATATTTTGATAAATATTAACTATTTCTTTAAATATTTCCTGTATATTCTTTCCATATCTTGTTAGTTTAAGTACTATGTAATTATATTTTTTTAACTTTTTTTCAAAATAATTTTTATTTATATTGATTAACTCTTTATTTATTTCTTGAATTGTAAAACTACCAAAACCTTTATTCTGTCGGCAGCCAAAATTTTCTTTAATAAAAAAATCTTCAATATTTTGTTTAATATGTTTTTTTAAAATGGTAGAACTAAATTTAAATTTCATATTGATTAAATCATTAGAATAAAGCCCATATTTCATTTTCTCCCACTCAAATTTAGGTTCATCTCTTTTGTCAAAATATTGATTGTTAGCAAAAAAAGGAGATTTGAAAAGTATGTTAGTACAATCAGTATGTTGTAATATGTAATTTTTGTTGTTGCGAATTACTGTTCCATTTTTTTTCTTTTTGGTGGCAAGATTGCTGAAAATCATCCATTTTTCAGATGATGGAGACCGAATAGATATTTTATAATCCAAAGCCAATTTCTGCTTTTTAAGATAGTTGGTTTTTTCATCATCATTAGGCAGTTTGTCTATTTCTGATTTAATTTGGTCAATATCTTTTTGCGTTTTTCCTATAAGAAAAGAGCTGTATTCATCAAGTTTCAGATAGCCCCCAAAATGATGTTCAATTAGAAATCGGTCTAATTTAGGTTTGACTTCTGTTGCACGAAGTGTTGCGCCTTCTTGGTCACTTTGGAAGTGAATAATGGGCGTATGTTGTTTGAGTTTTAACTCAAGTAAGAATGGGTTATTTGTCATTTTTTAATCTGTTTATTATATTACTTAATTTTTTACAACAAAAAAATACTAATCGTATTAACCAGTAAAATGCCATAGAAGCAATTAATATAAAGGCTAATGCTACAAAAAAAGGTTTTACTAAGTTGCAGTCCCATTTCCATAGTTTCCATGTTTCTATCTTAGGAAGTGCAAGAAGAGCAACAATTAGTCCAGCAGGAAGGAAAAAGGTTGCAACTTTTGTCAAACTCATTGTTTCATTAGCCTGATTTTCCTGAACAATCATTGTCCCAAACTGATGTAATTCATTTATCTCATTATCTAAATCTTTAACTTGTCCCTCTATTTTCATGATATTTTGAAGCATATCATATAGTTCTATTCCTTGCTCTTGTGCTGTAATCTCTCGAAAATACATTTTATTGATAAATCTGATATAGTTTCGATAAAGATGTTCTATTCTATTTTTTATTTCATCTTTGTTAAAATCCTCTTTTTTATTTAATTCTTTTGAAATATCGGAAATAACCCAACTAAAATTAATTACACTTGCTCTTTGTACTAAAGACAATTCTATCATTTTGTAATAGATAGTTTTAGTATGTACAAGAGGCATATCAAAATAAAGACTTGATAAAGCAACAAATGAATACCGAGATATACCATATAAAGTTGGTGATGGTAATGATTTTGAGTCCTTTGGATTTGTAGACTTATACTCAACCCATCTTGCATAAGTTTGTTTTTCAAGCATTTGTTTCCTCATTTTTTTATTCCATATAGTCTGTTCATTTACATCTACAAAGATATACTTGCTCCAGAAATCATTTTCTTCAAAACCATATGTATCAGTATCATATTTTGCTAAATTTCCCATTAACTCATTATCTGCACCCATCCAAGAAATAGTGAACATTCTATCATCTAATAGAGATAGTATCTTAAATTTACCGTGAGGTTTTTGTAAAAAACAATTTATATTATCTGAAATGACACATTCATCTAATAGAATATTGCTATAGTTTTTTAAGTCACTATATTTTTTTGTAATATTATCATCATTGGTAGATTTCAAGCTTGTATTGATTTCTATTCGTTGTGCTAATTCACGTTCTCTAGTGAACTCAATTCCAGTATTTCCTAAAAAAGAAGGATAAATTCTTCTTCCAAATTGATTGATTGCTAAAACATCCTTTTTTTCATCATATTTTTCATTTTTTAAATGAAAGGATAAAATTCCGACACCTGTTGAATAAAAGTTTAAATCAATAGAAGTAATCTCTAATTCATACTTGTCTTTTAACTTATTCTCTTTTACTAACTTCTTATTTATATGAATTATATATTTTGAATCTTTTTTGATTTCTTGTGTTAGATGCCTAATTAGATGTTCATTAGAGTCTCCAAAATCATAAAGAACATCTCTGACAAAAGGATAAAAATATTGATATTCATTGTAATCTTGTGAAGATTCAAATTTCACATAATCTGAAGACTTCCAACCTATTTGTTTAAGTTCTTCTTCAAAAATTTCCATTTCTTTGATAGATGGAATTTTATATTTTGAATCTTTTTTATACCACCTAAAAGGAAATAAAAATATATGATAACTATAAGGTGTAGGGGACTCCATAAAAATTTAAATTTTACCATTAACAAATTGAACAATTTTCTTAACAAAACCTTCTATCTCTATCGAATTAAAAAAGCCCGATGCAATGCCCCAAAATCCATCTTTTCCCCCTCCTGAATACGCTTTTTGTTCTTTTATTAAATCAGGGTAGAGTTTAGACAAATCTTGGGCATGTTGTCCATAATAACAAAGAGTTTCTTCATTATAGACAAGTAGTCTCTTAGCGTTTATTCTATCGACGATAGGCGAAAACTTGGTAAGTTGTGTCTTTATTAATATAACACCCTTTTTAGCTTTTCTGTTCCCTAAATCCTTTTTTGCTTGTATTTCCATTTCTGGTGTAACGCCTTGTGCGTGTCTGTCGGCTCGTCTGACCTGTTGGATTTCTATATCAGTTGCGCCCATTTCTTGCATTGCAGGGATATAGCCTTTGTCGTTCGCAGCGACTAATTGTTGGTAGCGGTTGAGTTGGATATTTAACAGCTTGGCGAGTTGCTCGATACTGGCGGGTTCGTGGCTTCGTTCGTTGTGGTGGTCTATGGCGAGATAGTTTTTGGGAGGTACGATGTCTTCTATGAGTTCTATTCCGACATATTGTATATCTGTACGGTCTAAATCATCTTGGTAATGGCTTAATTTTGCGCCCCATTGTAAGTTTTTGTCTAGATATAGCTCGCCCTTTGAATCAAGAATTTTCTTGATTTCAAGCATTTCTAAGTCATATCCTCCTAAAAGGAAGAAGTATTGAGGGTTTTTCAAGGGTATTTCGGTTTTATATCGTGATTTACAGCTATCTATCAAAGTATAACACAATAGCTATGCCAAATATATGAAAAAAATATCAATAATAAACTTTGATGTAAAGTTATTTTGTTCTGAAGAAACGGTTGATGTATAAATTAATGTAAGGATAGAAATCGCTATTCGTTTGTAGGTAAAGAGGTTGGTTTTGGTCTGATTTGGCAGGGATTGTGTCCGTGAAAGATAGACCCGATAGTAGCGGAATGGCTTCTTTTGGTTTAAGTGGTTTTTATTATTTAAGTAGTTCTGAACTTTGATAAGTAGGTTGTTCTTTAGCCATATTAGCGGATAGCGGGACTTTCCGTTACGATGAAAGATAAAACATTCTCTCCTTATAGATTTAGGCAAAATTAAAGCGATGAATAACAGTAATAGCCGCACCATTTTTTTGTTTGTGGAATTATTGTAAAGGTTTGATAATGAACTGATTAGTCACCTGTCACTCGTCACCAGCCATCACCAAAAAAAAGCGGTTCATACGGGATTCGAACCCGTGTCACAGCATAGACAGTGCCGTATCTTAACCTGACTAGACGAATGAACCGTGCATAAAAAAAAAGCCCCC
>Ga0209186_1002451_pt1 | contig 13188 bp, 17 predicted proteins | sample SidtaG_FD_187426 | JGI IMG/M metagenome (GOLD analysis project Ga0209186, IMG submission 187426) | Marine algal microbial communities from Sidmouth, United Kingdom - Sidmouth_Male2 metaG (SPAdes) (version 2) | ecosystem: Host-associated > Algae > Red algae > Unclassified | place: Sidmouth...
CAAATCCTGCAGAGCGCGCCGGCGTCTGACAGTCTGTCCGGTAGTTCGAGAGGGTGCAGTGTAGTTGCACCCCCTTGCGCCAAGCGGCACAGACACACGCCTGAATGCGCGCAGGACACAGGCACACGCACTGTGCGTGGTGCGGGGTCGGTCACCGGCAGTTTTCCCGAAGGCATGCGGGTCGGCTATCGGCTGGCGCGTCACGGAAGCCCCCCTACTCGTATGAATTTGGTGTCCCATACCCCCCCAATTTTGTCTCGCGGTGCCTTTCGTCCCGTCGGACGAGTCCGACTGAACCGCTTCACTCTGCGGCCGCCAGCCCCCACCCCGCTGCCGCCCCCCCCCAGCTGCCCATCTCTTCCCCGCCCTCTGCCCGCACCGCTGCCGCGTGCCACTTTCGCCGCTGCTTCCACGGCCCCCCGTTGCAACCTCTGCCTGGTCGCGGCCGCCCAGCCGCGGCCGCCGCTCGGACGCTGCCAGGCCTGTCCGCCGCCTGGCCGCCGCCTGGCCGCCGCCGCCGCCTGGCCTCCGCCTGCGCCTGTCCACCGCCGCCGACTGGCTGCCGCCTGGACTTCGTCTGGCTGCCGCCTGGCCACCGACGCCGACTGGGTGCCGCCTCGTCGCCGCTGCAGCCACCGCTGCCGCCATCGCCTGGCCTTCTTCCGGCAGCCACCTGGCCGCCGCGGCCGCCTGAAAGCGTGGCCCCCTCCGCCTGGGCACCACCTCCTTTGCCGCCGCCAGCGCGTATTCGCTTAGCCGCCGCCACAGCAGCCGCGCGTATGCGCTGCCACCGCCTGACTGCCGCGGCCACCCCCCCTGCTGCCCAGTTGCCACTTTCCCGGTACCATGTTCCACCCTATGTCATCTGCTGCCTGTGGTGCAAGCTCTGCACATCAAAGCAAGTCCTGCTCTGCCGCTGGCGCATCCAGGTCCCCCCCCCACCGCCGCCCTGTAGATCTCCTGTAGCCGGCTTTCACGGCCCGCACAGTCGCCACGGCCACCTCTCCGCCATTTTCGTTTTCACCAGCGCCCTCCTTTCTGTTCAGTGGCTGCTGGCCTCCGGTGGCGCTGCCCGGGTGCCTCTGTTTCCAACTGCCACCGCTCGCCCGACTGCCGCCGCCTGATGGGGGCTGCCTTCAGCACCCAGTGACCCTCGCTGCCTCTCATTTTTTTCCCCCGCACGCTCGCTGCGTCTGCTGTTTCTCGTTGCAAGCTGCGTTGCGGCTATATCTCTTGGTGTGAATTCTGGGAGTTTGGGGGAGTACGGAAGGCAGTTGTAGCTGCTGGCACGCACTGAAGGAGCGTCAGGTGACAGGACGGCGCCGCAGTTTCCGGCCGAAGATGGCGCGGGCCTGTTATTTGACAGGGGGAAAGAACTGAAAAGCGGTAGGCGGCCGATGTGGGGGAAGCCGTCGGCCGATGGGGCGTGGAGCGACGGGGGCGGCTCGGCAGCAACATGGAGGTGGGGTGCCTGCGGCCGATGGTGGCAGCAGAGGAAACCGGGAGAGGCGACAGCCGAACAGTTGCTGCAGGAGGAGGTATAGATGGCTCAATTGGAAAAAGCATGGTGGCAGTATTCGGGGAGGAGGGTGATTGTGGCAGCGGCGACACAGGGCAGGCGTCGGTATCCGGGCGGCGGGGGCGGCGGCCGGCAGCGGAAGCGGCGGCGGGGGGGGGCAGCGACGGCCAGGTGAAGCCACGCTGGACAGCAGTGGCAGCAGCAGGGGCTGGGCAGCGGCAAAAATCAAGCGGGGGCCGGGGAGGAGGGTGCACGCGGCAGCGGGGGCGGCGGGATGCAGCGGGGACGGCGGTTGTGGAAGGAGCGAACCACAGGGGAAGGGGTGGTCTAGCCACGCCGCTGGGCAGTTTCAACGACTGGTAGGTAACAAAAGGGACTAAGGACCGAAGTTTAATGACCATTCCGAGTCCGAAGGCGAGGAAACTCCATGACACGACTCCCCCCTCACTGTGCCCGCGCAGTGGGGAAAAACCAGGGTACCATGCAGATTCGTGTTTTCGTGCTTCTGGCATGCGCGCATGGCGGTCACATGTGTATTGCACGACCTGACATCCGTGCGTGGTTGTCTGTTTTTCAGCCTGTTTTGCAGGAAAGATGTGAGTATCGAACATTTAGCGCGCTCTTGCTAACAGATGTAGTGTCATGTGGGTCGGTAAGCGTCGCAAGATGTTTCATGCCGATCACACAGTGTTCGCTCACGCCAGAAGGTTTAGACACAACAAAGAGACAAGCCCCGCACAGATTGAAGTACGAAAAGTGCGTGGGCGCCATGTTTCTCCGCAACATCGATGCGCTGTTGCACACACCGATAACTCACATCCAGGTGAAGACACGGAGTGTGCCCGTTCATTTGCAAGCTGAAATGTCTTGTGCGCACGCATCGTAACCGCAGCTTGTGCACAGCTTGTGCCCGTAGAGCGCATGACTTGTCTTCCGGTCGCGCGAGGTGGGTGGAGGAAACATCCGATCAAGTGCCCCAATAGTTAAGTGCTGACCACGTGCCTACTGGGTGGCACGGATCGCCCATTGCAGTTCTGGTGGGGGTTCCTGCACCAGATTCCGCATGTCGTCGACACCGGGCCGCAACCACATATCACGATCTTAAGATGTTTTCCTGAATAAAAACGCGCTGCGTGTGCGATGACTGCACCTCGCGTGTCAGACGGAGCTCGCTCCATGCTTCCTGTGCGCGAGTCAATCTGTCTAAGAAAACAACGAACATGTGCTCTCCGGGATCCCGCAGTTTCGGTCTTTGCCGAGAGCAGCAGGATACACTGCACAACAACCGTTCAAAGAAGCGACTCCTGATGTCCTGTGTTCGAATTGTGCGTCTCAGTGTGTCTGTTTGCCACACTGTTCCGGATTATTTTTACACGGAACCAGCGCTCAAGCATGCTTTCTGAAACAGAATACTGCTTGATCTCTCTTTCTTGGACATGCTTGTCATGGAGTGTGAGAGACGGGTGGACTCGATGAATGCACGGCATCGGTGTCGCGAGTCTCTCAGTCTATCACTGGAAGAGAATCATTCCCCAATGCCAGCCGTCCTGCGTGTGCTCACCTTAGCGTCTCTGTGATCCCGCAAAGAAGAGACCATTCTCGGATCAAGGCGGCACCGACAAAGCCAGGGTGGCGGGAGCAGTGGCACCAGCGGTGGAAGGGAGACCCTACGGTAAAGCATTGTCGGATATCCAGGAAATCTGTCGATCTTATTCCAGAACTTTATGTCATTCGCAGGAAATCTAAGATGCGGAGGACTGCGCTTGAAGACTGGTGGATCGGAGAGCCATCATGGATTCGTCTCCAAGACACTCGATTGATCGACGGACTCGAGAGAACTGTGGAAGGCTTTGGAAGTGTCCTCGAACTGCATCCCACTGCAAGCTCGGAAGATATCACTTGGGTTAGGGGATCATCTACCGCCAGCCTGCACCTGCAGAGCCAGACAGAGCCTATAAGTACGGTGTGATGCGTCGTCATCTTCACCCTACCACAATGTCAAGTATCTTCACTCCTACCGTCTGCCGGCTCCGCGCCCCTCCTTCCCCCATTACCCCCACAGGCGTTTTCATACACAACCGCATCCGACCCTGAGCGCTAACACACCGTCCCCGCCAACCCCCCCACTCCTCTTCTGCACCCTACCTCGCGTTCTCGTTGATGTCGCATTACGCGGCCCGGTCCACGCTTGCTCGGTTAGCTTAAAAGCAAGTCGAGCCGTGCGCCATTGCGCTATCGCCATTTCGCCATATGTTTCGGCGATAGCACAGCGCATCTCTATCTGTCAATTCTTTTGCCATATCCATAAGTGGGGGCCCATCACCCACTTGGATGGCCCAGGCCTCCTGAACGGACGAAGGAGAGCCCTCCAGCACAAGAGACCGCCTTTCAATGTATCAAGTCCCCGCATGGGGTCGCTGGGGGAAGGGACCGTTGAAAACTTCAATCCTGGTGGACACGAGACACCTCGGGCTCTATCAAGGCTGAATTTTCCCAAAAAAGCGCCAAATGCATCTGTTCGCGAGGATACATGCATCTCCACTCGTCAAGAAAGAGACGCAGCATGAGACGTATGCACTTCCCTCTTCTAAAGAGAGAGAGAGACGGAGAAGCATCTTTCTCTCTCCTAGCAGGCGCTATGTGTGTAGTGAGGCACAATTCGTGCTCTCACAAACACAAGTACCAAAAGACCTCGCATGGGATGGGCTCTGAGAGCCTGTCAAAGGGGGTCGATCTGTTTTCTGCACCAGAGTTCTGTTCCGTCAAACAGGAACACGGCCCACCAAGGGGCTGAAGTCAGGCAATAACAGAGGTGCTTCTGACGACGAGTTTGGGCCCCCTGCGTTATGAGCAGTTGATGCTGGCTACGGTGGCGGCCGCGACTGCGATCGGTCTCTGTTCTCTCAGTGCGAGGTGATGATTTGAAAAGAACAACACCCTTTCATGCCTCTGTTATGCCCCGCCCTGGCGGCCTGGAAAGGCATGCTGGACCAGCATCGTGGCACTCAAAGATGGTGTGGCAGTGACAAGTTCTGACACTTGGCACGCGCAGAGCGCTCATTCCGGGACTGCCAGCGTCGTGGCACAAAATCATGCACTACATATGGTCGAGTTTCAATGGCCTGACTCTTTTCGATGGCGGGAGTTTTGCAAAAGCTGCACCAAACGTTGGGATGGTGCATATCTGACACCAAACCACCGGATTATGCTGTCGGATCGACACCATCCCCACACTTGGTGAGGATCGTGCACTACCGTCGAGAAAGTGGGGCACATGCTAGACGTGTACTAAGACTCGTACCTGAGCAATGTTCGTGCACTAAGCACCCGATTTCCGTACTGGTATCATTTCGGAGATAAAATGGATCTGAGGCCGAGGGTCGTTGGCCGAACGCACGTCATTTGTCGGAGAGGGGGACCAGCACGTGGGCGACAAGTCCCCCGTGCTGTCCCCGGTGAGTTGTACGAGGAAAACCGGGCCAGATTCGTGCGCTTGTAGCCCCTACTGAAACGGGCTATAAGTGGCGCGCGCACAAGGAACTCGGCTGTGTCGTCGTCGTTTCGGAGCGCTTCAGCACCGATCAGGGCCAGTTGTCACCTATCAATCCAGTTCGGGGGTCCCTGGCCTGCCAGAAGCCACCAGTGTTCAACACGTAAAGGCGACAGCTCGGGGGTCACACATCACTTCGTTTGCTGCATCTCAGGAGCTCCATGTGCTCTATAGGACTGGAAAGAGTCATCAACGTCTTTCCCGCCACTGCGCCCGAGTCGTGTGCAGGCGCACTACAAATAAGTGGGTGCGCCAGAGACGGACCCTGGCCTGGCCTCTGTCCATGTCTCCGTCCCGGCCCCGCGCTGTCTGGGCTGCTCCCAAGCGCTTCTTTGCTACTCGCACATCTCTCAACCGGGACACTGGAAGCACGCATGAAAAAATCCTCGACAGGCACCACTGCAGTTACCCGTTTACCCTACCCTCCCCACCCTCGCACCCATCCCATACCCCTGCCCTCCGCCTCCCCTCCTCTTTCTTCATCCGTGTCCGCATCCGCGTTGCTGACCGAGAATGCGTTCACGAAAGAGAGCTTCACGAAGCTCTACGGCGGTGTATGGTACCTCTTCAGGCATGACTAGCATGCCATGTGGTTCGCAAAGGTCCTCCCAGTCATGTTCGACTGCGACCCAACCCACAATGTCATGGACATGCACAACGTCCATACGGGCCGCATCCCCATTGGATGGCACCGCCCATCGCATTCGCTGACATCCGTAGTCCGTCAGTACACACTACTCATGAGGAGGCGCTTCCTCCGCCCGCCGTACGACAAGTCGCTTCCGTCGACCAGCCCGGGACTGAACAACTAGTGCAGCGTGCCCGTAATATTGGGTGCCACCCGGCCCAGTGCACTGAAGCCAGTCATATGACGGAGCCCCATGGAATCTCGGTGCCGCCCGAATGGTGTTGGCCACCCGACCACGCCGCGAGGTGGACGGATTAAGGTAGTACACGGAGTCACAGACGGGCTACGTCTCGCTTCCCTCCACCCCAAATACAGTACAGAATCCAGACGTTTTTCGGCTGCGCGCAGCTGCGCCGCAGTACAGCGCCGAGAGAGCTGGAGAGGTCGGCTGCAGCGCCAAGCGTTTTCCAACGTTGCAGCTGGATCGGCTGTATCAGGGCGCTCCTACTCCTCGAGCAAACAAGCAGCCACCTGCTGGCTCACTTGCAGCTGCTCAGCGAACTGGTCGTGCCTTTTGTTTGTCGCCTTGCAAGCAACTCTCACTGCCTTGTGAAGCTTCTCATTGTAGCCTGTGTTCCCGCCGAACAAAATGGCTCGCAGGCGGAACTCATGAAGTAGATGCTCAGCAAGGCGGTGCAGCTCTGTAGCATGTGAAGGACCAAGTAACGGTTGGTAGTAATCGATGACCCATTTCCGTGCCCTTTCAGCAACTGCCGCCGCTTGCGCGCCAGTGACTCCACCACCAGTACACCGCTCACCAAATATGTTCTTCGTCACGGTCACCAGCTCACACGCGGCCCGCGTCACAAGCCCGTGGTCCGTCTCGTCCTGCACGGAGCCAATCTCGGCGACGACGGCGCAGGGTAAGAATGGGAGCGCTTTCCGGTGCTGTCTTCCAGGGGCTTCGGAATAATGATTCGGATAAAGCACCGGTCTGTAAGCAGCGGCATCCTGCTCGCAGCAGCATCTTATGTTCATCAGTCTTTCCACGATGAGCCTGAGCATGAGGTGAGCTTTCCAGCAGTGTCTTCCGTTTCGCTCTCACATTGGATGGCGAGAAGATTCGAAGGGATACATCCGGATATATTTGGATATATCCCAGACTCTGCTGAGAAACCCGGATTCTGAAAGGCCCTGCTCGCTTCCCGTCAGCGTGGCCTGCTTCGAAGCCTTTGGTACAAAATACCTTCATGTCAGACAGATACATCCGAGGCCAGAATATAGGTGATTCAGTACACAACACCTGGGCAGAAGGCAACAGTACATATGTCAAGCTCAATGTCATTTTAGTTCTATGGAAGCCTCAACAACGCGCCACTGTCACTGATTGTCAACTGCTTGTCACCAGGTTCACAACACCTTTAATAGGTACAGTATAGCGTACCCGGGGTGTATGTGTTGCACGCGTACACGGCGTGACGCATGTTCGAACCTATATTGTTGGCGCACTCTGTATTGGTGGCAGTTACAAGCCGTACATGGCCACCCGGGAGAGCGATCTTCCGCAGGTACTTGGGTACAGCGTTTTAAACATTGCGGTTGACACCAACGTCCATGACCTGACCAACAGAATACAACACCAGAGTACATGAGCGCGCCAGTATGTACACGCAACACGTCGTTAGTAAAGGGACAGCGCCCACGAACACACGCGGCCTGGCACAGGACAAAGCCATAGGACAGAACATCCGAAGAAACAGGACGGTAGAGAAAAGACTCTCGTATTACTGACCTCCGAAAAATGGCGGTTGCAGAGAGAAGGGAGGCAGAGCCGACGACAGGGCGTAGAAACGAAGTCGGATTGGCTGTTCGACAAGCCACGATCCAACTATTGGCTGAGAGTTGCTGCCAGAAATCTTTCAAGCCAATCACCGTGTCTTGCAGGAGTCACGCAGAGCCATTGCAACCCACACTGAGATTTCCTTCGATTTTTGGGCCGCTTGCTTGGGCCTGAAGAGGGCATGAAGAGGGTTCTGGGTCAGACCTGTGATTTCTCATGAGATCAACAAATTTCTTCAGATTTCTTGAGATCCTTATGTGCGTTTCCAGTGCGCAGAGCTGCATGGGGAGACTCTGTAAGGATCTAAGATGATTCCTAGCCTTTCCATTGGTCCACGTACGCTGTTCAATGATTGCAACAACTCTGCAACCGCCATGTTTTGAAGGTCAGCAATAGATTGTGAGAAACGTACATGGCGGCGGTCAAACCCTGGCACGCGAGACAGCATGAGCGGGCCGTTACCCAGCCCCGCCCACGCGGAAAGGGCAGGAACCATGCTTTTCAAACTGTGCGCCATCTCAGCCTCAGTACGCATTGCGCCAGAACTGCGGAAGGCGCCCATCAGTACATTGCTCAGTGGCTCTTGCACTGTCTTGTGCACGTCTCTTGCGGGAGCATTCGTTCCCGCCTCCGTACAAGATCTGTCCCGCCCGACAGTTCACGACGTGCAAGTGAAGAGGCAGCCAGACCCCTTCAGACACATGACTGCAAGCTCCTCCGGCTGGTCACACACGAAAAGAAGAGCTCGGGGAGAAACGCATACGCAGCCGCCTCCTGGGAGGTTGAGCCACGTCCCGTCGTGACTTTCCAACAGACTTGTGCGGAACACAACGGGTAGAATGCGTTGCAGCAGCTCGGAGCGTACCCCCTGACACTTCATGGTCTCTACAAAATTGGCCTCCACCGGCAGAATCTACGCCAGGGAAGCCCATCGCACCTCATCAGTGTCGTTGTTGATGACCCGCATCCGCAGAGGTTAGGCCGACACAGCTCCACTGCTACTCAATACAGTCGCATCGGATTAGAGTTAGAACTCCAGCACACGCGTCTCAGGATGTAAAGTACCTTCGAAATGCTCTGGTTGCTGCTCGTACAATTCTGAATCCGATGCGTTGCGCAGTACGGTATCAGGTGATGTCGTACTGGCGTTCGTACTTTCGTCTGCCGACGCCGCATCTTTTTCAGTACGGGAAGGTCGTCCCCAGTACAGGTCATCGGGTTTGGCACGCAACACCTCGTCTTGAGCTGCTTGTAGAGCGTCCCTGAAGAATACTGTGTACTGACGCCCGTCCATCTTCATGATGACCTTCCTCCGATTGAGCGGCGTCATGAGAGCCCGCTTGTAGTGGCTCACGGCGGCAATGAAGCGCCAGACCGTCTTACAAGGATCGGTGAAAGGTCTTGATCGGGCAGAATCGGTGGCCGCTTCGACCTTCCGCGTGTAGTTGTACAGGTCCTTGAGCTCGCGCTGCGTCTTCACTTTACCGCTACAGACAGCACAGGAATGGACGAAGACGTGTCTTAAACCATGCCGCGTCCACGACTCAGCAGGACCCCCCCCCAGCATCGGAAAGGCCAACGAAGATTGGTCTGCATCACCAAAGCTCTCGTAACGCGCAAATGCGTCGTCACACAAGCGACGGTCGTCGTCACCATCATCTCCGTCCGAGCCACTATCACTCGCAGAAAATCTCCGAGCTCCACGCGTCGAAGTTTCATAGACATCGGCCTTATCTCCCGACGCTGGTATACTAGAAGGCTCTCCAGAGGCGTCCATAGGGCCTCCATCTTCGGGTTCAGTACAGCCATCTCCAGCAGTACGGTTCAGAAAGCGCCAATGCCGTCGCCGCGGCCGGCCCCGATGCCGACCGTCAGCTTGACGCGCACGCCTCTTCTGGGTAGATTGTCGTCCTCGACGCGAATGACCACGACGACACCCACGCGTGAGCGTCCTGGCAAGCTCGAGAAACACATCCGAACGGAGTGCTTGGACTGTCCCGAATTCCCCGACTGGTCTGTCAGAAGGACCCGCAGGGTCAGACATATGCGCATCTTGATCACCTAGCATAGGATCGTCGTCGTCCTGGCCATGTGGTAAAGGCCGGTCATCGTCGGTCTCGATGCATCTTGTATTGACATGCACAGTCGAAGGTATGACGGGAGGCAGGTCGCGGCAGTGCAGCGCGCTGAAGAGCCGCGACTCCCGAATAGCAGAGCGTAGCATACGGCCGCAACCAGGAACCCGACAGGGAAACATACCCACATTGGGGCGCGAAAGGGCATCACGCCAAAAGTCAGGACATAAGCTCAAGAAAATCCATCTCAGATCTGTGCAGTGCGTCCAGCGGCGCGTCCGACGGTGCGTACTGGTGATGGATGCGTACTCGTGACTGTATTGACCGTTTCAGTTTACCGGTCCAGTACAATACAATCAATACACAAAGTAGTACCGCAAATCATGGAGGTAGCCTCTCTCATCAGACTGTTAAATGCAATCAGGACCCGGCTGACATTAATGCGCCCCGCACCCGACTGTAAGTCTGTGGACTGTCAGTGCTGTCGAGCACATCTGGAGAGACTTCAGTTGTTGACCTAGTCATGCGTGCTCGGGGTCAGTTGTCCATAGCACGCCCGTCCAGAACGCATCTACCAGTAAACGACCGAACATCAAGGCCAACGTCTGTCTAGCTGTCTTGGCTCTGATTGTTGACTGGTACAGCGGCTCCATTCAATAAGCTCGCCCGCACCCGCGAGGTGTCCGCGCTCAGGCCTTCGACCCGACACAGCCAGAGCCGGCACCCCAGCAGCCCCCTCCCTGTGCGCTGTCGCATCCAGATGCACACTCTAGAATGAGCGGGCTCTCAAGGCCGACACAGCACAGCGTTTCTCTCTTGAGAGAAACGAATGGGCTTCACCACCATGAATGGAAGACCGATGACTGGTGGACTGCTCCTGTCTTCCCGCTCCGCTCACGACTACTCTCTCCCTGTCCTCCGCTTCGTAGCCCCACTCCTTCGACCAACACTCTCTTCCCCCCCCAAGCCATCCGCCCACGCCCCCTCCACGCTCCGGACCGCCAGGATGTTTGATTCTGCTGGAGGACGTGAGTCGGTTTCTGGAGGCCGCTAGCCACGCATTGGTGGCGGCCACGGCCCCGAACATTGGCGGTGCGATCGTCGGCCCGTCGGCAATGCGCCCTGTTGGTGGTCCGGCAGCCACCGGCTACGTTTCCGGCGCCGGCATCCGTGACCGTTTCCACGTCGGCCAGGCCGACCGCGGCGACCGCGGTCACGCCGACCGCGTCGACCCCGCTGGCACCGCCCCCCAAGCGGCCACCGCCGCGTCGACTTCCATTCTCGTCAATGGCCTCGTTTTTCCACCGTCCCCACCGTTGCCCCCGCAGATTCCCGCACTGGGGACGCCGCTGCTGGTTCCGAGCACCACGCTTGTGCCGCTGAAGGACCGGGCCCGGGATCCCGCCGTGGCTCTCGACATGGTCGCGGAAGCCGCCGCGAGGCTGGTGGCGGCCGCCAACATGATCACAGACTCTAGGAAGCGCTTCAGTGCGAACATGGACGCTACCTCTCCTTTTGTTGGAGCCATCAACATGCGCGCCACAACACACATGGCAACCTCCGCGGCCCATCGCATACCTACCGACTCCAATGACGCCGCTGACAACACGGTGGCCGCCGCCGCTACGGTCGCCCCAGCCGCCAAGATGGTGGCCCCTGTCACCCACGCGGGTGCTGCTGTCAACGCGGTGCCCCCCGCAGGTACGACCACCGCCCCCGTAAAGACGGTGGAAATTGCAGCCCACGCGGTGGGCACCAGGAGTACGCCACCCCCCGCAAGTACGGTTTCCCGCGCTATCGAGACGATCTCCCCTATCGGCACGGGCGCCGCTGCCAGAAAGTGCCCAGCTGCCAGTACGGTCGCCGCCCTCACAAGCACGGGCGTCACTCCCAGTACAATCGCCACTCCCGCCAGTACGAGCACCCCTGTCACTGCGGTCGCCCGCTACAGTACAGGCGCCGCCGTCTGCAAGAAGGTTGCCCCCGACACCCCCACGGGCGAAGAAACCCACACAGTGGCCGCATGCAGTGTGGGCGCCGCTGCGTGTGGAGGCGCAGCTGGCAGAACGTGTGCCATCGCCAGGACGGGCGCCCCCGCCTGTACGGTGGCCGCCGCCTCCAAGACGGTCTCCCCCGTCGGCTCTGGCGCCGCGGCCGACACGGGCGCCTCTGCCTGTACGGTGGCCGCCGCCTCCAAGACGGTCCCACCCATTGGCTCTGGCGCCGCGTCCCACACGGGCGCCGCTGCCAACACGGTGACTACCCCCGAGACTGTGTACACAGCGGAGGAGACGGTGGCAGCCACCAGTACGGCGGGTGCGCTGAAGACTCCGGCGTCGGTGGCCAGTACGTGTGCCAGCACGCGTCGCAACGCAAATGCGGACGCTGGTTTCGTGGTTTACAGTGGCGCCGCCGGCAATTCAATGGACATTGATGCGCCCTCGACGGATAAAGTGCATTTCGTAGACTCAGAGGCGCGGTCACCTCGCTCTGGGGTCACCAGTACACGCGATTTATGGCGGACGGGGACGCCATCGCTCCGCTTTGGTGGTCGGAGTGCAAGTGAGAAGCGGACAGCAGGCCGCAATGCCGACGCCAACGCCCTGCACCAGCTGTGCGTTTGTGCTTGTTGCTTTACTCATTTCTGTTCTCTCTGTTAATCTTATGCATTTCTTGTTGCTGCATATGTGTACTTGTAGAGAGTTTGTCTCGTTACCATGAGAAATTACTGAATGGGCGCGTGTTGATCGTTTGTGCTCCCCTCACTGTCCTGTTTTCTTTTCTCTGAAGGCAAGCAAGGCTGGGTTTCACCTGGAAAACCAGCAAGCCAGGGAGACGGCGGTTGTGCATCGAGAGCACTGCCGCCTCCCTCTCAAAGGCACCGCCAATACAGTCGCGAAAGCGCACGAGGGCGCAAACGATGGCAGAGGAGTCAAGCGCCGTCTTCGACACGCTCGAGTGGACGCGTGACAGGGGTTGTCATGGATATATCCCTGAGGAATTTATCCATGCATTATATCCGTATCCACTTCGGATACGCGCCCAGGACGCATATCGTAAATGCATTATGAGAAAGAAAGGAGAGGTTATATCTATCCTGTCCGACAAAAATTGCGAGATTATATCTCATCCGTATCCCAGATATGAGAGTCAGGATACAGGGATATGTAAGATAATGAAACTTCTCGCGCCTGCAGAATTCTAGTAAAACGCAGTCGATCTCTCTTTTCGCGTTCCGACAATTCGGGGATTCGTGTGCAAACATGTTGCAGCGACCAGCGGCGATCCCGCTCGACCCGGAAGGAACCGTTCAGTCACGCGACTCGGCCCGCTTGCGTTGTCATCAGAGTGTGACACGAGATTCAGAATGGTCCTCCTGACGTCCGTTTACAAAAGCGGCGGGGAACCGCCCGGACCGCGCCCGTTCGGGAGCACAAATCAACTGTGAATTTCAAGTCGCACTTGACGTCCATTTAGCACTCGAAGAGTGTCTGGATGGCGTCCTTCTCTGGCTCTAATTGTGCTGTCTGTCGGACTTGTGGGAATATAATCGGATACGATAATCGTATCCGGATA
>Ga0209186_1002453_pt1 | contig 13185 bp, 6 predicted proteins | sample SidtaG_FD_187426 | JGI IMG/M metagenome (GOLD analysis project Ga0209186, IMG submission 187426) | Marine algal microbial communities from Sidmouth, United Kingdom - Sidmouth_Male2 metaG (SPAdes) (version 2) | ecosystem: Host-associated > Algae > Red algae > Unclassified | place: Sidmouth, United...
TTCGGAGCTTGGTGGTGACCTGTCGGTATCCCCGAGGCGAGCCTCGGGGCTAAATGCCTGCACTCCTTCGGAGTTGTCCATTTCGTCGGTATCGAGGTTACCTTGAAGGTCTTGGCTTCGGCAAGTGACATTGGTTTCAGGCGCATGTAGGTGCTGACTCAGAGGCATGTAAAGTGCCAGAGTCATTCAAAGGCGGACGAGGAGTCTGGGAGCGCCGACGTCCCCGTCGGCATACGAGGACGTGGGTTCATCGGAAACATCTTTAGGGACGGATTAACATCTTTAGGGACGGAGTCATTTTCGTGAGCCGAAGCAAGCGGACGAGGAGTCTGGGAGCGCCGACGTCCCCGTCGGCATACGAGGACGTGGGTTCATCGGAAACATCTTTAGGGACGGATTAACATCTTTAGGGACGGAGTCATTTTCGTGAGCCGAAGCAAGCGGACGAGGAGTCTGGGAGCGCCGACGTCCCCGTCGGCATGCGAGGACGTGGGTCCACCGAAAACATCTTTAGGGACGGATTAACATCTTTAGGGACGGAGTCATTTTCGTGAGCCGAAGCAAGCGGACGAGGAGTCTGGGAGCGCCGACGTCCCCGTCGGCATACGAGGACGTGGGTTCATCGAAAACATCTTTAGGGACGGAGTCATTTTCGTGAGCCGAAGCAAGCGGACGAGGAGTCTGGGAGCGCCGACGTCCCCGTCGGCATACGAGCACGTGGGTTCATCGGAAACATCTTTGGGGACGGAGTCATTTTTGTGAAGACCTGAGGATAAGATTTTGGCGCGGAGAAGCGTTTTAGTGAAAATCCACCTCTGTTGTATCCCAACTAAGCCGCGAAGCGGTGCAGGCACTTAGCCCCGGGCCTCGGCCCGGGGTTGCGACACAAAAATCAAGTTAGCCCCGAAAGGGGCGGAGGTAGCGTTCACCATGGTTGTCAATGAGCCGCCATACACGTAGAGCATACTCCAAGACGATTTGACTGTACCGGTTGCCTACGCACCTTCGGAGCTTGGTGGTGACCTGTCGGTATCCCCGAGGCGAGCCTCGGGGCTAAATGCCTGCACTCCTTCGGAGTTGTCCATTTCGTCGGTATCGAGGTTACCTTGAAGGTCTTGGCTTCGGCAAGTGCCATTGGTTTCACGCGCATGTAGGTGCTGACTCAGAGGCATGTAAAGTGTCAGAGTCATTCAAAGGCGGACGAGGAGTCTGGGAGCGCCGACGTCCCCGTCGGCAAAGGGAAAGCCGAGCTTGAGTCCGCCTGAAACCGGCGAGACCTTGGTGAAGCGGAAACCCTGACACTTTCTCCCCCCGCCCCCCCCAGCTAAAGGTACGGCTCCTCCACCGCGGCAACCCTTGGGCTCTGGTTGTATGTGTGCTAGCAGAATGGGCCTCTATGATTGAAACCCTTCCCGTTGATGACGCAAAAGGCCTGATGTACAATTGGATTCTTCGGCTCGATGGCCACGCGTTGATGACTGAGCATCGCCTCGACACCTCCAGTGACCCACTCACCGGCCTCTGCTATCGCCTCGATGCCTTCGTTGAGAAACCCGATTTTCAACAGGATGATGAGTTTCTTTTTGTCTTTCTGTATGGACTTCAGCGGGGGCTTAAATGGAGCAGCGGGGCGGACGACAAGCCATGGCTTCATGCATTCTGCCGGCTATTTCTTCATTTGGCTCACCGTCCTTTTCCAGACCGATTCCGCGAAGCACCAGACGACATCGAGTGGAAGCGGACCTTCCACACCCGCTGCGGGGTTTTGCTCGAAGATGGCTGGACACCTTTCGTGCGCCGGGTGCAGGAGCTCTTTGATGCCGGATGGGACGAAGGCTTGGATGATCCCCTCTAGCTAAGCCGCACGGTGGACCAGCCGAACCCTATATCGGTCAGCCCTTGTCGGGATTCCAATGTATTAACCCTGGAACCACCTCGAAGTGACGATCATAGGAAACAAGTTGAGACCCTTGCTCCATGGCGTGAGCCGCGATCCACATGTCATTGGTGGGAATCGGATTTCCGTCCTCACGGAGTTGGGCGTAAATGGCGGCAAAATGGTCGGCGGTTTCTTCAGTAGTCTGCAGAACTCGAACCGGTGGCGTTGCCATAAACGCGCGCAATTGTTTTCGATTTGCCTGTTCTTTAGAGCCCACACGAAACCCCGCAAATAACTCTCCAAGTACGGTGACAGGTAGATAAATACGTCCGGCTTTGCGCAAGTGATCCAGCAGTGCCGTGGACGAGCCAACCATCATCGCGCTATAGGCGTTAGTATCTAGGAGGATTCGTTTCATGGCCAAAGGTCTTTATCGATTTCGCCAAGCCTCGCCGTATCACGGCCGAACGCCTTTGCTTCCTCGGCTGACCATGAGCCAAAGAAAGGTCGGAAGTCTTCCGTCCAGTCCGTCTCTGGGATTTCATCCGTTCCCAGTGCCTGACGCAGCAGCTGCTTAATGCACTGGTTTAGACTCTTTCCCTCGCGCTCAGCAATCTCCTCTAGGCGTTGACTGGTTGCTTCATCCAGTTTATGAATTGTGATTGATTTCATGGTTCATAAATAAACTGTATTATGGTTCATACGTCAAGAGGGGCTTTTTATGAAAAATGGTGCATCTGAATGCTTGGTTACACCGATTTGCATGAAGATGGAGGTAGGCATGTAAGGTGTCAGGGCATATACTGTGGCAGACTCAGCCTAAGCAAGCGGACGAGGAGTCTGGGAGCGCCGACGTCCCCGTCGGCATACGAGGACGTGGGTTCATCGGAAACATCTTTAGGGACGGAGTCATTTTTGTGAAGACCTGAGGATAAGATTTTGGCGCGGAGAAGCGTTTTAGTGAAAATCCACCTCTGTTGTATCCCAACTAAGCCGCGAAGCGGTGCAGGCACTTAGCCCCGGGCCTCGGCCCGGGGTTGCGACACAAAAATCAAGTTAGCCCCGAAAGGGGCGAAGGTAGCGTTCACCATTGTTGTCAATGAGCCGCCGTATACGTAGAGCATACTCCAAGAGGATTTGACCGTACCGGTTGCCTACGCACCTTCGGAGCTTGGTGGTGTGATCTGTCGGTATCCCCGAGGCGAGCCTCGGGGCTAAATACCTGCACTCCTTCGGAGTTGTCCATTTCGTCGGTATCGAGGTTTCCTTAAAGGCCTTGGCTTTGGTAAGTGCCATTGGTATCAGGCGCATGTAGGTGCTGACTCAGAGGCATGTAAAGTGTCCATGTAAAGTGTCAGAGTCATTCAAAGGCGGACGAGGAGTCTGGGAGCGCCGACGTCCCCGTCGGCATACGAGGACGTGGGTTCATCGGAAAGAAACATCTTTAGGGACGGAGTCATTTTCGTGAAGACCTGAGGATAAGATTTTGGCGCAGAGAAGCGTTTTAGTAAAAATCCACCTCTGTCATATCCCAACTAAGCCGCGAAGCGGTGCAGGCACTTAGCCCCGGGCCTCGGCCCGGGGTTGCGACACAAAAATCAAGTAAGCCCCGAAAGGGGCGAAGGTAGCGTTCACCATTGTTGTCAATGAGCCGCCGTATACGTAGAGCATACTCCAAGAGGATTTGACTGTACCGGTTGCCTACGCACCTTCGGAGCTTGGTGGTGTGGTCTGTCGGTATCCCCGAGGCGAGCCTCGGGGCTAAATGCCTGCACTCCTTCGGAGTTGTCCATTTCGCCGGTATCGAGGTTTCCTTAAAGGCCTTGGCTTTGGTAAGTGCCATTGGTTTCAGGCGCATGTACATGCTGGATGAACTTCTGCTTCTGCGCCCTATTGAAAAACGACAGCTCTCTCGCCTACAAAGGCCGCACTTGGATTCGAAACGCCGGGTTGCCCACGATTGAACCGATGGCAACTTGGCTCACCGGCCCCGCCTTTAACTCAGGGCTTGAGTCGCGGTTTCTTTATCGCCCTGTCGAAGCGGAGCATAGCCCGACAGGCTCCCAGGCGCAATCGGTCGCCTATAACTTTTCTAAGTCTTCGCGGAAGCCGGCGCTTAGGATGGGGAAGCGGCACCAGGTTTTTGGGTCTAAGTTTTCGTCGTCGAGATGGAAGCTGGGGGCGTAGCGTTCGCGCTTCCATTGGTTGCGGCTCCAGAGTCGGAAGAAACGGGTGATCCATTCCTTGAGCTGAGCGTCGGGTGCAATGCCTTTTAAGGTAAGGAAGACTTCGCCGGGTAGCTTTTTGTCGCGGATGGCGGCTTCTTCGATGGCTTCGAGCACCGCGTAGGGCATGAGGTCACCTTCGTCGCTTTGGGCCGCGGCTTTGGGACGAAGTTCCGCGGTGGGTTGAAGTTTATTTACGCGCTTCAGGCCAGTGTAGACTCCGAGTCCAAAGGCGTCTTCTTTTTCCAACCACTGGAGCCAATGCAACAAGAAGGCTTTGTCGACCCCGGCCACAGGGGAAATACCACCACAAGTATCGCCGTCCATGGTGGCATAGCCGACGGCGGCTTCGGAGCGATTGCTGGTGCTTACGAGCAGGGCGTTTTTAAGGTTGGCCAGCATCCAGACCCCAGGGGCGCGGACCCGAGCTTGAATGTTCTGCAGTGGAATATCGTCTGTGTCCCAACTGAGGTCGCGCTCGATGCTGGTTTCGATCATCTTGTGATAGCTTTGCACGATGTCTTCGATTTGCCAGTGGAAGAATTCTGCCCCCATCCATTCGGCGAGATCTTTGGCCGCGTTGAAGGTTTTGCTCCCGCTGTTCTTCGTGCCTTGGTAGACACAGGTCAGAAGTTGGTGATGCAAGTTCTTAGGTTTGAGCTTGGCTCCGGGCAGCCGAGCCACGAAGCCTTTTTTCCCGAGGTCTTGGCAGCCGAGTTTGATCATGAGGGAGATCAAGCAGGCCACGGCGGAAGAGTCGGCTCCGCCGCTTAGAGAAAGAATGAACCCGCCAGACCAGCTTTTGCGGAGGTAGTCGAAGAGGGCGAGGGCGACGGAGCGGCCGAATTCTTCCTCTTTGCACATGGGGCCGAGGAGCTCGCGAGGGGGGAGGGGGCGGTTGACGATTGCGATCTTGGCCTTGGCTTTGACGATGTGGTCTTCGCTTTTTCCGAGGCTGGGTCGGGTAGAAACGGTGCGAGCCTGCAGCATGCGGGTTTTATCGAGGTCGACCATGGCGGTGGTGAGCACATGGTCGCAAAAGCCAAAGCGCGGGCCTTCTGCGATGCGTTCTCCGGCTGAGGCGATGAGGACGCCACCATCGTAAATCACTCGACCCGCTTCGTTGCCGAGCAGGTTGGTGTAGATGTAGGTGACGCCGAAGGCGCGGGAACCTTCCTGAACAAGGCGGCGGCGTACCGGATGTTTTCCGAAAGCGAAATGGCTGGCGCTGGGGTTGAAAATCAGGTCGACGCCGTCAAAAGCGTGGTCGGCGCCGGGGCGATCGGCGGCCCAACCGTCCTCGCAGATTTCGAAACCGATGCGGACGCCACTGATGTCGTATACGAGATCGCCGACGGGGACGGTGGTGTTGCCGATGTCGACCGTTTCGGTGATGCCAGCGGGCCAGGCCGCGAACCAGCGCGGTTCGTAGTGGATGCCGTCTCCTGCGAGGTGCCGCTTGGCGGAGAAGCCGATGAGTTTGCCATCGCAGAGAACTGCGGCCGTGTTGTAAACCGCGTTTTTGACCATCAGAGGGAGGCCGAGATTGACCGTGATTCCTTTAGTGGCGGGGATGATGAGTTCGAGTGATTCGACGGCTTGGCGGAGGAAGCCAGCCGAGAGAAACATGTCTTCGCATCCGTAGCCGGTGATGCATAATTCTGGGAGGGCGAGAAAGGAGACCTTCGCTTTTTTTGCTTCAGCGATGGCGGCGAGGATTCGATTTCGGTTTCCTGACCAGTCGAGTGGGGTTTGATTCAGAACGGCGGCGCCAACGGTGATTTGTTGCATAGGATTAGGGTTAAAATCGAAACCGCTTTAAAGCAAGGGATTCATGAGGAGAGTTCCGTGACATCTTTTTTGCATAGTCTCGGAATGAAGCGAATGGGCTTGCGAGTCATGTCATGGTGAAATGGTCCTGCAAGCGTCTAAGGCTTACCCAGGTGGTTGTCGTGTAAGGCCTCTTGAAAAGATGCCGACGGGGACGTCGGCGCTCCCAGGCTTCTCGTCCGAGTCTATGATCCAAGGGCTGTGCAAGTCTATAGACTTCGCCTAAAGCGACAGAGGTGTCTCGCCTCTGTGCGGTGGCAAGGTGCCGGGGCGGTCTCGTCTCGTCCAAGATATTCCTGCCACTCAATGGCAGACCTTTTAGTCAAGTCTGCCACTCAATGGCAAAGCCAATACGCTGCTTTTGCCTCGGGAATCAGATGGTGAAATGGTCCTGCAAGCGTCTAAGGCTTGCCCAGGTGGTTGTCGTGTAAGGCCTCTTGAAAAGATGCCGACGGGGACGTCGGCGCTCCCAGGCTTCTTGTCCGAGTCTACGATCCAAGGGCTGTGCAAGTCTATAGACTTCGCCTAAAGTGACAGAGGTGTCTCGCCTCTGTGCGGTGGCAAGGTGACGGGGCGGTCTCGTCTCATCCAAGATATTCCTGCCACTCAATGGCAGACCTTTCAGTCAAGTCTGCCACTCAATGGCAAAGCCAATACGCTGCTTTTGCCTCGGGAATCAGATGGTGAAATGGTCCTGCAAGCGTCTAAGGCTTGCCCAGGTGGTTGTCGTGTAAGGCCTCTTGAAAAGATGCCGACGGGGACGTCGGCGCTCCCAGGCTTCTCGTCCGAGTCTACGATCCAAGGGCTGTGCAAGTCTATAGACTTCGCCTAAAGTGACAGAGGTGTCCCGCCTCTGTGCGGTGGCAAAGTGCCGGGGCGGTCTCGTCTCATCCAAGATATTCCTGCCACTCAATGGCAGACCTTTTAGTCAAGCCTGCCACTCAATGGCAAAGCCAATACGCTGCTTCTGCCTTGGGAATCAGATGGTGAAATGGTCTTGCAAGCGTCTAAGGCTTGCCCAGGTGGTTGTCGTGTAAGGCCTCTTGAAAAGATGCCGACGGGGACGTCGGCGCTCCCAGGCTTCTCGTCCGAGTCTACAGGAATATCATCGCTACAAGCGGTAGATTTTGAAATGATCCCGTTCCTTCGAAGTGGCAAAACCAATTAACGTTTAGGCGGTACCGCTTCCACAATGGTGGCTCCGTTTTCTTCGCTGAGCACCAGCATGGAAAAGCGTTCGACTTGGTCCAGCTCGTTGGTGTTCAAGCTTACATAGTCAAAGCGGCCCCGGAAGTCGGTGTAGCCATCTTTGAAGAACTGTACTTGGCCGCCTTTCATGCGGGCGAAGACTTTTACATACACCTTGGCTTGCGGCTTGTTTGTCACTTTATGCGTCACTTGCACTTGTCCGTAGTTTTCTAGGACGGTGGTGTTGAGGTCGTTGGCAAAGACCGCGTGGGCTTTACGGCGTCCCTCCGCTAAAACTTCCGCCATCAGATTAGCATTCCGATATTTTTCTGGAATGGCAAATTCGTCGCTTGTTTTGTCGGCCGCGAGGCTGACCTCCTCCGTGAAGGCAGGGCGGATGAAGCTGAACTTCGCGCTCTCGTCCTGCACGAAAGGGTTGCGGGAAAAGAGCAACTCGATATCCATCGGATATAAGTTCACTGTGGCCATTTCAAGGTTTTGATATTGGATCACCAAGCTGCGATCTTCCACCGTAAAATCGATGGCGGGTTCGGTGTTGGCCAGAGCGGCTTGGCGCTGCTCACGATCCTCTGCATCCGCTACATCCACTTTATCATCCAATTGGTTCAGCATGTTTACGAAGCGAGATTTCCATTTGGTTACGGGATACTCGGCATACTCCGAAGCGATGCGCTTGGCGGTGTCTAAGTCGAGTTTGTAGAAACTCAGATAGGCCTCCATGTAATCGTATTGAATCGTGGTGTCGATTTCTTCGCGGTTGATCTCTTCGAAGCGAGCCATGGTTTCTGCCACTCGATCTTGCAAAGCGAGGTAGTAGCAGACCGCAAGATGATCGCTGGCGCTGAATTCCTTTTTGTAGGTGAGGAGGCGCATGGCTTCATGGTATTGGGTCCAGAACCGGTCGTTGGTGATGTGACGGGTGGAACCGAGCTTGTGGGCGCGTTGGCTGACCAGCGGATCATATTCGAGGTGTTGGTAGCTGTGACGTTCAACCGGGTTGATCACCAATAAAGGGCTTTCTAGGATGCTGCCACACCGAGCAGGGAAGCCGGAGTGGGGGAGCCACTCGCGGGTGCTGGCTTCGTCTTTGTGGAAGATGCCGTAGCGCCAAAGTTGGTCTTCGTAATGCAAGCGATTCCTAAGGAGTCCGAGGGTTGCGTCAAAGGCAGCTTTGTCTTTCATGCGCCACGCGATCCAACCCAAGTCGAGGCGGTTTATATTGTTTTCCTTAAGGTAGGTGAGGACCTCGTCCAAACTTCCTTGTTGAGAGACATAATCCCAGGATGTGGTGTCGATTTTAGTTGGTTTGTCGACCACATTAAACTGCAGCGCATCCGCTTGAGCGACTAGCTTTTCATTGCGAGCTACGTTGACCGGGAAATGCTGGAAGCTTCCCGAGCTTGGGAAATAGAATTGATATTCAAAGGTGCGGGTGCCGAATGGGTCGAGGATGACATGCTCTCCTTTGGTCTCAAATCCTTTGCGGACCGGAATCGCCCCCTTGGGGATTTGCAGCAAAATATCGAGTTTTTGACGCGTTGAGGTCGGGTTGGTGAGGAGGACTTGGCAGCCGTACACCACCCCGCGAATAAACTCGTCTTTGACAAACTTATCAAAGCGTTCGTTACCTGCCTGGGTGTAGCGGTCGTTTGCTTTGAAGAAGTTTTGCGCCACAAGAATTTTTGGGGCCTGCGGGTCTGTTTCGCTTTGGCGGATTTCTTTATGGAAGATAATGGACGGTTGCCCCGGGGTGATCGCGAAGTCTGCGCCGTCGAGTTCGACGTTTATCGCCTGTTTATCTTCAAAGGGGAGATCGAGAACGGATAGCGCAAACATAATCTCACTAAAGTTAGAGGTGGCCTCGGCAAATTTGGTTGAGAGGAAGCCTTCTTTTCCATCCCAGCTTGCGTAGTCATCCCAGAATCCATTGACCGCGATCAAGGAACCAAGTTGTTGTTGGATCGGAAGATTCCAGTAGTTGTTCTCGGCCCATTCCTTGGTCTTGTCGAGTTTTTCGTAGAGTTGGCGGTTCGCCTTGCGCACTTTTGACATACGCGCTTGGTAGGATTTTGTCTTGTCGATGCTTAGGCTCCGTCTCGCAACGGACTGAGGTTTAGGCACGGCCATCTCCATGCTGGGCATGGCAGGGGCAGGGGCAGGGGCTGGGGCCATCGCGTTTGTTTTCATTTTGGCGTCAGATTTTTTAGGTGCCCCCTGCGAGTTGCTAAAATCATCAAAACCGTTGAAATCGCCGCTTGTAGCGCCTGAACTCGAGTCTCCAAAGCCAAAGGGATCAATCATTTCATTTAACTCTTTTTCTTCCCATTCACCATCGCTTCCACCTAATGCGAAGCCTCGAGTGCGTTCGAGTCCTTCAGATTCCTTCACCAAAGATTCTGAGATCAGCAAATCTTTTAATAACGTATCTAGGCCCTCGTTGGACTCCAAAGCGCTACTGGCGATCGCGGTCATAAAGCGTTGATTGTAAGCTGGAATGTTTGGCGGGATCATCTGGTTGAGGTCGCGAATCCAGGCGCCAATATCTTCACCGCGTTCCTTCTCGCGCTGTGCGAGCAAGATTTTTTCCACGTGATTGAGCCGCTGGAATTCCCAAGGATTGAGATACCGGCTTAGATCGTTTTCTAACAGCCAATGATCCAAAAAGGTTTTGTCCTTTTTGTTCTGCAAATAGGGACGGACCACTTCCTTGAAAAATGCGGGGTCTTTTTGGTGCAAGAAGAAGTTGATTTCATGGCAGGCGTAACGGCTGTATTTTTCCAGACGCTGGGCTTCATCCAAATTGGGCCAGTTGGTGATCCAGCTGAATTCTCGTAGGGTCGCATTTCCCGATGATGTTTCGAGCAACTGAAAGACCTTGCCAAGGGTACCGTAGACTTCAAAGCGTGAATTTCGCGCGTCGGAAACCGTAAAAACCTTGTCTCCGGCCGCGATGGAAATGATCTGCTGTTCGGTGTAACCCGTTTCTGGGTCGAGTCCGCGACGTAAGCGCCGGTCGGCAAGCTTGGCCTCCCGGTGTTTCAAAACGCGTGTGACATAGACCGCTTCTTTTTTATTGATCACGAGTAGGTGAAGGTGAGGCTTGCCCTGTAAATCCTCGGCTGCGATTTGGATGTTTCCGTCTTCATCCGGGGTTAAGTTAAAGAGTTGAACGCTGGGTTGTTCGAGGAAGTCGAGGTTTGGAAAGCCGACTAGCTCGCCGCCTTTCCCTGCACGTCCTCCTCCATATTTACGGGTCGCATTCACACTTCCCGCAGGTTTATTCACCGCTCCCGCGTAGTCTTTTCCCTCTTCGGCCTTCTGATTCTGCGCCGTGGTGTCATTCAACTTCCATGGATTGAGGATTAGCCCCGGCCGTTTAAGCATGGTCCCAGGGTATTTGGTGCTGGCCGCGCGCTCGAGGATGTAGCGGTACTCATCGCCGATGTCGCGACCCGATTCGAAAAACGATTTTAAGCGCTTGGTCTCTGCGTACCGAAGGTCTGGCACGGTGCTGGGCGAAAGGTTTTGCCATAGATCGTGATCGGGCATGAAGGTGGTTGCGATGAGGTGCACCCGGGTGTCTTCGGTCGCGTTTTCGATATTGAGTTCGATGTTCTCTTTGGTCGCTTTGACCGAGCTTACCTGCATTGGATTTAGATTCGAAAATTCGAGGCGCCGATTGCGACCGTCGGTAACCCGTACCTTAATGCTGTGATTAAACGGCTTGAGATAGAGTTCGTAGTCTCCTGAGGTAAGCTTGTCGGTTTCGAGGAAGCCGTTTTTAATTTCAAATGCGTCTGATTGATCTTGAAGATGAACCGTATTCCCGTTCGCTTTTTCAAACAGGGACGCGTCTTCTGCTTTTAGATCGTGGACTGGAAGGCGTAGGCGTTCTCCGGCTGCGAGCTGCAGGGTGTTTGGCCACATGGCGCGATCAAATTCAGGATGTAGAACCTTTTTATTCCCATTCGCATCCCGAACTTCGACCTGCTTGATCATAGGTAAAGCGCCTAGGTCAATCATCCCGTTTTCATCCGTCTGAAGCGTGAACTCTTTGACGCGAGTAAACTGATGATGCTTTACCCAAAGGGTCATCGGGCGATCTGCCAGCGCTTCGCCATTTTTGCCGAGATATTCGATCCGGTATGCATCGCCAAGGCGCGAGAAGAGAAAGTCGGATACCGATTGCGTGGTCTCGATGTTGTTCATCGAAAACGATTTGCTGGCGCGAAGGGGCTCTTTTTTCGAGGTGCTGAAGTTTTGCACCTTTGCCGATACCGTTATGTTCAGGGTCTGCAGGTCTTTTGGGGTGTTGATCGTGATGATGGTTTCTTCCGTGTCGCTGAACTCCGTGTTTTTGATGACCTTGCGGGAAGAGGTTCCGGTGATGTCAATCGATTCGATGGTGACCTCGATTGATTCCAATAAGCTCACCGTGGTGGGGAGCCGGTTGACCAATAATTGAGGCCGAATCGCAATTTGCGTTTCCTTGCCTGAGAGTAAGGACTCCCGATCAACATGAATCCCGGCCTGAAATTGGTAGCTTTCGGCCTGGTGCGAAAATTGAATCAAGCTGCAGAAGTTCCCGTCCTGAAGGATCATGCTTTCGCGGGTTGGCTTGCCGCTAAACGGGACGGTGATGAAGCCCTCTTCATCCGGTTTGTATTCTTTTCCCGCGAGCCAAATTGAGGCGTTTTCGACTTCTTCGCTGGCTTCGTCATAAATGACGAAGAGGTGCCCCGCCGCGGTCACTTTTTGATCCACGCTGAGGCGGCCTTTGTGCACGAGGGCACGGGAGCTGATGCCGTTGCCGATAAATTCAATCACCCAGATCCCGCGTTTGTCATCGAGGTCAGGGAAGGGGAAGCTTTCCGTGAAGCGTTCTTCCGGCGGTTTTTCGTAGGTGATTCGTTCTTCGCGACTCGCGACGAGGCCATCGAGGTCGATGGCGAGATTTACTTCCTGCTTGTTCTCGCGAAAATAATTGAAGGTGTTGATTTCATACACCTTCACAATGAGCTCGGGCACGTTCTTCAAATCTAGGCTGAGACGTACCGCGTCTTCAGGGCTGAAGTAGCGTGGATTATTCGGCAGGAAATTGACTTCGACCCGCTCTTTCAGGCTACGATACGTCGATGGGGAAAGCATGGATGCCCAGCGTTCTTTGTCGCCAAGGCCACGGAGGATTTTCGCGGTGGCGAAGACTTCCTTTACAAAGGTGTCCCGCAAAATTTCAGTGTAAGCGGTGTAGTCGTCTTCTTCGATGAAAAAATGTTCAAGGAAGTCGCGGACCAGCGCTTCGTCGCCCCGAATCGGAGAGAGCAGGGGAGCCTCAAATTGTTGGTTTAGATTGGCGGCCCGATCACGGTGCGGTGCGAGCCGGAGATATTCCGGATCCATGTACTGTAGATTTCGCGGAATCTTGATGTAGGTCATGAAGCGATCTTTATCGAAAATCCCAAGCGCGAGGTCATGTTGCAGGCGGTTGTAGAGAACGTTGGCTTTCAGTGAATTGAAGCTTGGGTTTAGATCGGACACAAAATTCCAAAGACGATCAAAGTAGGCGCTGCGTTCGTCGGGATCGGATGTAAGGGCGATATCAGCGTTGGGCTGCAGTCGGGTGATGTACTGATTTACGAAGTTTGATTCTGAGGTCAGCCCGTTCCTTTTTTTGAGCAGCGACTCCATTTGCTCGCGAGTTAGATTTTGATGAACCTTCATCCTGCCAAACCCTCGGCTGTTTCTATAATCGAGGTCCGCCGCGATGCGTTCGATCAACTTGTCAAAGTCGGGGCGGGTAAGCTTGCTCAGCAAGGCGCGTCGATGTTCTGGTTTTAGCGTTTCGTCTTGAAGAAGATCATATCCCCAGGGGTTAAATTCGGAGATGGGATTCGAATTTTTCAAGGCCCTTTGTTTGAAGCTTTCCGTGCTGATTTGAGCTGGGTCCAATTGACTCGAATAAGTAGGTTTTACGTTCGGGTCACGCTTCTGGTCTCCGAAGCGAATATTTAATTCGTCTTTTATTCGATCATAGGCGGAAGC
>Ga0209186_1002456_pt1 | contig 13180 bp, 7 predicted proteins | sample SidtaG_FD_187426 | JGI IMG/M metagenome (GOLD analysis project Ga0209186, IMG submission 187426) | Marine algal microbial communities from Sidmouth, United Kingdom - Sidmouth_Male2 metaG (SPAdes) (version 2) | ecosystem: Host-associated > Algae > Red algae > Unclassified | place: Sidmouth, United...
AAGTATTTTTTTTGTCTAAGGATTTTTTGAAAGCCGCACATAGCCTTAGCACAGCCTGTCCCGAACCCCGATTCGGGATAAGGATTTCAAAGGATTCTTAGACGGAAAAAAGACGAGTATAATGGCCAATATGTTCGCCAAATTCAAAATTATAAATCGAACGCGAGTAATTTATTTATTTTTATTTTTGTAAATGATTTTATTTTAGATAAATATAAATTTATTTTTAATTAACTTGTAATCAAAAAACGCTTAACATCTAATTTGGCGAACATATTGAATGGCACATGTTATTTAATTTCTTTCACTAAGGGGCAAAACCGTAAGGTTGATGCCCCTTTTTTGTTTTTAAAATTTCATTCAAAACTTGACTACAACACCTTTTTTGAGTAATTTTGTTACTCAAATTACATAAAAGGGTTGTGTATAAATATTTTGAAGGGGCAACGTCGTTGCCCCTTTTTTTTGAATTATTTGAACCGCAAAAATCATTCATCAAAAAATCTGCTACATTAATTTCATGTGTAACACCAGAAATTTCCGTAAATTTGCATGTTATAAAACGAATCACGAATCACCAATCAACGAACACACAAAATTATGCCGAAGATACAGATGGTGGATTTGCAGGGACAATACCGCAAAATAAAATCAGAGATAGATAAATCCATCAAAGAAGTTTTAAAGTCAGCTGCATTCATCAACGGTCCGAAAGTCAAAGAGTTTGAAACGAACCTTGGGAATTACTTGGATACGAAGCATGTCATTCCTTGTGGAAACGGGACGGACGCGCTGCAAATTGCGATGATGGGCTTGGGGCTAAAACCCGGCGATGAAGTCATTGTTCCGGCGTTTACTTATGTGGCAACGGTAGAAGTAGCGGTACTTTTGGGCTTAAATCCTGTCATGGTGGATGTCGATAAAGATACCTTCAACCTGACCGCCGAAATCGTGGAACAAGCTATCAACGTACACACGCGGGCTATCGTGCCGGTACACCTTTTTGGGCAAAGTACCGACATGGAACCCTTGATGAAAATTACCGAAAAATACAACCTCCAAATCATAGAAGACAATGCCCAATCTATCGGCGCAGAATATAAATTTTCGAATGCAGCGGTACAAAAAACGGGCAATATGGGCAACATCGGTTGCATTTCTTTTTACCCATCAAAAAACCTCGGCGCATACGGCGATGGTGGCGCAATGACCACCAATAATGACGAACTGGCGGATAAAGTACGCCGTATCGCTTCGCACGGACAGAGCGAAAGGTATAAGCACAAATATATCGGAGTGAACTCGCGCCTCGATGCCATACAAGCCGCTATTCTGGATGTAAAACTCAAATACCTCGACGAATATATCGCCGCCCGACAAATCGTAGCCGCATACTATGACAAGGCTTTTGAAAATATCAAACTACTCCAAACTCCAAAACGAGTAGAAAAATCGACCCACGTTTTTCACCAATATACACTCATCGTCAAGGAAGGACACCGCGACGCCCTCAAAAAATTTTTGTACGAACATGGTATCCCTTCCATGATTTATTATCCCCTGTCCGTCAATGAACAGGAGGCTTTCAAAGGACGCGGCAGAAAAGTCGGCGACCTCCCCGTTACCAAATCACTCTGCGAATCGGTACTTTCCCTACCCATTCACACCGAAATGACGACAGACCAACTCGAATATATAGTAGAAAGCATTCAAGCGTACTTCACCAATGCTTAAATGCTTAAATGATGTAATGCGACAATAATGAATGAATTTTGAATGAATGAGTGAATGAATCTTGAGGGGCTTGCTGATTCATTCATTCAAAAATTCATTCATTATTTAGCATTATTCATTTAAGCATTTAAGTGTTTCAACATTTAAGCATTGTTGTTATGATACACGAAACAGCCGTAATAGATGAGGGCGCGAGCATCGGGCAAGGCACGAGCGTGTGGCATTTTAGCCATTTGATGCCGCATTGTGTGTTGGGCGAAAATTGTAATATCGGACAAAACGTATTTATTGCGAATGACGTGCGGTTGGGCAATAATGTAAAGGTGCAAAACAACGTCTCGATATACACGGGTGTAGTGTGTGACGATGATGTATTTCTTGGACCTTCGATGGTTTTTACCAATGTCACCAACCCGCGCAGTGCCGTCAATCGCAAAGCTGAATATCAGACCACACACGTAGGCAAGGGCGCGACCATAGGCGCGAATGCTACGATTGTTTGCGGAAATAATATAGGTGAATACGCCTTTATAGGTGCAGGCTCGGTGGTCACCAAAAGCGTTCCGGCTTATGCTTTATTGGTCGGAAACCCGGCGCGCCAAATCGGTTGGATGAGCGCACGGGGCTGCCGCTTACATTTCGACGAAACAGGCAAAGCAAGCTGCAAAGAAAGCGGGCAAAAATATGTTTTAGAGAGTGGCGAGTGTCGAGTTAGTGAGTAGCGAGTTTTTTACTTCGTAAAAACCTTGAATTCAACTTATGAAAACTCGCTACTGACTACTCCTTTAGTAAAGTAGTTGATACTTTTATTGTAAATTAAAAAAATGTCAAATGTAAAATTTGTAGGCGCGAGACAAATGAATTTTCCTTATATTTGACTGATTTTAAATTCATTACAAAATAAAAAAACACAAATAATTTATACACGTACTATCGACACTTTTGCATTTTACATTAGACTTTATTTAGGAATATTTTGTATGCATGGAACTTTTGTATTTTTTCGATAATCGAGCCTCATTTTGAGCCGCATACCCTACGGTACGGGGCGAAAAATAGGTGAAGAGTATCGGAAAAAGACAAAGTTAGCTGCATACAAAATTTTTCTAAATAAAGTCTATTTATTATTTTACATTTCTCCTACTCTTTCTCGTCTGCTTTCACTTCTTCCACTTCTTCCACTTTTTCTTCCGCAGCTACTTCTTCGGCTTCTTCCTCCTCTCCGGAAAGCAAATCGCGTTCATTCAAAAACTTAAACCATTTAATGATTTTTTTGATGTCGCTGATGTGTACTTGGTCTTGGTCGTGCTCTGGCAAGACCTCTGCGAAGTAAGCACGCAAGTCATCTGCTGCAGCTTTTGTTTCGGGTATATTGCCTCCGGCGATCATGTTGGTAAACACTTTTTTTAGTGTTGCGCCGCCTTCCTCATCTGTCGTGTATATAGAGATAGATTCTAATGGCGTAAATTGATAACTCCGCGTGGAAAAGAATCCTTTTTTGCGAGTATCCAAATTTTCGGCAATCATGCCGTTGGTTTTGTTGGTGAGCATTTTGAATATGCCTGATTTGCCTGTTATGGCTACTAATTTATCTAAATTCATGATTTGTTAAACTTTTGATTTGCCTTCTTTATACTTCCGGTCGTTGCCAACTGGGCTCTGCGTATTAAGTAAGGGAAGACGAAAAAAATAATCTATCCGTCTGAATTGTTCTTTTTCTTATATGTTTCACCTAGTGAAAGAAAATAAATAACTTGCCCCATTATGCTTGTTCTTTTCCCTTCTAAAAAACACAAAAAATAGTTCCGTAGCTATGGCTATGCAACGATTTTTTGAATTCTTTAGAAGAAAAAATTACAGCGCATTATGGAACAATTTATTTAATTTCTTTCACTAAATCTTCCTTACATAGCTCGGCTATGCGCGTCAAATTTAGCCAAACATATAAAAAAAATAACTTCTTCATTTGGGGTAGATTATCTTCTTCCTCTTCCCTAATGTAGCGATAGCGGAGTGGAGAGAGTGCCGGATAGCCCGACCCCCGACTGATAAGGAGGGGGATACGCCCAAATTTTCATTCACTTCACTGGATTTGTCAAAGAAACATCATTATTTCGCTGCAAAATTAGCAATTCTGTTTAATTCGCCTGCTTTTTTCACAGGGACTTTTAAAGGAGAGGCAAAATAAGTGCCTAAGTACACTGTTTCACAAATTTATTTACTTTTTTGAGTATTTCTTTTAAAATGACTCTTCACCAAAAAATCCTTAAATACAGTGAGTATTCGCGTCATTTTTGATTCGATTCATTTCAAAATAAACGTCAAAAAATGTAAATAAATTTATAAAACAGTGTACTAAGTAACGAGCAAATAATAAGTTTACGATTTCGACGAGGTTATTTTGTCCTTAGTTTTCTTCTTAAAAGCGGGAGTTTATCGGGATAAATGATTGTTTTCGAGGAGGAAAATAAGGGTAAAAGAAGCCGTCCAAATCGTGAAGTTATTATTTTCTTCCTCTTCCCTTACTAAGTTCGCCTTTGTTTAGAACATATTTAAATTTTTTCTGCCTGAAAACCAATATCTTATGAACTTAACTTCACATCAAATCAGTCATTTATCTCTGCAAACTCTTTTTTTGATGCTTCGTCAAAACCATCCTGATAGCTATTGGAATTGATTATCAGACAGAAAAAATTTGAACATGCTCTAATCGAAGTGTAGAATAGATTTTCCGTATAATTTTTTTTTTTTGTGTTTAATTCTTTAAAAGCCAACAAAAAAAAAAAAGTAGCGTAAAATATACTGACAATGTCATCCCTAATTATGAATGTGAGCGGAAAAAATATATCATTGGCTACGCACAAACGTGCCTCTGATTCGAAGAAATCAGAAGAACTGGCAAAACTCAATGAGTTGGCAGAGGAGCTTTCTATTAAAAAACCTGACGAGGCATTGAGGCAAACTGATGATATTATTCGGAAGGGAGTTGAGCAATATCTATGGATTGAGGTAGCCAAAGCATATAATATAAGAGGTACAGCAAATTGGCATAAAAGTAATTATAAAGGTTCAATAGAATCGCATGAGCAAGCTCTGGATATTTGGCAATCGCTGTCAGACACCAAAGGTGTCGGCAGATCGCTCAGCGGTATTGGCAATGCCAATCTGCGAAGAGGAGATTTTCACGAAGCACTCAAACATCTTCAGCAAGCATTAGAGCTTTTTCAAGAAGCCGAAGATGCAGAGGCTATTGCGAGTCTTTATAATAATGTTGGGGTGATTCATAAAAATTGGGGTGATTATGAAAAAGCCGCCACTTATTATCATAAAGCACTGGAGATAAAAGAAAAAAATAACGCCCCAAAAGTCAGTATTGCAAATTCCTACAATAATATTGGTATTTTATATTTCTTTCAAGAAAATTATCCGAAAGCACTCGAATACGTTCAGGTTGCCGAAAAAATCAATCGCGAAAGTAATAACAGAAATGTGCTGGCAGATAATTATAATAATATCGCACTCATTCATAATCGGCAAGGACGCAATGAAGAAGCCCTAAAATATTTGACCGAATCGCTTGAAATTAAAAAAGAATTGGGCGATAAGACCGGTATGACGGTTTCTTACCGCGAGATAGGCGAAGCACACAAACAACAAGGCAAATACGATAAAGCCCTCGAAAATTATATGGAAGCCCTTGCTATTAGCGAAGAAATTGATTCGCGCAACGGCATTGGTTTTTTCGCCAATCGAATCGGTGAAACCCTGATGCTTATCGGCAAATTTGATGAAGCCATCGAATACCTTAGCAGGGCTTTAAAAATAAATCTCGAAATTGGTTCGAAAGAATTTGCCAAAGAAAGTTATCAATTTCTCGCCAAAACATACGCGCTTAAAAACGATTACGAAAAAGGCTATCGCTACCTTGCCGACTACATTAATGTAAAAGATGAATTGTTTAGTGAAGAACGCACCAAAGCCATCAACGAAATTCAGGCAAAATACGAAGCCGAAAAGAAAGACCTCAAAATAGAAAAACTAAACATGCATCAGCAACACCTCATCGACATTAATAACGAACTCGAACTTTTTGCCGGAAAAGCAGCGCACGACCTCAAAGAGCCTTTGCGTATGATGAGCAGTTATAGCGGCTTGCTAAATATGCGATATGGGAAAAATCTGGATGAAGACGGGCGCGAGTACGTCGAAATCATACGGAGTGCCGCCAAACGCATGAGTAAATTATTGACCGGACTGCTAGAATATGCCCGTTCGGGAGCTGCCAATGCCAGAAAAGAAGATATTGACCTCAATGACATCCTTGTCCATATAGAACATAATCTGCAACTGACAGTAAAAGAAACAGGTGCGAAAATTTTGTATGAGCCACTCCCAACTGTACACGCTGTACCTTCTTCCATGTTGCAGGTTTTTCAGAATATTATTGCCAACGCCATCAAATTTCGCAAAAAAGATGTAGCACCCCTCATCAAAATCACTTGTAAGAAACGAACGGGCGATTACTTATTTTCCATCGCAGATAATGGCATAGGTATACCCGAAGACCAACAAGAACAGGTTTTTGAAATATTCAGACGACTCAATTCGAGGAAACATTTTTCGGGATCTGGTATCGGCTTGGCAACATGCAAGAAAATTATCGATGGATTGAACGGAAAAATCTGGTTAGAATCTACACAGGAAATTGGTACAACATTTCACTTTACAATTCCTTTTATAGTATAAATATCTGTTATACTGTCACATTATCTCACTTTTTCGCAGAACACTGGATATTTGCTTTTTGTAACTTCACAAAAGCGATTGTCCTGTTACACAATTATATGTGGTGGACTTTCCCATCCAAATTAAGGAAGACGAAGAAAATAAACGCTACATCTTCACGCCGTTATTTTTTCTTTAGACGAACCAAATTTGACGCGAATACTCACTGTATTTAAGGAGAATTTGGTGAAGTGTAAAGGAAAAAGAACAAGTCGAGAATATACATTTATTTTTTCGTCTTCCCTTACTAAGTACGTAAAATAAACATTATGCAGAGAAAAATCACTTTATTCATCATCATGCTACTTTTAGTGCCATACTTATTTTATGCACAAAATGTAGGCATTGGAACGCCCACACCCGATTACACCCTTGATGTCAATGGTCAAATAGGTATCAATGATTACATCTATCGCAACAATGATGTAAATGAAAATACCTACATGGGGTTTTCAGCCGAAGATATGTGGGAAGTTGTTGCCAATAATAAAAAAATTGTTAAAGCTGACGGTACGGCAAATGAATTTATCATTAATGAGAATGGCGAAAGCACCAAATTGCGAGTTGTTGGTGACGGTATCGACCACCTCATGATCACTGACCCGGCTACCAACCGCATAGGAATAGGAAAAGCTACACCAAATTATTTGGTTGATATAGGCGGTGACCTGCGCGTTGTGGGTGATGGTATCGACCATTTACTGTATGTCAATAGTGAAAGTAATAGAGTTGGTATTGGAAAAAATAATCCAGAACATTTACTTGATATAAGCGGCGACTTGCGCGTTGTGGGTGATGGTATTGACCATTTACTATATGTCGATAGTGGAAGCGATAAGGTTGGTATTGGAAAAAATAATCCAGAACATTTACTTGATATAGGCGGTGACCTGCGCGTTGTGGGTGATGGTATCGACCATTTACTGTATGCCAATAGTGGAAGTAATAGAGTTGGTATTGGAAAAAACAATCCAGAACATTTACTTGATATAGGCGGCGACTTGAGAGTTGTTGGTGATGGCATCGACCACTTATTATACATAAATAGTGAAAATAATAATATAGGTGTTGGGCAAGCCACTCCAATGTATTTATTGGATATAAAAGGTGATTTGCGTGTTGTTGGTGATGGTATCGACCACTTATTTTTTGTAGATACAGATAGCAATTTGGTAGGTATTGGGACAGATACGCCCATACAAATGCTTGATGTACGAGGTGTAACTCGAACCACAGGACTCGAACTCGTCAGTCCGTATACGGGAGCAGTCACGACATTCACACAAATGAGTACGGGTACTGAAACGTACACAGGCGGCAACCCAACAGGCAATGTCGTTACACTTGATATTGTTTTCCCAACATTTTACGCGACTACTCCGAATGTACTTGTGACCGTAAAAGGTACAGATACTGGTTTAGAATCCGATGCTGTATTTGTAGCTTCGGTACGCAATGCCAACTCCAACGGTGTGACTATCAACATCTATAGAGCAGATAATGGTGCTATCGATCATTCATGGACACAAAATCTCGCGATTTCATGGATGGCTTGGGAATAATTTGTGATTAGTTTATTGAGTTTACGAAGTTTATAGGATTTACGAAGTTTATATAACTTAAAAAATCCTACAAACTTTGTAAACTCAATATATCCTATAAACTCAACAAACTAATTTAGATATGGAAAAAAATCAACAATACAACAACAAAATAATTTCAAAATACTCAAACAATATATTGCGACTCGTACTGGCAACAGTGATTGTTTGCTGTTTGCTTGCACAAGGTCGCGCCCAACAAAATAATGAGTTATTTATTGGTGGCGAACTCTACATCGAACAAGGAGCGAGCATCTATGTTTGGGGCGATTTGCATATCAATAGTGCCTCTGGCAAATTGAATAATGACGGCATGGTATTGCTCGAAGGCGATTTATACAAAACAAATGATGCGCTGTACACTGATTTGGGAATGGGCACATTAGTATTTGATGACCAACACACTCCGACTACGCAGGGGCAATCCGTTAATGGAGATTTTACGGGGGCAAATGCTATCGGCAACCTGAGAGTAAGTAGTCCGATTTTAGGTTCTCTATTCAAATTAAAATCAGGTAACCTTGAAGTGACAAATAGTTTACAATTAACAAATGTTGTCGTTCGCACAGATGAATTTGGTCACGATGAAGACGGCTCACTCTATGCCAACGAATTATACATCAACAACCCCGACCCCAATGCCCTACAAATACTCGGCAACCCTTCTGTGACCCATATTGAAGGGAAATTGCGTAGAGAAATTTCCGCAGGAAATACATACAATTTTAATATCGGTTTGGGAATAAACCGACCTGAACCTTTTGAATTGAGCTTCCACACTACACCACAGGATTTTAATGTCTTGACTTATTTTCAAAACCGACAAAACGATGCAGTAGATTTAACGACAAATTGCAATGGTATAAATTATGAATCAAGCAGGTCAACAGGTCGTTGGGTAACAACACCCTCGCAAACAACAGGTTACACCTATGATGTGACCTTGCTGCCGGGTACGGATTTGATGAACGAACACGGAGTAGCAGACAATATCATCGCAGAAGGCGGAACTTTGACACAAAGTTGCCCCGAAGCTACGACATTGGAAGCTGATAATCTGAGCAGCTTATCTTATTTTGACATCGTAGGGGTATCGCAGTCTCTAGCAATCGAATTGAAACGTATCTGGGCAGAAGTCGCCGGAAAAAATATCAACGTCTATTGGGCAACCGCTTCGGAAACCGATAATATGGGCTTCGACCTCGAACGCAGCACCGATGCCACCAATTTTGAACGTATTGACTGGGTAAAAGGACAAGGAAACAGCTCCATCTCTACGGATTATAAATATATCGACACCAATGTAAATAAAGACATCATATATTATTACCGCATCAAAGCCATCGAAACGAGTGGCAAATACGAATATTCGCCCATCGTCTCGGCTTCACTTGGCGGCAACGCTGTGGGCGTACAAGTATTTCCCAATCCGATTCGTCAGCAAAATGAAAACCTATCACTCGTCGCTATCACGGACGGCGATTTGCAGATACAAATATTCAATGAAGCAGGACAATTGATGTTGAGCCGCAATTTTTCAGGACTCAAAGGAGAAATCATTCAATTCGCCATGCCTCAACTCGCGGCAGGTATGCACCTCGTCACGATGACAAATGGCGAATATATCAAACGAACTAAACTCATTGTGACGCCGTAATAAATCTCAAATTCCAATAAAAAAATGCACTAACAGTTTCAAACTGTTAGTGCATTTTCGTTCTGTAAAGGCGACTCCAGTCAAGCTGTGCGATTAAAAATAATGATTCTTTGACAAATCGGTGGTGTTCCTTTACTTTAGTCGAACACTACCAAGTTTTTAAATCAAGCATTTTTCCTTTTCACTTACCTTCCCCTCTGACGGTCAAGTCTTCGCGGATATTTAGCAGATTTATCACGCAGCTTGTATGGTCGCCTACGGTCAATACAAACTCCTGTTTTACCTTAAGACCGCTGGCATATTCCGCCGATTTCCAACCTGACATATTGCAAACCGCTTCCAATAATAATTTGTCTAATTTTTCATCTTTAGAACTTTCAAAAACATGAGCATCCACTATTTGCCCTGCCTCGTCAATGGCAAATTTTACGGCAGTTAAGTTGTATTGCTGAAAACTGTCTGGCGAAATTTTATCCATGACATTCTCCTTAAAGTATTGTCTCAACTCTCGTATTCCAGCGATATATTTTGCTTGATTTTCAGGCTCTACCGTAAATGTAAAATTGCTTTCCTTTGCCTCATTATATTTCAATGTATTTTTGGGCATATACTCAACACTAATCGAAATGTCTGTGCCTACGTCAGCCTTGCCCATGAAGTCTTTTTGTACTTGACTGATGGTATCATTTTTACTCACAAATTTCTTTACCTTGCCTTTACAAGTCAGCAAAATCTCCACCGAAATATATTCTTTTACCCATGAAGGTTTATAATATTTATTCAAGTCAACTAAGGTACGTGCCTCATTCAATTTCTCTTTTGTAATCGAAAGCGAGGGATAAACCCTATTGACTTCATAACTCAATTCAAAGTTCAAACTATCCTGCGAAGAACCGAGGTGAGGAAAAGTAAAAGCAATGAAAAAAAGCACAACTAACTGATTCTTGATATTTTTCATAACACTAATTTACTCAATATTTTTGAATAAGGGAAGAGGAAGAAAATAATCTACCCCAAATGAAGAAGTTATTTTTTTTCTTTCACTTAGTGAAACATATAAGAAAAAGAACAATTCAGACGGGTAGATTATTTTTTTCGTCTTCCCTAAAGTTGGATGCAGGACAAATTTTCAACGTACACCCACAGCCCCTAAAGGGGAGTCCTCCCACAATCAGGCTACGTGTGAGGGCGCTTGGGGTAGGCGAAGCATTTCTCCAAAATTAAAAATTTAGCCAAACATATAAAAAAAGGTTCTTTGATAAATCCAGTGAAGTGAATATTAATTTGGGCGTATCCCTCTCCTTATCAGTCGAGGGTCGGGCTATCCGGCACTCTCTCCACTCCGCTATCGCTACGTTACGTTCAAACAACACCTACTATCCCTTACGCAAGGGACGAACAATCGCGAGGCAGAAAAACGAACAATCACGGAATTTGTCAAAAAACCATTTATTTTTTTCGTCTTCCCTTACTTCACATTTCACCTAATTTCTCGCAAGAGACACCATTCTTATGTTTTTATTTCGTGAAAAATTAAAAATTATATTTGGAATAACGTAATTTAGCAAAAATAAATAAGTGAGCCATTAAGTAACGAATAAATAATAACTTCACAATTTGGACGGATTCTTTTACCCTTATTTTCCTCCTTAAAAACAGTCATTTATCCAGATAAACTCCCGCTTTCAAGAAGAAAACTAAGGATAAAATAACCTCGTCGAAATCGTAAACTTATTATTTGCTCGTTACTAACATACTAAAAATCATTCACTCCCCAAATTAAGTGCGGGATTTCGTTTTATTCAAAATTCAAAATTCATTCATTCATTCATTCAAAATTCATTCATTCATTCATTCATTCATTCATTCATTCATTCATTCATTTAAAATTCATTCATTTAAAATTCATTCACTCATTCATTGAACGAACTATGCTAAACCTATCCGTCATACTCGAAGACAGCGCAAGAAGATACCCCACCAAAGACGCTTTCGTATTCATGGACACCCACCTCAATTACGCACAAATCAATGGCGCAGCCAATCAAATTGCCAATGGATTGCGTGCCGCAGGCATCCGGCAAGGCGATAAAATCGGTTTGAGTTGCCTCAATCTGCCTTACTTTCCGATGATATATTTCGGGATTTTGAAAGCTGGGGCGGTGGTCGTGCCATTGAGTGTGCTACTCAAACGCGATGAAGTCGAGTACCACCTCACAGACTCCGATGCCAAAGCCTATTTCTGTTTTGAGGGGACGGATGCCTTGCCAATGGGCGCAGAAGGTCACGCAGGATTTGAGCGAGTCGATGCTTGCGAACACTTCTACATGATAACCGCCAAACCTACCGACCCCTCACCGATAGCCGACACAAAAACGCTCGGTATGCTCATGAGCGGTCAAGCCGTCACCATCGAAACTACCCAAACAGGCGCAGAAGATACGGCGGTCATCATTTACACCTCCGGCACTACCGGACGACCGAAAGGCGCAGAACTCACCCACTCCAATCTCTTGCTCAATGCCATTCTTTGTACCGGAATCACTAACTGTACAGAAGATGATGTACAACTCATCGTATTGCCTTTATTTCATATATTTGCGATGACAGTTTTGATGAATGCAGGCATTTATAAAGGCACTAAAAACGTACTCTTACCACGATTCGACGGTGAGGCAGTATTGAGCTTGATGCAAAAACACAAAGTCTCCATTTTTGCGGGTGTACCGACCATGTACTGGGGTTTGCTCAATGTTGACACCAGCAATTTTGACCTTGATGTCATTTCCGGCAACCTCAAAATGTGTGCATCCGGCGGTGCATCTTTACCTGTTAATGTGTTGGAGAATTTTGAGAAAAAATTCAATGCAAAAATACTCGAAGGTTATGGGATGTCGGAAGGTTCGCCTGTCGTTACATTCAATCATTTGGATGTCGGGCGCAAGCCGGGTAGCGTAGGCACAGCCGTATGGGGCGTCGAAGTAAAAATCGTAGATGAAGACGGTAATGAAATGCCTATCGGCGAAAAAGGCGAACTCACTTATCGCGGTCACAACGTCACGAAAGGCTACTACAAGAAACCCGAAGCCAACGCCAAAACCATCAAAAACGGTTGGCTGCACTCCGGCGATGTCGCTATCAAAGACGAAGACGGTTTTTACTTCATTGTTGACCGTACCAAAGATATGATTATTCGCGGTGGTCTGAATGTCTATCCGCGTGAAGTAGAGGAAGTAATCATCAAGCACGAAGCCGTTTCGCTCGTAGCGGTGATAGGCATTCCCGACGACCAATTTGGCGAAGAAATACAAGCCTGTGTCGTTCTCAATGAAGGAGCTTCCCTCTCCGAAGCCGACCTCATGGCATGGACTAAAGAACGCATTGCCGCCTACAAATATCCGCG
>Ga0209186_1002463_pt1 | contig 13164 bp, 11 predicted proteins | sample SidtaG_FD_187426 | JGI IMG/M metagenome (GOLD analysis project Ga0209186, IMG submission 187426) | Marine algal microbial communities from Sidmouth, United Kingdom - Sidmouth_Male2 metaG (SPAdes) (version 2) | ecosystem: Host-associated > Algae > Red algae > Unclassified | place: Sidmouth...
TGGCTTGATTTAATGTTGAAGTTTCTATTTGACGAACACATTGATATAAACAATTATAAGGAGATTGTGGTGAGTCGTGTGATGAGCAGTAAAAGTACAGACGAATTCATTCATCATGTCAAATTTGCTTCAGTTTCAATCCTACCTAAAATGGATGTGGGTCTAAAGTTTCAATTTTATTTATCAATCAGTAACAACTGATGCAGTTTCAATCCTACCTAAAATGGATGTGGGTCTAAAGCAATTCAGGTCCTCCAAGGTGGTAACGAAAATGTGTTTCAATCCTACCTAAAATGGATGTGGGTCTAAAGCGAGGAGCGTTGTTGGAGATCTACCAAAATAGTTGGGTTTCAATCCTACCTAAAATGGATGAGGGTCTAAAGATAGACTATGTGCGATCCGAAGAGAAAGAAACAATCCTGTTTCAATCCTACCTAAAATGGATGAGGGTCTAAAGCACTGGAATATGTGCAGCCCGTAATTTGGGACTTGTTTCAATCCTACCTAAAATGGATGAGGGTCTAAAGGGAACACGAGTAATGGAAGTTTCCGACGAAAAAGGTTTCAATCCTACCTAAAATGGATGAGGGTCTAAAGAGGCGGTGCAGAATTGGTTACCGGAGCAGGTGAAAGTTTCAATCCTACCTAAAATGGATGAGGGTCTAAAGTTTGAATTCAAACACACACCCTGATGGAATTGGAAAGTTTCAATCCTACCTAAAATGGATGAGGGTCTAAAGATTTATTGAGAGTACAGCTTGGTGGCGGAGGAACAGTTTCAATCCTACCTAAAATGGATGAGGGTCTAAAGTTGGCTGGAATGGTCAAATTCTTGTTATAAGGTTTCAATCCTACCTAAAATGGATGAGGGTCTAAAGCTACCCAGTATGAAAGATATAGACTTAGATTCAAGTTTCAATCCTACCTAAAATGGATGAGGGTCTAAAGTCGTTTCGCTGAAAATGTCGCTAAGTTTCCATTAAGGTTTCAATCCTACCTAAAATGGATGAGGGTCTAAAGTATGTCGCAATCTACGACATTTTACATCATGATTGTTTCAATCCTACCTAAAATGGATGAGGGTCTAAAGTATTGTAGTTGTGCCGTTTGGCATATCTGCTCAAAGTTTCAATCCTACCTAAAATGGATGAGGGTCTAAAGATAACCCCGCTCAATTTCAACAATCAGACTATAAGTTTCAATCCTACCTAAAATGGATGAGGGTCTAAAGGAGTTCGGCCCTCTTGTTGAAGGGTCTCAAGAAGGTTTCAATCCTACCTAAAATGGATGAGGGTCTAAAGTGAAATAAAAGTGAGTGCAAATAGCAACGTGATAGTTTCAATCCTACCTAAAATGGATGAGGGTCTAAAGCAGGTGAGGATATTCCTCATATCTGTAAGGTAACTGTTTCAATCCTACCTAAAATGGATGAGGGTCTAAAGCCCCACGTTCTACCGGGGGAACAATCTATTTTTCTGTTTCAATCCTACCTAAAATGGATGAGGGTCTAAAGCAGGACCGTAAATTAGAGCCATGTGGCTCATTAAATGTTTCAATCCTACCTAAAATGGATGAGGGTCTAAAGCTTCAACATTTGCCTACGGGCAAGTGGTGAATATGTTTCAATCCTACCTAAAATGGATGAGGGTCTAAAGACATTGATAGGTCGTATCATTTCAGAAAATATCGGGTTTCAATCCTACCTAAAATGGATGAGGGTCTAAAGACACATATTTTCTTCACTAAACATTTTTTAAAATTGTTTCAATCCTACCTAAAATGGATGAGGGTCTAAAGGTTTTTTTAAAATGCAATACAACATCAGCAAAAAGAGTTTCAATCCTACCTAAAATGGATGAGGGTCTAAAGTGCTAATGTCAAAATGCCTTTCGGCATATTGAAAGTTTCAATCCTACCTAAAATGGATGAGGGTCTAAAGTGCTTGGAGACGACAGTCTTTGAAGTCACTGAAGATGTTTCAATCCTACCTAAAATGGATGAGGGTCTAAAGAGCATTAATATATAATGCTTTGTTTTTGAGAGAGTGATATATTAGAAATTGGGGGTAGTTTTGTCATAATTCGTAAAACTGGTAGCCATAATGCTTTTTCCAAGAGACTTTTTTTATCTTGATGTAAAGATAGATTATTCAGTTGGAATTTCCAAATTTCTTTATAAAAAATAGTATTTAAATATAAATAGTATATCCGTTTGCCATGATGTAATCTGATTCGGCTTTGAGTTGCCCAAACACAATCATTTTACTTAGGTTAGTTGGATTAATTCGTAAAAAAATAATACTGTCGGTATCCTCATCACTTGCTTCAATCTTCTTTTGGAGTTCATCTTTCATTTGTTCAAAATAAGCATCTGTTACATGACCAATAAATACAGAAAGTTGTGCTCGTGCCAAGCCGTAATAAAATAATCTGTCTGCGATTTTTTTACGCAAATTATTATCTGTAATATCATAACAAACTAAATAATGCATGACTAATTTTGAATGGAGAATGACGCTTGGTGATTAGTTCATTAATTTACTAATCACCAATCATCATTCATTTTTGAGTAAAAACTGTGCAAATTCGCCTGCGAAATGATGAATGTGGTGTCGTGCGGTTGTAGTCTTTCCTTCAAATACGCGCTTTTGTTGCATCATTTCATTAAAAGCAGGAATAATGAATTGCTTACCGGATTTGTGTATAACAATGCCACTTTTTTCTGATAGTCTAAAATATTCAGCCAACAATTTTTCTTCCATACACCACCGAATCACCAACTCATCGACCCAAGGTCTAAAGGGTTCGATAAGGTCGAAAGTAAAGGTCGGTTTGCGGTGCCTATCAGTATGCAAAAATCCGAGATAGGGGTCAAGCCCGGTAGCGAGGCACGCGCCTTCGATAGTGCCGTACAGCATACCATAGAGGTAGTTGATAGTGGCATTGAATCGGTCTTGTGCGGGCTGTCGGCTGGCACGTAATATGATTTTCCAAAAATGTCAAAGAACTTGAGATAAATTATTGAATCACTTTTCGTCGTCACTCGTATTTTCCGGTGGCTTTCAAATAGTCCAGCATTTGGCAAATTCGGGCAAACAGGGTGAACCTGGAATTGGCAGCATTGACAAAGTCGCGGTTGTTGTTGACCCAGTATAAAAACTCACCGAAATGTATGGCGTAGGGTCTGACGCTCATGATTTCATTCATGGTGTTGATGCGTTTTTGTATCGTTTTTTGGACTTCGGCAGGTAGCCGTTCCAACATATCTTCTCGCGGACAAGCGATAAGGTCGCGGTTGTCAAATATCACTAATTTATGCTTGGTCATATCGGCGGAGTGGTCGCCAAAGATGCGTATGTCAAAGTTATCTTTGGGTATTTTCATACTGGCAAAATAATCGTGCAAATCGTTCTTTGTCGCATCGTTGGGCGCGAAGGCAAGGATATGTACGCCGGGATTCCATGCGGATGTCTTTGCGGTTTTGGAGAGGTCGCTGTCTTGCAGTTTATTTATGAGTGCAATAAGGCTATCGGTTGACTTATTGTTTTCCAAATTTAGGGTTCTGCGTTCTTCCAAATCCGTCATGCCTCGCGTATCGTGTAGCCTTCTACTGATTCTTATCCGACTGTCGTCAGCCTCGCCGCCTTCCTTGAGGTGTTCTTTCAACAAATCAAGCGCAGCAATTAGTCTGTTGTTGCTGATTAAATCTCTGGTTTCGCGTTGTAGTGTTTTTGTGTTCATTGCTGTGTGATTTATTGGTCAATAATCGCCAAGATTTTTTCGTTGATTTGTTCAAATTCTTCGCTTATTGGTATATTGAGTTCGTTGATAAATAATTGTTTTAAATCTTCGAGGAAATTGCCGAAACCTCCGGTCAAATTATCTATTTCTTGCTTGCTCACTCCTTCGTAACCATGTCCGAGAATGCTCTTATTGCGGAGTTCGACAAGCGGATTATTTCTGTCGTAATTATTATTCAATTGTTCAAAAAAAGTGGTGACTGTTGGGTATTTGTTGAGGCTTCGGCAGAAGAAATACCAGAAGTTTTTGCCCGGCATCATTGGAACATTCGGGAATTGAACGTAACGGGGTGACCTGCCTTGATACAAGGGCGCAAAATGTTTCTGCAATAATCGCGCATTGGATGTTTTATCCACTAATATCCTGCGATAATCAACCATGTACTTATCTCCGCGATGATTTTCCAATTCAACTTCCTCATTGGTATCTAATATGTTTTCTTCCTGAAGTATTTGAAAAAACAACAAATGCCCCATGGCTTCCTCTATCCTGAAAATTCGCCCGACCACATCCGCGTATCTGCCTTGTATGTAGCACAATTTCAGGTTTTCGTAGAGCATCGCCAAGCCCTTTTTTGCCTCTGTGTCGTAGGTGTGCGTAGTGTCGTTGGTGATGGCGGTATTAAAATTGTACAAGTCGAGTGCTTCTCGGCAGAGGGCTTTAATATTGTCCTCAACGGGTAAGTTGGTGATACCTTCATAGTCGTAAGCATCCAACATAGAGGTAATCATAGACCGCAACACGATAGCCTCTTGTTTATTAAATGCAGTGGATTTGAGTTCGTCGATTTCCTCTCCTTCATTGACATAATAATACTCATAGCCTCGAAAAAAACCTGAAAAATGGGCGGCTGTTTTCATCTGTGGTGTACCACTTCCGGTCGTCACATAGACTTTTGTATCGGGTGTCAGGGTTTCAAAAATATCGGTAAAAAAATTAATCAGTTTCACAAAATCAGTCGGAGGACATTCAAAAAGTTGTGTCTCGCAAGTATGTTTTTTTTCGGTAAAATGTTTTACGGCGATATTGGCTACATGCGGGCAGTCTTGCGCATGTGGCGGCTTTTGCCCGGAGGTACAAAAAATGATTTTATCGGGTTGTTCGATTTGGCTATCTATCACCGACTGTATCATCGGAAAATAGATGTCATCTTTGTACAATTCGTATTCCCTGTCAATATGCTCACTAATAAAGAAGAAGGTTTGTTCGGTATTCAAAAATTTATTGACAATCCAACCCTTGCCACCATGATTTTGCTCAAACCAGTCCTTGTGATTGAGACTGATTCTGGCAGATTCGCGGAGTTGCAAATCACGATTGCCGAGTAGGGCGATGAGTATGTTTTTTGACATCTGATGTGTTTGTGTGGTTTATTCTTTTAAATCTTTCAGTAACTCAAGTAGTGATAATTTAATCATATTCATCTCGCGTTTGGAGGCTTCGGGGTCAGTGGTGTTCATACGTTCTTGCCTTTCCAACGTGGTTAATCTCGAACGTAACAATATCACTTCATCTTTCAGATTATAATTGCCATAGGAGTATCTTATTATCGCATCAAGCACTTCTTTCGTCTTTCCTTTTCCAATATTTTCTCTGAACTCATCTACTCTTTTTTGCAAAATACTTTTTGACCCCGCTGACATTATCATTTCTTTAAAATCAGATTTATAAACTCTATAATTATTGAGATTTAATTCGGGGTATCTCATTTCATTATGCTTTAAATTATGTAATAAATCTTTATGCCCCCTTTGAAATTCTCTGGTTATTTCAAAGGCATGAATCGTAAAATTGTTATCATGTGAAAACATTGTTACTTCCACCATGTACCGGGTCAGCAAACCTGTAACATCAAAAATAAAATCGCCTTCTGATTGTGCTATTTGCGTCAGTTCTAATTCTATATTATTTTCTAAAATAATTTTAGATTTTATGTTTATGTCATTGATTTCTAATAATATACTTTCATAAAATCTTTTATAATAATTTGATATTTCAATATCTTGCGGCTCACTCGTTTTAAAGGATTTACCAACATAATCCCATCCTAAATATTTGCCTTGCGATAGTGCTTCCAGTTGACGGAGAATATTCATTTTAATGCCCGTTACCCTTTTTTGTTCTTCTTTTCTATCAGGTGGATGACCATAAATATTCAGTAATTGTATGCTGTTGATTTGCGCGTTAGCATATTTTTCAATTAAGTATGAAATGATATTGACATACAAATCGGGATTAGAGTTTTTGGAAACAAAAATGCAAATATTCTTCTTCATCGTTTGAGTCATTTCGTTTTATAGTGGACAGCTTGATTACCACCGTTAGATTTAGCTAATTTCAAACCTAAATAGGTTTTTGATAAATTATCGCCAATACCCACCGAAGCGGTTTTACCAGTTTGTTCTTTAAAAATGCTCAACATCAGCTCACCAAAATCTTCATCAAGGTTGCCATGAATCAAAATACTGTCTCCCGTACAAAAAATCACTTCTGCATGGTTAGCTTCTGCCAACTTTTTGACCGCTTCCAATGCAACAACGACTTTCTCACTAAATTCTCTCAAACTCTCCACATCGTCTTTTATCAAGTACGACTCAACGACCCGCCCAATACTATCACCATCTAAACCAAAGTAAAGCATAATTCATTTTTTATAGAAATCAATTATGCAAATGTACTACTTTTTCTCTCGCTTAAAACTCGCTTGCGTAATTTGTTTTTTCTTGGAAACACTCACTTCCACGATAACAATTTTCCCTTTTTCGATTGGATTACGACAGCTATCAAGTTTGACTTCGGGCGTATAATCCTCACTTACATAAACTTTCACCTTATTCGGTCTGCCTGAATAGGTGACTTCGGCGTTCATCTGTGGGCGTTTTTTCGGATTGAGTGTGCCTGTGAAATATTCCGCTTTTACGACTATAGGGATTTTTGTTCTGGTTTCAATATCCTCTTCATGAAAAAATAAACAACCCCACCCCATAGGCTGTATACGTCCTGTTTCAAATACGAGTCGTCTTGACTTGGGGAATCTGTCGGGGTTAGCAATGTAAGGCGTCTTACTGTCTCGATTTTTCATTTGGTCGCCAATACCAAAACATTCTAAGACTTGCTTTAGCAAAGGTTTCAGTTCGGGGTTATTGAGCAAATAAAGATACTCCGTAATGCCCGTAAATCCTGTTCCGAATCCCAAGTGAATGAGGCGTTTATCAGTATTTGCAAATAATACTTCGTGTCCGGTTTCGATAGATTTTTTATATTCTTTGGTTGTATCCATTCTGACGAAGTTATCCAACCATTCTTTTTGATGTCCAACTTGTTTTTGATTAAATACGTGGATAGCATCAAAAATATAGTTGATAACTTCTCGCTCTTTTTTCTTCAAATACGCCTCTTGCTCCTCGTAATTCATGGGCTTGGCTTTCAGTTCTTTAGTCCATTCATCAAGGTCAACTCCGAAAGCATTTTTGACTTTTTCTTTGATGCCTATCCAGTATTTTTTATCCCCTATTTTAACTTCATTCCGTTCAAAACGTTGGCAAAACTGCAATAAAAAATTAAGGTCAATGCTCACGTCAAATGTAACCGCTGTACGCTCGCTGACGGCTTCTACAAATGAAGTTTGTCCCTGTTCCCTCGCCTTGATTTCAGTTTCATTTGTTCCTTTCTTTTTATCTTTTTTTACGAGGTATAGTTTGACATCTGCTAAACGCATTGCGGTAGCAGGCGTACCCGAAATTTGCCCGTCAGATATTTTGAGTAATTTGAGTATATCAAACTTTTCATCATTGGTTTTTGGGTCTTGACCTTCGGTTTCAACGGCACAGTAAAAGGCAAGATGTTCGAGTTGGTCTGCAAAGGTTTTTTTATATTTCTTTTTGTCTTTATTATCTCTTGGTGCATCTTTTAGTAATCCATACAGAATTTTTTTTATCTCATTCGTGTCAGCATATTTTGTCAAATAATGATACAATAAAGCTGTCCGAATCGCCCCCTTCAAACTGCTTCCTGGAATGTACGGATGGTCGGTAGCCGTCTTGATAGCACCGCGTATGTTGCCTTTCAGCTTCCCGTTAAAAGGAATTTTGTAGTTATTTTCTGTAGCCTTGAGATGTGCTAAAAAAGCATCTCTTTGACCGATTTTTGTCGAAAAACTAATGACATTGAAATTGCTACGTAAGGTGTTGAGTTGTTGATTGAAATCATGCTTTTGCTTACCCCTTGCATCCTTTCTTAGATTATCAAGATTTTCAATTTCTTCTGCCGTATCGTTCATCCAATCTGCGTATTGTTCTACCCACTCCGAATTTTGCTTGAGGAAATCAAGCACAGTTTTTTGCGAAATACGATGATAATATTTGTCGTACACCGCATAATCTACTGCCTGAAGTTCTTCACCGTTTCCGATATGAAGTGGTGTTATGGTTTGAAGTGTTATTTTCATAATTAGTGATTTGTCGGATTAGGAATATTCATTTTGACCATAAAACCGATGCCATAATGACTGACATCGTGTTGTAATCCAGGATTGTGCTGTGTGTTTTTTTTGAGTACAATAGGATTTTGTCCGTATTGCTTATTAGGGTCAAAGTTTTCAACGGGAAAAACAGAGCCTTCCTCAAACATCATAATAGCATTTTTCATGACCTGTTTGTAATTCAGAAATCCCAAACGCCCTGCCCGCATTTCAAGTTTATAATTTAAAACACGGTCGTCGCCAGTTTCAATATCATTAATTTCCGCTTCATTCGGATGATAAAGAGAAAGTGTCGTACAGGCATTGGCAGTTTTTGGCTCATTTAGAATGAAGTCTTCGATGTGAATTTTAAACCAACCTTTGCCTACTGTTCTATCTCCACCCAATCCTGTGTGTTGCAAGTAGTTGAGTGCACCGCGAAGGAGGTCGATATTACCTTTGGCAAGAAAAAACAAACCGTGTTTGATGTTTTCTTGTTCGTTCTTGGATTGAATGTGGTACTCGTCCACATGAAAAAGCTGCCCACCGCCTTCGGCTTGAAATGTGCCGCCTCTTATCCTGTCAATGGTATTTCGGGTAATAGGAAAGGCTTCTATTTCGGGTTGTTTAAGTGGTTGACCTCCGTCTTTTTGTGGTGGTTTGGGTTGGGGAAGTTCACCCGTTTTCAGCACCGCTTCAAAATCGGTTTGTGTGAGATAGATACGCTTTTTTTCATCTTTGCGTCCGTTCATTTCGGTTACACAATCCTCAAAAGTTTTCGCTTCGAGTTTTCTGTGTTTTGGAGGTAGTTTTGGTATTGGGAAAAAATGTGTTTTCGTCTCGCCCGTTTGTATGTACGGGAAGCAAGATGAGAGCGCGTATGTATCAACATTTTCATTATTGGGTTCATAGGCGGCAATGAAATCTTCCAGTTTTTGCTTTCCATACACATTGCGAATCGCCCAGCAAAGCATTCCCCAAAGCGTATCGGAACGAAGCTGGGTTTTGTATCCGTTTTGGGGTTGGAGATATATGGCTGTCAATTTCATAATTCTTGAGTTTCTTTATATTGCAATTTGATGTTATCCAATGATTTAAGTTCTGTCTCGTCCATTGCTTCATTGGCTTTTTGGTATTGACCGTCACCGCTTTGATAGTCCTCGACAGGAACAAAAATAGGGTCGGTCAATTGAAATTTGATTTGCCCGTAGCCGCGACTACCCGATTTGCCAAGCGTAGAATCTTCGAGTAAACGCAATGCCCAAAGGATATTTTTCAAATCTTCATTACTTGCCTTTTCTTCATCCACTTGATTGCTTGACATCTGGTAAACGCCGTAAATCATTTCAAAATCAAATTTAGAGCCTTGAACCACTCGCTCAATAAAGCGCGGATTGGCTTCGGAAGTCAGGCGGTCAATGGTATTCTCCGGTTTGTACTCGGTATAGAGAAGTTCGGAATCCATATTTTCCCACATTTCAACAGTCTCGCTGTCAGGCTTGCAATCACGCACGATAAGTCTGCCGGGGCCGATGTGTTTTTCAGGAACTTTATCCGCTTCACCGTCCACTTGAACTTCATTTTCATTTGAGGACTCATTTTTGGGTTTGTTAACATCGTCTGCACCAATACCAAAGATGCGAACGATTTTTTCGGACTTGGAAACATTACCGAGTTTGTCTCCTACATAGTCCGTCACTGCCCCTGTGCTAAATTCGAGCAAATGACGCATTTTGCCCTTAATCGAACTACCGGGTATGTAAGGATATTTGCTGTTAGGATGGCGGATAACTGGCGAATCCACACCACCAATTTCAAGTTTTTCTTTGCTTCCGCCAATATGTAATCCTGTAAGACACTCAATTTTGCCTTTGATGATAATATTGCCTTTAAATTGGATAATATCTGTCATGGTATTATTTTATTTAATGTTTTTTAAATTAATGTGTTTTCACTTGTCTCCATAGTATTTGTGATAACCGACCACACTTTCTATAAGTGAAAAGTAACTTTTCATAGCCAAATCCTTTTTGTCTGCATCAGCTTCTTCCACTCCCTCAATTGCCGCTTTCATAAAAGGATAGAAATGTTGTTTTATCTCTTTTTTGCGTCCTGCGGCATAAGCAAGTTTAGGTTTGAGCATGATAAAATCGTGTTTGATTTTGTCAAACCCCTTGCTACCTTCACCGCTTTTGTCTGCATGCTGTCTGAAGGTGATTCGCATTTGGTCAATAGCGGAGTAGAAGTTTCGGATTTGGTTGGATTTAATACCCTTATTGTTAAAGAGTATGGCTTTTTCTTCTGCCAAATTAACAATTTTTTGAATATCAAATTCTAATAAATTAATTTCATTCATAATTATTTCATTTTACGAGTTTTCATAATAACATAATTGTATGCGATGAGAAAGTCTAATACATTCAGTTTCTCGGAATTGTTAAAGTTGTCGAGTATTACTTTGATGACACTTCTTTCTATACCATCTTTTGCCTTTTCGATACGTTCATGTGTGAAATTATGTCGAGCAAAAAGGTAATGTAAACGAGCAACATTAGCTGCTATCTTTTTACCGTCAATTGTTACCGAATCGCCTTTGATACAAGAGCGAAGAATCCGTAGAAGTCGATGAATAAGTGAACGGGCAAGTTTGTCTGATTTTTTGACATTTTCATCTTCTATATAATGAAGAATGGTGTCCGCAAACTCCATTTTAGATTTGAAGTTATCCCAAGTCAGTGTATGGTCGAATAGGTGAATAGCGTTTTTTGATTTATTCTCAAAACCCTTAGCTGCCTTTTCACACTCCTCCGCATCTTTCGCAAATCTGATGACCGGATAGTGTGGATGACAAATAAAAATACCTGCGCTGAAAGTGATGTTTTTATTATTGCAAACAAATCTATCGAATTGCTTTTTGAGTTCCAATGTGAAATGCAATACATTATACCAAGACCCCACAACAAAAGCATCGTCACCGCCGCTATACGTGATATAGATTTGATATTTTTCGGCAAGTTCATTGACATATCCACTAAAGAATTGATGCAATTCTCGACTAAGTGTTGCCAGACGTTGGAAGGTAGGTTTATTGCCAAGTCCGCGCATAAAAATGCAACCGAGATTATCAATATCAAGCCTTACAACAGCAAGTTGAGTAAACTCAAATTTGCCTCCATTCCAAGACATTCCCGCCAACAAATCGAAAGGCTTTACATCTCCCGGCTTGTACTTATCTTTTATGATATTTTCCTCTCGGTTATAAGCATCCGCCTCCGTCTGCGAGAGAAATGTAGGTGCATATTTACCCACAAATGTGAAGCCGTAGCTTATCGGAACAACTGTTCGTTGTGATATATTTGCAATTGAATCATTCAAATCAGTTTTATTGAGTTGAATGATTTTGACAGATTCAATTATATCTTCTTTGTCCTTTATCAGTTGATTAATTTCTCCGTAAAAATCCTTATTTTTATGAGCTATAAATACAGTCTTCGTACCTGGCAAGCGGGCAACTATACCTGCACAATCTATGTGTTCAGCCTGATTTGATGTCTTTAAATTTACTTGAGCTAAAACATTAGTACGAGGTATCCTCTCGCCCATATCCATGCCGATAGAAGAGACTTTTATCAAATCATCGACATTTTTCTGTGGTAGCATGAAATTCAATAAATGTCCTTTGTATCGCTTGCTTTTTTGCTTTTCCAGCTCCGCATTAAGGTTGAAATAATAGTCAGATATATCTGCAAAAGGAGTTTGATTATTCGCTGTCTTATTAATTGGAGTTTTAGCTAATACCAAACTTGTGGTCATCCCAGCTACATCTAAAAGCATGTGGTTGATTTTCTTTTCCACATCATTCAATTTCTTGTTCATATCCGCAGTAGCGGGTAATAACAGATTGAAATGTCCGCCACCTGCAAATACAATGTTAGCTTTAAATAAATCCAGTTGACTTACGATATATTCGGCAAGATAATCGGTCAATAAAGCCACCAAGAAAGAGCGTCCACGCAAACGTTTCGCAGCTTTACCTCCCGCACCGGGATTTTCAAGGGTAAAATTGGCATATATAAAGCTCTGAATACCTGATAAGTCACCCTTAACTAAATAAAAATTGCGAGTTTGATTGTCAAGTTGTTCCAAACAAGCTGTCACTGCGGCAAGTGTCCGATTTTTATCAAATAAACTGATAACAGGTTGCTCTTGCCCCGATTCAGGAATGTGCTTGTAACTCGCTATACGTGATGTATGCCTATACAAGAGGCTGTACAGCGTGTAGTCCAAACTTTTTGAATCCTTGATATGCTTAATTTTGGCAGCGGAATCTCTTAGACCATTTAGCAAACCATCTAAATCACCCAATTCATCGTCAGGAAAAATTCCTTGATTTTGTTCCAACGCAACTATCGGAAATGTCTTGTTTTTAGCTTGTGATGCTGCAATAGTGGGCATAATGGAATGCAATGCTCCCAAGTGAGTATTGTGAGATTCCCCACCCATTAACTCCTTAGCTTCCTGCAATAAAAGCACTGAATCAGCATCATCAAAGTGAAAGTCTTCAGGCAGATATTCCTTCAATCCATCCGTCAAAGCGGCAAAATATGCTTTATTATCTTCTATATTCATGATTGGTTATTTTCCGATTTTCTAATATTACGCACCACCCCAAACCCCTTACTTCCACCTTTCCCAAGCCCCAAATACTGCGGTAAAAACATATTCGTAGTAAACTCAACATCAAAACATTGCACACGCATGCGCTTGTATTGAATCCGGTTTTGGCGAATGATTTTGGTGACATTCACTTCAAGGCGTTTTTCCAATTGCCAATCTAAGCCCGTAGCAAAAGAAAGTAGATTGCCCACTAAAATGCTGCTTAGAAACTCATGGCGTTCTGCGTCC
>Ga0209186_1002465_pt1 | contig 13157 bp, 9 predicted proteins | sample SidtaG_FD_187426 | JGI IMG/M metagenome (GOLD analysis project Ga0209186, IMG submission 187426) | Marine algal microbial communities from Sidmouth, United Kingdom - Sidmouth_Male2 metaG (SPAdes) (version 2) | ecosystem: Host-associated > Algae > Red algae > Unclassified | place: Sidmouth, United...
AGATTTTTCCTAATCAAATTATACATTTTCAGGGAAAAGTCGTACATTTGCACGCCCAAAAATATTAATTCATTTAAAGTGAAGGCAAGTCACACAAGGGGTTTATTTTTTTGATAAAAAACTTCGACTTTAGCTTTAACTTAAACTTAATTTATTTAATGCGTCAATACGAGACCACTTTCATCGTCGCTCCGGCACTGCCTGATGGTGAAATAAAAAAGGCAGTAAAGAACTACAAAGACATCCTCGAAAAAGAAGGTTGCGAGATAGTTCATGTGGATGAGATAGGCTTACGCCAGCTCACCTACCCTATTAAAAGACACAATTCTGGTATCTACTTTACCATAGAGTACAAATCTGAAAACGGGGAAATCATTGATAAAATGGAATTAGTTTTCCGCCGTGACGAGCGTATTTTGCGCTTCCTTTCTGTCAGACTCGACAAATTCGGTGTCAAGTACAACGAAGACAAACGCTCCGGTGTAATTGACAAGCGTAAAAATGATTTGGCAGCAGAACGCGCCAAAGAACGCGCCGAGCAAGAAGCTTCCAACAAAGAAAAACGAGCGACCAATAGAAAATCACAGAAGAAAAAGTCCGCTGAAAGAGCAAAAGCAAAAGAAGATGCTGCTCTAGCTAAAGCAGAAGTTACCGACGCAAAAGCTGGTACAGCAAAAACAATAGAAGTACCAGCAGACGTAGCAAAAACAGTAGAAGTACCAGCAGACGTAGCTAAAACAGTAGAAGTACCAGCAGACGTAGCTAAAGCAACTGCCGAGCCAGTAGTCGAAACTGTAGACACCGCAGTAGATGTAGCCGAAGAAGTAAGCCTTGACGGTGACATTCTTGGTGATTTAACTGATTCTGATAAAAAAGGGTAAGTTCAAACCTAAATTTATGTACGGATAAGTTGTGACTTATCCCTAAACTTAATAAAAATGGCAGTTCAAAAAAGATCCGGTAGAACTTCAAGAGAGGACATTAAATTTCTTAGCAATCCGAATATCGGAAACAATCGCAAGAAATATTGTCGCTTTCGTAAGTACGGTATCAAACATATAGATTATAAAGACCCTGATTTCTTACTTCAATTTATCAATGAGCAAGGGAAATTACTCCCGCGCCGTATTACTGGCAACTCACTGAAATTTCAACGTAAAATTGCTACTGCAGTCAAGCGTGCGCGTCACCTCGCTATGCTTCCATATGTAGCAGATTTGTTAAAATAAATAGTCGATAGTCAATAGTTGATAGACCATAGTTACGAATTTTTCTTACTATGAACTATGGACTACAGACTATGGATTTCTAAAAATATAAACATCATGGACGTCATATTACTGAAAGATGTGGACAAACTCGGCTACATAAACGATGTAGTCAATGTCAAAAACGGCTTTGGTCGTAACTACCTCATCCCACAAAAATTGGCAGTTATTGCCAATCCTGCCAACCGTGCTAAACTCGACGAGCGACTTGATAAAGAACGCGCTCGCCGTCAGCAAATGTTGGGCGTATTCCAAGTAATCGAAGGCAAACTCAAAGATGCTGTCATCAAAATCGCCGCTAAGACGGGTACAACTGACAAAATCTTTGGTAGTGTAACCAATGTACAACTCGCTGCTGCTATCAAAGAACAACTTGATGTAGAAATCGAACGCCGCGACATCAAACTCAACGAAGATGTCAAGACACTCGGTGAATACACCGCAATTGCTAACCTGCACCCCGAGGTACAGGCAGAAATCAACTTTGTAGTTTTCGATGATGACAAAAAATCGGCAACAACAGAGGAAGCTAAGCCTGCACCAACAACCGAAGAACCGACTAAAACAGAAACACCTGTAGTAGAAGAAGGTGCTTAATCGCGAACTTTTATATAGAAAATAAAAAAAGCCTATCCGTTTGGATAGGCTTTTTTTATTTTAAAACATATTTAATTTTTTTTCAAACTGATAATCAATCCCGAAAGCGTTCGGGAATGGTTTTGGCGAAGCATCAAAGAGAGAGTTTATCGGGATAAATGACTGATTTGATGTGAAGCCAAGTCCATAAGGTATTGGCTTTCAGGCAGAAAAATTTAAACGTACTCTTGTCTGTGTCAATTACTTCACAAACCTTGAATACAACCTCTCTGCCTCCGGGCATTGTACTTTCATCTCGTTCAATAAGCTAGATTTAAAGCCGTCTTTTTCGAGTGATGCCCCCATATTCCCAATAGTTTTTTGAATGCAATCAGAAGCCGCTTTGTTTGCTGGGCTAACTTTCTTAGCAATCTCTGTGAGTTTTGCGGTATTTCCTGCTGCTGCTTTCATATCCTCTTGCAGCGATTGTACAGGCTCATGACAAGCACAAAGTGAGGTAGCCGCAGCCTTAGGGTCTGCTTTTTTCTTACAAGCACCAAATGTTACACCTAACACAAGGCTCAGTATTAACAAACGATAAATTTTCATAATATTAAATTTTAATGTTGAGTAAAATGAAATCCCGTACTCGTTTCGGGAAATAAATGAATTCGCCCAAATATAATCAACATTTTATATCATTCAAAATTCATTCGATAAATGCTCCATCAAAAATATAAAATGAAATTTATTTCCGAGGAAACTAACACAGGCCTCCTGCCTGCATCGCGCTATATCGACACCTTATTTCGATAAAACAGGACGAACCAACGCAGTGCAAGCAGGAAGCCTGTGTGCCTTTCATTCTGTAAGGGAAGACGAAAAAAATAATGGCGTGAAGATGTAGCGTTTATTATCTTTTCATCCCTAAGTGAAAGAAAATAAATAACTTGAATGACTACTTAGTTTTTATCAGAAAAACATTATATCTTTCACAAGCGTTTTAAAATAAAAATTTCGTTTATGAAAAATATCATTCTACTATCCATCTTAATAATGCTTGCAATCACTGCTTGCGTACAGCCGCCCGACTACCCTATCGAACCCGAAATCGAATTTCTAAGCATCTCCAAATCAGAAGTTCTGCAAGCCATTGATACCTTCAGAATTGCCTTCTCATACACCGATGGCGATGGCGATATTGGACTAGACCTCGACGACCCCGACAATAATGTCATCATCACCGATAGTCGCACCGGATTTGAGGAAACCTTCAAAGTTCCCGTTATACCACAACAAGGCGCGACCAACGGCATTTCCGGCAAAATCTCCTTACTCGTTTTCGCTTCCTGCTGCCTCAATAGCAACCCGATTTGCCTACCCACGCCCAATGCCAATCCCGAAGAAATTGTCTACACCGTCCGCATGTTCGATAAAGCGGGCAATGAAAGCAATACCATCCAAACCTCACCCATCATGCTGATTTGTGATTGATAAGGTAGCACGGCACTTCCAGCCCGTGTGCCTCGCGTACTATATGCGTTCCAATGCAGCACTGGCTGAAAGCACCATGCTACGGTACTAAATAAGTTTCATCAAAGCCCGTTTTGCATAGACTTTCGCTATACTACGGCGGTATTTTTCTGATGCAAAATGGTCGCTCATTATTGATACACCTTCGGCAGCTTTGCTTGCGGCATCGCTAAAGGTTGCTTCACCTCTCGCCTTACCTGTAAGCGCATTTTCTACATCCGTATCACGGAATGGTTTCGCGGAAACGCCCGCAAATGCCACTCGCGCATTATCAATCGTACCATTCCCAGAAATCATTGCAGCACAGCCCACTATCGCAAACCGCGAGGCAGGTTGTACATATTTCTGATACGTTGAGCGCGTACCTTTCGGTGGTTTTGGGATGCGTATTTCCGTCAAAATCTCATCGTCATTCAAGCCTGTCATAAACAAGCCTTGAAAGAAATCGGCTGCTGCTATCTCGCGTTTACCAGTCAGATTTTCGACGACTATCGTGGCATCAGACGCCAACATCAACGCGGGCCAATCCGCCGCAGGGTCAGCGTGTGCGAGGCTTCCGCCGATAGTTCCGAAATTACGGACTTGTACATCACCAATCATATTTCCTGCTTCTGCAAGCATATTTAGGTGTTCGCCGATGAGGTAAGAGTTTGCCACTTCGTTGTGCTTTGCTCCTGCGCCTATCGCGATGTGGTCACCATTATCATTGATTCCGCCGAGGTTCGGAATCCCCGCAATATCCACCAAGTGCGAAGGTGTGCTGAGTCGCAAACGCATAGCAGGAATCAAACTGTGTCCGCCTGCCAATAATTTGGCGTCTTCACCGAATTTTTGAAGCATTTCGAGGGCTTCCCGAACTGTACCGGGGCGATAATATTCTACATTTGCTGGTATCATAATCGTAACACAGACATTCCTGTCTGTGGGAAATATTTGTACGTAACACGGACATTCTTGTCTGTAAAGGGGCATAATGGAGTACCGTCATTCGTTGGTACAAGTGTTTGTGTTACATTTTTTGTTAAATAATAAAATTAAATTCGACTATAACCAGACAAGAATGTCTGGGTTACTATCATATAAAACACCGAATTCACACAGACATACGAAGTATAATTTTCGTTTTTTAGTAAAAATAAATTCATTTATAATTATGGTTCTTTGACAAATCCCGTGATTGTTCGTTTTTCTGCCTCGCGATTGTTCGTCCCTTGCGTAAGGGATAGTAGGTGTTGTTTGAACGTAATGTAGCGATAGCGGAGTGGAGAGAGTGCCGGATAGCCCGACCCCCGACTGATAAGGAGGGGGATACGCCCAAATTTTCATTCACTTCACTGGATTTGTCAAAGAACCATAATTATTTACATAAAAAAATACTCGCGTAATACTGCGTTTGAATTGGTTTTTATATTTAGAGTATGTTTAAATTTTCACAAATTGAAAATCAATCCCGATAGCTATCGAGATTGGTTTTCAGATAGAAAAAATTTAAACATGCTCTTATCGTGCAGGCGGTTTTAACCGCCATATCTTTGTAAATTCTTAGACATGACGACTGAAGTCGCCTGTATGGTGCTACGCCTCATTCTCCTGAATAATATTCCAGACACGCTCGGAGGTCATTGGCATGGCTATATCGTGAATGCCGTACTCTGATAATGCATCCATCACAGCATTGACTACTGCGGGAGTAGAACCGATACAACCGGCTTCGCCTGCTCCCTTGACACCCAATGGGTTGTGCGGACAGGGTGTAACAGCATTATCGACTTCAAATTTCGGCAAATCATCGGCTCGTGGCATGACATAATCCATATAAGTGCCGTTCATCAACGTACCGGATTCATCATAAATCGCGCCCTCAAAGAGTGCCTGACCGATGCCTTGTGCTACGCCGCCGTGTATTTGTCCATCGACTATCATTGGGTTGATGATGTTCCCTACATCATCTACGGCGATGAAGCGTTTGAGTGTTGTTTTGCCCGTTTCTTTATCAATTTCAACGACAGCGATGTGCGCGCCGAATGGATAGGTAAAATTGGCAGGGTCGTAAAAACTCGAAAAGTCTAGCCCCGGTTCTAAACCTTCAGGATAGTTGTGCGGTACGTAAGCGGTGAGCGATACATCGCCAAAACCAACTGATTTATCTGTACCTTTTACAGACCATTTACCTTCGGCAAATTCAATATCCTCTTCGGAGGCTTCGAGCAGGTGTGCGGCGATTTTTGTCCCTTTATTGATGACTTTTTCAACGCTTTTCACAATCGCACTACCACCAACGGCAAGGCTACGCGAACCGTAAGTTCCCATACCAAAAGCAACGGAATCCGAATCGCCATGCTCTAAAATTACATCTTCAAGCGGAATCCCAAACTTGTCGGCAACTACCTGTACGAAGGTGGTTTCATGTCCTTGTCCGTGCGAGTGTGCGCCTGTGTAAACGCTCACTTTGCCCGTAGGATGCACGCGCACGTGAGCCGACTCAAACAAGCCCGCCCGCGCACCAAGCGCACCCACAACAGCCGACGGCGCAATACCGCAAGCCTCTATATAAGTCGAAAATCCAATGCCGAGCAAACGCCCTTCTTTGCGAGCGGCGGCTTGTTCTTCACGAAATTTCTTGTAATCCACCATTTCGAGTGCGCGGTCGAGTACACGGTGATAATTTCCGCTATCGTATTGAAGCGCAACCTGTGTCATGTAGCCTTCTTCTTCGATACCATCGAATGTCGGAATGAAGTTTTTACGCCTTAATTCTACGGGGTCTATTTTCATTTCGAGGGCAGCCGTGTCCATCAATCTTTCGAGTAGATAAGTGGCTTCGGGTCGCCCCGCACCCCTGTATGCATCTACTGCCGTAGTATGAGTAAATACCGCCGTAACATCAATATGAACAGCCGGCGTAGTATAAACGCCTTGCAATAGCGTACCGTACAACCAAGTCGGTACGGCAGGTGCAAATGTGGAGAGATATGCGCCCATATTGGCGAGGGTTTTGGCACGCATAGCGAGGATGTTTCCCTCTGCATCAAATGCCATTTCTGCCTTCGTCATGTGGTCGCGCCCGTGTGCATCGGTGAGGAAACTCTCGCTGCGTTCTGCCGTCCATTTGATAGGACGTTTGATTTTGTTGGATGCCCAAATAACGAGGGCTTCTTCCGCATAATGGAAGATTTTACTACCAAATCCACCACCGACATCGGGCGATACAACGCGGACTTTGTGTTCGGGAATACCCAACACGAAAGCACACAAAAGCAGACGTATCAAATGCGGATTTTGCGAACTGGTATATAAGGTGTAGCGGTCATTGGCATCGTCGTAATGCCCGATGGCACTGCGTGGTTCGATGGCATTGGGGACGACACGCTGGTTATGATAGTCGAGGGTGGTGATGTGGTGCGCTTTTTCAAATGCAGCGTCCACGACCGCTTTATCTGTTCCCAATTGCCAATCAAAACAGCGATTGTCGGGAGCTTCGTCGTGGACAGATGGTGCGCCGGATTTGAGGGCATCGGTCGTTGTAGTGACTGACGGAAGTGGGTCATAATCAATGACAACCAACTCTGCTGCGTCTTTCGCCGTAGCATAATCTTCGGCTATCACAATGGCAATGCCATCACCCATGTGTCGAGCTTTATCCGCAACAAGTAGTTTGTGCGGTGGCTCTTTCATGGTGTCGCCGTTTTTGAAATCGACTTGCCAACCGCAGGGTACGCCGTTGACTTCAGCGACATCTTTTCCTGTGAATACTGCGACTACACCGGGGTGTGCTTCGGCTTTGGCGGTGTTGACATTGAGGATGCGTGCGTGTGCGTATGGGCTACGCACGATATATGCGTGGGTCATCTCAGGCAATACTATATCGTCGGTGTATTTGCCTTTGCCCGTTAGAAAACGCTTGTCTTCTAAGCGTTTGACTGATTTTCCTATATACGTCATGATAATGCGATAATGCTTAAATGATGAAATGTGACAATGGGTAATGAATGAATTTTGAAGGAAGGAATGAATGAATCATAATGTGTTAATGTTTTAATGATTTTCATTATCGCATTAACGCATTGTCGTATTAATTATTCATTCATTCAAAATTCATTCATTTATTCATTACTCCTGCCGCATATTTCACGGATTCTACGATGTTGTGATAGCCGGTGCAGCGACAGAAGTTGCCTTCGAGTGCTTCGCGGATTTGATGGTCATTCGGGTTCGGATTTTTGGAAAGAAGGTCGGCGGCAGTCATGACCATGCCGGGTGTGCAGAAACCGCATTGTAAGCCGTGCTTTTGATGAAAACCTTCTTGTATGGGATGGAGTGCGTCCTCGGTTGCCATGCCTTCGATGGTGGTGACTTCGTGTCCGTCGGCTTGTACGGCAAGCATGGTGCAGGATTTGAGGGCTTTGCCGTCCAAGAGGACGGTACAAGCTCCACAACCACTTGTGTCGCAACCGATATGCGTACCTGTAAGGCGTAAATTTTCACGAAGAAAATGGCTGAGCAATGTACGTGCCTCTACCTCGGCTTGTTGCTTTTTGCCGTTCACCGTGATGGTAATTGGTATTTTCATAGTGTGAGATAATAAATTTAAGATGAAGATTTAAAACAAATTAAAAATTATTTAAATGTTTGTTGTAGGGATGAAAAAACAATAAACCGTATTTTGGCGGTGTTCGAGTAAAGTATGGAATAGTCGCAAGGCGAATGTTTTTGTAAAATTCTGAAGTTTGATTACCAAAACATTCACCTTTAATAGAGTAATTCGCCTTGCGACTCTAAGTATTACATTTATTATACTTTAGTCGAACACTACCCGTATTTTAAAATGAAAAAAATACAATTAATGCAATATTCTATCGAAATAGAACTTTAAATTAATATTTATTTCGTTTTTTCTAAGGATTATTGTAATAAAAATAATTATTTACTATTTTTTCACATAATGCTCAATTAAGTACTAAGTGAAAGAAATTAAATAACATGTGCCATTATACTCGTCTTTTTTCCGTCTAAGAATCCTTTGAAACCCTTACGTAGCTAAGGCTATGTGCGGCTTTCAAAAAATACTTAGACAAAAAAAATACTTCGCATTATGGGACATCTTATTTAATTTCTTTCACTAAGTATCAGGAACAAAATAAATGTATATTCTCGACTTGTTCTTTTCTTTATATGTTTCATTTGGGGTAGTTTATTTTTTTCGTCCTCCCTTATCTCGCCTTCCTAATGAAAATTGATATTACTGAACAAAATATTCTTTTCAACAAGGTATTGGGCAAAATGACTTTTTTACAAAAAAAAACCAAAAATCAATCGTAATTGACGATTGATTTTTGGTTTGATAAGTTTATCTTTTTCTAAAAAGGTACATTTTTTATATTTCACCGAATTAGATATTAATCATTGACTTTCAAGAATTTAATTGCTTTAGATTGCCAGCCTTCACCTTGCAAATGTACCATATACATGGCTGCGGGCAATCGGCTCGGGTCGGCACTGACCAAGTTAGTTCCTTCAAAAATAGTGGTGGGAACTTCCATGATTTGTCTGCCTATGATGTCCGTTATGATGAGCCGCGATTTTACGTGGTCAAGTGTGCTGACAAGACGAATATTTATCAATTCATCTTTGACCGGATTCGGAAAAACTTCCGAAATAGATACACCTCCATTGGCACAATTGGCTTGTATAGTGATGATTTCAGAATAAGAAATCGAACCATCTAAATCATTCATTTTCAGTCGAAAATAATTTAATTCGGACGGATATTCATCTACAAAATCGTAGATTGCCGCTTGTCCTGATGCGCCTGCGCCGTTGACTCTTCCGATTTGATTAAAAGTGATGCCGTCGAGACTCTTTTCAATATCAAAATGACTAAAACCCATTTCGGTTGCCGTTTGCCAATTCAAATATACGGCGCAATTTTCTTCTGTCCCTTTGAAAAATTCCAATTCGATAGGGAGCGAGGGTTCTAAGCAAGTATACACAGATTCCCTATCGTCGGTGGTTTGATTGACACCGTTCATACAGTTGGCGGGTTGGATATTGGCATTAAAACCCATCTGATTATCAGGACATAGGAACTCCAGCGTCTGAACAAAACCTACGGTAATATAGCCGCCCGTACCACCAAAAATATCTTTATTTTGTGTGCCTTGAAAACAATTGGTAACTGGGTCGTAAATCCAGTTGAAAATAACTGAAAAACTACCGCCCACTGAGGCAGGAGCTGTCGCAGGAGTGGCACCCGTAGCTGGTGCTAAATTGAGCATACATATCGTCAATTTTACGGGATCTATATCTTCCTCCACATAATCCAAAAGGTTTTCGACGTATGTAAACGATAGCGTACCGCCTTGATTTGCTTGAAGCGGTGCAGGGTCAATATCACCTGCTTGTATAGAAGGGTTGTTATTACAAAGCTGTGCGTATCCGGCAGTAGTGAGTAGAAAAATAAATGCACAGGAAATTATTTTATTGATTGATAACATAATATTTTTTTAAATTGACCATTCATTCAATCAAGCCACACCTCAAAACTGTAAGGTCTTACAGGCTTATTTTCAGTATAATTTATCAATAATACAACTGATAGCCAATTCTGTTTTATGGATAAAGAAGGGCAATTTCTGCCCTTCTTTATTACATATTGATTTACTTTTTTATTCAAAATAAATAATAAATTCAGCATCAGTATTATTTGTATAAATACATTCACCCCCCGATGTAGGCACTATCGTAGCGGTCATTGTGGTTGTACCATCGGTATTTTGCGAGTCATAACTCGCTATAAATCCGAAGTAGGAAGATGTTTTACCAATGATGACTTTATTGGCTGTAAATACATGGAATATACCGTTGTTTCCGGTGTATGTCCAGTCTGCATTATCAACACTTGAAAAGCCTACTGTTGTAAGTGTATTGTCGTAGCTGAATGTAAGACGCGGATCGGAGGGGATTCTTACCGTTATAAGTCCGTCGGTATTCGCGCCTATTAATTCCGCAATATCTACCACTACATTCAAGTTAGCTATGCCTTGTATATTGCCCGGCGTCACTGTTATTATCGGCGATAAATCAGGACATTCCTCTACCTCTGATGTACTGATGACCGTTGTGAGGTAGAGCGTAGCGTCGTCCGTATCCATGCCGTCAGAAGTCGTGTATGGAATCACTGCCGTACCCACAAAATTCGGGTCAGGTGACCAAGTATAAGCTCCCGTTTCCGGGTCGATTCTTATTGTACCTATCAACTCAGGCGTACCATCACCGTCCGTGTCTTGATAGACATCCGTTTGTGTGCCGGCTGTGGGAGTCACTACTTCAGCAACACCGTCGCCGTCTGTATCAATCAGAATTTGAGTGATGTCTTGGTCGTCGCCTTCCGGGTCATTATCATTCGTAGTGATATTTCCCGTTAGGTCACCGCCTTGCGGACCTGTATTGGCATCGTCATTGGCATAAGTGTTATTATTTGTACCGTCCGGGTCAGGTGCTACGGTGATGACTAATGTGGCATCATCCGAGTTACCCTCCGGGTCTTCAATCGTGTATGTTACAGGTACTTCGCCTACATAATCCGTTTCGGGTACGTAGTCATACGAACCGTCAGGATTGACCGATATTGTACCTGCCAAATCACCGTTTTCATCATAAATTGGTGTCGGTGTGCCAGTTGGTGGAATCGAAATCGGATTACCACTTGCATCTAATCCCGTTACATTGGTCACCGTCAAATCATCTTGTGGCGTGTCGGGGTCGCTATCATTCGGGTCAATGACATTGCCGCTTACGGGTGTGTTTTGGTCGGTCGTGTTGGTGTCGTCATTCGCCACAGGCGGGTCGCTGACCGCAGGGTCATCTACCGGAATGACATCAATATCTAAGGTTGCCGTATCTGTCGCACCCGTATCATCCGTAATCATATAAGTTACCGGAATCGAACCTGTATAATCCGTTGCCGGAGTGAAGGTGTATGAACCGTCAGGATTTATCGCTATCGTTCCCGCAAGGGTACCGTTGGCATCGTAAATCGTTGTTGCTGTACCGTCTACAGGAATAGAAATCGGATTGCCGGAAGCGTCTAATCCCGTTGCTGCGGTTACCGTTTGTCCATCGCCTTGCGGGTCGGTATCGTTGGTTAAGACATTACCATTTACAGGCGTGTCCTGCGGTGTTTGGTTGATATCGTTTTCTGCTAATGTTTTGCCGACAGGCAGTGTCGTCACGTACAAAGTCGCATCATCCGTATCTGTACCGTCAGAAGTCGTGTATGGAATCACTGCCGTACCTACAAAATTCGGGTCGGGCGACCAAGTGTAATCTCCCGTTTCCGGGTCGAGTGTAATTGTACCAATAAATTCCGGCGTACCGTCACCGTCCGTGTCTTGATAGACATCCGTTTGTGTGCCGGCTGTGGGAGTCACTACTTCAGCAACACCGTCGCCGTCTGTATCAATCAGAATTTGAGTGATGTCTTGGTCGTCGCCTTCCGGGTCATTATCATTCGTAGTGATATTTCCCGTTAGGTCACCGCCTTGCGGACCTGTATTGGCATCGTCATTGGCATAAGTGTTATTATTTGTACCGTCCGGGTCAGGTGCTACGGTGATGACTAATGTGGCATCATCCGAGTTACCCTCCGGGTCTTCAATCGTGTATGTTACAGGTACTTCGCCTACATAATCCGTTTCGGGTACGTAGTCATACGAACCGTCAGGATTGACCGATATTGTACCTGCCAAATCACCGTTTTCATCATAAATTGGTGTCGGTGTGCCAGTTGGTGGAATCGAAATCGGATTACCACTTGCATCTAATCCCGTTACATTGGTCACCGTCAAATCATCTTGTGGCGTGTCGGGGTCGCTATCATTCGGGTCAATGACATTGCCGCTTACGGGTGTGTTTTGGTCGGTCGTGTTGGTGTCGTCATTCGCCACAGGCGGGTCGCTGACCGCAGGGTCATCTACCGGAATGACATCAATATCTAAGGTTGCCGTATCTGTCGCACCCGTATCATCCGTAATCATATAAGTTACCGGAATCGAACCTGTATAATCCGTTGCCGGAGTGAAGGTGTATGAACCGTCAGGATTTATCGCTATCGTTCCCGCAAGGGTACCGTTGGCATCGTAAATCGTTGTTGCTGTACCGTCTACAGGAATAGAAATCGGATTGCCGGAAGCGTCTAATCCCGTTGCTGCGGTTACCGTTTGTCCATCGCCTTGCGGGTCGGTATCGTTGGTTAAGACATTACCATTTACAGGCGTGTCCTGCGGTGTTTGGTTGATGTCGTTTTCCGCTAATGTTTCGCCGGGTATATCATCTGTTGTATCAGTCGGATCTCCACCACTATTACACTCTGCTAAATTCGACACACCACCATTATCACAATCTAATGCGCCTACACCTGTTGGGTCGGCAGCAACTAAAGCGCAGAGGTCGGCAGAAGTTATGCCCGGATCGTCACAAGGACTTAATGGGTCTGAGCCATCGGGTGTGCTTGGGTCGCCATCGGATCCGTTACATTCATCTAAATTCGAGACTCCTCCACCGTCACAGTCGAGTGCGCCTACGCCTGTTGGGTCGGCTGCAACTAATGTGCATAAATCGGCAGAAGTTATGCCCGGATCGTCACAAGGACTTAATGGGTTTGTGCCATCGGGTGTGCTTGGGTCGCCATCCGGTCCGTTACATTCTTCTAAATTGGAGACTCCGCCACCATCACAATCTAATGCGCCTACACCTGTGGGGTCGGCAGCTACTAATGCGCAT
>Ga0209186_1002466_pt1 | contig 13151 bp, 6 predicted proteins | sample SidtaG_FD_187426 | JGI IMG/M metagenome (GOLD analysis project Ga0209186, IMG submission 187426) | Marine algal microbial communities from Sidmouth, United Kingdom - Sidmouth_Male2 metaG (SPAdes) (version 2) | ecosystem: Host-associated > Algae > Red algae > Unclassified | place: Sidmouth, United...
GCTGGCAAACCCCGGACGCGGAATGAATTCCGCGCCAAGCTGTTGGGTTCCCTAATTTCTAAAAAGCAGTGATGCGCCGCAGGCCAAGGAGCGGCGGTTTCCAACCGCCGACAGTGGGATGAATTTCACACACCGCAAAGAGCTTCAGCCGCAACGACCATGAAGCACATCCCCTGCGAAGCGTACCAGCTCCCGTAGTGCGGCTACCTGTCAGACACCAATGGCAAATAAGTTAAGCCCTGATCTTCGTAGTTACCTCAGTTCAAATGAAGTGGAAAAGTCCCGGCAGGGACGGCAGCAAGTAGCGCGGGGTGCAGCGGAGCGGAACCCCGGGGACCTGTGAGATACAAGCTAGCAACGAGCCATATACGCTATCTGGCACACCCACTCTGAACGAGGCGCAGATCCTAGCACCCTGTGTTGAATTCAGTTCTGCCCGAACGAATGAATTCTGTACCCGTGGCCTAAAAAATCCTAGACCCCTATGTTGAATTCAGTTCTGCCCGAACCCCATTGAAATGAATCCGCCAAAGTTTCTGGGAGCCTGGGTGCCACCGCCGAATACGATTTGCCGGCTTGGAAACGTTCACACCCGTTCCACGGCCTGCTCACTGCGTTCGTCAACCATGGCTATCGATGGGTCAGCGCTACGCGCCTTTAACAACCTAGATTTCCACTCATTTTTCATGCAATCGGCTTAGCTTAATGCCATTGAGGTCAGACACTTCTTTACCTGTTTAACCGCCTGCTAGCTCAAGTCTTCGGAGTACGTCGTGTTGTGCAATCCACGAGCTTGATCGATCCAGCCATCACGCTCAATGCGATCAGAAAAGGTATCGAGTGTTTCTGAAAACGCTTCGATTTGATCCTCTTGCCAAAAGGCGATTTGTTTAAAACGAAATACCCCGAGTTCATTTAAACGACCCGCAAACACATCCCCAATGCCTTTAACTTGGGTCAGATCATCTTTCACCGCAGGGGCGGAGGAATAGACAATCCCATAGCGGTCATCGATCTGAGTCGCTTCCCCGCTAAAACTCGTCTTTACCCGCTCCGAAAGACTTAACTGGCGCAGCGGTTCCGAGAATACGGTGGAGAGCGCAGCTGCGGGAGCTGTCGTCGTCTCAGGTTTTGTGATCGTAGCCGCGGCATCAGGTTTCGCCGTAGCATCAGGTTTAGTCGCGGCATCAGGTTTAGTCGCGGCATCAGGTTTAGCCGCGGCATCAGGTTTCGCCGTAGCATCAGGTTTAGACGAAGTGGGGACTGAGCTGGCCTCCTTCTTTTCTGTGGCAAGCGGGATGGATCCGGCTGACGACGCTGATACAGATGCCGATTTTTTCGGAGTATTCTGAGAGGGTGGTTTTTCCGTCGCGAGAGCAATGCCGGAGGGAGGAGTCACGGGGGAATCCTTTGGTGCTTGCGATGCCGGTTTGGGTGCTTGCGGTTTAAGTGCTTCCGGTTTAGCTGCTTCCGGTTTGAGCGCCGCCGTTTGTTTCGGCTTTGGCTTTTCGCTCGCTTTCGATTTAGAGGCCGGCGTTGCAATTGGCTTCGCGCTCGAAGCGGTCTTAAACAATGGCAGCTCCTCGCCGTCATCCGACACGTCTTCATGCCCCTTTGCGATGCTGCGCAAATCGGACAACAAGCTTGGCGTGGCACCGGCTAAGCTCCCCTTCCCTTTGCCATGCTTGCCAAAGACACCCGAGGCTTCGAGTTCTTCATCGGTTACCGAATCAGCAACCTCATCGATATTGGGTACCGCCGCAATGCCCGAGTCATCAGCTTTCATTTCAGCCGAATCATCTCCAGCCTCGTCAACTAACTTTCGGGCTTCCGCTACCCATTCGTCGGCGTGAATATAATCACGATTTACATCCAACGGTTGCGCGATGACATTGATGGTTTTATTCGACCAACTTGCGACCTGAGCAAAGCGATAAATGCCGAGGCGATTTAATCGCGCATGCAATACCCGTCCGATCCCCGTGATCTGTTTAAGATCTTCCGCCAAGAGCGGCGCCTCATCAAACACCACGCCATAATCCGGATCCACCGAGACGTTTTCGCCCTTAAACGAACGCTCGATTAAATCGCGGTAATCCTTCGGACTCGGGTCGGTTTTGCCCCATATGGTATCCGACGAATACATGCGCTCGTGCAATCCACTCGCCTGCTGCGACCACTTTTCGCCTTCAATTTTGGAAGGGAATTCACGGATTTCACGCGCGATCGGCTCGATTTGATGCAACTGCCAAGCTCCGAGTTGCTTGAAGCGGAAGATCCCCGCCCCATTCAACTTTTTCTCGATCTGAGGGCTAATATTTTTAACCTGGGTCAGGTCGTCAACCATGGCAGGTTGCGTACGATAAAGAATGCCGAGCTTCTCATCTACCGTGACCACTTCATCGTCAAAATCACGCTTCAAGATGGCAGCGATGGCAGGAGATATCACCGGCTTGGTCTCCCGTGAGACGGTCCCAAAACCTGGCTTCGCGGGCGAGCCAGGTGGGGTCTTATCAGTGGGAACCGTAAAAGAAGGAGGAGCAGGGTCGGCTGGCACAATGCCTTCAAATGTGTCACTTGACTCATCTTTGCTACCGGAGACAATCCCCGCAGACATCTTCTTTTCGCCTTCTTTTGAATCCTGCTGGATAAAGGCAGCCGCGCCCGTTGCCGCCGCCGCAGCCGCCGCAATTTTCCCAACTTTAGGGGGCTTGTCTGTCGATTGGGGTTTGGCTTTGGATTGGGGTTTGGCTGTCGATTGAGCCTTGGCTGTCGATTGAGCCTTGGCTTTGAGTGAGTCTACAGGGCCTGAGCCGAGAGGTTTATCTGCCTGGTTCCTAACTGACGGCTTACTCGCTGCCTGCTTACTAACCGACGGCTTACTCGCTGACGGTTTATTCGCAGGCGGCTTTATCGCTTCAGCTGGCGGTTTGCTGACAGTCGACGACTTATCCAACGCGGCATTACCTGTGCCAACCGCAATGGATGACACGGGATCTGGCCGCTTCAAATCTCCATCGACCAAGCGCTTAGCATCCGCATCTGAATCTCCAGCGGGGGTACACATCGCGCCCAAAACGGGCTCCGATTTTGGCTTTGGCTTGGAAGCAGGACCGGTATTGGAAGCAGGGCCTGAAGTGGAAGCTGATCCGGCATTGGAAGCTGATCCGGCATTGGAAGCACGGCCGGCAATGGAAGCAGTTACGTGAGTAGAAGCAGGACCTGAAGTAGAAGCAGATCCAGAGGCCGCGATCTGATTTTTATCGATCGCAGGTGGAGCCGAGCGCGGCGTTTGCAGTTCACGGTGCTTCCGCTCCAAGGTCGTAATGCGATTTTTCAGCTCCGTCTGAAGCGACGCCGCGTGCTGCGCTTTTTCAGCCCAAGTAGACCAGTGATGCTTGGCCCACCACAATCCAAGCAGGAAGGCGAGCGCGAGAAACAGCCAGGTGTAGGGCTGGAAAAATTCGAGAAGATAAAGAAAAGGTGACATAAAATTCCGGGTTATGAACGCGCTTCCAATTTGCGGCATTGTTGTTCGAGTTGAGCAACCTCAGCTCGAAGCGTTTGGTTCTGCTCCTCAATACGTTGGGCACGACGACGATGGCCTCTGAAGAACATGCCCCCAATGAGAATGCCGAGAACGAAAAATAAAAGCCCCGCGCAAAACAGCGCAATAAGGGATTGGATAGCGAAAAATGATACAGCGGTTGCAAGCATAGTGGTTCCAAAAATCGGTTTAGTTTTGTTCGACAATGAACTGAACAGAATGCTCAGACGCATCCGCAGGAAGGGCAGCAGCATTTTCTAGCGGGGCCACGTATTCGACCTTCAACTGTTGGCGCGAGACCCCCATTGCAACCAATTCCTTTTGCACCGCAAGGGTGCGCATAAGGGATTGGCTCATATCCGTGGTTTGGCCGACCTTGCCGCCTCGACCAACCAAACGAATGGTCGCCCCTTTGCCACTCTGCAAAATTTGTGCCGCGGCTTTGCGAAGCTTCCATGCTTGGTCAGGGGAGATCGATGTCGAGCTTGAGTCAAAGTCAATCGCGCAACTGTTGAGAGCCGCCCGAAGCACCTGAAGGTTCGCATCCAAGTGCGGTGTAGCAGGTACCTGTTTCTTGGCCGGCAAAGCATCAGTCACAGGCGTCGCGCTAGGCGTCGGCTCGACTCCGGCGCGAGTTGGTAAAATAATACGTCCGGATGGCGCCCTTGGAATCCGAGTCAAGCTGCCTCCATTTATCGGCGGAAAAGAAGCGGCGGGTGTCTTTGATTGAACTGCAGGCACAGGAGAAGCAGAGGCCGCCCCTTTACCAGATAAATGGCTAGGAGAATTGCCAGGCAACCTGTTTAGGGAGATCCGAGTGTTTGCCTTGTTTCCTTCAGGTGCTGCCCCCCGCTTACCCGCCGTGGCGATGACAGGCGGTTGAGCGAGCTTGGATTCGAGGTCAGACAAAGCTTGATCGGAAGGAGACAATCCTTTTTTCGCCGGAATCAACGTCGCCTTTTGAGGAATACTCCCCGTCAACCCCTCAGCGGTGATGGGCTTGATGGTCGGCCTTGCGACGGGTTTTGCTGCTGGTTTTGCTGCTGGTTTTTCAACGGGCGCTGCATTCGGGGTTTGAACCGGTTTGATAGCTGGGGGAGGAACTGAAACTGTAGGCGAAACTGAAGCAGAAGCGGGAAGAGACGGATTACTAAGCACAGGATCGGAAAGACGAGGTACCGCAGGGAAGCGCCGCGCGGGCGAAGGGGCCGCTTTAGCCGCACCATCTTCCGACCGCTTGGGGAAACGGGCAGGCTTAGCGACCGATTTCGAAATCGGCTTTCCGTTCGCATCGTAGTAGGTAACCGTTTGTGGCTTCTGAGTCTGCAGAGCGGGAACAGCCGGCTCCCGCACTGAAGGCTTCGAGCTTAGGGGCTTCGTGGCTGGAGCCGAAGCGGGCATTGCAGGATTGGCTTTTGGCGCAGGTTTGGCTTTTGGCGCAGGTTTGGTTTTTGGCGCAGGTTTAGCTGCAGCCCCGGGTTTAATCGTCGGCACCGCGTTTATTGGTTTCTTCAAATGCGCTGGGGATAGAGTGGGCCGGATTTGCTTGGTCACGATTGGCTTTTTCGCCACGGCTTTCGGCTTGGCGGCAACCGTAGCCCCTGCTGGCATGATAATGCCTGAGGCTGATTCGGGTTTAGACACAGACTCTGACTTAGCTGAACCCGCCCCTGCAGCGGCACCTTGTACCGCATCACCGGTTTTAGAGGCCGATGCAGTTTTCAAAGCCGGAGCAGTACCCGTTGTTGACTTCGTTTCAGTAGAAGATGGAGGCTGCTTCTGGCTCTGTGATTTACCCGGATAGCTCAGCTCATCTATGATCCGACCTACTGGCAGGGCATCCTGCGTCAGGGCAACGAGCCGCTCCGCCGCATCCTGATCCATGACCTTTCCCGTCAAGGTGCCATCGAGATGATCAAAGCGTATCGCGACCTCGCCTGCGTCAAACGCCTTTGCTCCAGGATCCGCAGCAATAGCCGCGCTAGCCAATTCGGTCAGCTTCAACTCTAGCGGTGCATAGAACTGCTGCCGCGTGACGAAGTAAAACGCCAAGACAAGAAGTAAAAATAGAGCAAAAATAGTGTTTTTCATGGTATTTTTTTCATCCGAGCTCACCGCTTCAGACACCTTATGGTAATGGACGTTCATCGTTTACCTGAAGTCACCTTGCGCGGTGGGCTTCAGCTCGGTCTAACGGTTAATCACCGATACATCTGCGGTTAATATCGTTCAAGGAAGTCCTGTATATCATCCAAGGCATCGTCAATGTCGATATCGGTTTTTCGTCCAGCTCGATAGTCTTCCATTTCGACCACCAAGGCGTCTAGCGCTACCCGTTTCGTTTTTAAAATTTTCAACCGCAGCTCCCCGCGCTTTTTCGACACCCCGGGTAAGTTTTCCAAGGCGGTTCCAGGCAAGAGATCAATCAATAGTTGATCCTCCAAAAAGCCGTGCTTGGCCCGTAGCGACTGGATAGAGGTCCACGGCAATTCGACCACACGAAGCTCCTCGTTCCGGACAAAGATATCATAGTCTTGATCCGCTTCGTTAAAGGTCAATTGCAATCCCGCTTCTTGCGCCAACATGAGACCTTGAAGATCTAGCCGAGTGCCAAAAACGTTACTGAGATGAAAAGACAACATATCTCAATAAAGAGCACAATGGCCCTATGCGCAAGGGGGATTCATCGATGAATCTTGGCTCTGAAGTGCCGCTGAAAAACACGCAGGAATCAATTCGTCGTCTCCCTGCGCTTGAGATAGCGCGAAAAACCTGCGACAAAGACCTATGACGCCACAAGAAAGCCTGAAAAAACATTTTGGATTCGATGCCTTCCGCGAAGGCCAAGAAGACGTAATCATTAAAGTGCTCGAAGGAAAATCCGCCCTCGCGATTTTTCCGACCGGTGCAGGCAAAAGCCTTTGCTTTCAATTATCGGCCTTGGAGCTCGACGGGCTAACCCTTGTTATCTCTCCCCTCATCGCCTTGATGAAAGATCAACTCGACTTCCTCTTGGAGCATGACATTCCCGCCGCTCGGCTCGACTCGACACTCGATCGCGAAGAGGTGTTCAAAGTGTATGATGGCATGAAAGACGGAAGCCTAAAACTTCTCTACATCAGCCCAGAGCGACTGAACAACGAACGCTTTCTGGAACGTCTTAAGCAAGTGAAGATTTCCATGCTCGTGATCGACGAGGCGCACTGCGTTTCCGAATGGGGTCATAATTTTCGCCCTGACTATCTCAAGCTTGAGGCTTTGGCCAAAGAACTGAAGGTCGAGCGAGTCCTCAACCTCACCGCCACCGCCACCCCCGAAGTCGCCCAGGACATTTGTAAGACCTTCGATATTGCCGCGGAAGATGTGGTGCACACGGGGTTCCATCGCCCGAACTTGGATTTGATCATGAATCCGCAACCGCTGGAAACACGACTGGATGAATTGAAGCGCCGCATCGAAGAACGGGAAGACGGCCCGACCATTGTCTACGTCACCCTGCAACGCTTGGCCGAAGAAGTCGCTTTCGCCCTACCCAATGCCAAGGCTTACCACGCGGGCATGCAAGATGACGCGCGAGCCGCAGTGCAGAATTGGTTTATGGAATCGGATGACGCTATCGTCGTAGCGACCATCGCCTTCGGCATGGGGATCGACAAATCGAACATCCGCTACGTCTACCACTACAATTTATCGAAGTCGCTCGAGAACTACGCCCAAGAAATTGGCCGAGCCGGCCGAGATGGCAAGCCGTCGATTTGCGAGACCCTCGCCTACTCAGACGACCTCTTGATTCTAGAAAACTTTATCTATGGGGATACCCCAACCGAGGAAGCCTTGACCGGGCTCATCCGCGATCTCCTAAGCAAGCCGACGGAGTTCGACATCTCGACCTACGAACTCAGCAATCTCTATGATGTCCGCCCCTTGGTGGTGAAGACCTTGCTGACCTACCTCGAGCTCGACGACGTATTACAATCCACGCGTCCGTTTTACTCGGTGTATAAATTTATTCCCAATCGCTCTTCCACAGAAATGATGCAGGGAATGGACGACGCGCGACAAACATTTTTAAGGAAGGTTTTTGCCGCGGCAACCAAGGCGCGGACCTGGTTCTCGCTCGACCTGCTCGCGCTGGAGCAAAGCGGCATGGATCGAGATCGCGTGGTCAGCGCGCTCAATTATCTCGAAGGCAAAAACGATTTAAAACTCCAAGTCAGCGGGCTTCGAAATGGCTACCGTCGGATCAAACAAGACGTCGATGTGGAACAGATCATCGAAGAGCAGCTGGAACGTTTTCAGCACCGTGAAGACATGGACCTTCAACGTGTGCATGAGGTACTCGATCTGCTTCGTAATCCGAGTTGCACCACCCAACTATTGCTAGCCCACTTTGGAGAAATGATTGAAGATTGCGGTCATTGCGCGCATTGCCGAGGCGACGCTCCGGGGGATCTGCCTGAACCCGAAGAGCTGAACCAAGTCGAACCCGACCTCGCGCTGATCCAAAAAATGGTCACGGCTGACAACGCGGCGATTCGTCACCCCCGCCAAATGGCTCGCTTCCTGTGTGGCATCACCTCACCGGCAAGTACCAAAGCGCGCATCACCAAGAGCAAAAACTTTGGCAGCATGCGCTCCATCCCCTTTCAGCGCGTGCTGGATGCGGTTGAATCCGTCATGGGCGGCTAGGAATCAAGCTCACAAAAGACCAACGCACGATATCCGAAAAGAGGTAATGTAAGCCGAGGTCTGCTTGCTCTGCCAGTTCAAAGCCAACCAAACTCCACACTGGTTTAGCGGTAGAGAATAACGTCCTATTCCAATTTCGCCAGAAATTCGCTTGAAGAAAAATAACTCCTATGGCAGAGAAGATTACTAATTAGGCTCACCACTAAATCTCGTTTCTGTGAGATTTAGATTCAAGAAACGGTGAGAGTTGAGGACCTATGAGGAATTTAAACGTAGTTATTTGGGGAATTTATCTATCTGTTTTAGCTACTGTGCTTTGTACGACACAAGCGCAGCAACCTAAAATTGATTCCATTGAGCTGGACCCGCCAAATGTGGATCTTCGATTCACGCCAAAGGCCAATTGTTATTACGAATTTTATTGGGGAACCAATGTTTCCTCTCAAGCAGGGCTCATCGGGATGAGCCTTGGAGCTACGATAAATGGTTTGTTTGTTGACGGTGATGCAGCCGATGATTTTGCCAAAGGATTTTACCATTTAGTCGAAAGAGATATCACTGCCTCGGGTGATTTTGATCAAGATGGGATCAACGATGTTTTTGAGCTAAACCACCCACTATCTTTAAACCCACTGAATCCAGATGATCCAGAATACGACTATGATGAAGATGGTACCACCAACGGAGACGAAATCACCGCTGGTCGAGACCACGAAGTCTTTGACGCTGGAGTGGTTGGAATAGCAGAGACATCTCCAGTTCATGGCGAAGGCATGGTTGCCCTATCGCGAGAAGTAATCGTTCGGTTTGAAACCACGATAAACCCAGCAACGCTCAACAGCAATTCTGTGTGGGCAATCGCAAATGGCGAATACCTCACCGGACGCATTGTGCCCTCGAGTACAGATACGTTTTTTACGTTTTATTACGATCTGCCTCTACCTCCATCTACCGAAGTGCGTTTTTACTTTGATGGAGACCAGATTGAAGATGGTTTGGGACAAAATATCGATGCCGATGAAGATACCTACCCCGGTGGTATGGGAATTATCGAGTATAGCACGATCCCCCTAACACGCCTGCCAGACACCGATGTCTTTGGCTATGTGCGCGACTCGGCTACGGCATCACCACTTCAAGGGGTGACGATTCGTTTGGATGAGTTTCCTGGAATTTTTGCGGTGACTGACTCAACGGGCTACTTTCTCCTCGAGGACATGCCGGCACCTGAATTTTTTGTTCACATTGATGGCTCAACCGCAAATGCACCTGCCGGAATGACCTATCCAAACGTGGGTAAGCCGTTTCATAGTGTTCCTGGACAATCTGTACAAATCAGCATGGATGGAGCTATATTTGACATTTTTCTTCCTCAAATGTCTGTGAGTGATCTCCAATCCCTGAGCCCTAGCAGTGCTACAGCAGTGAACTTCGGTGCAGACGCCCAAACGCGAGTTGAAAGTCTTTTCCCAAGCTTAGATCCGGCTTTACTTAGCACGATGACGGTGGATTTTCCGGCCGCTTCAGCCCAAAACGAAACAGGATCGCCTGCGACCATGGCTACGATTATTCCGGTTGAACCCTCTCGCATTCCGGGTCCTTTACCATCGAACTTAACCCCTGCGCTTGTGGTCTCCATTCAAGCACCCGGAGCAACTACTTTCGATGTACCCGCACCTGTGACCTTCCCAAACGTAGAAAACCTCCCACCAGGTGAAAAGACATTGATCATGAGTTTCGATCATGATGCGGGAGCGTGGCGGGTTGTCGGACCAGGAACCGTAGCCGCAGACGGAATGGGCATCCAATCCGACCCAGGGGTTGGTATTCTTGCACCCGGCTGGCATACTGCGCTGCAAGGAACCGGAACCGAGCCGGATAAAAAGTGTACCCCTTTTTGGAAAAAATCGGGTTCGTGGTACAAAGTCATCATCGCGTCAGCTGACTGCCTCAATGCTCTTCTGAAAGAGGCTAAGAGCTTAAAACAAATTGTTCTCGCAGTAAAAATTCAAAAGCAAGCCTTGGACGTAGCGATGGCTGCGGTGAAGTCTGACGCTTCCGATGCAAGCGTTTCAGACGCCGCGATCCGAGCGGGGTTCAATACCGTACTCTTATTAAAAGATCCTGTTGTTGACACGATTTTTGAAGCTTCAACCAAACAAGCGAGCCTAGCGCTCCGGCTTTCAGAATGTGTGGCTGGATTCCTCGGGGCGGGTAGTGAGATTTGTGATTCCTGCTATGATCCATCGAAATGCAAAGTAAGCAACTACACCCAGTTAATCTGTTTACTCATCCAACTCTCTGAAACCAAACTTTCGGGCATAAATACCTACATCGAGAGCGCCAAAGAAGGTTTACGAGCCATTCCACTCACCTTAGCCTGCCTTGCAATAGAACAACTAAGGGATTGGCTTTTTCCTTCCGCTAAAATCGATCCGCATGGCGACAAAGGTGGCAAAGGCGCTACCAAAGCACTCCCTCTTGATCGGGCTGCAATTCTAGCCGAAATAACAAATTATGAGGCCGCTTCAGCCCAACTTGGGGCACGGATTGACGACTTGGAGGCGCTTGCCGACGAATTCGAAGCCATCGCAAACCCAATTGGCGAGCTGATGGAAGCTGCCGAAGAACTTCGCAAAACGTTTCCCGAAACAGATGAAGGCTACTATGTATTCACCTACAATGGCTTTGATCTCAGAGGTCGACACAACTCAGAAGGAGGGTACACGCAAGTCCTGCCAGAATCCACAGTCTTCACCTTAACATCTTATGATGTAGATCTGAACCGAGTAGGAGTATATAATGCTACCTCGGCTCCAAGCGGGTTTGCCACTTCAATTTTGCCCTTTGAGCACATGGATGCAAATGGGATGCCTGACACAGATGGTGATGGGCTTGCCGATGCCGCCGAGCATGCAATCGGAACCTCAGCCGCTAATCCTGATACCGATGGTGACGGGATCGATGACTACGCTGAAGTTCGCCAAGGATTAGATCCTCTATCGGGACTGGCTTTTCCTGTAGGTCCGATTTCTCAGATCGACCTCCTAGGCCCTGCCCACGCTGTCGCTGCAAAAAGCACATCGCGTGATTCGATTAATGAAATTGCCTTCGTCGCAACCGGGCCCTTTGGCCTCGCGCTTGTCGATAGCACGGAATTCAGCAACCCAATCGTCATGGGGCAGATCGACCTACCTGGCACCGCTGTAGATGTGGATGCCGACATGTCACGTAGACTCGCGGTTGTGGCCTGTAGTGGGAACGGGCTCTACATCATTGATTTTAGCGATCCTTTAATTTTACAAATCGTTGGTCGTATTCCGGGGAACGTGACTCAAGTGGAATTAATCAACGGCATTGCGTTTTGTGCTGATGGATCTGAATTAATATCAGTAGATATAGAGAGCAGTCGGATTATTCACCGCCTTGCGTTTAATGGGAGCAGCATACGTGGACTAACCACTCAGAATAATCTGTTATACTCAATGGCTGCGGACAAGACCCTACGGGTCATCGATGTACAGCAATTCCGTATGCAAGAACAAGGTAGCCTCGTACTCAGCGATGGGGGAAGCGACATCTTCGCCGCAGGCAATTTTCTCTATGCAGGTGCTAGAGGATCTAACTCAAGAGGAGGACAGGTTGTCGTGGATATCTCAAATCCAAGCCTGCCGACTGAAATCGCAGGATCGATTCTGGTCAGCCCCAATGTAGCGGCAGGTCAAGGCGTCATCGCCAATGGAACAGGGCTCGGGCTACTTTATGGACGAAGTGAGGTCGAACTATTAAATCTACAGGTGCCCACGAATACCTATAACTTTATTACCCGATTTGCCTTACCGGACACGGTTCACCATGCGGCAATCGGTGAAGGAGTAGGCTATGTGGCTGCCGATGGAGCAGGGTTTTACGTGATCAATTATACCTCATTCGATAACGCGGGAATCCAGCCTAGCGGCACCTTGAGTGTTCAATCCTTTTCCCCCTCACAACTCATCGAAGGAGAACGAATCCTCATCGATGCCGAGGTTGCCGACGATGATCAAGTCAGCCTCGTGGAGTTTTATATTAATGGGGAGCTTTTTGATCGCGATATTAGTTACCCCTTTGAACAGGGCTGGGGCGTACCCCTTGGAGTTGCTGGAACAAATTACACCTTTGAGGCACTTGCCACCGACACAGGAGGCAATCGCATATGGCTGGCTCCAGTTTCGTTGAGCGTAGGAGTCGACACCATCCCTCCTACCCTAGCCGTAACCGCTCCGCTAGCGTCTAATTCTTTTTTAAGTGGGGAAACCATTTTTGTCGATGCGACGGCATTAGATAATGTAGGCATAGACTCTGTCGATGTGTACATCAATGGAACCAATGTTCCCAACCAACAAGTCTCACTGTTCCAATATGACATCAATGCGCCGCATCGATATGGAACCTACACCCTGACCGTGGTCGCTCGCGACACCTCTGGCCTTGTCAGCCAGACGATACACACCCCCTTTAATGTGCAAGAAGTCGCGGTATCTCGACAGATAAATCTCTTTCAGTTATCCCCACCTAGCGCCGTTTCACGCCAAGTGAATCTCTTTCAAAATTCACGGCTTAACGCGGTCTCTCGACAAGTGAATCTTTTTCAAAATTCACGGCTTAACGCGGTCTCTCGACAAGTGAATCTCTTTCAAAATTCACGGCTTAACGCGGTCTCTCGACAGGTCAGCGTCTTTCAAAATTAATTTTATAGGAATAAGGAATACACTCATGAAAACAATAAACACTTTGAGCATAACCATGTTGGTCTTTATGCTTCAGCCATTCCAGCTCTTCGCAGCCATCACCATACCCGGCGCCGATGGATCCGACGGAGTATTTGCTCCAACTGCGGATGTCGAAATCGACCTTGGTCTTGCACCCACAGCCG
>Ga0209186_1002467_pt1 | contig 13150 bp, 17 predicted proteins | sample SidtaG_FD_187426 | JGI IMG/M metagenome (GOLD analysis project Ga0209186, IMG submission 187426) | Marine algal microbial communities from Sidmouth, United Kingdom - Sidmouth_Male2 metaG (SPAdes) (version 2) | ecosystem: Host-associated > Algae > Red algae > Unclassified | place: Sidmouth...
GCCCTCCCCCCACCTCCACCGCTCGCAGCGCGCCACCACCTGCCCGGCCGTCTGCAGCTCCCCCACGGGTGGGCACCAGCCGCGCACCAGCCCCCGCCGCCGGATGCCGCGCCGCGCCGGCGACGTCAGCGACGTGGCGACGGTCGTCGGCGGCATTTATGGGAAGGGGGGGAGGGCGGCGCGGGCGGATGCCGGTCGTTGGCCGCCGCCGCCGCCGGTGGTAGGGGGGGGGAAAGGGGCGCCCGCGGCGGTGGGAGGGAGGGGCGGGGGGGCTGTGCCGTCACCGCGGGGGCGGGGCGGCCGATTCGTGCTCAACCGCGCCGCCGGCGACTGCCGGCGGAACACTGGGGACGCTTCCGGTCGCGCCAGTATCACCCGCATCATCTACCGGCAGCAGCGGCGGCGGCAGCGGCGGCGGCGGCCTACGGTCGACCGCCCAGGGCGTTGGCGGGCGGCGGTTGGGGGTGGTCGTCGGCGCCCGGGGCAGGCGGCGGTCGGGGCGGCGGCGGGTGTGGGGTGGCTCCCACCGCCGGCGGACGGCGGCGGCCGGCGGCGGCGGCGCAGCGGCCGACCGGTGTGTCGGCGGCGGTGCCGCCGACGGGCGGGGCCGACACAGCCGTGGCGGCCACCGCGTCAGAGAAGGACGGAACGCCCGCGCAGCCCCCGACGGCGTCTCCGTCCCCCAAGCCGCTAGAGCGTTTACTATCTTTCCGGGGCGCCCCGTACCGTCGCGCGAGCCGCAGACGCGGCGGAGGCAACGTCGTCGCTGCCCGCCGCGCGCGTTCCCCGCCGCCAAGAGAAAGATTGCCGCCGGGAGGCCGCCGCTGCGGCGGGGGGGGCGCCCACGCAACCACTGCGTCGGCATGTGGTGCCGTCACTCCGAACGCGGCAAACACAAAGCAGGTGGGGGCGGCAGGTGGCCTGGCCCCCGCAGACGAGGGAGGGGGGGGGTAGGAGGGTACACGACGAGGCGACGGAAGCAGAGGGTGTGGGGGGGGAGAGTGGCGTTTGACTCCACGCCACAACCGAGAGACGCGCGTACCGATGTCGCTGAGAGAAGCGGTAGTCACGGGGCGGCAACACCTCTTGACCATGGGTGGCACTGGAAACGTCGCCCACAGTTAAGCGGTCCTGGTGACTGGCTCGCAAAGTCCGCCGCGTGTCGCCGACACGGCCAACCACGATGCTTCCTATCGCCCCCGCCGAGGGGCCGCCGACGGCAGGCGGGTGCTCAGCCACGGCCACGGAGATGGCGGCGGCGCCCCCGTGCTCCGGAGCAGGTGCACTGCCAATTCCGTGGCCACGAAGCGGCAGTAGCCCATGGGGGCGCACCGTCGCCGTGACTGGCGTCGTCGCCGGCAGCAGGCGCCCAACGCTGTCACCGTCAGCGGGGCCGCCCCCGTCCCCACGTGCTGCCGCCGCCTCCGCCTCAAACGGTCACGCCGCAGCCACGCGTCGCTGGTGGTGTCGCTGTCATCGCCACGACGGTTAGGGCAGCACAGCAGCTGCAGCCCGTCCGCCGCCGCCCACCAACCGCTTTCGACCGCCCGTGGTTGGCGGGCGCGTGACTCTGACCGGTGCCCACGACGCCCGTGGCAGGGCCCCGCCCGCCGCTCTTTGGCTCGGCGTCCGAAGCCGTCGCGGACACGAAAGGGATGTCCCCACAATCGATGTCAGCTACTGCAGGCAGCACATCGTTACATGCAATTGCCGACGATCATCGCGTCTGCCCCACCCTCCGCGGCACTCGCGTGCCTATGGTCTCTGCGGCGGTCGTGGCTATGACACCGGTGGCCACTGACCGGCACAGTAGCCAGTCAGCTGCCGCTGTGAAAAGCAGCCGTTGTGGGTATTGTCGGGGACTGGTGGCGCCAAGCCACTTGTCGGGCCGGAGGATGAGCGACCGCTTGGCGCGTATCCTGTGGTCCGTGGAAGAATACGCCGGGATGGACCGATGCGCGAAGAAAAGGACACTGATCGTGATACATGAGCACAGCGCCCTTCCTTCAGAGCGACTCTTACTTTTCGGGTAAGCTGGTGCTACTGGCAGTGCTCGGACATATTTTATTCCTGTTGCTTCCTCCACGCTCAACGATATCGTGTCGCACGTCACACTTTGCACTATAGTTGTCGTGACGATGCGCCCGGCGAGGACTGTCCTCAGCCAGGCGGCTTTCTCAGAATATGTGTCCATGGCAGACACAGGCCCGGGTGAGTGCCCTGCGATGAGCGCCCAATACCGGAGCCAACCCCGCGCGCACCCCTCTCACGGCCCTCTCCCCGCCCTAAGCCACGCCATGTCAGCCTTATTGTTGACACGATGGCATGGCGGAGTGCTGTTAGTGTCGGGTGGCTGTTCAATCCAAACACCGTGAGCGCCCCGTACACGCCGTGGGTTTCCCCGCCCCAACCCGTCCATCATCTGTTGAGTTTCTCGGCGGCTCGGCGCCACCGGCCCCCAAAGCACACAAACACACAGCGCCGCACCACCACACCACCACAGCAGCACCACGTTTTCCTGAAGTGTCCAGACACACGCGACGCCAGTCTCCGAGCCCCGTGCACAACTTTGCCGCCGCCCTTGCCGCAGAGCAGAGTGACAGATGTAAGGAAGCAACGGCAGGGGCTGCCGTTTTCCGTAGCATACAAGCAAGCGGTGGCAGCCGTGCAGCTCCGCCCACCAGCTGGCGTCAGCGGGGAGGGAGCGGTACATAGCTGAGAAAGCGGAGACCTTGTCAGCGGGGCAGAGGTACGGGCACGGGTAGTGACAGCGGCGAGGAGGGTACAAGCGGCGCCGAGCTCACACCAGCTGCCGAGATGCACGTCCTAACGTAAAGGAATCACTTGTCCAGGGGGAGCACAGCCCCCGTGCCCCCCCCGAGCGCGCCAGCCCGCCCACCCACCCCACTCCAGATTCCAAATCTCCCCCTCCCCAAACCAACCTTGATGCAGCCTGGACGAATCCTTGAAGAGATCCTTGCATCTCGTCAACCCTGCGATTACCAAGGTTCCAGAATAGGGGGGGCGTGCCGTATTTTGCCTGCGAATAGAACATGCGCCCTCTATTGTGTCACCCGGACTATCTGACTGAGATCGGGTTATATAATTCATTGTGGTGAATCTCGTTCCTCAGGGCACCGTTACGTTGACGAGAGCGTGGATCGTGGACCTATAAGCGAATATAGACACGTTGCATCAATATAAGAGACATGTTTTCGTTAGTCCACCATTGCTAGGTTTGCTCTTACAGTCATTGCCCGCTTGAAAGATGGGTTGGCGCAACTTGTAGCCCACCTCAAAGTTCACAACAGATTGGGCAATCTGGTCCGAGATGATGACCATATGAGGCCCATGGAACGCTCGATCGCGAACTTCTACTGTAAGTGGGGATATAGCATTTCTAAGGACAAGGAGTGGCGTCCGGATCGCTTCACACGGGGCTCTGCTGGGGGACAGGCGACCCTGATCAACGCTACTTGACACGAGGGAATACTCGATAGCGAACCACCACATGTATGATCGCTGCAACTGCTTGCAGGTGCGGCGGGCCCCACTCTGGAGCGATCGAGTTGCGCTCAGTTATAAGATGGGTATCTTATAAGCGGGAGACGTATAAGTGCGCAATGACTGTACTACGGAAAGGAGGGGAGCCCGCGTATGCCATGTGACGTGTGTATTCAATTGATGAGCTGCAGACAAAAAAATAAAATCCGCAAACGTCCAGAAATGCGAAAACAAGCACAATGAGAGGCCCTCAAATGTACAGAAAAACAAAGGTCGTCCGCAAAAGCGCACGACGCTCCGACCCGGATGGGAGGGAGGGAGGGCGGAAAAACAGCGGACGTGCGGAGCCAGAGGAAGCAGGGGGTGACGCGGGCGCGTCGCCCTTAAGCGGCTGTGAGGTCGGTCCGGAAACCCCGCCCGTGCGGCTACGGGTGGGGGGGCTGCTAGAGGCAGCTGGGCGCCGCCGGAGACGGATCTCCGGCGGGATCCGATCCTCTCAGACAATCCCCGGTGGGAATTGGGAACTAGCCCAATCCCCGGCACGTTGCAAATTTCTTCGCCCCACCCCGCGTAAGTCGACGCCCGTGGTATAATAACCGTCGGAAAAGACAGTACGGAGGGGTGTCTTTGGAAAGGAGAGGAGCCCGCGTATGCCAACAGATAGAGTACACCCGCCGCCGGCCGAGGCACGACGGCGGGTGCGAAGAACCCGATCGAAACACAAAAGACCGTCGAGCGCGGCAGTGGGCAAGCCGTGGGCCGCGCAGGTTGGGACGCCACGCCACCGCGGCGTGGGGGTGAGGGCCGTTGCCACCCGCCCCCGACAACCAAGCGAGCCGCGCGCCCCTCCGCGCCACCGCGTCAGAGGGCCGACGGCGGCGGGTGCTTGCCTAGGATGCGTAACTATCCCCCGGCAGGCAAGGGGACAAGCCCGACCCCCGGGGTGGCGGGGGGTCGGCGGCGCCATCAGCCGCCCGCGCTAGGCCGGCCTCTTGGCGGGCCTCCCCTGGCGCGGCCGGTCCGCCGTGTTCTTTCCCTTGTTTCTGTCCTCATTGTTGCCCGCGCCCTCCACCGCCCCCTTCACGATGGAGGCGGCGCGCCGCGCACCATGCCGCCAGACGGCGGTGCGGACGTGGCGGGTCGTCCAGGCCCCCTCGAGGAAGTCCCACGCTCGGCAGTGACCGTCGCGGTCCCCCCCCCCAAACACCGAGCAGTGCAGCACCGCGGCCGCCGACTTATCGTAAGTGGCCAGGGTGAGCACCGTGTGCTTGTTGCTCACCAGCGTGAACAGCTGGTGCAGAGCCACCCGGGTGCGGATGTCTAAGGACGACACAACCCGCACCGCCCGCTCGTCGGCGCACTCGCGCGACCGCTGCCTGCTGTGCAGCTTCTGCAACCAGGCGGCCACGTTGTAGACGAAGGACAGCTCCGCCGCCGCCGCTTCGCCGAGACGCGCGACCACGCCCGCAAATTCGAGTGTCCCCAACCACCTCAAAGGGATACGGGAAGGCCGAGTGGTCGGGCGGGAGCTAGAAGCCAAAGATGGCGGGCCTGGTGGCCTGCACGGCGCGGACGGTCGCGGGGCGGAAGGCGTCCCGACAGGCGGCGTGTCGGCGCCAAGGCGACGACGGGCATGTCAAGTCGTCGACCTCGACGTGCTCGCCGTCATCCGAGCCGACGCCGTCCATGGCCGTCGTGACCGTGCCCGCGCCGGCGTGCCCCCCACGACCGTCGGCCGTCACGCCGTGGTCGGGGAGTGGGGATGGCCGGTGGGTTGGGCGCCCGCCCCCGTCGTCGGCGACGCCGCCAACGCCGTCTTTGTGGCCGCGGCCCGTGTCGCAGTGGCCCCCAGCTGAACCCGAACCGACACACGCTAACACGACAAGGCTGCCATCCGGCCCAACACCCGCGCCCGAAGCAGCACCGAACGAGTCCGCGGAGGCCGTAGGATGGGAAGGGGGGGGGTTCGGGGGGGGGAGAACAAGCGAGGGCGACGCGGTCTCCAAGCCCACACCAAGGAGCAGGAGAAAGAACCGGAGGACAGGGGTGGGGGTGATCGCCCCAGTTGTAACGGTAGCCTGAAAGGCCGGCGCGGCAAGACAAAAGTCAAAGATTCCGCTCCCCAAATGGGGTGTAGATGCCGAGAGCGACACCATAAGATCCGCAGCTCCGTCACGCCCACCCCGAGCGGGTGGACGCCGTTTTTCCGCCAGGGCGCAAAAACGTCGGACGTGCGGAGCCAGAGGAAGCAGGGGGTGACGCGGGCGCGTCGCCCTTCAGCGGCTGTGATGTCGGTCCGGACGCCCCGCCCGTGTGGCTATGGTGGGGGGGCTGCTCGAGGCAGCTCGGCGCCGCCGGAGACGGATCTCCGGCGGGATCCGATCCTCTCAGACAATCCCCGGTGGGAATTGGGAACTAGCCCAATCCTCGGCACGTTGCTAATTTCTTCGCCCCACCCCGCGTAAGTCGATGCCCGTGGTGTAATAACTGTCGGACAAGACAATACGGAGGGGTTAGAGCAAACCTAACAATGAAGGACTGACGAATCGTGTCTACGATATTGCGGCCACGTGTATATATTGGCTTATTGGTCCACAAACCACGGCTTTGTCAATATAACGGTGCCCTATCCAACACCGAACTTCACAATGAATTTAGGTAAGTCCATCTTGCTCCTATAGTCCGAGGGACCCAATTGGGGACGCATGTTGTATTCGAAGGCAAAATGGGCCACGCCCTCCCTATTCAAGACACTAGGACTATTCTAGAAGCCCTCCCATCGGCTGATTGTCTGATGAAAAGGATCCAACACGTGTCCCAGTGACTGTGACTACGGCAAGAGTCGACCGTGAAAGAAACGCGCGCGCGATCCCGTTTTTGATGCGACATTTGACCGGACTTTTGGCGGCAGGCTGGACGCTCCGAGACAGACGGACCGGGCGCGAGTGTGCAGAACGTATGGCAGAGAAACAGAAACTGAAGCGGGAGGAAACTAGTATCTTTAGTCAGTAGGCCCGACGCATGACGCGCGATCCACCCGAGCCGTCAGACGTGGAGTGGACTGGATGACGCGTGCGCCTGTGACGCTGACAATGTCTCGGGGCCGTCGGACGACCGGCACCCCCTCGAAACCGGAATCTGTGGTCCTAATTTGAGGATCACTGGAAGCCGCCGCGTGAATCGTGGTACGTGGACTAAGTCGGACGAAAAGACGACCTAGACAGCCGGATTCGCAATGTCAAGCACCATCCGTACAGCAGACATGGTGCCTCGTGACTGACGGTCAAATGTACATCCCAGGCGTGTCCAAACTGACGTATTAGGAGGGGTGCCGGTAGAAACGTTGGTCGACCCCAGCCCAATCGCATTCTGGCGGGGGGGGGGGGGGATAACGTACCATCCCTCACAATCAGCCCCCGGCCGTCGCTCGGTGGGTGGCGACGCTGAGAGATACCGCATTGACAACGACGGTCGGCGCTGGGCGCGGATCGCGACCGCCGTGCTCATGACTGCCGTGCTCGTGACCGCCCTTCTCGCGACCGTCGTGCTCGCGACCGACGTGATCACGACCGCCATCCCCGAGACCGCCGTGCACGCGACGGCTCCGCTTGCGTCGTACACGAGCGCAGCGCTCTCGTGCAGCGGGGGGTGGTCCCATGGAGGGAGGCTTCATGAGCATGAGCGGGTGGGAGGGGGACAAGGGTGGAAACGACGATGTCACCACAGCGGCCGTTGTCGCAGCACACGTTGCTACCCTCCTGGAGTGGCGCCGCCGAGCGAGTTCGGCGCGGCGCGTGCAGCGTCCGCGGTATCGTGGCTCGACGCCAGGCCGGGTGCCGAACAAGCCGCGCAACTTTGAGCTCGACCTGCACTGCATTCTGCGTGATTATTTTGGCGTAGATGGGCTGCCCCCAGTGTATAGCCTGCTGGACTCTGAGCGTCGCTTTCGTGTTCCCATGGCCATTTTCCTGCGAATGTATCATGCGATTAAGGACCGACCATTTCGGGTGCAGCGCGTGAACGCGACGGGGCGGCCGCAAGCGCATCCTTTACAGATGCTGGTGGCTGTGTTCCGCGTGCTGGGGTATGGCGAGTCCTGTGATCGCGCGGACGAGTATGTGCGGCTGTCTAGTTCAACCGTATCGCGCGCGGTGACGCTCTTCTCAGAGTTTATGGTGGACGAGTTTAGCTCCCGCTACCTGCGACCGCCCACCAGGGCAGAAATCGGTAACATCCTTGGGCGCAATGCTGAGCGTGGGTTACCGGGGTGTATTGGGTCGCTGGATTGTTCTCACTGGCAGTGGTCCGCTTGCCCGAAGGGGCGCGCGGGCACCTGTGACAGTATTCGTACTGTCACGTATGGCATACCCGGGGTACGATCATCTAATAATCTGGAAATAAATTGTTCGGATTTGGATTAGTTGGTTGGCCGATTGGGCCCGTGGCTTAGTGGTCAAGGTACCAGACTACTATTCCGGAAGTCGCGAGTTCGAGACGCCATTGCTGATCCCCGAATTCTGTCCTGGTGCACCGAGACTGAGTTGCGGACAGACTCTCTCCACCAATCAGATGCGCCCCTGGGACTGACTTGGAGCTTCTGATTGCTTTCATGCACCCATACGGCCAGAACATCGACATCAGCTTCCCTTTTATTCTGCACTTTGGCAAGCAAACTGTAGAAAATCTCAAGATCTCGCCTGGGTAGCTTTCTCTGTGCCAAGAAAAGTGGATCAAGCGGCAACAAACAGTGAGTTCTGCAGGATGCAAGGTCCTGGCACCGAATGTGGGCTTTCTATTGGCTTCAATGCCCTCTGACTGTCGTTTTAGACCAATAAAATGCTCATTTTCACAGTCAGTCTCTGTCTCTGTCCCCCAGGACAAAATTCTGGGATCAGCAATACCCTCCGATGTCTACCTTTTCGAGAACTTCCTGGCGGCTGACAGTAGCGGATGCGTATTCTTTCACAGCACCTACCAGGGCCGCAATGGGCAGCGGTCCACCGTGATTGAGGCGATCTGCGACGAGGATACCTGGATTTACAACATTTTCGCGAGCAGTCCCGGGAGCCTGAATGACATTAACGTCATGTACCAATCTCCCTTGTACATGGATGTTATCACTGGCAAATGGCCCCCGCGGCACTGTCCGTTCACTGTGAATGGTAATACTCGTACCTTGCTTTATTACCTAGTGGACGGCATCTATCCTCGCTTCGCGTTCTTCGTCGCCCCGTATCCCAACCCCCAAACTCGAGAGCAACGGACTTTCCACTGCTTACAAGAGGCGCTGCGCAAGGATGTGGAGCGCCTCTTCGGGATCCTAACGGCCCGCTTCCACATTATGCTGCACCCGTGCCGTTTCTGGTCAGTACCGCGCATGGTTCTTACCACGCAGACAGTTGCCTGATTACAAAACATGGTTGTGGAGGCGCGCCGCGACGGGTTTGTGTCGCGGTCGCGTTCGTTGTGGTACGGGGGAGGCGGCGATGGGCCGGGGGCCGCCGGACCGGCGGGCAACGCCGGACCGGCGGGAAACGCCGGACAGGCGGAGGGGACTGCGCCGGAGGGTGCGGGCGCCGGTGCCGGGGTGGGCGCCGGCGCGGGCACGGGCGCGGGCCCCGCCGGTGGCGCTGCTGGAGAGGCGACCGAACACGGCGCGGGAGGTGTCGCGCTCGGTGCCGGTTCTCCAGCGGCGGCCGGCGCAGGCGGGGCCGCCCCCGGCGTCGATGGCGGAGCAGAGGCCGGCGCCGGCGCGGGCGCAGGCAGTGACGGAGGTGCTGGTGCGGGAGCCGGCGAGGGTGGGGGGCGCGACGGCGCGGGCGATGCCGCGGCCGAGGACGGCGGTGGTGGTTCGGGGTCCGGCGAGGGTGGGGGGGGCGACGGCGCGGGCGATGCCGCGGCCGAGGACGGCGGTGGTAGTATGGGGGCCGGCGGCGGTGGGGGGGCGACCGGCGCGGCCGCGGGCGCGGCCGGTAGCGGTGGTGCTAGTCCGGGGGCGGGCGATGGTGGGGGGGCGGAAGGCACGGCAGCGGGTGGCGGTGCTGGTCCGGGGGCGGGCGTCGGTGAGGGGGCGGACGGCACGGCAGCGGGCGGCGGCGCTGAGGACGGTGGGGCCGACGGGGTTGATGCCAGAGGGTTGGATGATCTTGAGCACACCCCGGGCGTCCCATCCCCCCATGGCGGAGGTGCTCCGGTGGCGCCAATGAGCGCGTTTATGCGCATCCTGATGGCGACGGGCGAGGCTAAGTCTGTGGCGGAGCACCAGGCGCTTCGCGATGACCTGTGCGCGCATGTTTTCGCGCAGCGAGGCGAGCTTCTGGAGCCGTACGTTGATTGAGTGTTGCTCGTGAGGGTCTTAAGTGCATTTGTTGCATGACATGTTTCTTTCTGGGCATCACTTTTATGGTGGTGCGATGACGTCTTGCGTTTTGCAGGTTGTGCTTTTGAATCTTCTACAGTTTTACGGTGTGTGTGAGGGTGGGTGCATGTTCAGTGGTATTGGTTTTACTGTGCGTCCCGGAAACCGTTGAGAGTGTGTGTGTTTCCCTGCTCTTTTCTTGCGGTACTCGCGCGAGGCCCCAGGCCGCGGCCACAGTCGCGGTCGTTAGGTGGCGGCCACCGCCGACGTCTGGCTCATGTCAAGGGGCGGCCGCCGAGCTTGTTCCTGCGACCATCCGGGGCGTCGTGGCCACGGTTGCCGATGACGCGTGACCAGTGCGGCCACCGCGCTTGTCGAGACGGGTTCGGCGGCTGCGCTTGCGTATCGCGGCTGCCGCAGTGGCGTGGCACGGCAGCCGCCGCTATTTCTCGTGTCGACGGCGGCCACCTCAGTGGTCCTGGATGCAAGGTGGGGGCGGCTGCCGCACGTGTGTTGGGTGTGCGACGGGTGCGGCGGCCGCACGTGCGCTGCACGGCTGCAGTGCTTGCGTGGCGCGGCAGCCGTCGGCGCTGTTGCTGTTAGCGGCGGCCGCCGCTGTATGATGGTGGCAAGGCGTAGGCGGCGGCCGCCGCTGTATGATGGTGGCAAGGCGTGGGCGGCGGCCGCCGCGGTCATCAAGGCTACAAGGTGGGGGCGGCCGCCGCCCGTGAGCTGGGCGGGACAGGTGTGGCCGCCGCCACGGCGATGCGCGGGAGCCGCCTGTGCTGTTGCTGCTGGCGCCGGCCGCAGCTGTATGATGGTGGCAAGGCGTGAGCTGCGGCCGCCGCTGTATGATGGTGGCAAGGCGTGGGCGGCGGCCGCCGCGGTCGTCGATGCTACAAGGTGGGGGCAGGTGCCGGCCGCCGCACGTGCGTTGGGCTGGACGGGTGCAGCGACCGCCGCCACGGCGTTGCGCGGCAGCTGCCGATTTCACTGGTGTTGGCGGCGGCAGCCGCTGTATGATGGTTGCAAGGCGTGGGCGGCGGCCGCTGCGGTCGTCAAGGTTACAAAGTGGGGGCGGCCGCCGCACGTGTGTTGCGCGGGACGGGAGCGGCCGCCGCCACGTAGATACGCGGCAGCCGCCGATTTTACTGGTGTTGGCGGCGGCCGCCGCTGTATGATGGTGGCAAGGCGTGGGCGGCGGCCGCCGCGGTCGTCGAGGTTACAAGGTGGGGGCGGCTGCCGCCCGTGTGCTGGGCGGGACGAGCGTGGCCGCCGCCACGGCGATGCGCGGGAGCCGCCGGTGCGGTTGCTGCTGGCGCTGGCCGCCGCTGTGTGATGGTGGCAAGGCGTGAGCGGCGGCCGCCGCTGTATGATGGTGGCAAGGCGTGGGCGGCGGCCGCCGCTGTCGTCAAGGTCACACGGTGGGGGCAGGTGTCGGGCGCCGCTCGTGTCCTGCACGGGACGCGTGCGGCGGCCGCCGCTACGGCGCTGCGCGGCAGCCGCCGAGAGTTCTGGTGTTCGCGGCGGCAGCCGCTGTATCATGGTGGAAAGGCTTGGGCGGTGGCTGCCGCTGTCCTTAAGGTCACACGGTGGGGGCAGGTGGCGGCCGCCGCACGTGTGTCGGGCGGGACGGGTGCAGCGGCCGGCGCCACGGCGTTGAGCAGCAGCCGCCGATTTTACAAGTGTTGTTGGCGGCCGCCCCTGTATGACGGCTGCAATGCGTAAGCGGCTGCCGCCGTTGTCGTCAACGTTACATGGTGGGGGCAGGTGGCGGCGGCCGCTCGTGTCTTGCGCGGGACGCTTGCTGTCGCCGCCACGTCGATGCGCGGCAGCCGCCGACTTCACTGGTGTTGGCGGCGGCCGCCCCTGTATGATTGTTGCACGGCGTAGGCGGCAGCCGCCGGTGTCGTCAAGGTTACATTGTGGGGGCAGGTGGCGGCCGCCGCACGTTTGCTGGGCGAGACGGTTGCAGCGGCCGCCGCCACGGCGTTACGCGGGAGCCGCCGATTTTACTGGTGTTGGCGGCAGCCGCCGCTTTATGATTGGTGCAAGGCGTTGGCGGCGGCCGCAGCGGTCGTCAAGGGTACAAGTTGGGGACGGCCGCCGCCCGTGTGTTGGGCAGGACGGGTGTGGCCGCCGCCACGGCGATGCGGAGGAGCCGCCGGTGCTGTTGTTGTTGGCGGCGGCCGCCGCTGTATGATGATGGCATGGCGTGAGCGGCGGCCGCCGCTGTTTGATGGTTTCATGGCGTGGGCGGCGGCCGCCGCGGTCGTCAAGGTTACAAGGTGGGGGCAGGTGGCGGCCGCCGCTCTTGTCTTGCACGGGACGGGTGCGGCGGCCGCCGCCACGGCGTTGAGCGGCAGCCGCCCGTTTTACCGGTGTTGGCGGCGGCCGCCGCTGTATGATGGTGGCAAGGCGTGGGCGGGGGCCGCCGTGGTCTTCACGGTTACAAGGTGGGGGCAGGTATCGGCCGCCGCACGTGTGTTGGGCGGGACGGGTGCGGCGGCCGCGCGTGCGCTGTGCGGTTGCCGCACTGGCGTGTTGCGGCTGCCGCTCCTATTGGTGGTGTCGGCGGCGGCCGCCGCGGTCCTTAGGGTGGCAAGGTAGGGGCGGCTGCCGCACGTGTGTTGGGTGTGGGACGGGTGCGTCGGCCGTGACGGCGTTGCACGGCAGCCGTCGCTGTTGCTGGTGTCGAGGGTGGACGACACGGACGTCTTGGTTGCCATGCGGGGGCCGTGATGGGCGCGCCCGGACTCGCTCGCAGTGGGTGGTGGCAGCTGCTGCACACATAGATCAAGTTTGAGCTCGGGGATTGCTTGCGAATGCGCGACTGCCACACCCCCCCTCGCTCCGCACGTCTGCCACGGGCGCGGCCCTCTAACCATGTCTGAAAAGCTCGTGATAGGCTCTGCGGAGGCGCGCAGGGGCCATGCGGCCGCTTGGGCGCCCAGCGCTCGCGCTGACTGGTGGCTGCCGCCGCATACAAAGTAGAGGCAGGCGGAATCGGCAACGCCTCTGCTCATACGCGCGAGACGTCAAATTCCCCCCCCGCCCGTTGCCCTGTGTGCAGGCGCAGTGAGCGGGCGGCCACGTACACACAGACTCCGCCGCACGCGCGCGGACGCAGTGTGCGGTCGGCGGCGTACCCACAGGCACCGCCGCATACGCGTGGTGCTTGGTCGGCGGCGTATCCACAGCCGCGCTGAAGGCGCTCGCTCTCTCGGCGCTGCGGCGCTGGAGGGCACAGCGCGAGGGCACGCGACCGCCGCGCCGTCCCCCCCCCCC
>Ga0209186_1002472_pt1 | contig 13128 bp, 14 predicted proteins | sample SidtaG_FD_187426 | JGI IMG/M metagenome (GOLD analysis project Ga0209186, IMG submission 187426) | Marine algal microbial communities from Sidmouth, United Kingdom - Sidmouth_Male2 metaG (SPAdes) (version 2) | ecosystem: Host-associated > Algae > Red algae > Unclassified | place: Sidmouth...
TAGAGGCCGCCGAGGATGACAATGGCCAGGGACGTCAAGTCCATGGGGGGTGGGGAGGGTTTGGGAGGAGGGGCCATGATAACTGTAATACTGGGAGGCAAGCAGATCTAACCTGGTAAGAACGACGCGGGGTAGCAGGGAGTCAGAGGTTGGAGATGGAAATGTCAGTAGCGGTCGGTGTACGCCAGCCGCAAGCCGCCAGCGTGAAGGAGACGGCCGTGGTGAGGACGACGTCCAAAGCGACAGCAACAACACTTGGCAGGAAGTGAGAATCCAGGACTTCACAAGAAGCCAAAAGAAGTGACCCCCATAGCGAGCAAACACAAGAAACTGGATGTGGTCGCCGATCTTCAGCGCAGTGCTCCTTAAAGCGTGGGCGCACGCAAGCCCGTTTTCTCAAGAAATTCTTGTCAGACGGCGTGTTGCAGCACAAGATCTTGTAGCATGAACATGTGCAGCAGCAAGTTCTTGTCTTTTGACGGTTGGTGGGTAGAGCCTGGATATGTAAGCTGCCAATCAGTGCTTCAGAACCTTGACCCGAAGAGCGTGGCGCGCCCTCATCGCAAGTTTCTTGCAGGGTTCGATACGTGCGGTTGTTGACGCACTCTGAAGCGCAGTTCTGCAGCATGAAAACGTGTTCTCTTGCACTCACAGTCTGCACCGCCGCGAGACGCTTCTTGTGGTGTGAATTTTACAAGTGCAATCCGTGCAAAACCGTGTTGCAAACTACTTGTACTGAAAATCGGGCCACAGGGTACTGTGAGGGGGGTGCCAACAAGTTCTTGGAGTCCAAAACGTGCCGATTTGCTGCTTGCGTGCGCCCACGCTTTAAGGAGCACTGCGCAGCCCATCAGAGCAGGCCCCCTATCCATGGGTTGGGGGTCCTCGCGATTTGTTTGATTACCCCGGGGTGCCTCCTTTGATTTCCTGCCTTCTGGAGATCCTTACAGCGACTAATACAAAACACACATATTGGCGACTGAAAAGTTGACGTTTGGAAGTAATTAAGTGAATGCTTTTCGTTGTTTCATCGTACTCGTATGAGCACATCTGTCCAGTCGTCGGAGTTATTGCGAGCATCTCGAGCACCGAGGTGCTCCGAGGTGCTCGGACCGCTGCTCCAGCCGCCAGTGCTGCACTCCCCGCCTCGTGCCGTACCGCAGCAGCCCCCTCTGCCGGTCTCGTGCCAACGCGGATGGTGCAAGAATGGACCTTTGTTGCTCCCACCTATGGCGTATGGTTTAAAAAAGGACACAACGTATAGGTCATTTATTCCTCTGCGGGCGGCGCCACATATGACGGGCATCACTTCTTGTTGTTGGTCCCCCGACATGGAGCCGTGCCGCACACGCTACAATGCCGGGTCCTCCGCATCGCCTGCGCTCCACCACTGGGTGGAGTAGGTTCCAGAGGTGCAAAAGCCGCGGGCGCCAGACGTAGGGCGACGCCAAATTGCTGGCCGGCCAACGGTGCTCCCGCTCATCCTCGACCCGGAAAGTACGGCGGCGGATCCCCTGGCTCCAAGCCGCTCATACCGACGGCCTGCCCGTGTGCACCGTAGAAAGGTGCAGGAGAAGGGCCTCCCACTAATCCCCCAGCAGCTAATTCATATGGAGATAGAGGTGGCGCCCCTGGGATCCCATCGGCCGCAGGTTGGAGCCCGGGCACGACGGCACCGACGCTGTGGGCGCCTTGCTAAAGGCCCACCCGGACCCCACCACCCATGTGAAGGGGGGCAGCCGCCAGAGTCGAACGAACCACAGCCTCGTGCACGGGACGCGGGTGCAGTGGAGCCAACAGGGAAGGTACGGGCCGCGCCTCGCAGCTACCAAAGGATGATGTCGTCTGAGGCAGGGAGGCAGGCCGAGGCGACGTGGGCCCCGTCTCCTCAGCAACGGGAGCCGGCGTAGCCGCGGGGGCGCCACGCCTTGCTGCCGATCCGTCCGCCGACAAAATGGGTTGCGTCGACACCACCGCTGAAGACGCGGATTGGCGCGCCGCTGCTGCCCCGTGGGAGGGAAGCGGGCGGCGCAAAGAGGGTGCCAACGCGGCGTCGCCACCGAAAGTCGCGTACCGTGCGTTCTTAGCCGCCAGCGTGAGCTGCTTCTCGTCGGGCATGAAGAGCTTGACCGTGTTGGCAGCGTTGATGCTCCGGTCGTAGAGCACCTGGTAGGCGTTGATGTGGCCAGGGGTCTTGAAGTAGACAAGACATCCGGCTGGGGCGTCTTGAGCTTCTTATTGGGGCCTACGGGCTCGGCCTTGCCCACCAGCTCCAGATACATCTCCCCCACGAGGCGGTTGAACTCGACGCAGACCTGCAGCGCCGTCGGCGGGCCGCCGAGCTTTTGCCGCAGCACGCGCTGCACCTTGAAGTAAAGAAGCTTCTCAGGTAACGTGTGTACCGGTCGTACTGGCACGCCCACCCCCATGCGCGCTGCCAGCCACATTTTCTGCTCAGGGAGGCCGTCAACGACCAACTGCAAAGTATTGAGCATCTCCTTCTGAGGCAACCCGTAAGAGATGATGGCGTCTGGCGAAATGGACAGCACGCCCACGTGGAAGTCGGGCAGCTCCAGGTCCCCAGCCGCCTGGTACGACAGGTATGACACGCGCTCGCCGTAGACCTCCACCTGTAGCTGCAAAATATCCTCCAGGATCCACGCGTCCGAGTGTCCGATGGAGTGAAAGTCAAGGCGGTTGTTATGGGCGGTACGCAGGTTGTGTCGGTGCACCCATTAGACCATGGCAAAGTGCACCAGTTCGGCCGACGCACCCTTTATGCTCATGAAGTTCTTGACGAGCTTCTGGTGCACGCTGCCCGCATTGCTGTTGGTGCCCCGGCAGCACAGCCACAGCGGAAGGTTGTCGCGATCCCGCCGCCGCAAAACGTAGAGGCCCACCCCCGGCGGGTCCGACAGCCACCCGTCCGCAGCGAACTTGATCACTTGACGTGCTTCCCGCCGGGCCGCCGCACTGAACAAAGGCTGCTTGGTGCTAGCGTCGATGACGGAGCCGAACTGCGAAAACACACTCTGCAGCCGCGGAGCTATCACGGAGGGGAGCGGAACGAAGCGGCGGACTCGGCGGTTCACCCAGTCCGCATGCCAGTACACCACCTGCGCCCACGACTTGCCCTCAAACCGCTCCGACGCGACGCGCATCGCGGCCTCCGCGTCGGTCTTGTCGTAGAACATCATTGCATGCGAGAAGATACGGTTGAAGACGGGAAGGGCGCCATGGTTATGCGGCAGGTGGCGTAGGAGGCGGTCCATTCCATGCATTACATCCCCGCGAACGCCCAATAGGAGCCTGCGAGGCGAAAAGTCCTTGGGCAAGCCCTCAGTCAGGTTGGCGTCCATGAAGTCCTCCGCAGCTGGGTCCACGTCGTCGGCCGCCTCCCCCTCTGGGTACACCAGGTCTTCACCGTCGGTGGGCCGCACTGCAGGCGTCCCCTCCACGATGCCCGACTGGATGATGGGCCGCGCCTCCTCCGTCAGCGCCGGTAGGGCGTCGTACTCCGCGTCGCCCTGCTCGAGCACCTCGCGAACGCGCTCCCGCCGTCTGCGGTCGTCAGTGTTGCGTTGTTTCAGTTGGTGGCGAGCGTCACGGATGTGGCGGCGGGGAACAAAGAAAACCGGCTTGACGCCTTTGCTGGCTCCCTCCGCCGCCACATCGCGGAGTCACAGGCACGGCTGGTGTCCAATCTTGGGGACCACATAGCCGGGCAGGTAGACCTCGTCTAACTCCACCTCCACCGCGTCGTCCGTAGTCGTGACGCGTGACGACATCACCGTGCAGCGCGCTACCCTCCGCATGACGGTGGTGTCCGTCAAAAAGACGTTCATGCCAATGGGCGTTCTCTCCGGTCCTGGCGTGGCAGACGGCATCGTGCGTGCCGCCTAGTACACGGAGAACGAGGCGAAAGAGTCGAGATTAGCGTACCGCTGAGAATCGACAGACAGAGCGGTGCTCCAGTCCCCAAACCTCAGGTGGTCGCTCTTGTCCAGTTTCTTGTTCAGCAGCACTTCCACCAAGCCCGCCAGGGAGATGCCCGCGTTCGGGGTGAGGTTGCACTTCTTGGCGTACATTCCCAGTTCAAACTACCCGCGCACAGGCAGACCCCACTCGCGCTCGAGCTTACCCGCGTCTCCGGCGATCATCTTTTCCGCCTTGCCGATGCCGGCGTCGCGCAGGAGCGCCCCCAGCTGGTGCGGGATGCTGCCCATGCGGGAGAGGTGCAGCACAAGCGTCTGCTCCGAGTAGGAGAGCTGCAAGACTAGCAACTTGCGAGACGCGCCGGCGGAGATGTTCCACTCAGCGTCGAGGCAAATAACTGGTGGCACACCCGGCCGCTGCGCGTCGAGAAGCAGGGCACGTCTGAAGGCGTCCAGCGCCAGCGCCGCCGCGTCGCGCGTCACCACATACTCGAAGTAGTGGGGGTTAGGAAAGTCGAGCATCTCCTTCTCGCCCAAGACGTCCGCGGCGCTCTGGCCGCCCAGGGAGTAGAGGGGGACGGACGTCTTTTTCAGGCCTGGGAAGACACCCTCCAAAAACGACGCCTCCGCCGTCGGGTTGTCCGTGAAAAGGACCTCCACCTCCGCGGCCGGCAAGCCCATCGCCACCATCCGCTTCTGTACGCCCTCCAACAAGAACCGCAGCTCCTCCAACGACCTGCTCAGCGTCAAGACGGCAGCGATGACCTCCGTGTGCTCGTTGACAAGCGAGTAGGCAGCCATGAACAGCCGCTTTCCCTTGAACGTGAAGTTGCACTTGATGATTTTAAAGAAGTGGTCGCCGCTCAGCAGGCGTGCGGGGATGGTGGCGCTGTGCTTTTTTAACACAGCCTCGAGCGTGGCCATCTGCTTCACGTACAGCGTGCGGAAAAAGCGCTGCGACCCGTAGCACCCGTTTTAGCCATCCTGCGTGGCAAAGAGGGAGAATCGCGGCGGCCCGCCGCGCTGCGAGTTGAGGGTCTGCTGCCCGGACGCCTCATCGGGCTTGACCGCCGAGATCCTAGACAGGTACGCGCGCTCCCGCCGGTGGTGCGTGCGCGTGTGGTTTTCCCGGATCATGGAGGCAAAGGGCCCTGTGCCCATGCCGTTGTCGAGCATGGAGCGCATGAGGTCGAAGAGCACCTGCGAGATGCCGAGCTTGAGGGTGAGGATGACGGGCAGCAGCTGCCGGATGTGGGGCGGGGCAGCGTCGAGTAGCCGCTGGTCCCAGGCAACAAAGGTGCTGTTCGCGTGCTTGTTCTGGCAGCGGTACCGCTGGGCGATGGCAAAGAAGCAGTCCTCCAGGTCAATGATCCGCCTGAACTTCGTCCAGGCGTCCCCGTGCACCCTGGATGAGCCGCAACTGGGGCACCGCTTCATGTAGCTGTTGCGCGGGTTGGTCCCTGGAGCAAACACGAGAACGCGCGGCAGATAGCTAGCAGCCGGGTTGTCCGGCCCCGCCATCAGCATCGGGTTGTCGGGGTAGAACATGTTCTGCCGCATGTTCTGCACCAAGCTGGGGCTGGTGGAGAGCTTGCGACGAAATTTGTCTAGGTAGGCGGCGGTGGCGCCTGCTGGCCGCGTACTGCGTCGCGTCGCCCGGGCAGAAGATGCACCACTGGGCAACGGCGCCGACACCGGCATCGAATCGGCGTCTTCCTCTTCATCGACGTTGTCCGTCTCCAACACGTCCTCTCCATCTCCGCCGCCGCTGTCCTCTTCGTCACCATCATCTTCCTCTCCATCTTGTTGGTCATCGTCTCCGGCCATAACCTCCAAGTCGAACCCCGCAAGTGACTCGTCCTCGTCGTCGTCGCAAGACAGCCCGAGCACCTCCTTGAGCCGCGGCCAGACGGCCGCGATATCGCCGGCAGTGCCGACGCCGATGTCCTCTTCCTCCTGGTTGCGCTCCAAATCTTCGCGACCATCCGCTTGCAGCACATCTCCTGTGCCGTCCACGCTGGCCGTGGATGTCCCCGCAGTGGCAGGACCCGAGTGTTGACCAGGCGTGGAGGAAGTGGCCCGCGGCCGCTTGGAAGCACGCGAACCGCCGCCTCGACCTGACGACGACGAAGTTCGAGGGGTGCATGGTTGGCCAGAGCGGGCTGACTGCGACGCCATTTGAGTCGAATCAATGCAACTCGCCGGCTGCATCGGCAGTCCGCTCCAGGCCGCTGTCGACGCCGTCGTAGGAGGTAGGGACGTTGTGGCAAACACGGGAGAGCGTGGGGTTGGCGTTGTGGTGGTGGAGCTACAGGGTGCTCCTGTAGGTGCAGTTAGTGAGCGCACCGTACCGAGGGGAGGAATAGCGACACGACACGAACTCGAAGGAGGGTTGAACGACGGTCGCGGTCCGCGCTTGCCCAGCACATCTGGCAGTGGATCACGAGGGAGGCGGGCGGCATTGCCCGGTGCCGAGACTGACATGGACGGAGCGCTGGGACTTGCTACGGAAGCTGGCCGGGTAGGTCGATCCGCCGACGAGACCACGGCAGTCGCCGTGGCAGCTGCCATGGCTGTGGCAGGAGTTGATGGAGCGTCAGCCGCTGGAAGCGTGGCGCGGATCACACCTCCGCCAAAAGACAATCTCGTCTGTCCCGGGGCGGCCGCGACTCGATGATGCTCGCTGGGGCGACCAGCATGCTCTCGGAAGCCGCCCCTGCCGCGCCCACGACCAGTACCGGAGACGCCCCATTCCGCCTCCGCATGCTGGTACTCCCTGTCAATGTCACCATCGGCAGCGACACAGGAGCCACTACCTCTCGTGTCCTCTCGTCCGCCCCCTCCGCCACGACCACGGCGGCGTCAACCTCCTCCCCCACGCCGGCCGCGCCCGCCACGACCCCCACGATGTCCCCCACGTCGGCTTGTCCCACCCTTGCCCATGCCAAGGAAAAGATAAGGGCGGGCGGAGCGCTCGCCCCCAGGTGCAACGACGCAGCAGAAGAACCCGAGGGGTGCCTCCCTCCACGTGACGCACAGTCGCACTCAGCACGAGACCCTCCGTGTTTCACGCCGCTTTCTGCCCGACGCCCTCGTCGTATTGGGCAGCTCGGACAGGGTGAGTAGATCCTGCTTCTCGGTGGGTGCGCCGTAGTCACCGGGAAGGGCGCCCCCCGCACGTCCGCGCACGCGACAGTCCCGTGACCAAAAACCAACAGAGGCACGGATAGCGTCACCCGTGACGTGCGCCGCCGCCCGTTCTATCACCTGTGACGGCACGCCGAGGCGTGCAGGATCAGGACGGGCGGCAGAAATCACTCAAGGTGGGTCTAAGTCTCAACAGCCACCTCCCCGGCCAGAAACCCACCCCTCATCCCTTCTAAGACAGGCCCGAAGACCCCAGTTGGGACGAGGAGTGGGGTGACTCACCACCTCCGTCGGGATTGCGTCCGCTTCACAGACGACACTCCGAAAGAGTGCCGCCGCCGGTTACGGAACTGCCACGAGCGGGGAAGCCCGGTGAGTACCCACCCTAGCGCGCAAGTAGGCGCCAAGCATGGATGTCTCGCAGTCGCACGTACGGGCACGCGCACACTCTGTGTGCTTTGTCGTCGGCAATGCGCATTGTGTGACAGAACACGGCGTCAGGGCTTCTAGGCTGATCGACCCCCCGCTTGCCCGTGCGGATCGCCCCTGAATGCCACACATGCGCGTGTGGCACACACGGGCCACACACGCGACGCCTGGAACCTTCTAGAAGGATGTTTAGCGCCTCCATTGCCCGCGTGCAGCCGCCCCGAGTTCAATGGGATACGGGCGAGATTCCGGAAGGGTGTGCTGGTCGACATGTCAAAAGAATTGTGGAGCCAATCATTACGAATCCAAACTTCGAGAGGATCCCGCTCCGAGTCCACTTACAGTTGACTTCTGGAGGGCTACTATGTAGGTTGATGTCCATCCTTTCCAAATTGGTGGTTTCAAAGGGCGGCTCACCATTGGTGCAGCAGTACACAACCGTTCCTCGTTTCGGCACTTCATTGGCCCATCGGTCCACTATAGTGCACTATAGTGTACTATCTCGGCACCTCATTGGTCCTCCCAATCGGAAAGACCCCCAACCCATGGAGGGTTGGCCTCAGAGCAAGCCTAGCGGTGCGGATTCTGCACCAAACTATAGTGCAGCACCAAATTATGGTGCGGAAGGGTGCCCAGCGGTCAGATTTGTAGTGCACGATCCGCACCAAGTGTTGGGATGGTGTCGATCCGACACTATAATCCGGTGGTTTGGTGTGAGATCTGCACCATCCCAACGTTTGGTGCAGCGTATGGGGGAAACCCGCGATCGGAAAGAGTCAGGCCATTGAAATGCGACCAAATGTAGTGCATGATTTTGTGCCACGACGCTCGCAATTCCCAGCTGAGCGCTCTGCGCGTGCCAAGTGTCAAAACTCCTCACTGCCACACCATCTTTGAGTGCCACGATGTTGATCCAACATGCATTTCCAGGCCGCCAGGGAGGGGCATGGCAAAGGCATGACTTGGTGTTGTGCTTTTCAAATCATCACCTCGCACTGCGAGAAAAGAAGCGGATCGCCGCCGCGGCCGCCACGGGAGACAGCATCATCTGCCCACAACGCAGCGGGCCCAGAACCTTCGTCAACAGCACGTCTGTTTTTGCCTGTTTTGAGCCGCTTGGTGAGCCGTGTTCCTGTTTGAAAGCACAGAATTCCTGTGCAAAGAACTGATCGACCCCCCTTGACAGGCTCTCAGAGCCCATCCCATGCGAGGTCCTTACATACTTGCGTTTGTGAGAACGAATGATCCCTTCCTCCACACATAGTGCCTGCTAGGAGAGCGACAGATGCTTCTCCGTCTCTCTCTCTCTTTAGAAGGGTGAAGTGCATACGTCTCATGCTGTGTCTTTCTCTCTACGAGTGGAGATGCATCTATCCTGGCGAACAGATGAATTTGGCGCCCTTTCTGGGAAGCATCAGCCTTGATAGAGCCCTAGGGCGGATGGCAGACTTTCTGTTCGCCCCAAAAAACGCAAAAGCAGACGTGCTTCTGACGACGGTTGTGGGCCCGCTGCACACGACGAAGATGAAGAAGAAGTGCCTCAAAGCAGCTGAACGGGCGCGTTGGGATCCATGACCACGACGAATAGGGCGTCGTGGGAAGGGGGGATTAGGGGTCGTAGGGTTTGCGAGGCATGCGACGTCGTGGTCGGCTCCCAGAGTCGGCGGCGTGAACATCGCCACACTGTGCCGCGCAGACGACAGATGGAAACATGAGAAACCATTGGATGGAAGGTGCACAATAGATGCGAAAAAGTCAGCACAGCATTCCGCGTTATGATGCGCGCACCGCTGGAGCCCAGCGAATATCGGGTGCACCATGTTATGGGGGAGCCACTCACATCACGCCACGATTCCCGCAGAAAGCACCATATTATGGTGTTGGTGCGCACCGCTGGGCTTGCTCTCAAGAGGCCCAACATCAAGGATGAGGGATGTAAAATTATCGCCTGGTAATTATCACGATAGTTATGGCGGAATCATCGAAACCATGGCCAAGACCAATGATAATCAGGCCTCACCAAGAGGATTTCCGCAGGGGTATTCCCCGATTATATTTTTCTGGTATATACAGTGCGTTCTCGTTCTAACGTCCACGGATATAATAGACTTAGGGCGTATCCAGCAATGGAGCCAACCACCCAACCCAACGGCCGCGTGTGGGAAATGTGTGGCCCTTCTACAGGCTCTCCAGCCGCCAAGCCAAAACTAGGCGCGTCATATCTCAAGTTCGGGCTCGGGCAAGGCTATCCCGGGGATATCAGACATCGGCGTCAGTGTTGTGGCCGGCCGGTCCTCCGCGCCGAAGAATCTGTTGAAGGTGTCTCACTGTGTTGTGTCTGCATGCCAAGGGTCACGCATCCTATTGGCGTTGGATTGCCACGTTCAGAACCATGTTTTGGCGGAGCGCTTTGGAGCGCCGCCAAACGGGCCTGTTTGGACCTCGGTGTCGTTTCGCTGCCGTTGAAGCTCCAAAACTAAGCGATCACGCGGGCACCACACGAGACCTATTAGAAGGCTACAATATGTGAGGAAGGGCTGTTTTTGGACCGTCAGAGCATCTCCACCAATGGAGCCAACCGTCCAACCCAACGGCCACGTGTGCGCAACGTGTGGCGCTGTCACTGGCTCTCCAAACGCAGAGCCAATACTAAGCAGAGCACGTCTCAAACTTGGGCTCGCCTGGACGTCTCTGGCGGTGGGCCTCTTTTGTGGCACGCCAGTATTCCCACAGACGCGCTACACAGAATCTCCATGACTGCCGGATCGTCACGCAACTGTCTGCAAGCCACGGGTCACGCTTTCCATTGTCTTTCGTGGTCCGAACAGGGAACCAGGGGTTGGCCCAACGACTCGGAGCGTCTCCAAACAGGCCTGTTTGGAGCGGCGCTGCCGTTCAAGCTCCAAAAGAAGGGCGATCCCGCGAGACGACCACGAGATGCATTCAGGGATTAGAAAATATGAACAGGTCTATTTATGAGTCGTCAGAGCCCCGTCACACCTTAGATTTGGAGCGGATCCCAGCCACCAGTGCTCCAACTGTCCAAACGGCCAAGCGGTGCCACGTTTGGCTGTTTGGACGGTTGGAGCCATTGGTGGAGACGCTCTCACACCCTAGTTTTGGAGCTCGACCTAGCCAACAATGCCCGGTCGGCCAAACAGTGCCACGTTTAGCCACTTTTGGAGTTTTGGGCGGTTGGGTCCATTGCTGGACACGCCCTTATGCGAGACAAAACCGAAGTTGGCCTAGATCACATGCGCGCTCGGGATCAAATTGAGGCGCCAGATTCTTTTTAAAACCCATGGCTTCTAGAGATCGTCCGGTCAATTGACGAGGCGCTGACGAGAGAATCTACCAGTGTGCGGCAGTCCGTCGCCAGTCGTTGACCGTACGGGAGTCTCGCGCCACAGCGACGTACCGCCGTCCGCTTCCATCGGCCACACACGGTGGCGTGATAGCCATACCCTCACCGCGGTCCGCCGACATTAATGTGTCGTCTTCCCCCGCGACTGATTCTTCAGGAGGCGATGCGCCGACAACAGGTGTCCGACTCCGTATGTTCATGGCTTGTCGGATGATTTTCACGCGAGAAATGCCTGTGCATGCTGACATCTTTTCTCACGAGCGTGCTTCTGGTGGGGGACAGATCGGCTCCAGATTAGGCAATGTGAGGCCGGGATGAGCCGGCGCGTGCCGGTTGCGGCACTCTGATGGTGAATTAGGTGCCGGGGCAGTGGCGCACGATGCGAGACCGTCATTTACCCCCCTGAAAACGTCCTCCACTGTCCAATCGAACGCGGCCAGACTGAATGGTAACCTTGAAAGCCGAGCCGCCGCAGAATAGTTTGACGAGTTCAAATATTTTGAGCGAATCGGATACAAGCGACTTTAAACTTCGATCCGGCGGACCCATGTGAGTCAGCCCATACCCGTACTCGGTGTCAGACCAGTTGCCAGATACTCGCCAAAGCGGATCCGGGAGTGTGTCAAAGAGTATTGGGCCCAGTCTTTTCGACGGTTTGATAGCCGCCCAGACGGCTCCACCCACAGTGCTCTTTTCGGCAGAGGAGGCGACGGAAGGTCGGCACCGTGACAATACTAAAGGTGTATCTCATGCATTAGGACCTCGCTCGATTTTGCCCTGGAAGTGTGAGAAATGACCCCAGAGTCTCCAAACTTTCACAGAAGCGGGGTAAGAGGCTTCCGGGTACCTCTAGAAAAAATGACTCTTCGACTCGGAGTAGCGCTTGGGTTATGCTTTTTCGCGCGTGACGGGTGAAGCGCTGCTTCGGAATTTTGTCCGCGGATCACGCGTTGCAACTTCGTGACGGCCAATTCAAATCGCCAAAGTATTCCAGACAGGTGCTACCTCTCAATAATTGTCTTGGAAGCGTACTATCTTTGGATCGCGACACCGATGCATCGGAAGAAGTATGATCCAGGAGATCGCAGAGTCGGTCGTCTACCCAGCACAAGCCCCAGTCCTCACAAGACGAAAAACAAGGCCCTCGCTTCCACATTTGGGCTCCAGTGACGGATCTACGCGCCTACTCAGACATGGCATCCTCTTCCATGTCACTCGCCGCACCCAAATCACCCCCCTCGCCCCCGTCGTCGTCCCGGTCGCCATTGAAGGCGGCCTCTACATCGGTGCATACCTCGTCGACAGTTTGATAGCGGTTCTCCACCTTGATAGCGTGGTCCTCATAGCGAGCCCACACCTCCGCAGTGATCTTCTCGAGCTCCGCCTCCGCCAGGCCACGTAGTATAGCGAGAGAGAACGTCAGGTTGGCCCGCTTCAGCGCCATCTTGACAGTGCCCTTCTTCATCTCAGTGGGGTTCAGCTCCGGGTGTGCCACGGGAGAGATGAGGATGGACACTCCGAAGCGCGCCGCTAGGTCCTGGAGCAGGTAGCGGGGGCGCGGGCGGTTCTCGTCGGCCCGCTTCGTGAACACCGCCCGCGTGTAAGTGGTCCGCCACTCCGGGCCCCACTCAGTCAGAGAAAGGTCGTGCTTCTACAGCCATTCGGCAAACTCTGCCTTGCGTAGCTTCGATGTCGCCGGTCGGGTAGCTTCGTTACGAAAGATATGGTACGGAGCCCGGTCGATGACGAGCACGCCGCCGCGGATCTTCGGTCAGACAGAATACTCCAGCCACTGCAGCCATAAAGCAGAAGTCATCTCGCTGTAGTAGTCGGCAGACTTCTTGTTGCCGATGAAGACCCAGGCGGCTCCGTCGACAAGAACGCCCTCCCGGGAACCGATGTGTGCGACAATGATACGCCCGCCCTTTCCAGAGGGCACGTTGAGTCTGGCATTAGGCGGACCGTCATTCCAGCTGCGATATGCAGTCATGTTCCTGTTCAGCCACGACTCGTCGGAGTAGAAGACGGTCCGCCCTGCAGCTCAGTATTGGCCCAATGTGTCGATGAAGTTTTCTCGCAACTTCCGCACCGATGGCTTTTCACGAGCAGCATCGTAATGTTTCGGGCCACGGCTGAAGGAGAAATCGAGATCCTGCGCGGCGCGTTGCGAGGTCACACGCGTCCAGACATATCTGGCTTCCGCCTCATCGGTCAACCCCTCCGCCGCGGCGCCCGTGCCACCCCCCCCCCCCC
>Ga0209186_1002473_pt1 | contig 13126 bp, 7 predicted proteins | sample SidtaG_FD_187426 | JGI IMG/M metagenome (GOLD analysis project Ga0209186, IMG submission 187426) | Marine algal microbial communities from Sidmouth, United Kingdom - Sidmouth_Male2 metaG (SPAdes) (version 2) | ecosystem: Host-associated > Algae > Red algae > Unclassified | place: Sidmouth, United...
AACCGTGATTGCTGACTGCGGCGAGGGCGACCAATGATCTGTCACATTTGAAGCAGGGACCAACCGTGACCGACATTACCCTTGAAAACCCAGAAGAGCAGGTACACTGGCTCTTAACTAGGCGTGCACAGGGCCGCCGGGCTCACACAATGCAGCGCCAGGGTATGCACCGTGGGCAACAGCGGCCGCCAATGGCGGCGCCAAGAAAAAGCGCGAAAGAAGTGCCACAGCCGCCCCCTGCCAGGACATGAACGAGCCCTGCTCGCGCCACAGCACAGAAATCGATGGACGACCCACAGCGCCGAGTCGTGCATCGATGGATTCATATTCTCTCCATTTTAGCCGATCGACAGCCGCAGAAGGCCCAATTGGGGGCAATTGCATGTCCGTGAGGCGATCGAGCATGCGCCCTTGTCATTGGCTTACGAAGACTCCACGCTCGTGGAGTGGGCGTGACCAGATACTGTACACCCTCGGTCTCGACCTTCAAAATCCGCACCTTCAGGAGGGGGAGTGCTCCGCAGCAGCAGATTTCGAGGGGTGCGGGCGGATCACGGGAGCCCCATCGTGAACGACGGGGGGGTCTGGACACCACCGGATTTTTCCGGACCCCAAGGGCGGTTGAAAACATTTCCAAAACGTGAGAATACTTACATTCCGACTAAAGCTGTCCCAAAGTTTCAGGCCATCCGTCCGGTGCGGATCCGCACCAAACTTGCCATGGTGAAACAACCTACTGACGGCTTGGCCGCGTCCCCGCGTCTCCGTTGTCCCGCTTTTCCACGGCCGCTGCTGCGGCCGCTGCCGCTGTTGCGGCCGCCGTTGCTCTCTCGGCCGCCGCCGCTGCTGCGGCCGCCGTTGCTCTCCCGGCCGCCGCCGCTGCTGCGGCCGCCGTTGCTCTCCCGGCCGCCGCCGCTGCTGCCGCGGCCGTCGCTCTCCCGGCGGCCGTCGCTCTCCCGGCGGCCGTCGCTCTCCCGGCGGCCGTCGCTGTCCCGGCGGCCGTCGCTCTCCCGGCGGCCGTCGCTGTCCCGGCGGCCGTCGCTCTCCCGGCGGCCGTCGCTCTCCCGGCGGCCGTCGCTGTCCCGGCGGCCGCCGTTCTCCCGACTGCCGCCGCTCTCCCGACTGCCGCCGCTCTCCCGACTGCTGCTGCTGTTCCTCGTGTCGCTGCTGTTCCGCTTGTCGCTGCTGTTCCGCTTGTCGCTGCTGTTCCACGCATCGCTGTGCAGGCGCGGTGTGTCTCGGACATCGAGACCGAGGCGACAGGCACAGGCTGGATGTCTGGGACAGTCCGCTCTGGGGTGCACGCTGGGACTCGCCGAAGTGCGGCTGCAGTACCAACTCATGGGACGTCGTCCACGGACTTAGCGCACATCAAGAAGCGGCGGCTCGACGGGGCCCCGCCTACCGCTGAAGGGATGGCCGATCAAGATATCGTTGTGCCGCGGAATGCGCAAGGCGGCGGGGCTGATATCGATACGATGAATTTGGGAGATGAACAGTCGCGTGGCAACTTCCTGTGGTCCGTCTTACGCGCGGCGCGCAGCCGAATCCAAGCAGGAGCGGCAGCCGTCCGACGTGCTGTCGTCGGGACGTCGGTGGAGCGGCTCTTCCTCGAAGCCGGCGTCGACCTGCATGCGGATGTGGACCAGTGCTGGCCGCACCTGTTTCTTCGGCATCCAGACGTGACCATTAACGGATTTACGCGGTACGTGGACGTGTGTAAGATCTTGGTCGGGGCTTGGAAAGCAACGACCAGGCTGCTCGCGTCGTCGCCGTCGTCGTCGAGCGAGCAGGCGGACGGGGGTGTGGTCGATGTTGGAGGCGGTCCTCTTTTGACCGAGGCACCAACTCAAGGTCCTGTGGAGATGCCGTCGGGCAGGGCGCTCGCTTCCGCGATGGAGCATCTCGTTGCTAGGATCGAGCTGCTCTTCTTCTCTGCTTTCCCTGGCAGCGGGAAGTCGCACCTCTGCCTCGTACTGGCCCAGATTGTGGGCCGGCTGCGGCGCCGAGAGGAGGACGCCGTCCGCGCCGTCACCGACTCGTCGCTTGAGACGCGCCTGGACGATTCTACCTTGGAGTGGTCCACGCGCCTCCAGGTGCTCGGCCTCACGTTCAACAACGAGCGGTGGAACCTGGAAAGTACCGGCCTCGACGGCATGATTGCACACCTGCCTTTGTGCAGGATGGTGCCGCTGCAGCTGCGCATCCTCTTCTTCGCCGCGGTCCCGCTACACGACGTTAACCGCGCGTATGCCGTATGGAAGGACCTGCAGCGCCGGTTCTATCTGTCCCTGAAAAGCTGCGCATTGACCCCCGAAGACGTCGAGGTTGCGGTCAAGGAGCTGTTTGCACGAAAGTGCCGCCGGGAGCGCCACGAGAGCCTCCTCCTTGTCGTGGACGAGTTGAGCAAGGCCACCGACTTCTGCTCAACGCTCTACCCGGGGACAACAGCTGCAGACGCCTTCCGGTCCGCGTGCTGCCGATGGACAAGCACCGTGAACGGGTGCACCCTCTTGACCAGTCTGGACGAGCAGCTCGCTCAATCCGAGTTCACGTCTTCCAGTCGGCCTGTCCGGGAGGTGCTGGTGCTGCGACCTTTTCCAAGCCGCCTTCTTTTTGAGCGCAAGCTGCTCGAGCTGTCAAGGGCGGGTTTGTACATGAATTTGAACGGCGTGTTGGAGAGGACGTCCTCAGGCGAGGTGGGGAGCGCCGATGACATTTCGGCGCGTGCCAAGTCCCTCGCTGACATTGTCGGGGATGATGCGCGCTTTGCTGTGTTTCTGAGCTCCGAGCTGTCACGTGCCCGCGACGGTACCCGTCTGTCGTTTTGTGTGAAGGAGGCGGCGACGAGTACGGGCGTACTCAGCGCTCGCGTGTGGCAGCAGGTGGACGCCGAGTTTGTGGTCGCCCACGTCCTGCTCCAGCGTTCGCAAGTGAGGGCGGAACAGTTTCTGCCGAGCAGGACTGAGTCGTGGGACACGTTTCGCCGCAAGGGCTTTGTGCACGCGCGCGGCGGCACAACGTTTGCACCGCGACTCCCCCTCTATGCCCTTCACGGATTGGCGGGATCATGCCCGCAGAGCGTGCTGTTTGTCGCTCTGAACAACTTGGTGACCATTGTTGATGATCAGCTCGTCTGGCGGGCGTGGGAGCAGATTTGGGCACACATGGAGCTGGCGTTTGCGATCGCTCGGGGGATTGCGCTCTCGACGATGTCGGTCGTGTCGTTGGCGGATATGTACAAGTACCGGTCGTACCTCGGGCCTGGAGAGCTGTTGAGTAACCTGCGCGTCCAGGCATCCCACTACCCGCGCACCGTGACCGTGCGGGAGCTCCCTGCGCTGCTTTGGCGCTGGCGCAACGGTGACAAGACGTTGCTCCACCATTTTTTTGAGATGGCCGCCAACACGCCAGGCATTGACGCCGTGCGCTTTGCGGTTGACGAGGACGGTGTCATGTACCTTATCTGCTACCAGCTCAAGCACTCGCACCCACGCACGGAGGGCGGGCTATCTTGGGGTGCATCCTGTCGCATTGTACGCAAGATGCAGGCCGTCCTCGAGGTGGCCGCCGCGTGTGCTACAGCAGGCCAGGAGCGATTGGCGCCCAACAAGCGTATCACCGGGTACCACGAGGCCGCAGCGGCTGCATGCTCTGCTATCGATAGCGAAGATGTTGATGGAGCGCCTGCTAGAGACCTGCGAGGTGAAGGCGGTGCAGGCGGTGCCGGTGCTGCCCCAGCTTCTGTTGGCGTCGTGGACGGCAGCCGAGCGGACGCTGAGGAGCGGCAAGGTTACGACGGGGCTTGCGGTGCTGGCTCTACCCCGGCTGCTAGTGGTGGTTCAACGCGAGTGTCCTTGGACATCCTCGATTCCGTCATCTTTGTTGTCGCAGCTCAGCGGCCTTGCGGGGGCAACTTTCACACCGACGCGCGCCGCTCGCCGCATAACTACATGGACAGCTCCATCGTGCTCACACGGGAGGACGTCTTACGCCACGCAGGCCCCTTCCTGGCAGCTGCGGTGGAGCATTACACCGACATTGTCAACATCTCCGTGACCCATGAGCCGGATGCGTCCGCTCTCACCAGGAACTAGGCCTCCACCTTTGGAGCCAGGGCTGCTCTTGCGTGCGACGCAGGGGTGCCTGTGAAGCTTGAGGACGATGTGTTTTGTTTTACCGCTGTTACATAGCTACATTTATGGTGTCGAGGCATGTTCCTTTCGGGCAGTCATTTCGTGCTTTGTTCTTATTACTTGCATGCTTGCTTCTGGCCATGATCTTTCGAGGAGCCCGTTGTTCTCTGCTATGGGGTGCGTCCGCTGCCGTCCACCAGAAAAACACGAGAACGCGGTGCGGCTTGTGATGCACGTCCCACGTGCTGCCGACGGCCGCTTCGGTAGCCACTGTTGCTACCCGCAGTCGTTACCGGCGACACCACTTCAACCGGCGCGCCCACCCACATGAAAAAGCGCGCAAAGCGCGATGAACAGCCTCTGAGCGTGCCACTCCAAAAGGCTGGGAACTGAAAACGCCACGGAGAAACAAGAAACAGGACAAGCAGCAAGAGAGACCACACCATGCGCATGCGCCATTTTTTGAACCACGCAACGCATTCCTTCCGCCGGACTCCCCAGGGCGCCCCCCCTCCGCCAGACTCGCCAGAACCCCCCTCCCCCCCCCGCACAGCCGTAAAGGTCGCCTGCGCTCGCGCGGATAGCCACGCGGGGTGGCGGCTTCACCACCCACTCCGTCGCCGGCGTGCGCACCCCCCCTGCCGCACACCTTGTCCATCACGCCAACGGCGTATCCACCGAGCAGCCGCGGTCGAGCCAGCGCCGCCGCAGCGGTCTCCTGGAGGCGTGGCGGCCAACGCGCGGCAGCTCCATCTGAAGGACACCAGCTCGTCCGACACTCCGAACACTGCAGTGGCGAGCGAAAACACCGGTCGCTGACATCAGCGACAGAAGACGATGCCCGGAGCAGAGGCCGCCGCGGAGACTGACGCAGCCGACAGCCGCGCGACGGCCGCTGGCAGAGGGCAATGTCGAGCGTCACCGCAAGCACAGGCCACCACCCACCGCTGCGGCGGTGACGCCCCATCCCGCACCCCCCACCCCGCCACCCCCGCGCCACTGCCTCGCACCGTCGACGTTTCGGACAGCCCGGCGTGTGGGGTGCAACAGCGCGGCGGCCGCGGCCCATCGCCGCCACGTCCGTGCCGCAACGAGTCGGCGCCGCCGCCGCGCGTCGGCGCCACGACGCCCAGTGCGGCGGCGACACCCTCAGTGGCGGCCGCGCGGGTGTGCCCGACGCTGCCCGCCGCCGCCCCGCGACGAGGCAGCAGCGCGACGCCGCGGCCGTGGCCGGGACGTGCCGACCGCTGGGGTGAACGTGCCGCCGCGGGCACGGGGGATGCCACCGACCGCCACCGCCGCCGCCGCCGTCGCAGTCCGTCTCTGCGCCGCCGGCCGCCGCCGACGCGCTCCGGGGGCGGCTGTGGCGCTACGGCTACCGTGACCTCGGCAGCGGCGGTGACGACGCAGGGATGAGAGGCCATAATTATCGTGCGATAATTACTGAGATAATTATAGCGAAATCATCGAAACCATGGCCGAGAGCCATGATAATGATCGCGATGCCGCCACGTGTCTCTTATCAATTGGTGGTATTTACTGTCCATTACGCGCGTGGCACAGTGGGGAGCTGGACTGGCTGTCGCAGCTACAGTCACAGTCTTCGCCCAGGCAACTCTCTGCGCTCATGGGGTGGGGAGGGGACAGGCTCGCCGCGCGCTGTCACGTAGAGCCACCCGCGGGAGCCGCGCTTGACGACCGGTGGCCACTACGGCTTCCGTGGCTATGGAGGCCTTGGAGAAGACGGTGACAACAGCGACGGGGACGTGGACGGCGATGGCCCCAGCGGTGGAGGTGGTGGAGGGACTCGTAACACTGACAGCAGCGATGAGGAACAGATGCTGCGGATCTTGGAGGGCAACGGCAGGCAGGTCGGTGCGGAGGATCTGGCGGCGGCGGTCACCCATCTGCCGGTGGTGGCGTCGGCTGACCTCCGCACCTTTCCTGGTGCGGGCCTCTGCCAACAGCCTGGGTGCTTCTGTGCGTTTCGGACGCCATTGCCGCCCCGAACTGGTCAGCACGTTGGGATCGAGCGATCTTGCCACGCCCTGTGTCGAGTCTGGGCAACGCCGCGCCTATGCACCGGCGGTGCGCGCTGGCGGCGGCATGCACCACCAGTGGATCTGAGACACTCCACACCGCGCGCTGTCGCTCGCGGCCGCACTGCTCTGGTGAAAAAAATCCCTCGCGCTCGACACCCCTGCGGTCACTGACCGGCACCTATCCTCCGTCCCTCGCCAGGCTCGCATCCGCCGATGTCCACCCCAACCACCCCGCCACCCACGCCCCTTCTGCCTCCACCAGGTCCCCCATGCATTCTCCACGAGCACTCTCCCTCGCCGTCCTGGTCCTCCCACGCAAGTGCTTGAGCGTGCGAGTACAACCGCCCCGCGTTTCCAGCCTCCCCCCACCTCGCCGCCGAGTCGCTCGACCGCGTCACCGACGGCCGCCGCCCGCCGCGTGAGCGGTGCTTCATCTACATCACCCATGACGGGCGCGCCGGCCGCCTCCAGCTGCCACTGGATTTACTCTGCAAGTGACAAGCACGAAGACCGCCTCTTGGGAAAATGGGTGGGCGTCAGTGAGCAGCGGCGCGCAGGAGAGGAAGCCGAGGGTGGCGCGCACCGAGGGGGGCCGCTTGGGGAGGGGGGGAGGGGCACCGCTGCGACGCCACCACTACCGAAGAGCACGCCCGGCGGGAGCGCACAGAACTTTCGGGGGGAAGGGAGCGGCGGCGCCACTCCCTTAACCGCCCCCTCTGCCACTGACGGCGGCAGAAGTCGCAGCGGCGGCAGCGGCGGGCCGCCACCCGTCGCCGCCGGCGCCTCCTCACCAGCGCCCGCCACCGTCCACGCCGTCTACGCGACGCCGACGTGGGCGGCGGCGGCACCGCTTGGTGCCCGCCGTCTGCGGGGGCGCCCACCGGCGCTTGCCGCTGCAGGGGACTCCCAGCTCCGCGCCGCCCGTCACCGACTCGACGAGGAGGTGGCCGCCCCACTCCACGTCATCGCCGCACTCCGTCGCCCCGTCCGTTTCGGAAATGGCGGCGAGGCCCTCTAACACGGCCGCCCGGTGGAAGAGATACTTCGCATTGGCGGTGGCGAGGTGATGGAGCAGCGCTGCGGCAGAGACACGGCCGCTGCTGCCGGCCGCCCTGTAGACGCCTCGCGTGGCAGTGAAGGCGGCGGCGAGGCAGCTGGAAGCATCGGCAGCGAGCGTAGGTCCGGCGACCGCCGCGACAACAACCTCCGCGACGCACACACGCTTCGGTGGCGACCGCCGCGACCGCCCCGTCAGTGACTGCGCCGGCAATGATTGGGTCGCCGCCGCTGCCGCCACCGCCACCGCCGCCGCCGCCGGCCACGCCGCCACCGCCGCCGCCGCCTCCGGCGCCGCCTGCCCCACCGGCCGCACCACCGCCTGACACGGCGCCGCGCCGCTGCTTGACCGGCGGCGGTGGGGAGTGCCTCCCCCCCCCCAATCTCCGCGCGTCCGCACATGGACGGAAAGCGGCTATACTGCGGTGGCGGCGGCGGGTCACCACCCCCCTTCGGCGGTGCGTTGGACAACGCCGCCCGCACAACGGCGCCGGCGGCGACCGCCTGCACGCGCAGCAGCTCCCGCACGCGGGTGCAAAAGGTGCGCACGGGGGAGCGCAGGCATGCGGCACCTCCTCCTGCCTCTCCATGCCGCCGTTGGCGGTGCCGCCACCCCGGTCGGCGGCCGCCAAAAACAAAACCAGCAGGCTGTCAGACAAGACACACGTTACATCGTTGACAGACTAACTACGTAACTTCTTTTGCCGATGGTTTCAGAAACCATGGGCGATAATTATTGATAAATATTGAGAAAAGAAACCATCAATGATGATTTCCTCGAAATCTTGCAGCCCTGCACTCCGCTGACTGGACACGCTCAGCGCTCGGGAACAACTGCAATCTGAGCGTCACTGGGGTATACGTTTCATGTCTCGGACGCAGTTCTTGTCTATACTGTGAGAGTGCAGGGGTGCGCCGAGCTTTAAAATGCGAATATCGTTTCTATACAGCCGTTCTCGCAAAAACCTCGCACGCCAACTGTTGCACCACTCTTACAAATCGGCCTCTGAGACCCCGTGAAGGCCGATTTGTAAGAGTTCTGTGACAGTTGGCGTGCGAGGTTTTTGAGAGAACGGCTGTACTATATTGGAAGTTTTGCAGTGTGGATGGGGGTCGAATATGGTCTAGTACATGCCATTTCACCCTGTACTGGAGGCGTTCGAAGGCAGTTTGAAAATTGTGGGTCAAGGCCCCAGTACAGATAATCTGCATGCGCCCCACTCTTCCGACGATCCACTTGGATCAAGAATCAGATGGGCACCAACACGCCCATCAAATACGACATTCGATGGCCGATGAAGCCCGATCCACGCCCGATGTGAATTCCTGCCGGGCCGACGATGTCGGTCCGCGCGGGCCACGCTGGATGGGACGGCGCACGGGACCCCGTGTGTCGATGCGCTGGACCAATCCGGTCGGGTACGCCTGATACGTTAGGCACCTGGGGGATGGGGATGCTGGACATGCACACCCCCCTCCTCTTTCCTCCAAATCGCGGCTGAGAGGAGGGCTCGCCGCGAGGCGAGACCTCCCCCGCCGCCACAGGCCCCGAAAGCGCGGTATCCCAACCCAACGGTGGTGGCGGGTCCCCCCGGAGTCTGGGAGCCGTGACCATATCGGCCCGCGCGGGCCACGTTAGATGAGACGGCGCACGGGACCCCGTGTGTCGATGCGCTGGACCAATCCGGTCGGGTCCGCCCGACATCCCATACATCCTGATATGGATATCAGACGTCGGGTACACCCGCACGACGCCCGCCGGGATGTCCTCCCCACGGCCGATAGGAAGAGGGGTGTCCCCCTGCGGCCACGCGGTGGGGGGGTGCGCCGCAGGCCCCGCTCCACTGCCGCCCACCTCCGCCGCCGTCCGCGTAAAAGCCGACGCATGCGCGGCCGAGGGGCGGGTGTGTGCCATCCGACCGCGGCGCACGCCACACGCGCACGGAGCTTTCGCGCCGACCTCCTCCCCCTGCGGACGCCCCCGCAGTGGTCTTGCCCGCCCGCCGCCAACGCAACCGGTGCGGGGCGCCAACACCCCGCTCCCCGCCGCCGCCGTGCCGTCGCGCACGTTGCGCGCGGAGTGCGGCGCCGCTCCGCCGCCTGTCATCACCGGCGGCGGCGTTGCGCTCGTGTCGCGCGGCACCCGCCGACGCGGGGGCGGCGTCGGGTGCGCCCGCGCTTGTGGCGGCGCGCGTGACCGGGCGCTCGCGTCGGCGGGGCGACGGCCACTGGCGTGCGGTTGCGCTCCTCTGCTACCGCCCGGGGGGCTTCGCTGTCGAGTCATTGGGGGCATCGACACGACCACTCCCATCGTCAGGGCCACGACAATGTCGGCCGCCTCTTCGAGTGCGGCGGTTGCGCCGCGGCGGCTCGCGCCAGAGGATCCCGCCGCGGAAGCCTACGCCCACCGAGACTGGCCGCTGCCCGCATTGCACGAGGCCGCCCGGTGGGGGGACGCGCCCACCGTCGCGGAGCTGCTCGGAAGCGGCGTTGAGGCGCATGCAACGTCGGACAAGGGGGACACGGCGCTTCACTGGGCTGCCATCGGGGGGCATGTGGCGGTGATGGAGACGCTCCTCGCGGCGGGTGCGGACGCTGCTGTTGGGTGCCGGTGGTTTTGCGAGAATACCGCGTCGCCACCGCTGCACTGGGCGGCCAACGGTGGTCAGGCGCCAGCGATAGAGGTCTTGCTCAAGGTGGGTGTGGACGTACACGTTCTGGCATTCGACGGTGCGACCGCGCTGCACCTCGCAGGTCGGAGCGGGAGTGCCGAAGCAGTGGCGGCGCTGCTGGCGGCGGGCGCCAATGTGCACGTCCAGTCCTACCGCGGCGCGACCGCGCTGCACTGTGCGGGCCAGAGCGGGAGTGCCGAGTCGGTGGCGGCCCTGCTGGCCGCTGGCGCGGACGTACAAGCCCAGACCAGCATCGGCGAGACCGTCCTGCACCTTGCGGGAGAGAGAGGTAGCGCCAAGTCGGTGGCGGTCCTGCTGGCTGCGGGAGTGGACGTGCACGTTCGGACCTACTGCGGCGAAACCGCGCTGCACCTTGCGGGCCGGAGCGGGTGTGCCGCATCGGTGGCGGCTCTGCTGGCGGCGGGCGCGGACGTACGCGTCCAAACCTACGGCGGCGATACCGCGCTGCACCTTGCGGGCGCGGGGAGCAGCGCCGCGTCGGTGGCGGCCCTACTGGCCGCGGGTGCGGACGTACACGTCCAGACCAGCAGCGGCGAGACCGCGCTGCACCTTGCGGGCCGGAGCGGGAATGCCGAGTCGGTGGCGGCCCTTCTTGGCGCGGGTGCAGACGTACGCGTCCAGACCAACCACGGAATGACCGCGCTGCACCTTGCGGGCCAGAGCACGAGTGCCGAGTCGGTGGCGGCCCTGCTGGCCGCGGGCGCGGACGTACACGTCCAGACCAACTTCGGCGAGACCGCGCTGCACTATGCGGCCCCCAGCGGGAGTGCCGAGTCGGTGGCGGCCCTGCTGGCCGCGGGCGCGGACGTACAAGTCCAAAGCAACTACGGCAGGACCGCGATGCACTATGCGGCCCTGAGCGGGAGTGCCGAGTCGGTGGCGGCCCTGCTGGCCGCGGGAGCAGACGTACACGTCCCGACCAACATCGGCGAGACCGCGCTGCACCTTGAGGACGAGAACGAGAGAGACTTGTGGATAGAGGCCCTGCTGGCCGCGGGTGTGGACGAACACCTCCAGGTCAGCAGTGGCGAGACCGCACTGCACTTGGCGGGCCGGAGCGGGAGCGCCGAGTCGGTGGCGGCCCTGCTGGCCGCGGGTGCGGACGTACACGTCCAGTCCAGCAGTGACGAGACCGCGCTACATCTTGCCGGCCAGAGCAGGAGTGCCGAGTCGGTGGTGGCCTTGCTGGCCGCGGGCGCGGACGTACACGCTCTGACCAACTGCGGCCAGACCGCGCTGCATCATGCGGCCCTGAGCGGGAATGCCGAGTCGGTGGCGGCCCTGCTGGCCGCGGGTGCGGATGTACACGTGCAGACCAACCGCGGCCAGACCGCGCTGCACCTTGCGGGCCGGAGCGGGAGTGCCGAGTCGATGGCGGCCCTGCTGGCCGCGGGTGCGGACGTACACGTCCAGACCAACAGCGGCGAGACCGCGCTACACCTTGCCGGCCAGAGCACGAGTGCCGAGTCGGTGATGGCCTCGCTGGCCGCGGGCGCGGACGTACACGCTCTGAACAACTGCGGTCAGAGCGCGCTGCATGATGCGCATCTGAGCGGGAGGGCCGAGTTGGTGACGGCCCTGCTGGCCGCGGGTGCGGACGTACACGTTCAGACCAGCTGTGGCGAGACCACGCTACACCGTGCCTGCCGGAACGGGAGTGCCGAGTCGGTGGCGTCTTTGCTGGCCGCGGGCGCGGACGTACACGTCCAGGCCAACAGCGGCATGACCGCGCTGCACCTTGCGGCCCTGAGCGGGAGTGCCGAGTTGGTTACGGCCCTGCTGGCCGCGGGCACGGACGTACAAGTCCAGACCAACTGCGGCCAGACCGCGCTGCATCTTGCGGCCCTGAGCGGGAGTGCCGAGTCGGTGGCGGCCCTGCTGGCCGCGGGAGCAGACGTACACGTGCAGGCCAACTGCGGCCAGACCGTGCTGTACTTTGCCTGTGGGAGTGGGAGGGTCGAGGTGGTGGCGGCCCTGCTGGCCGCGGGCGCCGACGTACAAGTCCAGACCAACTTCGGCGAGACCGCGCTGCATCCTGCGGCCCTGAGCGGGAGTGCCGAGTCGGTGGCGGCTCTGCTGGCCGCGGGAGCAGACGTACACGTGCAGGGCAACTGCGGCCTGACCGCGCTGCACCTTGCGGGTTGGAGTGGGAGGGTCGAGGTGGTGGCGGCCCTGCTGGCCGCGGGCGCCGACGTACACGTCGAGACCAAGTGCCACCAGACCGCGCTGCATCATGCGGCCAGGAACTCGAGTGCCGAGTCGGTGGCGGCTCTGGTGGCTGCGGGCGCGGACGTAAACGCCCAGACCAACAGCGGTGAGACGGCAGTGCACGAGGCGTGCGGGTCTGAATGTATCGGGACAGTCTTTCCGTTGCTGTCTGCTGGCGCGAACGTGAACGCCACCAACCAAGACAGCTGGACCCCGCTGCACGTGGCCGTCAGCCGAGGCAATACGCTCGCCGTCGCGGCGCTCCTCCGCCACGGTGCCCGCCCCGCGCCGGTTTGCAGCACTGGCGAGACGCCGCTGTCCTTAGCAGTGATCCTCGGTCGACCCGACATCATTGCCCTGCTGCCGCCCGAGCACCCGGCCGACGCGGTCAGCACCCCCGCCCTCGAGGCGGTCCGCTACAAGCGCCTCGAGTTGCTCGACACCCCCCAGGTGCGCCCCTTCCTCCACGCCCACGACAAGGACTGTGGGGACCGCGTGTTGCACTACGCTTCCCGCCGCATCGACCACGGGTCGGTCGTCGAGCTGCTCCGCCGCGGCGCCGACGGGCAGGCGCCCAACCACCTCGGGGAGACGCCCCTGGCGTGCGCCCTGGAGTGGCTCCGCCGCTTCCTGCGCAACCGCCGCAACGAGGCGGCGCTGTCGCCCGACAGCCGCCCCGACATCCTCTTCCGCGCCGTGGCCGTTGGCCACGTCGTGCGCCGCGCGCGGGGCCTTGCCGAGCGGGAAGCCGTGCGCGGGGCGGTGCGGGATCAGCTGGACGCGTGGCGGGCGGTGGTGCTGTCGCTCCTCCACGGGGGGGCCGACACGGTCACCCTCGGGCGCCACGGCGCGCGGCTGTGCGCGCGGGTGGTGGCGAGCGCGCCGTCGCTCGGCCCCCGCCGGGCGGTGCGGCTGCTGTGTACCAAGCGGCTCAAGCCGAGGGCGGAGCGCGCAGCGGCGCGCGCGCGCGGGGCGTGACCGCGGGTGGGGG
>Ga0209186_1002474_pt1 | contig 13120 bp, 7 predicted proteins | sample SidtaG_FD_187426 | JGI IMG/M metagenome (GOLD analysis project Ga0209186, IMG submission 187426) | Marine algal microbial communities from Sidmouth, United Kingdom - Sidmouth_Male2 metaG (SPAdes) (version 2) | ecosystem: Host-associated > Algae > Red algae > Unclassified | place: Sidmouth, United...
CGCCGTCGCATCCTCACGTCCGCCTGTCAAACTGAGAGTCCACCACATGGCGCCATTTCTAGGCCCCAGCCAGCGAGAGCGTGGCCGCGTCACCGCCTGTTTAGGGTGTGTGGTGTAGGCAGCGCCATAATCTGGGGCCAACGATGCGGGGCGGACAGGCAGCACACGGTCAGCAGCAATGCTTCTTTTCATTGGTGTACGCAAGGCCGTTCCAGCGGCTCGATTCGGCGTAGAAAAGCTGCCAGCAATGCCTCGTGCGAGGCAGGAATGGTGTAATTCGCTGATTCAGTCTCGGCGGTTGCCTCGTCAGACGGGCTGAGAACACAATGTCACAGGCTGCGGGCCACTCCACTCCTTCCTTTCGTGGTCACTCGTCTCTTTACCCACATGCGGATGGCTGCTTACCATTCGTAGCGTCACTCAGAGGTACGCGCACAGAAGTCAGACCGAGCTCCGTTGCCCTCGCTCGATGGCACGGTCTCTTTCTTTCAGGCGGTCGAGCCTCGCCCCTCAATAGATTACAGTCTTCTAGTCACACTTCTGACTCAGCAGTAGTAGTGAGTGGCCGCCATACATTCGAGTCATGCCGCCTGCTGAAACGCCGCATGCCTCTGCGACGACCAAGGCTACACATGTGACAGGCGACCTGGCCGTCTGACAGCCTTGCGGGCTTGCGACGCTCATCGCCTGCTCACGACAGGGGAAACGTAGAGCGCCTCTTCGTTCCTTTGGCCTGGCTTTCGTCTTCTGGAACTTCATTGGCTCAAGAGACATGGTCCAACGGCACGGTGGCAGCCTGGGGTGCTGCCATGTGTCAGATGATTGTCGTATATCAGCACGATCGGCCACTTCGCGTCGTGAATGTGCGTCGTGTCTGCGTCGCGGCAGACGATCGCGACCTTCTACCAGCCTGAGCAGAGGAATCTCGGGCGGATCACAGGGATCTCGCCTTGCTGGCGCCTCTCTGATTCCACTGAGGTATACTCCATTGGAATAGACTACGAACAACCCAACGTCAATCGGGACTATTGGAGAGAAGGTAGCCCGCTCCCGATTAACTCTATTGCACATATCGTCCATTTCGGCCGCCCGCGATAGGTGACCTCTGAGAGGGCGCCACGTCGCATGCCCAATTGAGAATTTAAGAACATAGTCCCGACATTGGTGTCCTTGCTCTCAGCTCCGACGCACCCATCCGCGCCAACGGGCGAGTGCAACTACCAATGAGCGACGCTCGGGCGGGCAGCAGTGGCGCGGGGCCTGTCCTTGCGCAGCGGGCTGCCTGCCCTGCGACGGGTGCCGGTCGTCCACCTTCCGAGGCATGCCACCGTAGCAAAACAGAAGGTGGAGAGATGCAACTTGGTCGCTGTCCCCGCCACCCCAAGAGGATGAGCCTGATGGCTGGCGCAATGCGCGACGTGTGCCACTGTTGCGCGGCCCCGTGACGCGGGTTTTGGTTTAGTCGGGATGGATCGCCGTATCGCTGACACTGCGACAGCGGCGTCGTCTGTGGTGGCAGCCACATGGCCGGCGGAGGAAGCACGGCGGGTAGGATATCACACTCCCTGACGGGGTCGGATCGCCTCCGTGACGCGACGCCTCCGTCATCCCTCGCCACCACGTTCGGGGCCTCCAGTAACACCCAACGTCAGCGATGGGACGGGGGGGGGGTGGTACGACCTCGCGCACGACGCACCATCCGCGTCGGGCCGCGTCGGGCGCGGCCGGCCAGCGGGCAAATGATGCAAGCAGAGGCAGGGGCAGGACGGCCCGAGCGCCCCAGCGCGAGCGCGCCCGCCGCTCGTGTGCGCCTGACAGCGAGCGGCGAGGCGGCCGTGGCTGCCACCAGGTGCCCCATCGACCGTGGGCCGCGGGCGGTCGGTCGGGCCTGTGCTGCGGCAGGCACACGAGCGGCGCCATCGTGTGAGCGGGAAAACGGTCGCGGGGCGCGGCCAAGCGGCGCGGCGGCATTGCGTTCGCGCCCACCGCCGCGACCACGGCGTTTGGTTCTTGGCCAAGACGGGCGGGGGGCGGGCGGGAACAACCCGCCGACGCGCCAGGCGCGGTACCCAGACCAGGAGTCTTCAAGCGTACCCATTTCATGATAGCGTCCGCGTGGTACGATTCAAGGAAAGCGTCCACCTGTGGCCAGCGGGGGCTGTCAGACTCAAGTGGACTTTCCCTACAGCAACGGACAAGCGCACATTTCCGCGTATGTTCTGAACCACATTGTGACCTACAAAAATCGTTAATCTGGGTCCTGTTTCGGTACTAGATGTAGTTGAAAGTTGGTTTATTGCTTTTATAGACTACTTACATCAGCTATCCAACTGAAAAGTTCAACTTGATATGATCGGCGGTCAGATCAGTAGGCCCGTTCCACGCCCAGTTAAGATCCCAACAAAGCGGACATTGGGATTCTCGGTCATCCATTGGCTGGCAGACTCAGTGTCAGACAAACGCGATTTACGTGCATACGTGTGCGGATCATACTCTACTTTCGTCTGCCGTGTCTCAAGAATCAACAGCTGTCTCACACAAGGGCATCTCACAGGGTCTGGGACTGGGTCACGCCTCACGAAAGTGTCAGAAAGTGCCAGAGTCAAGCCCAAAATCAGGACCCCAAGTTGAGGAGACTGGCGCGTGTTGCGCGTGTTGACGAGCCCGCGCAATCCATGAGATTAAATGAGCGTTGCACAGGCCTCCTGCTCCAGCCAGTAAAAATGTGGGCGAAAAAAAAACTGTGCTTTTCAAGAGCCAGTCCTCCCGTCGCGCCGCCCATGCCTCTGCTGCCCCGTTTTGGAGCAAACAGGGTCAATGACACCCTTTGCACACATAGGAATGGTTCTTCCAAGAGAATAATGACCGCAGTGTGGCGGAAACCGATTCACTGTCCAAAGCCAGACATCAAGATAGCATGCAATGCGACCAGAAAGTCCCAGCGACCATACCGAAAAATGTAGGTGTCATCGACGGATTTCTTTCCACGTACTAATGTACCCTGCGGGTCTCTCTCGCATATTCGGTCAAGAGCAAAGCAAACGAATGATGCTTTTTTGTTGCTTCTTTGCCATACATGCGTGTACCGCAGGGGGCACAGTAGTGGGCGACGCAGCGACGATGTCGACGCCACGGCTGTGGGACAAACAGACCCCGCAGAACCGACTTAGACCATAGGGTATATGTATATGTTTCCGTAGAAGCCCCCTGAACTCTCTGTCACGGTAGGCGGTCAGGGTAGGAGGGGAGGGGGGTTCATAGACAGAGAACCGGCGAGGCGAAGACGGCGTAAGAAGTCGGTGGAAAGCCACGAAGCAGTACGTGTCGACTGTAATGAAGAAACGTGTCCAGATCCTAATGTCCCCCCTTAACTGGGCGTGGTTCTTGGACTGTGCTTGACCAAACGCGCCCTCGATCGTTCTATTCGCGTGTACTTCCCTACAGCTTTAGTCGACATTCGGGATAGCGTATGTCACAAATTCCCGGAACTTTTCCCCTCAAGCGTACTTTCAGCTGGGCGAAATCACTGCATATTGTACATCTCTGTGTGCTGCGAAAGTCACGTGTTCGGGTGTAAACGCGAAAAGAGTTTACGCCAATACGCTTGAGAAAAATCATACGCTTGAACACCGCTGACGCAGACCCACGGCCACTTCTCCGTTCTCCACCGAAGTCCGGTGTCTGGGCCTTGCGGTTGGCCCATCCAGTCAAGGCCCGCCGCCTGGCGGGGTGCCGCGTTCGATCTGTTGTCGAGGCGCCCGCAGGTGGGCAGTGAGACGTGGCGCCGCCTCTCGCGGGCCATGCACGGGATCGCCGACCCGTGCGCCGCCTCCACGCCAACAGACTGGCGTGGGCGAGAGAGCTGGCGGCGAGGCCGGGTTCTTTCTCCAAGGACCGTGCATTCCCAGATTGGACGCGATTGCCGCGGCCAAGCTGCTGCTCGTCCACTTGGAGCCCTGCCATGCACGCCCACTCACCCGTTTCTGGCCGTCGAAGACGTCGTCCGGACTGCCGTCGTACCAATTCACTGCCGATGCCCAGTGCGGGGGAGCGTTTCAAGGGGTCGGCCCGTGCCAGGGGCCAGTATTGACGGTAAAATGGCCACGGGATCACCGACACGGGGCACGTTTCGTCCAACCGCTGGCCAGCGAAGTGCCGCGGGCGTGTGGCTCCGTGCGCTGGCTGCGCTGCCCCTCTTCGAAGCGCACACCACTGCGAAATCTACGACAAAATTGACAGGCCCGTATCCGGAAATCGAAAGAACACTGAGCCATTGCCTTTTCATGTAACAACTTGGTCGACGCAGATAATGTTCATAGAACTAGTGGCCATGCGCTAATGATGGCACATAGCCGCACGACGTTGGAATCCCAGAGAACGCTAACATGCGTCGGTATCTCTGCGAAGGCCAGGTAGTTGGAGGCCAAGCAGCGGCTACCAGGGAGTGATAGCTGGCCGGCACTGGCCAGACCGTATGGACGGGCCAACGACACCCCTACTTTCATTTGGCTCTCCTTGTTCCTCGTTTCAAGACTGCTGATGGAGTTGACATTTCTTTGTTGTCGATAAACTGTCCACCCGCGCAGTCCGTGCCAAGGGACCAGAGCGGCCGTGGGCTGATCATGTTTTGTTTCTGACAGGTGAGTGTTCTGTGCTCTACACTGACAACGTCTGTGCGCTCGAGAAACTGCGTATCGAGATGCGATGCTGTTCAAAGAGGAGTCAATTGTGTGAGCGGCAATAATGGACGTATGGCAAGTCATTTTCTCCAAAAAGAACGATCAAATAATATTTCAGCATAAGGGAAAGTAGATCTCATTACCGGTGCATGTTTCATGGAGAATTGTCTTTTCACTCGGAACCCAGTTCCAACTCATCAACGAATGTACGCGCCCGGATCGTGAGAGGCAGGCGCTGACCTCACACTGTGCCATTACTGTTGACACGTCGACCAGGGGACGAACAGTCGACGCACGATTGGCAGGCAGGCACGGCCTCCGAGAGATCGCCTATCCAGGGGCCGATGACACGGTACACAGAAGCCAGCCACTTCATCGCCCGGAGGCCTTGTGGTATCGCCTTCTCACTGAAGCAGGACTGGTTTCCTCATCCGCGGCGCTTCCGTTACAAGACACGTGGTGGACGCGCGGCAGCATGACAGCCTCGTTGACTCGTTGGCTGGCTGTGGCTCATAATATTGCGGGGGTCTATGGCCTGCTTGACAATCCCTATTATCCCACGGCGCTTGGCCATGGGCGCGCGCTCTTGGCTCCCCTGCGCCGCTGAATTGAAAGCGGGTGGCCACGGTCGCAGCTGTCGTCAGGGGCAGCGTGAATTGATCGCGATCGCCGCCTTGGTGGCGGCGGTTCTTGGATGGTTGGCGGGTGCCGACACGGCGCTTCCGGTCCGTGTACGACTCGAAAAACGGCTGCGGCCGCGTGGCGTCCACAGCTGCGGAGGGTGGGTGCCCTCAACCGTACCGGACGAGTGGTCGCCACGCGTCTGCCGTCCGAGCGTCCGCTGCTGCGACTGCAGCCTCCGGCGGCCCGGCAGCGCTCTGCCACCGTGCTCCGCTGAGTGGCCGGATCACGGGGGTGGCGGTTGTCAGCAGGCGCCGTCCTCGGCTCCCCGGCGTGGCGGCGGACGGCGCCTCGTCGCAGCGTCTGGGACGTCAGGGGCGCTGAGAGAGGACGGAGAGAAGCCACGCGGCTGCGGCGGCGGCGGGTGGCGCTCAGCGTCGCCCTAACCCCCCCGCCGCCGCCCCCCCCACCACGTGCGGCGGTGGAGGGGGGACCGCGGCGGCCGGGCCGCGATATGGGAAACGCCGGTCCGCGGCTCACCGCTCCCCAAAGTTTCACCCACGCGCCCCCCGAGTGCCGTGTTGGTTTGGGAAGGGGCAGGGTTCTTCCGCCGCGTCCGCCACCGGCCAGACGACGGGGATCGGTGCGGCGGGTGGCCCGGCCAAAGAACGGGACGGCGGCGCGGCCAATGTGCCCCGAGATGCCGCCATCTGGGCCGGTGGCCGGGCCGACCTGTGCCCAGCCGTCAAGCAGCCGCCGCCGTCGCCGAGGCCGCCACCGTTGCATCATTGGCAGCCGCTGCCGTCGCCTGCGCGACTATGCGTCGTGTCCCCTCCTCCCCTTCTTGGGCATTGATTGTCCTCAGTCGCTCTGGCGAAACACTGTTCGTGGTCGCCGCGCTGGCCGCGTCCTTGCACTCCCCCACCGACCGCGCGCATCATGCTGGGTGGAAGACCCACCCAACCCGCCGCCCAAAGAGATTGCCGGCAACGGGGACAAGCGGACAGTTTCATTCGCGAGCCCGCCACCCTACCAGCGGGACGTGGAGGGCGGCAGCCCCGGCCGTGAGCTGTGGTTGCGTCACACCTGTTCGTCTGCCGGGCTACTTTGCCTGATGCGACCAGGGCTGGGGGGGTCGGAGGGGAGAGCACAACCGAGTTGTGGTGTTCCGGCGCCCCCCGCCGGCGTGTCGGCGCGTGGGTTTCGCAGCAGAGTACCCGCCATGTGTCGCGGCAGGCAGGAGTGGGGTGCCGTCGACGGCCGCGGGGCGTGCCGCGACAGAGCGTTGCTGCGCAACCCACTCAGATATGCGGTCGCCGCCCCCACCTCCCGCGGCTTCCCGCCCGCTCCGCTCGTGACTGCGTGTCCGCAGCCGCTGCTGCCGGTGACGGTTGCTGCCCGCCGAGTGTGCGACCGGACGCCAAACTCGCGCAGTCACGACAGGGGGTGGCGGGATTGTCACGTGCGGCGGCTCGGAAGCAGCGGGCGCAACCTCAGTCCCGGCCGCCCACACGTTCGTGGGATGGGGGGGGGACTTGGAGGGGAGGGTGCCGATGGTCGGCCCGCCTACTTGAGGCGCACCACACCGCGGGAAGGAGCGGCGCCTGAACACTCAGTCGGCGTAGCTCTGACGCAACAGCCGCTTGTACCGTCCATCAGATACCCCACGGACGTGGACGTGGTCAGCAGTTGCAGCTGCCTCAACGATTCGTCTCCTCTCCTTCCATCCCCGCCCGGCCACCTACGACTTTGTCCGTGCGTTTGTTCCCACTTTCCCCTGAAACCCTCGTGCGTTGGCCGCCATGTCTTCCTCCTCTGGCTCCCCCGCCCGGCGATGCCGGCGGGTCCTCTCCACCGCGCTCGCGGGCGCTGCCGCGCTCGCTGCCGCCGTCTCCCTGCCGGCTGCCATCGAGGCACACAGCTTCCTCTCCATGCCGGTGCCCATCAGCCGCATGCACGGGTGCCGCTTGGGCACGTCAACGCTGTCGGGCAATGGCCCGCAGGCCGGGCGCCTCGGCCGTTGCCCCGGGCCGTGCCCCAACAGTGACTTCCGGCCCGACACGAGCCCTGGCAACCCCGCCGCCGTCTACCGCCGCGGCGGCAGGTACCAAGTACGGTGGACACGCAACAACCATGAAGGCGGCTTTACCCGCTGGGCTCTCGTGCCCATCAATCAGATGAACAACAAGGCGGCGCATAAGAAGTTTGCCTTTCACTGGAGCTGCTGGAACATCAACCGCTTCAAGTGTAGCCGGATGGACCGCCAGCGTGATTGCCAGTACGACCGCAACAATGTGGCGTTCAAGGACCACATCCGGATCCCCGCCAACCTACCCAACGGAGACTATGTGCTCGGCTGGTCATGGTACGGCGGCGGACGCGCGGGCGGCCGGGCGCACTTTGGTGACTACTTTGACTGCAGCTACGTGCGCGTTGAGGGCGGCAGGCCGCTCCAGGAGAAGCACATCCCGACATTTGCAGGCCACGGCTGCCATGCGACCGTCAACCGGCCGGGCGTGTGCAGAAGCGAGCCCTGCAGACCCCTCCGCCGGGTAACGTTTAAGCGCCCCGCCGAGTTTGATGGCCGCACCCCGTCGCCTATCTACGCGTCGAGCTTTGGCGCGCCGTCTGACAAGTTCAAGTTTGACGTGTCCGCCATCAGCCAGAGCGTCTTCAGCGAGCCCAAGGTGCGCGTGAGCCCCAAGGTGCGGGTGACGGGTCTGCGGGTGGCCAACATTCGCAACCGGCTCGCGCGCAACGACATTACCTTCAAGAGGACGGTGCTTGTCGGCTCCAAGGTCGCGCTGACCTTGGTCGCTCAAACATCGGGCAACGTCAAGAAGATTGAGTGGTTTGTCAATGGCATCAAAGTCTTCACCGACCGCAAGGCACCCTTTACCATTGCCGGCGATCGCGGGTGGCAGTACTACAAGTGGGAGCATCCGCTCTTTGAGCGCCGCCTCCGCGTGACGGCCAAAGCGACGGGGTATTCGGGCTCCCGCAACTGGCTGTCCAGGGAGGTCGTGTTTGTGCTCGCGAGAAATGACTACTACCTCGGCAACTGGAGGCCAGCGGCGGACAAGTAGACGACAAGTACCGCCGTCGGTTATCTCTTTCACCCCACCCGCTCTATCTACCCCACTCCCCCCCCTCATGAACCCACCACTTCCCCCTCCCCGGTGCTAGGAGCTGAGCAGTGGATTCCCTCACCGCTCGGCGTGCCGGGGGGAGTGCAGCGGATCACAAGACGCCCGTGATTGTCGACACCTGTGTGCTGCGGGCACCCCCTCCGCTTGGACGGGGGCCCCGCGGGTGTCGACCTCCCGTCACCTGTGCTGTCACCCAATGGGCTGTGCCTCCTGCCGATCGGTGTCCTCTGCGTTTGAGGCTGCGTGTGCATGTGCGTGCCCCTGATTATAAAAACAACTGAATCCCTGTAACCTTCCCGCTCGCCTCACAACGCACCACTGACCAGCGACGCGCCGTCGACGTCGGCGAGCAGCCCCGTCGGCAGCCGCACCGCCGGGGTGGCGGCTGCCACCTCCTCCATGACGAGTACGCCAACGTCCCCTTCGTGCACCTGCGGGAGCGGGACCAGCGCGTCGGTGGCGCGCTCGTCAAAGACCGCATCAAGAAAAGGGTGGGCGAGCAGCGTCGCCGCGGAGCCCCGCGCGTCTGGGTCGAGCGTCAGCATGCGGCTGAGAAAGTCGGCAAGCAGTCGCCGCGGGTGCGTCGACAGGTCCGTGACAGCCTGCAGCAACCGGCCGAGGCTCACGTACCGGTGTGTCGGCACCCCAAAGAGCGCCCCGTCGGTCGCCCACAGGCGCTCCCCGTAGCGGCTGCCAACCTTGAAGGCGGAGGGAAAGTCCACGTCGGGCCGCCCGAGCACCTCCCTCATCAGCGCCAGGTGTTCAATGTCCTCCTCCATCGTGTCCCCCGCGTCCGTGCCGTCGGGCGAAAAGAGAAAATCCCCCACCGCCACATCCCAGACGATGCAGCCGACCGACCATATGTCGGTCGCCGCCGACCCCGGCACCCCCGCAATGATCTCGGGCGCGCGGTACTCACGCGTTTGCAGCACGTAAGGGCGGTCAAGTCTACCGTCCTCGTCGAGCTCCTCCGTATTGCCCCAATCAATCGTCACGACGCTTGTGGAGGCGTGGCACGTGCCGTCGGGCGTGAAAAAAGTGGCGGTGGCCAGCTCCCGCGCCACGTCGGCGGGGAGGCCCGCAAAGTTGGTCACCGCCGCCACGTCCACCACCGTGCCGTTGAGCGCCGCCGCCGCTCGCGTCTGCGCTTGCAGCAGTGCCACGCAGCTGTTAGCGGCTGCGGCGGCCGCCGACACACTCACGCCAGCACCGAGCGGCGGCGGGAGGCGGAGCGCCACGTTGGCTATCTTGAGGTCCGTGTGCACCATCGAGTGGTCGTGCGCGAGCGCGAGCGCGCGGAGCAAGTCACGGGCGACGATTTGGACGACACTGAGCGGGGCGCCACGCCGCCCCGCCAGCCCCGCAGGCGTGTTGAGGTAGGCGAAGAGGGCGACGCGCAAGGACGTGCCGAGGAGCTCAAACACCGCGCAGTGGTGCCGCCCGTGCGGACCGACGGTCGTAAACGTGGCCAGCTGCCGCATCAGCGGCGGTAGAGGCGGAGAGCCGTGTTCCCCGACTGCCGCCGCCGCTTCGGCCTCGGCCGCGTCGGTGAGGCGGCTGGCAAAGTAGGCTTCCTCCTCGGCCATGGACATGCGCTCGGCGGCCCAGATCTTGACCGCCACCTCCCGCGGGCGTCCGTGCCAGTCGCCGTGCCTGGCGTCGTGCGGCTTGACCGTCGTATCGACCGCCTTCCAAACGGTGGAGAAGGAGCCCCAGCCGAGCTTGGACACCACCCGGTAGCGGCCGCCGTTCAGGGTATCCCCTGGCCGAACGGGGTGAAGGCCCCGCCGCCGGTAGCGGCGCTCCGACTCATAGCCGACGGCGCGGTCAAAGGACGGGACAGAGGAAGAGGCGTCGACGAGGAAGGGGGAACCATTGGGAGAGCCCCGCACCGCCAAACACGTGCGGTGGACGTTGATGGCGCGGTCGATGGGTGGGAGGATGCACCATAGCGGTGAGCCGGGACCCCGCATGCGGGTAGTGTAGGCAAAGGTGCCGTCGGCGGTAGCTCCGCCAACGAGAGCCGCCAGTAGAGGGACGGCCGCCGCAACGGCGGCAGCGTCCAGCGCCAAACACCGCCATCGAGCCATGGCGAAAAGGCGAGCAACGAGGGTGGCAAAGGTCGTCCTCGGGGTGGAGAGCAAGATACCTCCCCAGAGTGAGATGACTACAAGCTCGCAAAGATCCGCCGTGTGCGCCGCTGACGCAACGAAACGGGCAGATGGAGCGAGACGGCGGGGGTGGAACACACGCCCACTAACGTCAGTGCTGATCAACGAGGGCAACCAGCTCTGACGACCGCATCCAGGCTGCCAGACTATCCCACCCGACTGCTGTGGATGTACACGCTCCCACGGGTCACCGGCAGGGCCAGTCACGCCAGGCGCCCCTCAAACTCCCGCTTCCGCTCGGCGACTCAGCCTGCGTTTCACCCCTACCGCCGACGTTGCATATCTGCCACCTGGTTGCACGCACGCCCGCCCGCCCCTCCCCCCCGGTTGGTCGTGGCAGGGCGCGCGGCCGATTGCGCGTGGCGGCCGCCCAAGCGGCGCCACCCGCAACGCCTGCTCCACGAATCGTATTCGCAACCGACGAGGCGGCGGCCGATTGAAGCAAGAGCTACCCCTACACTGTGCCATCGATTCCCATCACCACCTCTCCCCATGGCATACGGTCGGCGACGGCGACAGCAGGGGCGGGGTGAGCGTAGGGACGACCAGATGCGGGCGAGTGGGGCGTGCCAACTCGCTCGCAAGCGCGTCTGCTCCCCCATGTGTGCGACAGCGGGGAAGCGCGGCTTGGCCTTGTGCACACACGCAACGGAAGCCCTGCGTGGACTGGAAGCGCCTGTCCAATTCAGAATTGATTCATGACGTTCCCAGTCCGTGTAGTTGTCACCCAGATCCATCAAGTATCAGTATGGCTATGCCGTCTTTCCAATTTTAGCCGACTCCGGCGTTATCAAGATGGGTGATCAAGAGAGTGAAACTGTGTTTTGGCCATCCATTCAGCCGGATAAAGTGTATCGACCAATGGGATGAGGGACTATCCCTTTTTCACTTTGACGACAGGGGAAAACATTGAGACGACACCGATAGGGAGATATTTTGCGGCCACTCTTGCACGAGTCAATGGCTCCCCTTTGATCCTTGGCCGTCCAAATCTCAGAAACCCTGCTCGTGCCGTGGAGCGCATGATCGGGGGTGATCCAGGCTCTCCACCCCATCGCCTGACGCGCTCCTGCTGCCTTGACCGCCACCCCCTTGTGCCTTGCCCTTCGATCCACCATCGTTGTCAGCGTCTGCATCCCCCTCTGTTCTTCTCTCTCTTTTCATCTTCCCACCCATCCCAACCTTTCATCATGGCGTTCGTCCCCACTGCCGCGGCCGTGCGCCTGTCGGCCGCCCGCTCCTCCTTTGTCTGCCGCGCGGCAGTCGGCTCGGCCCGCGCGGCGCTGCCCGCCCGCCGCGTGGCCGCCGCCACCTCCACCCGCACCCTGTCCATGGCCGCGTCGCCGACGGTTACCAACACCGTGTATTTTGACATCACCATTGGCGGGCAGCCGTCGGGGCGGGTCACGTTTGGCCTCTTTGGCGACGATGTGTACGTTTTGGTAGACAGGGTGGCGGCACGGTGTGGGGTGTGGTGTTGTCCGCGGATTGTTTGGGCGGGTGGATGTAAGTATGGTGGTACTGGCGGGGCTTGGAGTGTTCTTGTCGTGGGCCCCTCCGAGCCGGGCTGTATCCCCTCGAATTCATTTTCTAACACGCTGCGCCGTTGATTCCCCACTTTTTTTGGCTCGGTTGCTGTTGTTGGTACGCCGTGGGGGTGCTTGTGTCACGATCATGTAGGCCCAAGACGGTGGAGAACTTCCGCGCCCTGTGCACGGGGGAGAAGGGCTTTGGCTACGCCGGCTGCCCGTTCCACCGCGTCATCCCCAACTTCATGATCCAGTACGTTTCTCGCCGCATCGCGCCCGCTCTTGCCCGATCGATTCGCCCAGATGTGGTTTCCCGAGTGACCGCTTGCTCCCTTTGGACAGCCGAGGCTAACGTCGACTCATCGGTTTGGTGCTCCTCCTCCTCGTTGGTTTGACACCTGCCGTCTGTTGTTCCGTCTCTCCCTGCCGTGTCCGCACACAGGGGTGGTGACTTTACCAACCGCAACGGCACCGGCGGCAAGTCCATCTATGGCGAGAAGTTTGCCGACGAGAACTTTAACCTCTCCCACACCACCCCCGGGCTGCTCTCCATGGCCAACGCGGGCCCCAACACCAACGGCTCCCAGTTCTTTGTGACGACCGTCCCGTGCGCGTGGTTGGACGGCAAGCACACGGTGTTTGGCCAGGTGACGGACGGCTACGACATCATCAAGTCGATTGAGACGGCGCCGACGGGGCCGGGCGACCGCCCGCGGGCCGAGGTGCTCGTCGAGTCGTGCGGCGAGCTCTAAACGCCGCGTGCCGGACCGTCGTTTAGGGGGTGGAGGGGGCGGAAGGGAGGGCCGATCGCAAGCGGTAGGCCCTGTGGGGGCGCCGCGCCGCGTGTACACTGGGCGCGTCGCCGAGGCGTGTGCCCTTTTTTGTTTGATTGGGGCGGCGCCGGGCTGCGTGGCTTGCGGGCCTCTGCCGCGGCGCCCACCAAGCAGGCGCGCTCGTCACGTCCTCTTTTT
>Ga0209186_1002475_pt1 | contig 13119 bp, 13 predicted proteins | sample SidtaG_FD_187426 | JGI IMG/M metagenome (GOLD analysis project Ga0209186, IMG submission 187426) | Marine algal microbial communities from Sidmouth, United Kingdom - Sidmouth_Male2 metaG (SPAdes) (version 2) | ecosystem: Host-associated > Algae > Red algae > Unclassified | place: Sidmouth...
TAACACCCCCGAGCTGATGCGGTGTATCGCGCGAGCGGCGTCGGAGGCGCTGACAGTGGACGCCCTCACCACCGCTTTTCGACGCGTTGGTATGTGGCCTCTGGACCCAACGGTGGTGAGCGCGGCGCAGCTCAGCAAAGGCGCTGACGCACCCGTTCAAGACGTGGACCTCGCTTAGCTGACACAACGTGTAATCCCGCGCGTGCGCAAGGATTTTTCGCGTCCAGCCGTCGTCAGTGGGACGCTGTCAACGGCCGGCCGCGATACTGTGTTGACGGCGCCGGAGATTATGGCGGCACTGGAACAGACAGCGCCCGCGAAGGCGCTCAAGCAGGCGAATAAGCGGGCTCGTGACCAGCGCGCGGCTGACAAGAAAATTTAGGACGCTGCAGCTGCAAAGACCAAGCGTGCTAAAGGTGGAAGCCACGGAGGAGGAGATGCGTCGCGAGGCTTGGGTGGATATTGGAAGCGAAGTGTCACATGAGGCGGGCTGTCGTTTGCGGATGATGTGATTGGCTCTGCCAATGGCAGCTAAAACCCGTCGGCGACTGGCAGCCGCAGGACTGCGCGTGCCCCCCGCGTCTCCTCGTGTGCTGTGGCGGGTAGTAGCGAGTGAAGCGGCACGGGTTGGGGGCCAGCGACCGATGTAGCTACTTTTGGGGTGGGGGTGTGTCTTCTGGGCAGCGCGACTGATTGCACGCCAGTGCACGAGATTAAGCCTGGCAGGAATAGCTTGGAGACGGGGGCACGAGGAAGCAGAGGCGTGTGCGAAATGACCGCTGTCAGCTCATGTATCGAAGGGTCACGATCTTCGACATGGCTCAGTCTCGCGTGAAGCGCCTGCAAGACAGCGAGATTCGGGGAGGCGATCGGACCAGACGCGTATCTGATAACGCCAATCAGTCAAATACTCTGATTCACCATAAGTTCGTTTTTCGGAATGTGCGTTCTAGGCCCATTCTGGTGGGATTTTGATTTTTGGGAAGAACTCATACAGGCCCCTTTTTGCCGGCATTCTGCAGCCAACGAACGGAGACCCTTCTGAACAGGCAGAAAGCTTGAGCTTGCTCGTGAGACTCTCCCGAGGCGGTTCAGAATATTTTTTTTCACAGGGGATGTGTAAAAAGCTTCTTGATGCACCAGTCGGGAGACACTGGTGCTGGACGGATATGATTGCACTGATGCGGAGAAAGATTCGGGGAATCTCGGCTCTGCTTCGCACAGCCAATTGACGTTGACGGTCTGGTGACACGCGGTCGACCGAAAACCAGTAGATTAAAAGGCGCTGTGTTGCTAGGTTTCTTCGCGATGGCTGCTGCTGTGGAGCCTTCTACATGCTCCACCCACAAGAACATGGGGCTTTCACTCCAGCACAGTAGTCCCAAAGCCATAGGGACACTTGAGACCCTTTTGCTCCGGTTTCCTCGCTCAAAGCTTGTTGGCAGACGCAAAAACTAGAGATTCACCGTACGGTTCTGTGAGCATCTTGTTGCTGGGCGCACAAAGACCATCACATCCACAAATACCTTTCTCAAAAGACAACTCTTGACAAACTTTGTCGGTCAATACTGCGCCTCCGAGGGTCACAACGGCAACCGATGAGGGCCATTAGGAGTATCGGACATCTCTTTACATGTCGACTTCTTCTGCTGACCTCTTTGGATGGGTTGCTCGTCATGGTGCTTTGTGTCCGCGGACCATGCTTACTATGGGGAGATTCTTAAACCCAGTAGGCGTGCACGCATTCCGTCTGTGCCCCCCTGCCGAGTCTTGTGGGCGGCGGCTTCTTCTCTTTGTAAGGTGCTGGGCGCATCCATTTCATAGAATCGTCCCCTGCTATGTGTCTCCTCTCAAGGAGCTCTTTCTGTTAGCGTAAAGCGACCAGTGAAACTGATTTGCTTCACCTCCGAACACTGACTTGATTAAAGCTTGTACTTTGTCACTACCCCCCGAAAACGTATTGCGAGAGAAAACAGGCAAACACGAGAAAATACATCGGAGTCTCGCCACCCCAGTTAGACCCTTGCAACAAACAGAAGTTGACCCTGTGTCAAAGACAGAGACTGTCCCTCAGCTCCAGACAAGCACGTAAGGCGACACCCAGGAACTTACAATGACTTTGCGGTGCACTTCTGCTTCGCGGTCTTCCCCGAGCACGAGCAAGACTCTGTCTTGAACTCTGAGGCGGCCGCTGGGCTGGACGTGCACTCTCGGTTCACGGCACTGCAGCTCTGAATCGTGTGGTCTCGCTCCTTCTCGTATCGAGGGCGATACGAGCACTCGGTGCAGCCGTACCCGATGTCACCGTCGCCTGCACCGTCATCCGAATCAGATTCAGAGACGCCGGTTGCTGCAGACGACAGCCGCGCAGGCGAAGCAGACCGCAAGGGTGGAAGGGTGCTGGCAGCTGGCGCGATAAACAGAGCGTGGCCGTCAGGGGCACCACTGTGGCTACCCTCAGCCACAGCCGTAGCTGCGCCCCGAAGCTCCGCACTGGGCGCGCGCACCACAACCCCTGCAACAGGGGAAATATCTTCCGGTACTGCCATTGTGCAATGCGCGATGAGAAGCTCTCCGCGCGGGGAAGGGGTGAGAATTGGATGGCGGTGGTGGTAGGCACTGTGGGGAGGGAGAAGGGCGAGTCTCTGGACGCTCACGTTGGTTCAATAAAAATTGCCCAAGTGAGCTTTTTGCTAAGCGTCGCACGGCGCGTTCACACACATGCTCTCTCGGTGGACCACGACGAAGCCAACTTTACAGCTTTCGTTAGGGATGAGGTATCCCGGTTCAGGCGCTTTGTATTAGAAGAATCTCTTGGCTTTCTTTTTCAAGAAATGGCGCCCTCCGCGGACTCTGCGGGCACCCGTGAGCGATGGCATATGGAGACCGCGGCTCAACCAGAGAGTGTACCTATACGCTCAGCACAAAACCGCGATGTACATGCTTCCGACTGGAGCTTCCAACTCAGAACCCTGGCTGACACAGAGTGAAGCAAGATTCGGGCGCACAGGCTTCGAACATATGGCCGTCCACGTCCATTATTTGAGCACATCTCGGACGTGCAGCCGTACGTGAGAAGAAGGATAAAAGTCCCACCACATTTTCCAAGCTGCGACACAAGCAAAGGCGCTGGGGCGCGACGCTTTCAGATTGTCCTGAAAGGGCACGGTGAGCTTGACGGTTTGAACACTGGCACCTGGACTGCCATGAGACACGTGCTGATGGCAGACACCCAACAGAACAACGAGGCAAAGCAACGAGTCGGGGATTTGGAAACAAGAATGACAACGGTGATAAAATGGAGAAGCCAGGCAGAATGTTATCTACGCACAACCCACTCAGGGCAAGGCATCGAAAGAGGGGAAAGGGAGAACATCCTCCAGATAGTAGAGAGCAGAAAAAAGGAAACAGGCGCCACGGCAGTGGACCAAGTAGGATGGTGGGTGCACAGGAGTGTGTTAGTGACAGCGTCCCGACGACGCCACGTAGTTGCACAACGCAAGCAGACCACAAACAGACCAAGCCTGGTTATGGAAAGTACATTGAACGTGTCAAACAGCGAGGGTTCCTGTAGAGAATATGGGGGGCGCTGTGTGTCAACGGATACCGCGACGAAAATGTAACAAGGCACGACGCATTAAAAAGCAGCACGAACAGCGGCACACTGGTGAGCACAGGGAGAAAGTTCCGAGCATGAGAATAATCACATCTGAGAAACAAATCAGCCTGTGGGGGAGAAGAAGCAAGAAGAGACGGTCGCTGGATGGACGAGCGGCACAGAAAGACAATAATGCAAAAGATTTAGGGGGGAGGAAAGTCATAAAGATCTACAAGACGTACACGAGCAGATAGAAAACAGGACGTGACCAGATGAAGCGGTGCCGCGTCAGTGCTCGCCTCTGGCACAGTGGGTATACATGCGAGTGAGGAGAACAGATAATACTGCAGCACTAGGGCCGGAGGAGGAGACAAGGGCATAAACGAGGCCGGAAACAAAGAGAGTACGAAGGAGTAGCGGGACAGCAAGCATACCAGATCATGGACACAGAGGATACACCGCGACGACTGAGATACGCGTCGGTACGAACCAGATGTGGGACATCAGGGCGACAGGCAGGCATGCATATGTGCACGATGGATAAATCCGGCGGCGATCGGAGAGTGATGCAATGACTACTGCGGTGGTGGTGTGCACAGTCGCGGGGGTTGTGACGACGACGACGGTGGCGCGGGTGGGCCGAGGCCGCCGGCGTGGCCGCAGTGCCGGACAGCGAATATTATTCTAATTGCCTTCACAGACTGAGAAAGGCAAGCATCGATGAAAACGCGCCCCTAATTAGGGTGCGGGGGTACGGGCGCCCCCGACGCGCGGGGCGGCGGCAGAAAATGGCCATTTCAGTGGCTGTGGGCGGGGGGGCCAGCTGACGAGGCGGCACACACCGCCACAGAATGCAGATTCTAGCGTTGTGGGGGTCGGGGGGCGCGCCCCTAGTTAGGTTGCGGGGGCGCGCCCCTAGTTAGGGTGCGCGAGCGCGCGCCCCCATTGCGCGCAGAGGGGCGGCAGAAAATCGCCATTTTTGTGGCTGTGGGCGGGGGGGCCAGCTGACGGGGTGGCACACACCGCCTCCAAATTCCGATTCTAGCGTTCTGGGCGTTGGGGGGGGTGCCCCTCGTTAGGGCGCGCGGGTGCGTGCGCCCCCGACGCACGGACCGACAGCAGCAAATGGCCGTTTCCGCGACAGTGAGGGGGGGGGCCAGCTGACGATGTGGCATACAGAGCTACCGAATCCCGATCTCAGCCATCTGGAAGTGGGGGGGCGCGCGTGTAATCAGGGCCCGAGGGAGCACGCGCCCCCGACGAGCGGGCCGGCGGCAGGAAATGACTTTTTCTACCATGGTGACAGGGGGGCCCGATGACGAGGTGACAGACACCGGCACCGAACGTCGATTCCAGCCTCCTGAGTCGGGCGGCGAGCTGACACAGGGTGGTGAAAGGTCATTGCGTCGCAGCGACTCCGCAGACGAGAAACGCCAAGGAAGCTGCGCTGTGGCGCCCGAAACGGCACGAGCCATGGCTGCGCTGAAAATTTCGGGTTCAGCCCGAGGCGTCACATGTCCGGTCAACCAAGCACATACAGGGCCTTGCATGAACGTCTGACAGAATGCCAGATCTCAATAATTAAAAAAAAAAAAAATGGACACGGGTGACCTTGCTGGCATCGCAAAGTTGGCGACGAGGGTTGCAGCCACATTTGACTTATTGAAAGGCATCAACCTGACAATGAACAGGATTTTTCCGGAGTTGTCAGAGCGGCGACGTTCTCACTCTGATTTAGCTGCTCAAATGTGCACACCTGATATGTTCCGACATCAACTCTGCCGGTGTCGATCGATTCGCCCTTGACGCGGCTCTCTCGAGCTGGCACGGGCCCTCCGTTTTGCTCGCGCTGGCACGTGCGCTCGGACTGATGCAGTTTGAGGCCCTGACAAGCACCTGTATAGGGTAAAGCCGGCCACATCTTCAGCTCGCGCTGCAACAGCCTCTGCTGCAAACCCCACCCGTTCCATGTGAGCAGACCCGCCGGCCTGGGCCAATACGTTGTTCGTCTCGCTCGCCCATATTTGATGTCCTCTGTCAGTTGTCTCACCACGGCTGAAGGGCCCTCCGTGATCGAGCCTGAGCCAGCAGAGTGCGGCCCAGAAGTGCCGTGCTTTCTCCGGCTCCTGTTTTCTGTGAACTTTGGGCCAAAAAGATGTCATGAACTTCAGACGATGTTCTCGACACGTCATTTTACAAGTGAACGTGTCGTGCTTATTTTCGACTGCTCAGGTAATGTTGATACTATTGTGCTTCTCACGTGATTGTGATGTTCTTGGGGGAACGGCTGTAGCCCCCTCATATCTAGACCCGATTCGACTTGAAAGACTAGCCACTTCTATTTGCGAAACAAGAATTATCACTCAAGAGCGATTAAATGTTTTGCCGGATTTCTGCCTGCCATTGCTGCTCTACGCGAACAAGGATAGATAGTGTTCACAGTGCAGTGTCAGAGCTGTCCAGGCTGTCCGAGCTTGAGAGATTGCATTTAAAACGTGCCCCGGAGTCCCATGCCCTGAATATTGCAGTCTGCCCAATTTTGAGCCGATCCGAGCAGGAACACATGCACTCATGTGTTTTCGAAAGTTTTAGATAACTTCATACTTTTCTCGCATTTATCCAGGCATAATTCACAACAGGTCGGCGGCAAAATTAAATTGTAACTGGAGGTGGTATTCATACAAGAACCGGCGGTGGGCGACCCGGCGTCCGTCCCGTCAACCGTTGCACCGCACTGCCCCCCCCCTCACCCCGGACCGTCCCCATCGCCGCGGCCAACGTCGCTCCGCCGACTGCACGCATCCGTCGTGCTTAGTCACGCACCGAGAGTCTCACGGAGGTATGTGGCCATGGCGCACGCACCAGGGGGTCTGCATTTCTGTTTTTGTTGGCGGGTCGGGGCGGGACGGGGGGTGATAGGGGACACGTGGGTGCGCGATCAATGGCGGGAGGCACGATCGTTCGTCTGGTGCTGTTTGTCTCTGTGTTGTTCTTTCGTAAATGTTGTCCCTCTCCCATGTGCACACGATCTTGGTCGTGACCATGGCGCCAGATCAGCTCGTACTCTTGCTCGACTCGTCCCTGTGCCCCTGCCTCTCCCCTTTTGATGTCCGCTGCTCGTATGTATGTGTTAGGGACAATGGTGCATTGTGGTTGCCGCTAAGTATGGTTCTCTGCCGGGCGGCGCGGACGGCGGCGGTGGGGGGGGGGAGGGCATGAAGATTCAGATCTGTTTTTTCATTGAATCTCGCTGTGGGAAAACACGGTCGGATGCGCCGTCTTTTTCTTCCTTTCATGGTCACTCTGCCCCTATTGTGGGCAGTCTTGTTCCCTCTTATCGGTCCGTAAGCAAGGAGCCCAACTGTTGTGTCACTTGCGGGGGGTGAAAAGGGCGAGTCGAAGACGAAGACGACGGTACGCCTGTGACGACGCACAGCCAATCAGCGATCGAGTTTCCAGTGCAAGGACCTGGCGTTGCAGCCAATCAGCAGATGCGGAACTGTAATCATGTCTCCTTCAGACAGACGGCGTGTCCAGAGGCCCGACCAAAGTCGCTCGGGCCCCCATTGCACTCCCGTCGTTTCCCCTCGTTTCCCCTCGTTTCTCGTCGTTTCTCGTCGTTTCTCAGGCGTTCCGCCTTGGATCCGCGTCGATTGCCGGCACTTCGTCACCTCAGTCATGCAAAGCAGGCCCGATCCAGGCAGAAAGGCCTCGGAGACGTGCAGGGAGACAAGAGTGCGGTGCAACTGATGATCCTTCAAAACTGTTCAAGTTCGGACCAGATCGCCTGTGGTAGGGAAGCCAGGGCACCCCCCCCTTGGTCAATTCTCTGCCAGTTTGATTTCCAGTCCGAGGTTTCCCATCACAGGGCCTCAGATGTAGTTTGATTCGGTGGTTAAAGACCGTCAGTCCGTACTTTGCACTCTTGTTCTCGTTCCGCTTGTGTTCGTGTTCCTGTTCGGATCGGCCAGAATTGGGCAGACTGCAATAAAATAAACAAAAGGGCTACCGCCCTCCCCTCCTTACCCCTAGATGTGCTAGGACATCTGGCCCAAACACGTGGGGACAATTTTTTCTGCCATGTCAGAACATTCGAACATCGCTGGAATGCATGTGTGGCCGCATGCGTTGCAGGAGGGGGGTACTGCCCACAGCACAGCCTGGCAGCATCTCCCACAGACCACCAAGGTGTAAGACCGCATGCTCTCTCCTCTGGCCTCCTACCTTCTCCCTCCTTGGCGGTTGATGACCTGTGCTCCACTCGCTCCCGCATGGAGTCGACCGATTACACGGAAGATGAACAGAAGTCGGGTTCCGCCACCAACGACGAGCCCGGTCCTCCAGGAACTCGGTACGTGCGCGGAGAGAGAAAAAGCAGCTGAACTCCAGTCTGAACGTTCAATTCTACCGCATCAGCGTGGCGAAGGAACTCATGGTCTCCATTGCGTACCAATTGCTGACCATGCTTTCGCTTTTGTTTTTTCGCTACGGCTCGACTCTAGTTCTATGGCACTGGGATCATCTTAAAAAAGAAAAATATACCCCTCGTCAGCACTGGTGCAGCGCGTATTCATGGGGAGAGGACCAGTGTACGTCTGTGTGACATGTGGGCAGCCGTTTGAGCGGCCGAATGCGGATGCGGAGCTGTGGCAACGCGCCGTGTGCAGCGGTGTTATCAGCGACGCCGATTCGGTGCAGTTTTGTACGAGCGTCCCGACACGGAAGTGCGCCTCGGTGGATGAGGACGAGGAAAACAACGGCGTAAGTTTGAGACTGTACATCGTGTGCTTCCCCCGCGGGGATTTTACATCCAGTAAACGAGTTGGACGCCTTTGTCTGTCGTTCCTACCGCCCGACGTGTCGACGGACAATCCGGCTTCTGCAGTCCCGGGGCCCGCATGCCTGCCCTTTTTTTGGGGCAACAATGATGCTACGCTCCAACGCGGGCTACCACCAAAACAACGCACGAAATTTTGTGCAGCGTGCAAGTCGGGGGCCGAAGCACTCAGCCGCAGTGTGGATCCTCCTTCTCGCTACCAAGTTCATGTCGACGCGGTGGTGGACGCAGCGCCACCCGCGCCGGTGGAAACGACGCCGGTCCGCCCCTCCTCTCCCTGGACGGCCGGCCCAGATACGTCATATTTCATCTCCCGGCTGCCCGGCTTCTCCGTCGAGCCCGACAGCAGCACTGTGCCAACATTGCTGGGTGCATTTTTGCGGCGGGCGGGGGCGGATGAGCTGATGACTTGCATCTCCAACGGAGGGAAGCGGGTTTACAGACGCGTCGTGACAATCCGAAAAGCCGAGGTGGGGTGCCCTCAAAGCCACCGGCGGAGGGTCGTTGCAGCGGCGCCCATCCGACCGCTCTTTCCAGAAGCAGACGCAGCTTCCATCGCTGCCCCGATGCGCATCGTTTGTGGTGCGGCGCGGACCACAGGCGTAAGAGTGGCGCCCTTTCAATCGCTGTCTGTAAGGCAGCAGCTCGAGTTTAAGGTGGCCAATCGTATCAGCGGCGTGACCTGGACGCGCATGCGCGCGCTCCTGGGCGGGGCTACCAGCTGGCTCTCTAGCCGGGAGGCCCTTCGGCGCGACTCGGATTTGGCGGCGGGTGAGGAGCGAAATGGCGTGAGGACGTTTTCTGGAACGGCATTTTCGGTGTCCCCGCGCGCAGCCGTGCAAGCCCTTTTGGACGTCAACGTGCGGAGCGAGCGCTTTATAGAGTGCCCTGTCTCACAAGAGTGGCGCTCCAGTCGCGGTCGGGAGACTTCTGCGGGTGCTGCAGCGGCCGACGCTAGCGGTAACACCGCCGCCGCCTCCTCCGGCTCTGGTTCAAGCGATTGGACGGACGAGCCGGAGTCGGAATGCGAAAGCAGCACGAGTGGCGGACACGTGTCACCCTCGGGCAGGTGACCGGGGCCGCGGCGGCCGCGGGCCATCAGATCTCCCCCGAGCAGCCGGTGATTGCTCTATGTGCTGTCGTGGCGGGCCATCAGAGCCCCGCTCGGGTGTGGACGGTGGCGGCGCGCCCAGCGGCGGTGAGCGCTTGGCGCCTTTCTCGGATGAGGGCGCCACCACCCCAATTCCTGCCATGCCTGCTGTACAGCTGTGATTAGGTATGGACAAAGGGGGGCGGCAGAGCACTGTCAAGGTGCACCTTGGAGTTTACAATCAAGCCCATCCCGCCAGTGTCGGGGCCTCAATTGTTTGGGGCGTCTTCCCATGCAAGACAGATGACTATGCGGCGCTCGAGACCATATGTGCCGTATGGCTGGCCGAGATTGAACAGCTCCGGGCCAATGGAATACGAGTACGTGAACGGCAGCGCTCTGCTCGTCTCATTATGATGGGCGAACTCCTGTGGATGACGATGATGAGTGGCCACGACGGGCCCTCCTGTCGTCGGCTCTGTCTGTGGTGCACAGCGCTTGCATGACCCACTGCCAAGAGCGCCGCGGCGGTGCAGAAATTTGGGTCCACGCAGGACGGCAGTCGCTGCAATGGGCGGCGCCGTACGGCTCGTCACGCAGCGCGCATGCGCAAGGCCTATGCCAACGGCGACACCAAGACCCGCCCGACACATCTCTCACAGCGGCTTCATCTGTCAATTGTGCGGTCTCCACTCCTCATTATTGACTCATAAGATATTGCTCCCATGGTCCTACACCTCACCCTTGGGACTAAAGCGTGTCTGCTGCTGCTCGCTGCCAAGACGTTCGCTGCGGAGCAGGGCGAGCACGGGGCCCCAGTTTCTTGTGCCTCCCTGGGAACGCTCCTGCGGGAAGAGGCGGGGGTGGCACCAGCACCTTAGTTTTTTCGGTGCTTTTTAAGCGGATTAGTGCCACCGCATCATGCGCAATCTTGGCCGCTTGTAAGATTTGCTGACTTCCCGCGCGCCGGGGCCCCGCCCGGATGCCCTGCGCCGGCATTACGCGCTGTGGGGCTAGACTGTTTCCATCCTCAACCGGGCAGCTGTCATCCCCCGCCCCAAGATTGCTTCTCTTGAGCGCGCGACAGCGTCATTTGTTGATGGCCTGGCGGAGCCGCTCCCCTGGTTGCGGGTGTCCCCCAAGCTGCACGTTGTGTGATGTCACGCCGCTCCTTTCTCCGCCGGTTTGGGAGCCTGGGCAGGTACAGTGAGCAGGCTCTGGAGGCCCTCCACGGTCAATTTAATCGCGAAGCGGAGCGCTGCACATCCCCAACCTTCCTGAGCAGCTGCCGGGCCAATGTGCAGCTGTCAGCCCTCGGGCGAGCCCCAGGAGCAGACGCTCACAGCAATGACCCACAGCGGCTTTCGGCGGCACCCAGGGCTCGCGTCGCGAAGAGGACAGATGACAAGCGCACACAGGCCAATAGGCAGGCGGCTCGGATGGTCGTGTCCACGGACGCCTGCCGAGAGAAGCAGGAAGGTGACATGGCCACGCGGGCTGAAGGGCTGGCTGTGACAACACGCCCAGCCAACCCCATCCAGTCGGGAGGAAGGCGAGCCAGGCCGTGTCGCCGGGTACTCCTGTCGGGGAATACCCGCCCCGGAAGGAAACCGCGAAGAGCACACACGCACGGCGTCGACCGGGGGAAGACGCCCCGAGCGACAAACACGAGTTGTGTGACCGGAAGTTTACTTGCCCGCGTCGAAGGCCTCGAGGCAACACTCATGCCTCGCCCTCTTATCCCGTCCACAGCCCATCCGTTCCTCTCAGACCCTCAGAAAACCCCCATCAGACACCCTCAAAGGACCCTCAGAAACCCTCCCCTCAGGGCCCATGGGGCCAGTCTCATCGGAGGATGGTCGAAGCTTCGGATACCGCCTTGAGTTGAGGCGTGGGAAGGGTGCTACGTGACACCCTCGCGGCGCCCCGGTGTCGGGCGCGTGGTGTAATGCTAGTCATTGGTCCAAGTTGGGATTACACAAAATTAGGCCCTTAACTGGGGGCCCGCCCTGGGATTTACTAGTCCCAGAGAAGTCTCGAGATCGCGGTTGTGGTTGGTGAGCCACGGGGTGATCACAATTGAATCGCCAACGGAGAGACTCGAAAGATGCGGAACTTGGGCATATTGGCCTTGAACGGGATTGACGCTGGTCGGGATTGTATTAGATCCTTACCGACCGGTTTACTGGGTCGGCTGACCCCCGCGTGACTGGAAGAGGGCCCAGTGCCGAGGCCCGACAAGCAGTAATGCCATCACACTGGCAGCTCGGGCCACAACCACGATCCATGCCTACAATCGGCCTGCGCAGGCGCGGCGGTCAACAAGGCCGGCGCCTGGTGGGCGACCGGCCCTACAAGAAAACTCGGCTGCTATATCCCGGGTATTGTGGCCGCGAAATCCCGGGTGCGACAACACTCTCCCATGATAGTGAGACCCGCTCAAAATACCGGCCTGCCCGGGATATGCCTAGATCGCGGGTGCGCAGGAACCCCTTGGAGCACCTACCCCTAACCGGGATCCATAGGATTGCGATTCGCTCACAGGAGGCCACGTTGAAGAATTGATTGGCTGAGAATCGCTGCCAGCTCTATTCTGAATCAAGAACAGACCAACTCTGACAAGAGTTTTCGGTGGCTGCTGGCGGTGACGAAAATTGATATTGACTGCCGACTACAATTGATTTTGTCAATGTTCGGACTAATGAGTGAGATCACACTATTATGCGTAGTTTAATACGAAGAACCCAACAATTTGCGAGGATTTAGTTGAGCGATAGAAGCAGAAAACTCCTCCTGTGCCGACCTCGCGCTGCTCGCTAGGGCTCTAACCGTGGCCGTAGTCGCAGCCGGCGTATCGGGCGGCGGTGGGAGGGGCGACGGCGGTGGCGGTGGCAATGTCGCTGGCAATGCCGCTGCCGCCGCCCCGGGCGTTGGCATCGAGCCGCGCTTTGCCGCCACTTTAATGCGATACTCGGATGCGTTCGTCGCGTGCCGCACAGCAGGGCGCACGCGCCCCACGACCGTTCACAAACGGCGAGGCGCGGCTCCCACTCCTCCAGGTACTCAATGGCTGAGGCAATGATGACCGTGGGCTGCTTTCAGAAGGTGTCCTTGACAAAGTAGGTCGCAGCGCGCTTGGTGAGGCGCCGCAAGTGCAGCGCATCCGTTGAGGCAATGCCGAGACCGGGGTTGCCCACCACTTGCATCCGGTTAACGGGTTTAGCCGCCGGCATCGCCACCGTTCGACGCCCGGCATGCTTGTCTGGATTGAGCTGAAATCCGCGCCGCCCACTGGAGCGGGCACGGATCCTCTCCCCCGTGCGAGGGCGGGAGGGAGCCGGAAGGGGGACCCGTGGCAAAACACGCGGCAGCGAATGCGCACCATCCGGAATCGCAGCCGTTTCTCTCAGGTCGCGCCCGCCAGGGGACGCCAGAGTGGCCCCTTGCTTGGCCGGATACGCCGTTCCGACCCCAACAGGAAGCTGAGGATTCGGCGGAGGTGGCGGGAGTGGCCGCGCCGGCGGGGGGGGCAGCGCAGCAGTCGTGGACAGGGGCGCCCCGGCGGCGGATGGGGTGGGTGGCAGGTCGGCACGG
>Ga0209186_1002478_pt1 | contig 13114 bp, 11 predicted proteins | sample SidtaG_FD_187426 | JGI IMG/M metagenome (GOLD analysis project Ga0209186, IMG submission 187426) | Marine algal microbial communities from Sidmouth, United Kingdom - Sidmouth_Male2 metaG (SPAdes) (version 2) | ecosystem: Host-associated > Algae > Red algae > Unclassified | place: Sidmouth...
CTTAAATATGTGGGGCGGGCTAAAGCCCCTTCATGATAAACCGTCGGTTCCCGACGTGGATTTTGCCCCCGTCTTTAAGGGGGTTGAAACCCCCGCCTAGGTCTAAACCGTCGGTTCCCGACGAGCGTTCGTCATTCTGCTATTTATTATCAGCATCCAGTCCATGGGTTTGTTGCGGAACATTTGAGTGTCGTAACGCGACGACATGTGCCCAGATAGATAAGGTACATTTGGTCGCTTGCAAGTGAACACGATTTCAGGTCAGGCACTGCCTACCTACCTACCTACCTACCTACCTACCTACCTACCTACCTACCTACCAACCTACCTGCCTACCTGCCTAGTACCCGCGGATCGGATAGATCCACACTTCGTCATTCGGATACAACGTACGCGCCCATAACCAATGCCCTAGCGGTGGGGTTTGCATGCGAATTTGCCCTTTGCGGAAAAAAAGATGCATCCGGCCAGAAGCAGTGCTTCGACCCCCGGATAGGTTCACCAAATCGATCAAGGTCATGCCTTCACGCCACGGATAACGCCCTGGGGTTTCCGCTAAACCACCGATGCAAACCGAGGCTTGGCCAGGCCGAACAAAAATCGGGAGTTTCGAAGAGTCTGGCGCGTAAGCCGGCCAATCAGATTTATTGCCCGCATCCGCGCGGGTACGACAGCCGCTCGTGCTTAACGCCAGCATCCCGAAGACGCAAACGAGCCCCAAACGGAGGAGCATGAGTCGGAGCCGAAGAAACGCTAGCGGCACCAGCCCGCCGCCTGCACTGCATAGTAACTCAAAATCAAATCTGCGCCGGCACGCTTAAAGCCATTCAGGCTTTCTATTACGACCTGTTTTTCGTCCAACGCACCCGCCAAGGCGGCATGCTTGATCATCCCATACTCGCCGCTGACCTGATACACCGCTAGCGGTAAGGTGCATGTCTGACGAATCTGCGCGAGAACATCGAGATAGGGCATGCCAGGTTTCACCATCAAGATATCCGCCCCTTCCGCCTCATCCTGGATCGACTCGGCAATGGCTTCGCGACCGTTACAGCAATCGAGTTGGTAGCTCAAGCGGTTGCCTTTGAAATTACTATCCACCGCATCGCGGAAGGGCCCGTAAAAGGAAGAGGCGAACTTGGTGGAGTAGCTCATGATCCCGACGTCTTCGTGAGCGCCTTCGTCTAGCGCTTCGCGAATCGCGAGCACCATGCCATCCATCATGCCCGAAGGCGCAACCAAATCTGCCCCGGCACGAGCCGCTACGCGAACCTGCAACTGCAAGTTGGCCAAGGTCGCATCGTTGTCGACATCTCCATCGCGCAAGACCCCACAATGTCCATGCGAGGTGTATTCACAGAAACAGTTATCGGATATAACCACCATCTCAGGCGCGGCCTCTTTCGCGGCGCGAATCATCCGAGCCATCAGGCCTTCGTCGCGCAACGAGTCACTTCCTTCGTCGTCTTTGTGGTTCGTCACGCCAAACAAAATGACGGCGCGAATTCCAGCTTCCCAAGCGATCTGAACCTGCTCGGCAATCGCGCTTTCCGGAAAGTTAAACACCCCCGGCATAGAAGAAATTTCCAGCGGCGCATCAATCGTATCATTGATGAACAAAGGCAGCACCAAGTCATGCGGATGCAACCGAGTTTCACGCAACAAATCGCGCAAGGCTTCGGTGCGTCGCATGCGACGATATCGAGGAAAAAATTCAGACTGCATAGCAAGGCCCTACGATCATTTTGCCCAAGGTAAAAGCTTATTTCATGTTGCCGATTTCAAGTTGAATCCAGGCTTGCAGGTTCGGGGTGCGGCGGCGGGTGTACTCGTTGACCAAGAGGGCGTTGCGGAAACGGCCGAGGGCAAGATAGTCGTCGTACAAAACAGGATACTCGAGATTCACCCGCTCGACGTATTCTTTAAATGAAGCCCGACGCATTTTAAGCTTACCGTAGATATCGCTGTTCGACTCTTCTCTGTAGCGCGTCCAGAACCGCTCTTTAAACCCTGCCAAATCAGGCGTCGGCATCGTAGCCAAGCGTTTAAGATGCATGCGCTGAGTTGGATTCACCAAATCAATACGACCCAAGATAACTCGCTTGAGCTGTTTTGCCCGCTGAGCGGGATCAAGGTCATCCGGAATTTCGGTGCAACGAATTCGAAAATTTCGATCCAACCAAGCACGAGGGGTAATGAAAAAGAGTCGCGTGCCGTAGGCTTCGAAATGAGACCGCTTCCAAGTCTCGAGCAAGGCTTCGGCTTCATCCTCAAACAGCCCGGCCTTAACCAGATAAGGTTTGATCTTTTTGCGAAGCTCCCGCGCGCCGTTGGGGCTGTGGCTGGGTGCATCGAATTCAACCGACTGTTTTAAGCCGGTTTCATCGAGCGGCCCGAGGCTGCGGAAGGCCAAGCCGTCTTGCGTCACGTCAACCAACCAGAGTGGCTCGATGACGGTGCCTTTCGGAAGCGCCTCAGAACGCAGGCGGATCGACCGCAAACCAGCCTCGTCCACGGGCCCCACCTGAACTGGGGACTCTAACTGAGACACAGCTCGGAAGCTGAGAAATTTTTCCGCGCTATCGCCGGGAGCGGAAAGCAGGGAGGTATCGATGTTTCGCGCTGCGAGCCAGAGCGGATCTTCCGAGGACTCTATGTGCCGATTGCTGACAAACTTAACGGATTCCCACCCGCAGATGCCGGTGCTTAGGGGGCTCAAGTTGGCGGGGAAACCGGGCTGAACGCGCTTCGCTTTGGGATAGGACTCGGTGGGCCACCCGCCTTGAAGATCGATGGCTAGGTCAACCGTGTTGGTGCGCGACCAGCTGGCCGGGGCGTAAAGGCTGTAGAAAGCGGTGTCGAGGCGGAGATTAACCCCCATATGACACCACGGCACGTTGCGACGCCAGGTCCCGGGAAAATGATCCAAGGTGGACGGCATGGTGAAGTTTTCTTCCTTCTGCCCGAAATACGGCAGATCCTCATCATCGGCATTGAGCCCGTAAATCGCTTGCCCAGCCTCGTCCTGCATTACGGTAAAACTCCCCCACTCGTGCACCGTAAAGTGGTCGACGGCAGGCTGAGCCATCACGGTTGAACAAAGCGAAGCGAGGCTTAGCAGGCAAACAAAAGAATGTAGAAGACGGTGGGTCATTGTCTGATCTTAGGCCGAAATGCCGAATGAATCAAATCGAGATTTCAGAATCGAGTTTTCCAAGTAGATTGCAGGGTAAAAGCTCAGACAGGTGGCTTCGATACTTTGGCTAGTTTGTCGCCTTGGCTTTCTTTTTGTCTTTCGCTTTTTTCGGATTCTTTGCGTTCTTCCCTTCAGATGCTTTCAAGCCCGACCCGGGCCTTCCCGATTTTTTCAGGCGAGAGCTCTGAGCAGGGCGTCCCGCCTCGGTGCTCAAAAAAGGCGGAACAAAGGCGGGATTGTGCCATGCCCTTCCAGGGCGTGTTTGTGCCATCGCCTTCCAAGCGGTGACGAACAAAAGGCTTAAAAAAGAACTGGCACGAATCGCGAAATGAATTTCTCTTACGATAAAGCCCCGTAAAAAAATGGCAGAGGCGTCTCGCCTCTGTTCGGCGGTTGGAAACCGCCGCTCCTTGGCCTCCGGCGGTTTCAACCCCAAACTCACCTCAAGTCAGATCCCTTTTGCGGGGTGTTGTCAACTCGGCGTTCCTACGCCATGTGATTCATCTTCGGGGGCGAATCAAAACCTGCAATTAATTCTAAGATCAATCTGTGGCCGAAGCTTTACGCTGTGGATCCCAGGCCTGAAAGGCTTCCACAAAACCATCTGCAACCTGTGCAAGTCTTTCAGACTTGGCGTGCCCACCATTTCGGACGATGGGCGTTGCCCATCGCTACGTTGTTTTCGCCTTTCAGGCGAACCGTGAGTATCTAAACCGCCGCTCCTTGGCCTTGGGCGATTCTTTTCGGCAAGGCGAATTAAATCAAGCCGAGTAACTTGCGACAGACCCAATAGATCATAAAGAGTAGGACAATAAATCCGGCCCACGGTAGGCTAGCCCGCAAGGAGAAGCGTTCTTCCAGTACCGAACTTTCTTTCAGTACGGAGACCTTTTGAATCATCTCGTCGAGTTGATCCATGGTGTACCACTTGCCTTTGGTGACGTTGGACAGCTCGCGCAAGACATTGGCTTTAGCCGGACGACCCGTGCGCTCACGAATCGGGGCTTCGACATACAACTTGGTTTCTAGCTCGCGCTGGGCCGCGTCGCATTCGACTTTGAGATTAAAGTTTCCGCCGCGTTCCGGGGTGAAGGTTCCGGTGAACACACCATAACCGCCGTCTTCTTTCTGGAGATCGATAATTTCGGAGCTACCGGATTCGCTGGTGAGATTCACCGTAACACTTCCTTCGTCGAGCGGGAAACCGCTGCGATCGAACACGGTCGCGTGTAAGAGTACTGGCTCACCACGCTTGGGTGACTCGGGTGTGTAGAAGAAGCGAATGCCTTCCTCCCCTTTCAAGTGACGTTGGTGCGCCATCCAGCGAACCACTTGTCCCCAGAAACGGTAATGGAAACGGTCTTCCACCCCACGGCGCCAACGCCAAGCTGCGTCGGTTCCCATGAAGAGGCTTTTGCCACTGCCACAGGTGCGGGTAACCAAAAGCGGGACACGACCGAAGTCGCCACGAGCGCTTTCGTGCACCCCGAGGACCGAACTTCCCGGACGGGCTTTTTGCACCGGTGCATACCAGTAGAAGCCAGGGAGGTTCCGCCAAACGCGGTAATTGATGTCGGCCTCAGGCGCGAGCATGGTGAGCAAATGCCCACGACCACGATCGGTAAGAACCAGTTTGGATTCGGAGCGCGAACCAAAGCCTTCGGAGACGCTGTCATCCATGATCACCGGATTGAGATCCATGATGGGATGGTCCTTCAAGGTGGCTTGGTTGCCATTTTGTCCAGGAAGGAAGACGAGTCCACTCCCCTGCTTTTCGACCAGCCCTTGAATCATGTCGAGCTGCTCGTCGGTGAGTTGATCACGTCCGACATCGCCCAAGAAGATCACGTCGTATTCGCTGAGCTCTTTCAGGTCTTTGGGGAATTCAGAAATGTAGTCATTGCCGCCGCCAATGGACATGCCTTTGCCCGGGTGGAAGAGAAGGCAGCTCACGTTGACGCCTGGATCGCGAGAAAGCGCGTTACGAAGGTACCGGTATTCCCAACGGGGACTGGAATCGATCACCATGACGCGAAGCACTTCTTTCTTCATCGCGATGTTGAAGGACTTCGAATTGTTGTCCGTGAAGGCTTCACCACGTTGGTTCGGAACTTCGAGTTTGTAGGTGTAGAGACCTTCGTCCTGCGGCTCGAGCACGATGGCATCTTGCACTTGTGACATAGATCGGATCGTCACTTCTTTTTCAGACACGATGGTGTTGTCTTGATCCAACAACTTGATGGTTGCGGTGACATCGTTCGGCATGCGGCTTTGCACCGAGAAAGGAATGGAGAGTGATTCTTCGACGAGTCCGTAGGCTGGTGCTTTGACGTCTTCGAGATCGATATCTGGCAAGTATCGATCACTACCGGTGATCATGGAATAGACTGGCACATCGCGACTCTGAAGAACCGAGGCGGCAGTGGTGGGGTTCTTCCCTTTGTTCCAATCGCCGTCCGACATGAGGACAACCGCACGAAGATTTTTGTAGTTCTCTGCTGTGTTGAGCAGGGCCTGATTTAAGTCGGTCCCAGGATCTTCGCTGCCTTCGGTGGGAAGATCAAAGCCGACCAAGTCGACCTTGTACTTCTCTTCCAGAGGCTTCCAAAACTCTTCGGTTTTGCGGGCGTTAACCCATTCAGAACGGGTAATGACATCATCTTTGTTGAGCAGAACATCGCGTGTGTCCATGGACCCCGATTCGTCGGTGAGAACGGCAATCAGCGGATCTTGAAAGCGCTGGGACTTCATGATCTTCACCGGATCGAGCAGGGTGAACAACATGAGCCCGACGATAAAGAGTCGCAAGACTTCGAGCGCGATGGCCCGTGGTTCTCCCGCGTAGCGTTTGAGCTGACGGAAGAAAATAAAGAGGAAAATGAGCGCGACGATGACGCACAAAACAATCGTCGGCCAAGTCGCGTTGGCTAAGCGCCAGGATTCATTCATCATGCGCGAAGTGCCTCCCGACCACTGGAAGAACGTTTGGGACGGCGGTCAGCGAGCAGCAGTAAGCCTTCAATTAGCATAAAGAGGAGTGCGAAGTAGATGAACCAGCGCCAAAGCTCACTGGTAACACTTTTGCCAGCCGTGGCTTCACCTTCGTCAAGCGCGGTAACCGGTAGATCACCGAAGAGCGCAATCGCATCTTCACGCGGAACATAGGTCATGTCGTTTTCACGAGCAGGACGGTTGAGGGCAATTTTTTCGCTATTTAAATTATCACTCTGGTAGACACCAGCGGTCCAACGAGGATCTTGAAACTCGGTAGAATGCATGGGCTGCCAGTTCACGTCCGTATTGGGTGGACGCCATTCGCCGCAGACCGCGTTGCGGACCCGCGCGTTACGCGCACCACCTTTTGCGAGCAGTCGCTGAATCACCGGAACGATGACCAAACCGTCGCCGAGTAAAGACCAGTCGGTCTCAGGCAAGGTGGTAAAGGCGTAGATGTGACCTTGGCCAACCACGCGACGGAGGAAGAGCGGGGTGTCGTCTTCGAAGTCGGCGAGGATCTGCCAATCGTTGTCGACCTGGATTTGTTGGCGACGCTGAATCGACATGTCACCCACCCGGAGCTGAGTGCCGTCAGCGGTGCGAGCTAACGGCCCATCGTCTTCGTCCCAACGCTCGACGTTAAAGCCGGTTTCTTCGTCGGTTTTGTCGATCTCTTGCCAGTTCAAGCCGAAGGGGCCGGAGACGTTCACTTCCGCACTTGGGAAGCAGAGAACTTGTCCGCCATTTTCGGCGAAGGCAAGGAGATTGGATTCGGTTTGCGCGTCAGGTTGTCCGCCTTGCCATATGACGAGGCCGGTGGTGCTGACCCCGAGATTGTCTACGCTTTCGAAGGGCACATTTTGCGCGAAGCGAAGTACCCCGTCCGGGACGATGGATAACATGCCGATGCGACGCGTTTCGGGGCGGGTCGCGACGACCATCCCACGAGCCGGTTCTGGATCCGCAAAGACAAAGTAACTGCGATTGTCGGCAGGATTTTCGTCGGCTTGGGTTTCGATCAAGCCCCAACCATCCGCTTTGGCATCGCCAATAATCGGGAGACGTTGGGTGAGGCGAAGCTCGGGTTGCTCCATGCTGATATCGACCGGGGTCCGACGATCATTCGACACGTATGCGAGTTTGAATTCAGGGGTCTTTGGCTGCGAGGAAAAGACCTCGACATTGACTTCGATTTGACGCTGGTCCACGAAGCGCTTCAGCTGATTGACTGCAACGGACACGTTTTTCTGTGGCGGGAGTGAAAGCGGGATCAAGCGGATGCGAAGGTCCATTTCAAGGTTGTTAAGCTGCGCCATGAGCGATTGCCATTCGCGGCTTTCGGGACGCCAGTTGCTGGTCTGGCAGTCTGAGGCCAACCAAAGCTCAGCGCGTCCACCGGGATCGCGTTGCAAGTAGTAGAAGGCAGACCGAATCAAGGCCGGAATATCGGCAGCTGTATCCGTGGCCGCGGTGTACTCGAGGTCTCGCAAGGCATCTGGCCCAGCGATTTCGACCGGTTCACGAAGCACGTGCTCCATTAAAATGTAGCGCGTGCTATCTCCGAGTTCGGAGGCAGCGCGGGCAAAGAGGTCAATCGCTTGCTCACGCTTGGACATTTGCTGACGTGGATCAATTTGTTCCATGCTGGCCGAACGGTCGAGCAGGAGGATGACTTTTTCTGGCGCACCCGAGAGAGCGCCGCCAAGCCATCCGCCAATGATGGGACGGCAGACTGCAAAGAGAAAGAACAACAGCAAGAGGCAACGCGACGCGAGAATCAGCCAGTGGCGGAGACGCGCATTACGGGTCGAGCTTTGGTTGGCTTTGATGAGAAACATCATTGCAGCCCAAGGCACGGTCTTGTAGCGGAGGCGGTTGAGCAGGTGGATGACCAGTGGGATCAGGGCCAATAGCAACCAAGGTAATAATTCTGGGCGAAGAAAACTCATGGGAAACTCAATTCAGGCGCGAGCTAAGCTCTAACCGCGCTTGGACTTTCCTTTCATGCCGATGCGTTCTAGGAGGAAAGAAGAGAGAACCTTTTCGTAATCGGTGTCTGTCGTGACCCGCTGATAATCGACCCCAGATTGCCGGCAACCTTTTTGGAAAGCGGCGAGATAGTTGTCGAGCGCTTCGCGATAGCCGCGACCAATAACCGATGGATCCGTGACCATGTCAAAGGTGCTCTCCATGTCTTTAAAGCGAATCGGGCGATCAAAATCAAAGTCGACCTCCTGCTTGTCGAGCAAGTGGAAAACCGTCACATCATGATTGCGGTACCGCATGTGCTGGAAGCCATCGAGTAAGGGCTCGATCTCTTGAAAAAAGTCGGAGATCACGATCACGAGCGCGCGACTGGAAATCTTTTCTGCCATGTCATGCAAGGTCTGCACGATCTCAGTGGCGCCTTTCGGCTCAACTTTGCCCAAGATATCAAACATGGTTTTCACATGCGTGGGCGAGGTCTTCGCGGGGATTTCATGCACCCGCTTTTCGTCAAAGGTGGTTAGTCCAACCGCATCGCCTTGCTTGATCAATAGGTATCCAAGCGTGGCGGCCATGCGGCGCGCGTAATCGAATTTGGTGCCGTGATCGGCCTCAAAGGCCATCGAGGAACTGGTGTCCATAATCAAGTAACACCGCAGATTGGTATCCGCTTCGAACTCTTTAATGAAAAACTTGTCGGTGCGACCAAAGACGCGCCAATCAACGTAACGAATATCATCACCCGGAACATATTTGCGGTACTCGGCGAATTCAACCGATGATCCACGGGCCGCGGATTTATGCTGACCGGACACACCCCCCAACATAGGGTGGCGGGCGGACAAGCTGATGCGACTCAGACGAGACACCGCGGCGGGATCAAAAAATGCTTGAGATTCGATACTCATTTAGGGTCACTCGTTTGGTGATTCGCTGAAAGGCTAAAAGGGGCCGGGGACCTTGCGGTCATGGGGAAGGTCTGAAGCAGGAGGCAGGATCTGAAGCAGGAGGCAGGATCTGAAGCAGGAGGCAGAAACTAGAGCAGGGTAAACGAAGCAGAGGGGAAGCGCTGCGGGTTAAGAGCGAGGATTGAAAGCAAGGAGTCCCCTGCCCTCGTCTGTCCGCGAGTAGCGCTTCAGCCTGTTCGAAGCTGCCGAAGCTGAACGTGGCTTAGATATGCTTGTGCAGCTCTTCAATCATCATCTCAACCACGTTGTTGCTACGAATCCCTTCGGACTCAGCATGGAAGTTGGTGAGAATACGGTGACTGAGAACCGGGTCTGCAACCATGTCGATGTCTTCGATCTGAGCCAAGTAGCGGCCATGCAAGACACAACGCGCTTTGGCACCGAGAATGAGATTTTGTACCGCACGAGGACCTGCGCCCCACTGTACGAGATCGTTGATCCATGGAGGAGCATCTTGAGTGCCTGGACGCGACATGCGAACCAAGGCCACCGCGTAGTCGTACACGTGATCGGCAACCGGAACCCGGCGAACCACATCTTGGAAAGCGAGAATATCATCACCACTGAGAACCTCTTGAAGGTCGGCGACAGAACCAGAAGTCGTTTCGCGAGCGATCCGACCTTCTTCAACTGCAGTTGGGTATCCTACGTTAATGCGGAACATGAACCGGTCGAGCTGCGCTTCTGGCAACGGATAGGTTCCTTCTTGCTCAATCGGATTCTGCGTCGCGAGAACGAAGAAGGGCTTGTCCAACTCAAAGACGTGTGAACCCGCATTGACCACTTGCTCTTGCATCGCTTGCAACAAGGCCGCTTGGGTCTTTGGAGGGGTCCGGTTAATTTCGTCCGCCAAAACAATGTTGGCGAAGAGAGGGCCTTTAACAAACTCGTAGGCGCGACGTCCAGGAACGTCGGTCTCTTGGAGAATGTCGGTACCGGTGATGTCCGAAGGCATCAAGTCAGGGGTAAATTGAATCCGGCTGAAGGAAAGCGACAAGGTGTCACTCAACGATTTAATCAGCAAGGTCTTCGCGAGTCCAGGCACACCCACAAGGAGCGCATGGCCACGAGCCATAATACAAATAAGAAGTTTTTCGACGACATCATCTTGGCCGATAATCACTCGTGAGAGCTCGGCTCGAATATTATCTACGGCTCCGCGCAGATTGTTAATCAATTCGACATCGTTGTCGCTCACGTTTTGGGTCACTGTGTTTTCCGCCATCTAATCGGCCTTTCGTTCGTCACTAAAATGAAATTGTTTTGCGTGTGGGTCCGCATATGGATGAGGGTGTAACGGGCAGGGAATTGAATTGCAATCGGAATGTGTGCTTGGGCAGCACCATTACGGACCACTTTATGAAGCAAAAGAAGGCCTTTTGCGCCTTATTGCTCCAGCCGAGGTTAACCCCGACGTAGCGATACCATTCTAAAGCCTGTCTACTACTTACCATCCCCAATCAATCGGCCGCAGAAACCACATTTGTTTAAGAATGTTCATTTATTTGTAAGCAAGGTCAAATAGGGCCCATATCAGACTCATGCCGCATCAAGCGGACGAGGAGCCTGGGAGCGCCGACGTCCCCGTAGGCATCCGCACACGAGAGTTCACAAGAAAGAACGTGTCAGACGAAAGCAGCACTTCAACCTCATGCCGAAGCAAGCGGACGAGGAGCCTGGGAGCGCCGACGTCCCCGTCGGCATCCGCACACGAGAGTTCACGGGAAAGAACGTGTCAGACGAAAGCAGCACTTCAACCTCATGCCGAAGCAAGCGGACGAGGAGCCTGGGAGCGCCGACGTCCCCGTCGGCATCCGCACACGAGAGTTCACGGGAAAGAACGTGTCAGACGAAAGCAGCACTTCAACCTCATGCCGAAGCAAGCGGACGAGGAGCCTGGGAGCGCCGACGTCCCCGTCGGCATCCGCACACGAGAGTTCACGGGAAAGAACGTGTCAGACGAAAGCAGCACTTCAACCTCATGCCGAAGCAAGCGGACGAGGAGCCTGGGAGCGCCGACGTCCCCGTCGGCATCCGCACACGTGAGTTCACAGGAAAGAACGCGTCAGACGAAAGAAGCACTTCAGCATCAAGCGGACGAGGAGCCTGGGAGCGCCGACGTCCCCGTCGGCATCCGCACACGTGAGTTCACAGGAAAGAACGCGTCAGACGAAAGAAGCACTTCAGCCTCATGCCGAAGCAAGCGGACGAGGAGCCTGGGAGCGCCGACGTCCCCGTCGGCATCCGCACACGTGAGTTCACAGGAAAGAACGCGTCAGACGAAAGCAGCACTTCAACCTCATGCCGAAGCAAGCGGACGAGGAGCCTGGGAGCGCCGACGTCCCCGTCGGCATCCGCACACGTGAGTTCACGGGAAAGAACGTGTCAGACGAAAGCAGCACTTCAACCTCATGCCGAAGCAAGCGGACGAGGAGCCTGGGAGCGCCGACGTCCCCGTCGGCATCCGCACACGTGAGTTCACAGGAAAGAACGCGTCAGACGAAAGAAGCACTTCAACCTCATGCCGAAGCAAGCGGACGAGGAGCCTGGGAGCGCCGACGTCCCCGTCGGCATCCGCACACGTGAGTTCACAGGAAAGAACGCGTCAGACGAAAGAAGCACTTCAACCTCATGCCGAAGCAAGCGGACGAGGAGCCTGGGAGCGCCGACGTCCCCGTCGGCATCCGCACACGTGAGTTCACGGGAAAGAACGTGTCAGACGGAACAAGCACTCGAGCGCGAGCGGATAGCCAAGAAAAAGCAAACGATCGCCCCAAGCAGCAAAACCATGGGGAGCAAGGTCATCGTCAACCCAAGAGGGGTCTTCACGTAGGCGATCCAGCCATCGCTAAACCAAATATCCTTCTTCAAGCCATCCCAATAACTTCCATAGTGCTCACTCATACAAGCCATGCGCAAGCCCGCCTCCAGCTAGCGCAAAAAGGGAATGCTCATGATAAGAATTCCCGCGATGCAGAGGAGCGTTCCAGCAGATCGCTTTGGACCTTCAGAGCTCACGTTCAGACCGCTCCTCCCCACCACAAAACGAAGACTTAACCCCAAAGGTCTTCGCCGTAGCTCCAGCCTTTGCACAGCGGCTCTTTAATTGTGCCATTGATACCTGACTCCTTGCGTTTTGTTGTTCATTCAAACAGATCGTTGATTGTGTCATGGATGGCATCTTCCAAAGATGTGCGTGTGCTAACAGGTCCATCATCTATACATTCGAAATCCCTCATAAGAAGCGCACATTCTTTCCATAAATAAATGGCTTCAAATTCACCATCAAAGATAGAAGACCTATCGAAAATCTTATCGAATATCCTAACTGCACTAGTATAATCAACGATAGTTATACTGAGCGTCTGTGAAAGCATGTAAGCAAGATCAGCCCGATTTTCTTTGGTCTCCACTGGACGATGCAATAGAGCATCATAAATCTTTTCTACCGATTCAGGATGCCTACCCTGTAAAGTGGTTATCGTAAGCATTAAGACCGATCCCACTGAAGCGCGGTTAGTGCTCATTTTTACAAAACTACAATTTGAATCCACTACTAAATCACAATGAATTGATGTCGCCAACTGCTCCGAGAGAAGTGAAACAGTGCTGCACCATTTGTCATCAGCACCGCTACAATATTCCCCAAGCACTCTATCAAAACCATTTGTAGACATTCTTCTTGCGAGATATTCTCGCTCTTTATTGTGCGCTTCCAACAACGAAATAGTATTTGTGATTGCAACGGTCCCAGTAGATCCGAAAGCCGAAGAGTGGCAAAAAAGCCAACCTAACATCAGATAGCACAGAATGGTTGAAGCGAATGTTAAATATATTTTCATAGAGTTTGATTACCATAGAAAGGAAGACATCTATTCTTATTGTATACCACGAATAAGTTTTGACGGCATTAGTTTCTCAGCTTGCCCTAAAAATCCTAGAAACAGAAGGCCAGATCTTAAAGGCA
>Ga0209186_1002479_pt1 | contig 13110 bp, 11 predicted proteins | sample SidtaG_FD_187426 | JGI IMG/M metagenome (GOLD analysis project Ga0209186, IMG submission 187426) | Marine algal microbial communities from Sidmouth, United Kingdom - Sidmouth_Male2 metaG (SPAdes) (version 2) | ecosystem: Host-associated > Algae > Red algae > Unclassified | place: Sidmouth...
CATCGTCTGGTTGGGACTTTTTTCCATCGAACAGCGATTTGCGATGCGCCGAAACATGTGCGTCGATGGCACATGAGTCTGAAACGGATGTGGTGCCAAAGGGGGCGCTCGTTGGAGATAGATGACATCTCGATGGGAAAACGATCGATGAGGGATTCTCCATCGAGCGCACCGCGCCGATGCGGTTCCGAATCTCAGATACGGGCGGGACCAGGAAGGGCGGGTCCGGGATACACGTGTGGCACACGCCCCCACCGTCGCGCTGCACCGATCGGTCGGCGGTCGCGGATACGGGTCGTATGGGCTACCCCGCTCCCGTGCGGGGTGCGGGGTGGGGCGGGGTGCGGGGCGGGGTACGGGGGGGGGTGGGGGGTGGGGCGCGGCGGGGCGCGGCGCGGCGTACTGAGGCAGCGCGGCGCGGGGCGGGGTCAGCGTCAACGTCGGCAGCGCTCTTCGTCCTCAAGACGAAGCCCGCCGCCCGCTAGCGAACAGCACCAGCATGGTAGCAAGCGTAACGAGCGGCGCGCAAACGGGTACAAAATCAGGCGCACAGGGTGTGCAACACAAAAATGCTCGAGCGAGCGACAAGACACCAACTGGCGACGCAACAGAAGAGCACATGCCACAGACGGCTAACCCGCACAAAGTCCGCCCCCACGCGCAAGCGACAAGGAGCCAAACAAACACAAACGACAAGAAATCATGCACAAAGGAGGAGGGGTGCCACGCGGCTCGCGTTCTCCCCACGTACACGGCGCGCGCGCGCGCGAGCAACAATACAAGAAAGGAAATCCACAGGCGCACCGGTGGCAAGCAAGCCCTCACATGACGGGGACGCAGAGATGATGCTCACACGTACCCGATGAGATTACAGAACGCCACCTCCATCGACGGTGGCCACCGACGGGGAAGCATCGGGCGCCGCCTCCGCCGCCGCCGCCGTCCCGCCCGCATGGAGGCCGGACACCGGAGCGCCCGTGACTGAGGCGCCCACGGGCGCCACGACCCCGACAACCGCCGCCCCTGTCGAACACCCCTGGAGGCTGCTCCCCCGGCCGCCGACCTCTCCGGTGGCCACGAGGTCGGCACGCACTCCTCCCGCCGCCGCGGCTGCCGCCGAGCGTCCAGCCGCCGACGCGGTGGTACCCACCGCCGCCGCCGTCGCCTCTTGTGCAGCTCCGGTCGCGCCCTGGTCTGAGACCGCCACGCGTCCCCCGGCCGCCGCAGCTGCCGACCCTTCACCAGCGCCAGGTTCTCCTGCGGCTTCCGCCGCTGCCGCCGCTGTTACGACGCCGCTAGAGTCCGGGCGGCTGCGCACCACGCGCGTACGAATGGAGTTGATGGGGACCGGCGGGTACTCAAACGTGAACCTGTCCGGCTCATTGCAGTCGCTAATGATGAGGCCGCGACACGGCGTGACCGTCGTAGGCATCAGCGGGCGCACCGTCACGACCTCCCAGCGCCAGCGGTCATACCATCCGTTGTCATTGCCGCGGCGCTTGCGACGAACGCCGGATGCGATCTGCTCCAGTTCGGCCCGCACGAAGGCAGCAATCATGGCGACGTGACCCGACGTGGACTGCACATTTTGCTTGTCACCACGACGAGCAGGCTCCTTGATGCGGTCACCGACAGCCAGGAACGTGAACATCTCCTTGAGAGCGTCCACAATCCCGTCATGCCCTTCATCGGCGCAGATGAAGCGCGGCCGCACGTGGAGCGTCTCTCCCTCTTTCGGCGGCGGCGGGGGGCTGCCGTCCTGCTGCAAGTCCTTGCTCATGTCCTGCAGCCACTCTGTCGCCACCGCCTTGTTCATGGTGCCGACGGCCGAGCCGACCGCCTCAAACCAAACCGGGACCACGCGCTTCTTGATCGCCTCCAATGCGTGAGATATCGTCTGGGTCATCGGCTGGTAGGCGCGCTTTTTCTCCGGCTTCTTGCGCTTCTTTTTTTTCTTGTCCTTCTCGGTGGGGTTGTCCGAGCTCGAGGTGGTGCGCCCGTCGCTGCTTGAGTCGGCATTAGCCTTGCCTTTGGCCTTCGCCTTGCCCTTTTTCCGTTGGCGCTTGCACGGACGCCTGCGCGTGGTGGAAGAAGAGGGCGACGAGATGACGGAGGTCAAAAAGTCGTACGCCTCCGGGGCGTCAACGTTGAGCTCGTCCATGGTCTCTTCCATCATCACCTCCCAGTCCCCATCCCCGTCGCGCAGGACCTTGTTGGTGACGGTAGCCCCTCCAATGTCGCCAAATGTGCGTGCCTTGACGCGTCGGCGGATGGGCAGCATCTTGAGAGTGCCCATCTGTAGCGCGGTGATCTTCTTGCCCGTGGAGGAGAGCCGCGCCATGGCTTCCGCAAGGACGGGCGTGCCACCCTCTGCAGGGGCCCCCCCGACGATGGTCTTGAGCTCGTCAAATTCGACGTACTCCTCGTCTGAGTCGCGCCGCCGCGTGCCGCCGCACGAAGACCCCGGCTGCTGGAGCTTGTTCATAAAGATGCTCACGTCCTCCATCACCTTCCCGCGCCGCTGCATCTCCTGGCGGAACTGAGAAACCTCTGCCGAGAGAGTTGCAACCACCCCGGACATGGTGCTCATCATGCCCAACAGGGTGTCAGACGACAAGGAGCGGCTACGCGGGTGGCTTGACGCGGCCACCGCTGGAACCTTGTCGGCGTTACTGGTGCCTACCAGCACCACATCGTCGCCACCCGGCGCAGGACGAGGCCCTTGCATGCCGGCGCCGCCGCCATTGTCGATGCGGCGGCTGCCACTATTGCCGCCGTCGGTGTCACGGTCGCGGCCGCTATTGTCAACACGGCCACCTCCGGTACCATCGTTGCCATTGCCAGTGATAACCCCCCCGCCGCGGTTGCCTGCGTCGCCCCCGCAGCGCGCAAGGGTGGCGCGCTGCACCTCAGCTTCATCGGAGCGGGGTGTCACGTTGGAGCCGGAAGACGCGGCAGGACGAGACGACGCAGCGGGCACCGTCGCACGGCGTGTCGCTCGCGCCGCTGGCGTAGCCGACACAGCCCGGGCAGCCGGGGATGCCGTAATGCGTGTACGACGCACTCCCGTGCGACTTCCAGCCCGCATCAGCGCGGGCGGGGTCGTTGGGGGATGCGCGGCAGCCGGAGAGCTCAGAGACGAGGGGCGGAGCGGGACAGACCCGGAGCGCACAGGAGCCGTTGACTGGCCGAGAGCCGTTGGCGGCTGTGCCGGCACAGTCGGCAGTGCCGTATCCGACGTGGGTCGCACCGCTGCCGTCAGCACGCCGTTGTTCGACGTGGGACCCGGCGTACTGGACGCCGCCACAGGCTCTGCTCGCACTGCACCGGCCAGTAACGGCGGTGCCATTTGGCCGAGCGGTGCCGCCGGCGGCAGTGACGATGGCGGCGCCGAGGCCGGCGGATGCCTCGCCCCGTTCACCTCCGTGGATGCTATCGACTGGTCGCCCGAGTTGATTTGCGACCCCAGGTGGCCGACCGACTCGATGTGGTGATGCCCCGGAAAAGCCCCACGCGGCTCCAACGCCGATGTCGTCTCTCCAAAGGGTAGTACGGGCGCAGACGCTCCTGGCCCATACGGAAAGGGAGCGGGCGGGCCCGGGTAGGGCGCGCCGTAGCCGGCCATGCCGGGCATAATGGACATGCTCGGAAGATTGGTGTGGGCTACCGGCGGCGGCATGCCCGCTGCCGCCGCCATTGCCGGGGAGAACGGGAAAAACGACGTGTCAAAAAGTGGCTGCGGAGGCGGGGCAGAAAACTCCACCATTGGCGGCGCCGGCGCCCCGTCACTGGCGAGGGGGGCGCCACTCGTCCCAAAACCCGCCGTCAGCACCGGTGCCGAGGGTGCGCGATGCCACAGCGGTGGCAGAGGGGGCGCGGAGGAATCAACCGCCGGTGGAGCCGGCGCCAACGCCACCGGACGGCGGAGGCCACTTGTCGAGCCGCGCGCGGCAACGACCATCTCCTCCTTGTCGCAGCGGGCTTGTGGCGATGGAGCAATAGAGGCGGGAGGCGCCCGCGCGGGAGTGGCTGCTGTCGCCGCGCCTGCAGATGCCCCATCGCTCGTCCGCCGGCTGCCGCCCCTGCCGCGGCCTCCCGACATGCTGGTGTGTGAGCAGGCAGAGCGGGCGGGAGGGGGTGACCAACAGAAGAAAGTGGTTAGGAAGCAGCCACGGTCAGTGAGATGCGGGAGAAGTGAGCATCCGTACTAGCTTGGCGGCGACCATATATATACGCTCAAACTGCACACTGCCCCCGCGGAAATGACGGAAGAAAGAGGGGCTGGCCGAGAACCACGTACAGCACAAAGGCGCACACGCATCGCGGGTAGGGCAGGCAACACCACTGCGGCAGGGGGCCAAAGAAAGGACGAGCACGAGACACCACCCAGAGTGTGCAAGAGACCAGGACAATGCGAGCAGCGAGCGGGCGCGCGGCGAGGACACAATCATGATGATGTGTGGGAACAATGACTGTTAGTCAGCCAGTCGGAGCGACGAAGGTCGTGCCTCAAAAAAACGTCTGCATGAGCAGCGAGCCGGGCTGTCGCCAAGCGTCGCCCTAGCGCACCTCCATACGCATGAAACCCATTCCTGACGGGAGGCAAGGGAAGAAACTAGCCGGTCAGTCGCCAAGTGTCGCCCCCTTCGAGGGCACCAGGCGGCCAGGCTGTGATCCGCTACGCGCCCCCCCCCCCCCCCCCCGCCTCGCCAACCCTTCAGAGACTGTCAATCGTTAACACGGACAGCACACACTCCGTGATAGACAAGAAAGAGGGGCTCCCCTGACCAGCAGTCCTCCGACGTCGACGGCTAACTGCAAACAGGGGCGGTCAGCACCGCGACGGGCGACGGGCACCATGCCACCATGGTGCCTTGCAGCGGCGACTCGGGCGTTGCGGCTCCCGGGTTGCGGCGCGGCACGTCGGGCGGTTGGGGCGACGCGGTGGGTGCGCGGCAAGTCGGTGACGGTCCCCGGGCCAAAGGAGAGAAGGCAGATCGCGCGCCTCGTGGCCGACATGCAGAAGAATTGTATCAAAATGGCGAAGGTATCCCTCTTGGCTGCCGAAGAATTTCCAAGCCTACACCACTTGGCACCCCGTTGCTCACAAAGCAGCGAAAGGATGTGGGCTGCACGTTGCTTGGCGATGGCATCCAATTTTAGCAGGCGGGGCTACATCGCGTGGAGAAAGTGTAAGTACTTTTCATGATGGCGCAATCGTCAATCCAATTTTGTGATTTTCAGATCACCAAGGACCAGCTGACTTGGTCGAGCGCATCGCTGCTCACAGCGCGTGCCTGTCTCCTTCGCTGTGACAGACACCACCGCGCCCCGCCCGTGAAACCTGGCGTACAGCGCCCGGGTTAGGGGGGTCCGCCACACGTCGTGACGCTGACACGAGCCTGTCGACCCTGTCAACCGTACCCATGGACCCTGACAGCACCCACGTCGTTGGAGGGCGACGCTGCCACCGCGACCCGCTTTGTGGCGTCTCCTACGTCGGCGTCGCCATTTCCCTCGTTGGAGAGCGACGCTGCCACCGCGACCCGCTTTGTGGCGTCCCCTACGTCGGCGTCGCCATTTCCCTCGTTGGAGGGCGACGCTGCCACCGCGACCCGCTTTGTGGCGTCTCCTACGCCGGTGTCGCCGTTGCTGTCATTGGGGGGCGACGCTGTCACCGCGACCCGCTTTGTGACATCTCCTACGTTGGCGCCACCATTGCCGGTGGGAGCCCCGACATGTGCATTAAAGGTAAGACGCGAGAGTCCCGGTCCCATGGCATCTCGCGACAAACTCCCGTGCCTATTTACTGTTCGGGTTTACTGCCAGTGTTTACTGTTCTGGTTTACTGCTCGTGGGTAGCTCCTGAAGACTGACGAGGCAGCCTCTTTCTCACCGGCTTTTTGCATGCGGCCGTTGATTGAATGTGTGGACGTTCTCTGCGAGCGCCACTGGGCACCGACACCCGCACATATGTCGCGCGCTTTCACCACGCGCCCCACTTGCTCGGTTCATTTGGACATCTCCCTTTGCTGTCTTCCCCCCGGCTCGCCTCCCCCTCTCTTCCCCGGCAGGCATTCGCCCCCAAGACGGTGAGGCGGGCCCCATCCCCACCACGCCGCTCGTTGGTCTTCCAGCCCGTAATCCGGGCGCCAGCCATGTCCGATGTTCCTCCACGGCCAGGTGAGCTGGAAAAGGAGACAGGAGAAGCCCCCCGTCCGGCGACTCGGAGCGCGCTCAACTGCGTAACGTGCGGGCGGCCTTTTACGACGCGCGCCGGCGTCATTTGGCACCGACTAAACGCCCACCTCAAGCCTTCGAGTGCACGCGGTGAATGGCGCGGACGAGGACGCGGTGCCGGTCGGCCGCCGCCGTCGAGGGCACATGGAGGCGGCGCAGCAAGCGCCGCCGGTGGTCAGCCTGCCGCCGATGCGAATGACGGCGGCAGCAGCGACTCGGACTCGTCAACAGTGCTGCTGCGCCGGGGCGCCAACCCCGCGGCGGGCTTGCCGACTGCCGCCGACGCCCATCGGACGGGACACGTGGCCACCAGCGGAAGCGAGGGTGCCGCAGTGACCGCCGCTGCTACCGCCAGCTTGGGCGGCGGGGCGGCCGACGGCCACCAGGCCGGCGGGCCTTTGCCTGCTGGCACAGCTGCCACTGGCCAACCTGTCATCGGTGGCGCCAGCATTGCGCGCGGGGCGGGTGGCACGGTTCTCCAAGGCTCCGCCGCCCTCCAGGCCCTCGACCCTGCGGGGAACTTTGACGAGGCGGTCACGCTCCAATTGCGTGAGCTCCTTGACTGGACGCGCCAGCAGGTCCCCGGCGACTGCTCTGGCCGTGCGGCCAAGAGGCGGCGCTGCGCGGATGGGGTCGCTGCCGAGAATGAGTACACTTACACTACGGTGTCAACCGCTGTGCGGGCATTTTATGAGGAGATGGAGGACTGGCGGCGCACCTCGCTTCTGGCCACTCGTCGGAAGGGCTGGCGGCCTGGAAGGTTCGACTCGTTTCGGCTGCGCGCCGTGGAGCGATTTGCTCTCGAGTGTGGAGGTGGTGGCCTGTCGCTTGAGGGGATTGAGAATCTATGGGAGCTGTTGGATACGTGGGATGGCACCCGTCCCGGCATGCCCATCGATGGCGGCCACGGTGACTCGATCCGGGACACCTTCAAGTCCGTCAACGCTATGAAGGATGCCATTCGAGATGACGTTGACGACGCGGTGCTCGGCGCCGGGTGGCTCAAGTGCACTCTACTCGTCGACGGGACGCACCACATCGTGTACTTCCGGCCAGTGCTGCAGGTTGTCCTCCAAATGCTCAAGAATGCCAAAGAGGTGCGCCTCTGGAGCGGAGAGACGGGCCCGGCGGCACCCACTGAGAGGCGCGAGTCGCCCCTTGACGGAGATGCCTTCCGCTTGAGCGAGGCAGCTCTCATGGAAGAGAAGAAGGACGACTCGTGCTTCGTGTTGGGGCTGCACGTCTACAGCGACGCCAGCCAACTGTCGTGGTCAGGAGGTAAGCCTTATTTTTGATTTTTGGGAGTGGGGTGGGTGGGCAGAGGCCGGTCTTGCGATGGACTGGGCGAGCCCCGACGTGCCCATGAGCGGACCCCATCTCGGTGCCGGCATCTCTGCGGGTGTCAAGTCGGTGCTGGTATCCACAGTTTGGCGGACAATGATTACTGATACCGGTTTGGCACCCTGTCGTTCGATAGTGTCTCTATTACTCTCTGACACAACTGGTTGGCTCGTGTATGCATACCGACAGCACATAAGCTATACCCGCTACGTGTGCGTGTCGTCAACGTGGTCACTGGTGAATCCGACTGGGAGCCAATTGCCTACATTCCCATGGTGCGCAAGCAGAAAGAGCCCTCGGCTGATCTGCGCGCCCGTGACCGCCGCAGCGCCATCCTCCAGCGGGTGTTGTACCTGGCATTCCGCACGTCCATCGCGGCCAGCCACGTTGGAGTGCTGCATGAGCAAGATGGGACAACCTACGTGGCATTCCCCCGCCTCCTACTTTATCTCAGTGACCAACCAGAGGAGAAGGCGGTGCTCTGCTTGAAAGGAGGAAGCTGCAAGCACCCATGCTCGTCCTGCCTCGTGCACGTCTCGGAGGCGGGCGCCCCTGAGGCGCTGAACGCGGAGGACCGTAATGCGATGCGGACATTGGAGCGTCAACTGGAGGGCGCTGCACACAAGCGCTTCCAGAGGGAGTCCCTGCGAAGAACCGAGCTAGAAGCCATGGAGAGTGCACACAACCGTGTCCCCGCGTTGGCGGGTATGGCCGGCCTGTCGACGGCACCATTCTTGCTCTACAAGACCATCGGGTTCGATGCCCTGCACGTACGCTGTCATTTGCTTTCCTCGCTCCGCGCACCCCCTTCTTTTTCGCATCCTGGCATGGTCGTTTCCTCGGGTTGCGGCCAACCCGTGCGCTCTTATCGTCAACGTAATCTCACACGAGCTCAAGTGGCCACATGCCCCAGCCCATGCATTTCTTATTTGTGTGTCGTTGCTTCTCCGCACAGGTATTGGACATGGGCGTGACCAGGCTGCTCGTGCATCGGTTGGTGCGCGTGTTTCCTTACATTTGCGATGGGTACTACCCTCTTTGTGAGACGATTGCAGCCACGTTCCGTGTCGCCAACATGCGCATTGAGTTCATGGGACGGCGGAGCCTGGCCAGCCGTCTGGCACCGGGGTACGTTTGGATGCACTGTTGACCGGTGGGGATGATTCGCTGTTGCTGTGTTGCCGTGTGATCTCCGTGTGGCCGAAGGTATGCAGTTTTCTGACGGTGGAGTCGACGGAGAAGCCGGTGGCTAGCAGGTCTTCCTGTGTGTCTGCCTGTCTGCTTGCCACTGCGCTACGGCCCCCTCACAGGTACATTGCCGCTGAGGGGGACAAGCAGGCCACATTCACAGGGGCCGAGCAGCGGGCCGGGGTTTTTGTGCTGGCCTACGCCGTGGCCGGCATCTTTGGGCGCGGCCGGCCCCGACCTGCCAATGCCGCGGTCGTCAACAGCGGTGGTGCGGAAGGCGGCAGTGGGCAGCCAAAGGCGGCTCGCAAGCGAGCGAGCAAAGGTGGCTCCACTCGGGGCAAAAAACCTGCCCGCGGTAAGAAAGCCGCGGCCCGGAACGGCGAGCCGTCAAAGGGCGCAGGGCTGTTTGGCGCGGCGGACGAGGATGATGACGAGGCCCTGCCAGAGGGATTCAAGTTTGACTGGACCGCCTATCGCGCGGCCTTTGGCGACACACCCATCGAGGACGCCGTCACCATCATGTTTGCTGAGTACGCGTCGCTGTACGCCCGTATCGCTGGATGGACGACGAGCGCCGCTCCCGCGCCCATGACGATGGAGGAGGGCGACTCCATCCAACAGCAGGCCAACAACTTCATTATCAACATCATGACGCCTATACTGGGCTATGTGCACACGAGCAAGGTGCACAAGCTTTTAAGGCACCTGCTCGAGTCGATTCGCTACCACGGGAACCTGCGGCACGGCAACACGAGCTCCAATGAGGCGGCACACAAGTTGGACAAGCAGTTTTACCGGAGAACCAACATGGCCATTGACACCTTTACCGGGCAGCTCGTACGGCAAGCTCAAGGCGCTCGCGAGGTCGGTCGCCGCAATGACGTGGCAGATGCTCACTCCCTGCGGACGTGCGCGTTGGTACCCCTTCTCCAGGACCGTCGCGGCGGCACCGCGGGCGGGGGTGGATGCGCTGCGCCCGCCGACGGCAATGGTGGGCCAAGTGTGCGTAATGGTGGGCGGGTAAGGCGAGGAGATGACAGCGTCGGCACCGTCGGCAGCCGTGGAGGTGCAGGGGCGGCTGTTGGGGGCACACACACGGTTGGTGTTGATGCGAGACGGGATGTTGGGGGTGTCGACAGCGTCGGCGGAGATGCGGGGCCGGAATTTGGGGGGCAGCCAAGCGTCGGCGCAAGTGGAGGGGGGGGGGCTCGTGGGGGCACGGGTGCCGTGGGTGGCGCGGCCGCGACCAGAGTGGGAACCCCTGTTGAGGACGGCGGTGGCATTGAGCCTGGTTCGGTCGTGGGGGGAGCTGCGGATTCCGCAACAGCCGCTGCGACCAAGCCGCGAAGGCGCTCGCCCGACTACCTGAAGCGGCACACCCTTGGTGCCCTGGCGTTGCGGCCTGGGCTCTCCCCCCTGCCGGCACTCTTCGGGCTGCCACCCAAGCACAAGGTGCCGGTCCTGTCGACCGTGGAATTCACCGCCACGTTCGACTGTGGCACGACGAGCAAGCAGCTGCTGCGTGCCTCGCCCCACTTCCGCGACGGCACGGCGTGGTACGACACCATCCTCTTCTCGGTTGATGATGAGGTTGGAAAGGACCATGGGGGGGCTGCTGCCGCACCCACTGGCCCTTGGGCTGGCGGTGTCACGGAGGCGCCCATCGGGGTTGGCGCCGACGGCAGGTGCGGAAACGATGGGGGCAGGAGTGCCTCCGGCGACGAGGAGGCCCTGCACGTTGGGGAGGTGCGCGCGATCATCCGGTGCAAGGAGGATGACTTTGCCATTGTCTGCGAGATGGACCCTGTGCCGGCTGAGCCAGGGTGCCCGTTCGAGGCCCGGTACTGTACGCGTCTCAAGTGGAGGGTCTCTGACCGGGGGGGGGGGGGGGTGATACGAGGGGTGCCGCTGAGCAACGTGCGGCGCCTTCTCCATGTCGTGCCTGACTTCAAGGACCTCGCGACAAGAAAGGGCCTGCAGGCCGCCCCCGCTGCCTACGGGGCATCTCAAGCCGATCGCTTTGCCATGCGCTACTTTTCTAACGAGTTCTTCCCTTGGAAGTGACGTTTTTTGGGTGGGGTGTGGCTCGGCGTGGCGGGGACGGGATGGGACGGGACGTGTCCAAGTAAACATAGGGCTCGATTTTATCAATGACTCGGTCGCAACGTCTGCTTCTGGCGGTGACTCCTCACCTCCCCGCCAGCACCCGCGTGCCACAGCCCGTGGCGTTGATACCGGCGCCATGGTGCAGACGGCGCCATCTCTACGGGAAGCGGTGATGGCGGTGGTGGAGTTGCTGCACTCAAGCCAGCGCTCATCTTGGCGCCGGAGAAGAACCGGTGCTCTCCCCGCTACCCATACCAGATGCACCTCCGCCCCACCCGCGTCCCTCCTGCCTGAAGCTGGTGGTGCCAGGGGCGTCGGAGCCATCCAAGCGGGAGCGACAGAGGCACTCTAGTGTCGCCACGCGGTCGTCGACGGCGACCACAGCACGCAGGCAGTCACCACAACAGCAAGACCAGAGTGGGTCGCCTTCGTCGCGAGCGAGCAACCCAGGAGTGGCCGCCCCCTCAGGGATTCCTTGTGTCGATGTGGTCTCTGACTCGTCCAATGAAACGTAGTCCTTGGATGCCGGCACGTGCGGGATGCCGTATCGGAGCCCTCTTATCGCCTGCTCAAGATTCATGGTCTCAGGCCGAGCGGTTCCTGATTTGGCTGTGTTGTCATCAGACCGATGGGTGCGATGCGACCCACGATAACGCCATCGATGTCGGATTTCGGTGGCGCGATGCCCAATCGCCGAGTCGATGGGCCCTCGATGAAAAATAGTCCAAAGGAGACGATGAGCACTGCCGACCTAGCTCAGTGGTTGGGCGCGCATTTTACATTCTCACACGCCCGACGGCGCACGGGCGGGCAGCGGCAGCCGTCTCTGCGTGTGCCACGGTCACCCGCTGCACCCACAGCGCCAGCCAGTGGGGGCGCGCCGAAACCCGCCGCCGCCCTCAGGTCTGAGGGCACGCCCCTGCAGGGGCCTCGCGCCTAAATTTAGGCCGCAGTGACCGACCGAGCGCGCCACGCCGCGGCGGCACGTGTTGGACCGCTGTCTCCTTCACCCCGTGGCGCGGCTTCCATCCATCCCGTTTATCGGAGGGGTCGGGGGTGGGCCCCGCTGCGCACGGCGCAGCGTTGCGCACGGCGCGAGGTCAAAAGGGTGACACGGGGGCCTCTGAGGTCCCAGAGCCATTGGGATGGCGCGGGGGGGGGACGGACGTCACGCGCCACCATTGCCGCGTCACCGCCGTCGGCCACGGCGGCGCGGTTGCCCGCCCCTCCCCGACCACCAGCTGCCTCCGCCGCGTCCTCCACGTCGACGGCGGCGATCGAGCCGGCCCCGTCTACGTCCATGCCCCCTGGATGAGTGTGAGGTGTGGTGGGCGGGGGGCGCAGGGCGCGCGGCGACCACCGACGAGGGGACAACGTCCACCTCGAGCGGCACCGCGTGGCGGCTACGGAGCGGTAGAAAAGGGAACCGACGCGGCCCCGAGGCGGCGACCGACGGTGGCATGCACGCCGCGACGACAGGGGGGGGCGGGCGCAGCGCGTGGCGCACGTGCGGGCGAGTGCCGGTGGCGCCGCCGCCGCCGACGGGGCTGCCGGCCATCGCTGCGCCCGCGCGGCCGTGGCGCGAACCGGGGAGCGCGCGGTGGGGCGGGCCACCGCGCGCGGCCGGCGACCGCACGTCGAGCGACACTCCAGGGGGGCGGGAGGGGGGACCGCAGATCCCTCGAGGCAGAGACGGCCGACGCGGACCGCAATCCACCGAGATTGCCCCCCGTGCGTGGCAGTGTCAATGGGAATTGTTGCCACCACAGCGGCCGCAGGCGCGTCGCTCCCACGGCCGACGTGGCCGACGCTCCTGTCTGGGGTCGTTCCCGTCTGCGTGCCCTTGGCCACCGTGGCCCATGATGCATGAGGCTTTCCTGGTGCCCCGGTCCGCCCAACCATCCGTAACCAACCGCCCCCGCCCCTGTCGTCACGGCCCCGCGTCTCGGCCGTCCGCTGCCGCATCTCTGCCGACGGACGCGCCGCCCACAGGCACCCCCCACCGCCACGTTGGTGTCTTGAGATGCTTGACACACACACTAGCGAGCCGCCAGGCCGCCAGGCCGCAGCCGCGACCTGGATGGGGAGAGGCGGCGGGGCACGCTCCGAGGCGGGGTGTCGACCGCGGCCGCCCGTGCGTCTGAAATTTTGCTTGATCCACGAGCGCCGCGACCACAACGAGCGACGCCGCTGTTTGCGTCCGGGCGCCGTCCCCCTCGCCGCCGCCCCCCCCCA
>Ga0209186_1002481_pt1 | contig 13095 bp, 11 predicted proteins | sample SidtaG_FD_187426 | JGI IMG/M metagenome (GOLD analysis project Ga0209186, IMG submission 187426) | Marine algal microbial communities from Sidmouth, United Kingdom - Sidmouth_Male2 metaG (SPAdes) (version 2) | ecosystem: Host-associated > Algae > Red algae > Unclassified | place: Sidmouth...
CCCCGGGTCGGGCAGGTTGAAGCCAGCGGGCACCGCCCAGGCCTCCTCCGTCACAAGTAGCGCCCGCGGGACGACATCCGCGAGCCGCGGCTCCGCCAGCATGACCCCCAGCGGGGCTCGCGGCGACTGCAGGACGCCCACGATGCGGACGTAGTGGCACCGGAGGTCCGGGACGGTACCCACTTGGTGGGGCAGCAAGGTGCTGGGGGCCTGACGGGTGGTAATGCAGCTGGTCGTGAGCGGCTGCCCAGGGCACCGTCCGTGCGGTGGCGTCGCACTCCGCCAAGGAATCTGCGGCGGAGCGATCACCCGACGCCAGGTCGTCGTCCGAGAACTTCTCCGTCAGGGCGTAGTAGCACGGCGACGGCTCGAAGACGCGGCGCGTCTCGCGGTACGCGCGGAGCAACCCCGACAAGATTGCCGCCGTCATCATGACGTACGCCGTACCCTGGATGGGATGACACGGGTACTCCTGGAGCAGGGACTGCTGTTGGTGTATGACGGGCGGGTACTCGTACGTCAGCAGCCGCGGCGTCGCCCACCGCGGGGCCATTGCCGGCGGCAAGGGATCACGCGCAGGGGCCAACCCGATGCCGGAACGCACGGTCAAGAAGATCGCCCCGTGCCCCGCCGGGGGGGTGCTCACAAATTCGCCGCGCGAGCGGCGTGCGGCTTCCAACGCCAAATCCGCCGGCGCGGTCGGCGGACCCACCGGGCTCAGGGCGAGAAAGAGACCCACGCCCCCGAGGGTGACGAGCAGGGGCTTACATGAATAAATGGCAGTCTGATATAATGGATAGATATACTCGGATATACTTAGATTCCGGGAAAACGAGCCAGATTCCGTGTACTCTTATCTGATTGGCACCGCCGTTTTAATGGCTCTGAAGCAGATAAACGAAAGTACAAAGAGTTATCAGTCGTCAAAAGAAGGCATCCCACTACGTCAGAAAGCTTGACTCGCCGGGCGGCTCCGAACGCTCGAAGCCGACACGAGACACGCAGTTGTAAGATACACAAATACTGGATAGCAGTAATCTAACTCATGGCACATCGTCAACGGTGCAGGTGATTGGAAAACTGGGTGAGTTTTCGTCTGTTGTCGCGCGCGGCGGCTGACGGGCGGCCTGGACGACTCAGAACACTTCTCAGCCAGGAAGGCTAACCAAGGTAGCGAAATGGGCAACGATGCTTGCGCATCTTGCCTGGAAATCGCTGTCACGAGCTTGTCATGGTCTCGCATAGGTCGCGTTCACACGTTCCACCCCAACCGGCTTTTTGTTATTTCTGGCCAATCAACATCGCAATTACTTCGTATCGGACGTAGTTGTTGCAGAATCTGATCTATTCCGAATAGAATCCCTATTCTTATTCATATTCTACTTTCTTTGGTTTCGGACATGTATCCTATCCGTACTCAAGAAATTGAGGCAAAACTCTTATCTGATTCAAAACATTCCAAGGTTGAGTATATCGGAGTGGACCGAAAATCGGCAGATTCATGAGCCCCTGGTGACGAGCGCCAATGAGTGGCCGAACGGTACCGCGGGGCGGTGGCGCGGACGCGTGTGCCAGTCCTCGAGGTAGGCGTACTCTTCGCTGCCGGCGACGAACGGTGGCTCGGCCGAGGGGTGCGGAACCAAGAGCACCCGGCCCGGTTTGCACCACGACATACAACGCAACCACGCCGCGCTGCTACAGACGGATCGGATGAAGGACCCGAAATCACGCTCGGCCGCCGGCCGGGCGTCACAGCCCGCCGCCACGGCGAACTCCCGGACTGCCCGCCATACAGCGTGCGTCCCGTTGGCATCCTGGGGATGGCCAGACCAGAAGACGTCACTGACAAGCGGCCAATCGGCCACAGCAGCGGCCGGCCCCAGCGGGGCCATCCACGCTCGGACTGCAGTGGATCCTGCCCTCACAGCCGACGGGGTATAACCCGGTCGGAAAACCCAGCACAGGATGCGGAACGCTACGCCAGAGATACAACGCGAACGCCGGGATCACAGGGCGCGAAGCGCACCAAAACGACGGAAGTAGCGCAAACGCAACGATGATTTATTCGAACACGCACGATGACCCCAAAGCATGCACTCATATACCGTCAGAAACAAGACGCAGGACGTGCACAACCCCGACCCCCTGGCGCTACCATGGGGGGACCGGTACCCAACGGGCCACGGTCTCAGGCCCGGGCCTCTAGTGACCCCTGCCCAGCATTCCTGACAACCCTTCCACTGGAAGAGGACCCCCGCCCGTCTCAGGCGGAAGCAGGAAAGTCACTAAGACTTCCTAGATTTCAGGATTTACGCGAAACCAATACCTCGGGACTTATCCCAAGATTTTTCAAATTTCCCGGATAGAATTCCGGTGGGATTTTATCCCTGGTCGAGATCATATCTCGATCCGGCTTACGCTCGGATTGCGGAAGCTTCCACAAGCTTCTCGGTCTCTCCAGAGGGCCCGGATTCGGGAAGACGCGTGGCTCCCTTGTGTGTGTCAGACCCCTCCAGGGGGGCCCGATCGGGTGCTCCTCGCCTCGCGCCCCTCTAGAGGGGTCGTTTCGTGTGCGGCCCTTGGGCTCCCTGGACACCCGCCCAAGGGGGTTGTCCCACGCTACCCCCCTAGGAGGGTGTTACGTGACTGGTCACGACCCGTCCCAGGCTCATGCCGGGGGCAGTGTCACCCCTGACAGGGGGTTTCCCCCACATATCCCCCACCTCAGGGCCCGCGTCTCGCGGGACCGGGGGCGGTGTCTCGCCACCCCCTCCCTAGGCCAGGGGGGAACCCTGCCCTGTGACTCCCTGTCAGCGTGCCCCTGGGGGCTCGCTCCGAGGCGCCTTAAGGCGGGGGACCGAAGGGTTCACGGAGCCGGGGAAGCGTCGGGTCAGTCCCATAAGGCGGTCACCGCTAGCGGTGACCGGGGGGTTTGACTCTCTTGGCGGCACCCTCGTCGTCACCGGGGGGACGACACCGTCGGGCGCGACCGGGTTCTCCCCGCGTCCCGAGTTGTTCGTGTACCCCACCCTGGGGTGGGGCGTCCTTATCTTCCCCGGTTCCTGGCCTCTAGAGGCGGGATGGCATCTTCTGCGGCTCCCGACGCTCCGGCCGCCATGGCGGTCGATCGTGAGGCCGAGGGCGCGGGCGCCCTTTTGGGCCCGGAGGAGGACATCTACGAAGACGTCCTCTCCAACCTCCTGTCGGCCTGGTGGCCGACCCTCGCGGTCGTAGGCGCGAAGTATGGGCGCTATCCTTGGCCCCCCCCAGGGGGGTCGATTGTCGAACCGCGCTTTGACGCGGTCGACAGTCGTCGGATGTCGTCCATATGGACGACCAATAGGGGGATGTATGATACTTTTTACGCCGTCCCCAAGGGGGCGGTGACGGACTTCCCCTTCCTCCACAGTCGGGAGGACTGGCAAGTATGCCAAGTGCTTAGGCACTTGGCTGTCCGGGAGATCCCTCCCGAGGTGGGGGACAAGCCCCAATTCTCCTGGGATTATTACGCGGGGTCTCCCCCTAAGGTTGGGGAGATGGACTGCGGCTTTTACGTGCCGGGTGCGCTGGGGGAGTGGCCGGTTCGTAACTCCCTCCACCTTCCCACGCTGTATGAACATCGTGAGGTGCGCGACGTACCTGTGGAACGCCGCAAGGCTCTGTATCCCACGACACCAGTGTGGTGGGAGCACGTTGAAGTGCCCCGCGGTATGACCGCGCGGGTGCCCCAGATGGTGGCACTCCAGGGGAGTCAGCTTATGAAGGATCCCCTTGGGGGTCCCTATCATCTGATGTTGGCGGCCCTGTGGGCCGTCGAGGTGGCGGACGTCTTCCTAGGAAGCACTCGCCACTATGGGCACCTCTGGCGTCTGCATATGGCCATTCGGTAGGCTTTAGCCGACCTGACGCCCGAGTGCTTGTGCTCGGCCGACCCTTCGACCCTACCTCTTCTGGAGGCCGGGCTGAAGCTCCTCCGACTCATCGAGGAGCGGGCGGCGCCTGATTGGCTTCAGTGGCCAGGGGAACCCCGTGGGGTCTTCCGTTGCGCCATGGTGTTGGATGACGAGGGGACCTTGGTCCTCTCGGAGGGTCTGGGGAATCCCCGCCTCATTTATGGGCGGGATGTTCACGCTGGTCTCCGCATCCGATCCTTGAATCGGAACTTGGCGGACGCTGTGTCGGCCAGTGTTGGCCTCGTGGTGGCTCCAGAGCCCCCGTCGGCCCCGGCCGCCTCGGATTCCTCTCCCCTCGCCCTGAGGGCCCCCTTCTGGGGTGGGGTGTCGCGTCCGGCTTACGTGTGCCGAGTGCCCGGCCGTCACGCGCGGACTCGTCGGGTCTACCCCCTTGGGGGTAGCAGTGTGACGACTCCTTCCCTTGGGGGACCCCCGGGTCCCCCTCTGGCGCCCCTTCCTCTATTTACTTGGGAGGGGTCGGCCCAGTTGGGTACCCCTCGCCCCGGCAGCCCGGCCGTATGGTCGAGTTTGGGGCGTTCCCTAGGGCAACTCCCGTCCATCCTCAATAGTGGGGTGGACCATACGCTCATTTTAGCGTTGAGCCGCACCTTGGTGCGGCTGCGCAAAGAGGTTGCTGCGATTGTGTCCCGCCCCCTAGGGGAACGGGACGTCGAGCCCCTGTACCAACTCGGCACCGCCGAGACGCTCCGCCGTCTTCTGACGGAGGAGTATGGTACCGCCGTGGCAAGCACCAAAACGGTGGTGACCGGATCGTCACTCCGGCACTTGGCCGACTCGTCGGTTCCACCCCGAGGGGCGGCTTTTCCGGCGGCGCCTCAACGTCCGCCGTCTCCTCCCCCGCCCCACTATGGGGCGGGCGCCGGGTCTTCGTCTCAAGCCCTGTATGGGGCTGAGACGGGTCTTTCGGCGAACCCGCCGACTTGCTCAGGGTCGCACTACTATGCGCCCGAAGAGGACCGTAGAGAGGACTATGATCCTGGCTATGGGGCCCGTCCTGGGGGTTGGTGCATTGGTTACCCTAGGGTGACCAAGAGCTCCTTGCGTCCCCCTTCTGCTATGTGTGTCGCCCGTTGTCGCCCCCCCCTAAGGGGTGTGGGCGCCGTCTTTCTTACGATAGACTGGTCTCGGGCCCCGTAGGGAATAAAAGGCTTCGCCTCTCTTCTTGTGCTCTTTTCTTTGTCTGTGACTTGAAGTCACATGAGTCCCTAAGGACCGCTTTCCGACTTGGTCAGAAAAGAAAACACCTTCTCGCGTCAAGGCGGGAAGCTTGACACGTTTGCGCAAGCAATATTTGCGAATTTCCTCCAAAGGGAGGGAAGGAGCCAATTCCCACGTGGCTTCCTGTTCAGGAAACTCGAATCATTTGACGAAGACCTTCAATTGTCCGTCATCATCCCAACCGTGGTTGAGAAATCGTTCGAAAACGAATTCAGGGCCCTCCTTAATTTGGTCGCCCACCTTAAAGAGGGCTTGGGCCCTAAGGGCCCGTGTCCACTTGCCATCCCGCGCCGGTGGTGCGGGGGCACAAGTGACATGGTCACTGCTCACAGTACGGAGACGCTTAGGGCTCTCCACCAGAAACAGATGTCCATCGGTTTGTAGCACCATGTAGGGTCCTTGGGTCTTAAGCCCAAGCTTCATTGGAGAACGTGAGTGGGCATCTAGATAAACCCAGTCCCCGGCCTTGACCGAGTTGTTCTTTTCCTTGGTGCGGGCGTCAAACACCCGCATATACGTGGCTTGGGCTTTGCCCAGCTGTCGGCGAGCCGCCGGGATGAGGGCCTTGATGTCCTCAACATACTGCTCCGCCGCCGTGGAGGCGTCCTCAGTTCTCTTCTCGGCTTGTCTAAGCCGAGGCATGCGCTCCATGCCAATAAGCTGGAGCCGTCTAGGGCTCAAGAAGGCAAAGGGGATCTCCCCAGTGCTCGCGTGCACCTGGGTATTATACGCAGTAGTAAGAAGGGACAGATGACTGCCCCATTCCTTCTGATGCTTCGCAATATAGCACCGGAGTTGCCGCACCAAGGAGCCGTTGTATCGCTCCACCTGCCCATTGGTCTGGGGGTGTTGGTGAGGTATATTTAGAGGCTATACCCAGCAAACCGAGAATTCCCTGGTAATGTACCGAGGCAAACTGAGGTCCGTTGTCCGTAAGGACAGAGTCGGGGACGATATAGGCAGCCACCCAAGTGTCAATGAACGCTGACGATACCGTCAGCGCTGTCGCATCCCGTAACGGGATGACGCGCGTCAACTTGGTAAACCGGTCACATATGACCAGTACATGCTTGTGACCAACCCTAGAGGTGGTCAATGGGCCTAGATGGTCCATTGCGAGCCCCGAGAAGGTCTAGAGAGCTGGAAACAGCTTCATTGTGGAGGTATGCCTCCTCTCGGAGAGGCGATTCTTGGCGCACGCGGGGCATTGCTCCACGTGCTTGTAGACGTCTACCACAATGGTAGGCCAGTAGACATTCCGGCGGAGGGTGTCATTCATCCTCCGCGAGCCGGGGTGACCGGCCAACACCGATTGGTGTTGATAGCGTAAGAGGCGCTGTTTCGACGCCTTGGGGCCGACCACTTGGGTCTCCCTCCCATATACCGAATGTCGGCATAGGAGCCCGTTCTTCTCCCTAAAGAAGAAGGCTTTCCGACTCCACTTGGGGTCGGGCGGTGAAGGAACGTCCAGTTCCTTCTGTCGTTCTTTACAGAACGCATCCTCGGCTTGGCCGAGGAAGATCTCTTGGGCCGTTAGCGCCCCCATGGGGGCTTCGGCTGGCGATGCGGCCTCTAGGGCGTCACTCGCCCGGGTTTCGATGGCCAGGACGGGGATATCCTCGTCCAAGGGAGTCGAGTCGAGTCCCTCCGTGGGCAGACGCGATAATGCGTCCGCGACCTTATTCTCCTTACCCGGCTTATGCCGGATCTCATAGGTGTACTCCGATAATCGGAGCCGCCAGCTGTTTATCCGCGCGTTCGGACTCATGTTTGTGAGTGCCAATAGTAGGGCCCGGTGGTCACACCGGACCAAAAACTCTGCCCCCTCAAGGTATGACCTCAGGTAGGTCACCGCCCAGACGACGCCGAGCGCCTCTATCTCGGTGGCGAAGTAGTTCTTCTCCGCAGGGAGAAGAGCGCGGCTATAGTAGCCGATGGGGTGATATTCCCCATCGGGTTGTTGTTGCTGTAAGCAACAACCCAGCTGTTCATAGCCGGCGTCTACATCGACGATGTAGCGCCCGTCTCTGCTTGGGAGAGCGAGAATGGGGCCGGCAAAAAGCCGTCCTCGTAGTTCTTCGAAAGCCTTCGACTCCTCCTCCCTAGGGGGAGGTGACCTCTCGGGGAGCTTGATGCTCGTCAAGGCCGTTAGGGGCTTCGCTATCTTGGCGAAGTCGGCCACGAAGCGACGATATACGCCGCACATACCCAGGAAACTCTTCATCTGGGTTTGGGTCTCCGGATACCGGAGGCCCTCCGGTGCCCGGAGATTCTTGTCCAGGACATGTACTCGTCCCGGCCTGATAACATGGCCGAGGTACTCCTCTTTTTCTTGAAAGAAGTGGCATTTGGCCGCCTTTAAGGTGACACCTGCCTTTCCTAGGCGTGTCAACACCTCATCGAGGTGTTGTAAGTGTTCCTCTGGGGAACGCGAGAAGACGATAACGTCGTCCAGATATACTAAGCATATCTGCCACTTGACCCCTGCTAGGATCATATCCATAGCCCTTTGAAAAGTGGCAGGGACATTGCACAACCCAAAGGGGAGGCGCAAGCACTGTCACGCGCTTGAATGGCACGTGAACGCCGTATGGTGTGTATCCTCCTCAGATTCTGGTATCTGCCAGTAGCCTGCGTTGCAGTCCAGGGTGGAGAACACAATGGCATCCCCTAGGGAATCTATGCACTCATGCATCCTAGGAATTGGGTACGCGTCCTTGACGGTCATCAAGTTCAGCTTTCTGAAATCAATACAGAAGCGTACGGATCCATCAGGCTTCGGCACCATAACGACTGGGCTAGCCCGTTCCCCAGTGGAGGGTTCGATAACCCCCATCGAGCGCATGCGCTCGACTTCAGCTTTCTCTCTCTCCCGGGCCAAAGGTCCGGCCTCGTAGGGGTGTTTCCTCACGGGGACAGCCCCGGGCTTCAAGCGAATGTGGTGTTCTACACCGCGTATCAACCCCACGTTACCCCCCCAGAGGGGTGCATGCTTCTTCAAGAGGGCCCTAAGGGCCCCTGACCATTTGTCGGGTACCGAAGACACGTCCACTCCTGGGAGCGGAGATTCTTTCTCCTCCTTGGAGGTCCCGTCGCGCTCCTGGAGCTCATCCGGGGACACCTCATAGGTCGGCCCCTCATAGGGGTCGATATACCCCACGGTCATATCGGTTGTCAGCCGCAAGGGCGTAGCGCCCAAGTGCATCACAAGGACGGTTATTGGCTCGCCCGCCACCATGATGGCGGGTCCCTGAGCGACCTGTATCCCATGGTTGTGATATCACGGGGGTCGCCCCGTAACGAAGCCATGCCCCGTGTAGGTACTCTTCACGGGGATGTGTGCGATAGTCCCGGGTTGTACGCAGGTCTTCCGTGCCGGCCTTAGCTTAGCTGTACCCCCTTGGGGGCACGCACATACCGCGCTGACTGACGCGATCGGGTGCCCCTTGCGGGAACAGTCTCTTCGGATAGGTACCTTGGCACCATTGAGGAGCTCCACATGTTGCTCCTGAGTCGCAATATTCTTTGTTGCGATATCCATAAAGGAGGCGCCCAGTATAGCTGGGACACTCATACTGTCTACAACTCCGAAGGCGATGTAGGAGGTCTGGCCCCCAAGGGCCACACCGAGACACACTGAACCCGCAATGGGGAGCCAGCCCCCATTGACATCATGGAACATGGAGGCCCACTCACCCAGCGGTTTTAGCTTGGTGTTGTCCGGCAGGATCTGCCTGCTTATAAGCGCGGGGCCACTCCCGGTATCCAGGATGGCCCGGGTGGTAAGGTCGAAACCTTCCGTCAGGAATAACCTGACGAATAGCTTATAGCTAGAAGAGGGAATGAATACACATGCCGTGCCCTCAGGGGGTTTCCCTTGGGATACCCCCGGTGGCCGCTTAGGCCAGTTCTTCCCGGCTCGCCGGGAAGACTTGTACCTCCTTGTTGCCCTAAGAGTTGTCGGGGGAGGCGGGACCACCGCCCCCGTTTCTTGTTTTCCGAGGAGGACTTGTCCTCCTGGACCAACTCTTCGGCTTCCACCCCTGGGGGTGGAGTGTCATCCGAAGACGACCAAGGCGGACCTAGGCTTGAACGTACGGCTGCTACTGTCTGCTTTGGACGGCGCTGGTACTCTTCAGGACGTTCCGCCATGCGCTCCTCGTAGGCCATGTTTAGCAGGGCCTTGGTCGCCGCGTCGAGGCGGGGACACTCACGGAAGAAATGTCCTCGCATGTTTCATGCGAGGCAATTGTAGTTCCTTGGTTGCCCAAAGCGCCCTTTTCCCCTTGGGTAAGGACCTGACGGGACTTCCCCCACCTTAGGCGGGGCTGTCACCGCCGCGGTAATATACTTTCGTGGTGTCGGCCGTGCGGTTCCACGCTCTCGACGGGCCTCGGACCGTCGGGCCTCTTCGGCCTGTTGCTCCTCGTGACGTCTGCGACAGATGTCACCCTTCCTCTGGGCATATTGCAACAGGAGGTCCCTCGGAATATTGCCGGTGTTGTGCTCGCGCACATCTGCGCGAATCTCCCGACCGAGCCCCTGCATATAGCGGCTCTTCATCTGCCCCTCTGTGTGGATATACCCACAGAGGCGACGGAACCCCCTAAGGCGTACGTAGAAATCATTCTCTGTTTCACCATCGTCCTGGGAGGCTCCGTGGAACAGAGCGTCCTGGTCGCTTAGCGACTGCTCGTTTGCATATTTGCGGAGGAGCCAGTTGACCAGTTCTATATAGGAACTGACCTCTCCACTCCGCCCTCCTTGGAGGGACGGCATGATGGTGTACAACTTCCGTTTGAGATCGCCCTTGGTGAACTTCGGGAGGAGGTAGAGGGCTCTGCCTGCTGACACATCATTGGCATTCCCCGCTTTAACAATGCGGTTCAAGAACTCGACGACGCCTAAGGCTGGCGTCCCATCCCACTCTGCGTTTCGACCAAAGGTGGCCGAGACATCCTTCCGCAGACGGCCTAGGACGTGTGCCATCGTCCGGTCATACCGGACGTCCGTATGCGCCAAGGTGTACGTCACACAATCCAAAATCGCTGCATAACGATCGTCCGCAGGGATGATCTTCTCGGGGAGTCGACGATGAGGGTCTCCCTCCTGCTCGCGCCCTAGGGCGCGTGCTACCGCACGTCGGGGGACATGACGTCCCCCGTCTCCGCCGGATCACTCCCCATCCGAGGAGGAGGAGCTCAATCGGCGACGACGGCGCCTTGACCGTCGGGAGGCCCCAAGGGCTGTCTCCAAGAAAGACAGCCGCTCATGTAAAGGACTAATGAACGCATCCAGTGAATCCCGTAGGGCCGCCGAGAAGGCTTCCCCTTCCAGGGCCCCTTGCGGAACCCCAACCCCACTGACTTGTGGGGGTGTATGGGGTAAGCCGGCGGGCCTATCCCGCCGAGCCCGACCGTCATACTGCCCCTGTTCTTGGGGTGGAACGTCTTTTTCTCCCCCCCCCAGGGGTCCCGGCACTCTGGGGGAGACTCGCTCTCGACCCCTTGTGGCGGTCTCAACTGAGGGGGGGAACGGGAATCCGTCACCGTCCCCGCCTCCTTCGCTCGCGGTGCCACGCACTCTCGTGGACACGCGCGCGCGACCCTCCACATGAGGAGAGTCCCCCAAAAAGCCACTCGGCCCTGAGCCCTCGCTAGCTCCGTCACGGAAGCCCCGTGAAGAGGAGCCCGCGCCTTGCGCGCGGGACAACATCCCCCTCATGCTATCCATAACGATGGAGGCCCTACTCCCCCGTGGGAGAATCTAGTCAAAAAGTCAACCAGTCACACCCAAGGGTAAGACAAAGCGAGCAAGTCCACAATAAGAGAACGACACAGGGACGGCCCGACTGATCAGGAAGGGCTTGACCCTGTCCCCCGCTGATCCACCACATGTAGTGGATCCTGCCCTCACAGCCGACGGGGTATAACCCCGTCGGAAAACCCAGCACAGGATGCGGAACGCTACGCCAGAGATACAACGCGAACGCCGGGATCACTGGGTGCGAAGCGCACCAAAACGACGGAAGTAACGCAAACGCAACGATGTTTTATTCGAACACGCACGATGACCCCAAAGCATACACTCATATACCGTCAGAAACAAGACGCAGGACGTGCACAACCCCGACCCCCTGGCGCTACCATGGGGGGACCGGTACCCAACGGGCCACGGTCTCAGGCCCGGGCCTCTAGTGACCCCTGCCCAGCATTCCTGACAACCCTTCCACTGGAAGAGGACCCCCGCCCGTCTCAGGCGGAAGCAGGAAAGTCACTAAGACTTCCTAGATTTCAGGATTTACGCGAAACCAATACCTCGGGACTTATCCCAAGATTTTTCAAATTTCCCGGATAGAATTCCGGTGGGATTTTATCCCTGGTCGAGATCAAATCTCGATCCGGCTTACGCTCGGATTGCGGAAGCTTCCACAAGCTTCTCGGTCCCTCCAGAGGGCCCGGATTCGGGAAGACGTGTGTCTCCCTTGTGTGTGTCAGACCCCTCCAGGGGGGCCCGATCGGGTGCTCCTCGCCTCGCGCCCCTCTAGAGGGGTCGTTTCGTGTGTGGCCCTCGGGATCCCTGCACACCCGCCCAAGGGGGGTGTCCCATGCTACCCCCCTAGGGGGGTGTTACGTGACTGGTCACGACCCGTCCCCGGCTCATGCCGGGGGCCGTGTCACCCCTTACAAGGGTTCTCGCCCACAGGGACGGCGGGCGGCACCGGCCGCGGTGGGAGCACTGGGGCCACCTGCCCCAACAACGGCGGCCGTTCCTCGGACGCAACCCAGGACCCCCGCCTCGCGCCGGGGTGGTGCCCGCGCCCACGGCAGACGCCGGGGACGCCGCAGCCCCACCCCCGCCTCTGGTCGCCGCCGCCGCACCCGCCGGGCGGGCCGGCTTTCGCTACTCACGACCGTTGGGGTCGTACGGCAGCCGCAAGCCAGCGGCAACGTCGGGCGCGCGGGGATGGGCGGACGGGCCCTCGTCGGTCCCGGCGTCGCCGGCGTGGAAGGCGCCTGCACAGCCCCCGTCGCGGCGTCAGCCGCAGGCGGGCTCGCCAGGGGCGCGGCGGGCGGGACCTCGACGAGGTCGGCGGCCGGTCGCGTCGGGGGCGCGGCGGACGGAGCCCCACCGGGGCTGTCGGGGGGCGTCGCCGGGGACGGCTTCATCTCATCCGAAGGGGATGTAGTACTACTGAACCCCGTCGGCGACGGAGGCACCGCTTGTGGGGCACCGGGGGCGCAAAGGCCGGCGGGGGTCGGCGACGTCGACGACGGCAGGCGCGGATGGAACGGGGGCGCTGGCACTTGGACGGCGGGCCCGCCTGGGCGCGGGTGCGAGCCTGCGAAGGGGCGCGCCCGGCCGCCGCGCCCGCCAGGAGGGCCTTACGGGGGGTCCGGGTTGCCGCGGCCAGAGGGAGCGGCAGGCGACGGCCGACTGGGCGCTACGCGGCGGTTGCAGCGCGTTGAGCGCGGAACTGTCATTCCCCCTCGTCTGCAATGATCGCTTCAGGGGACTTGATATGCATGGAGGGAATTAATTGCATTGGTTGGTGACTGCCCGGGTCAATTCCCAATCGGGGAATTGAGCCAGGGCAACGGTTTCCGCCCTTTTAGGACGAAGGGCGACGACGGTAGGAGGCACCGTCGTCGCCGGCAAGTACACCATGTCTTCCTATCTTGGCGTTTCGATCGACCCGACTTCCTGGACCTCGAGTCCCATAGCGGGTGTCGCGCGAGCGGCCTAGACGGCCGTTACTTCCCTCCTCCTGAGGTAACCCCCCTGATCGTGGTACTACAAAATGCGTACACGCGCACGGGGGGGTCGCATAGATTGATCAGCGCAACCGCCCGCACCGCGGGTGCAAACAAGCACAGTGCGGGGGAGGGGGGGGGGGGGGACA